>Ga0068868_100004065_pt1 | contig 10205 bp, 3 predicted proteins | sample KBSMisM42_FD_64660 | JGI IMG/M metagenome (GOLD analysis project Ga0068868, IMG submission 64660) | Miscanthus rhizosphere microbial communities from Kellogg Biological Station, Michigan, USA - KBS Miscanthus M4-2 | ecosystem: Host-associated > Plants > Roots > Rhizosphere > Soil ...
ATCGTGTTGATCGTGTCTTTCAGCTGGAGGATCTCGCCTTTGACGTCGACCGTGATCTTGCGCGAGAGGTCTCCGCGCGCGACGGCCGTCGTGACCTCGGCGATGTTACGGACCTGGTTCGTCAGGTTCGACGCCATCGAGTTGACGTTGTCGGTCAAATCTTTCCACGTACCCGCGACGCCGGGGACGACGGCCTGACCACCGAGCTTGCCTTCGGTGCCGACCTCGCGCGCGACGCGCGTGACTTCCGAAGCGAACGAGCGGAGCTGCTCGACCATCGTGTTGATGGCTTCTTTGAGCTGCAAAATCTCGCCGCGAACGTCGACGGTGATCTTCTTGGACAAGTCGCCGCTCGCGACGGCGATCGTGACTTCCGAAATGTTACGAACCTGCGCCGTCAGGTTACCGGCCATCTGGTTGACGGACTCGGTCAGATCCTTCCACACGCCTGACACGCCTTTGACCTGCGCCTGGCCGCCGAGCTTTCCTTCCGTACCGACCTCGCGCGCGACGCGCGTGACTTCGCTCGTGAAGACGGAGAGCTGCTCGATCATTCGGTTGACGAGCTGCGCGGAGCGAAGGAACTCGCCTTCGAGCGGTTGGCCGTCGACCTCGAGGGACATCGACTGGGTGAGATCGCCCTTCGCGACGGCGCCGATGGCGCGGGTGACCTCGGTCGTCGGCCAGACGAGGTCGTCGATGAGGCGGTTGAGCGCGATGACTTCATCCGCCCAGCCGCCGGTCGCTCCGGGTACCACCATGCGCTCGCGGAGCTTTCCTTCTTTGCCGACGACACGGCTGATGCGCGCGATCTCGCTCGAGCGACGGTCGCTCACGGCGGCGATCTCGTTGAAGACGTCCGCGATTTTCCCGTCGAGCCCGTCGCTCGGCACGAGACGCGCGTCGAAGTCGCCGTCACGGAAGCGCGTGAGCGCGTTCAGGAGGTCGCTGGAGAAGCGCCGGTCGCCGTGGCCGTTTGTCGGACGTTGGGATTCGTCAAAGGACTCCCCGACTTGGGGCTCCGTCGTCGTTGTTGCCATGAGCTTCCTATGGGGCGATATGGGGCCGCCGAACCGCGAGTTGCGATCGAGCAGCAACGCCCATGCCTAGCGGTTACCGCAAAATCGCTACATTGGCGCGTGGCAAAAGGCCACGCCGTGGCGGAACACAACGGTCGGCTCAGGCGTGGTGCTCGAACCCGCGCCGGCGGACGAGCTGATCGACCGCGAGGATCAATCGCGCGGGCTCGATCGGCTTCGCGATGTGGAGATCGTAACCGGCTGCGGTGGCGTTCTCGATGTCCTCGCGGCGCGCGTACGCGGTGAGCGCGACAGCGGGCGTGTCGGTGTTGATCTCGCGGACCTTGCGCATGAACGAGTAGCCGTCGACCTCGGGCAAGCCGATGTCGCTGATGATGACGTCCGGCGTTTCGCCCGTGTCCGAGCTCATCTTCTCGAGCGCGTCGGCGACGGACGGTGACGTCGTCACGCTCGCGCCTTGCGAGTGGAGGACGTATTCGATGAGCGTCCGCGTGTCCTCTTCGTCTTCGACGACGAGCACGGACAGACCGTCGAGCCGCGGGATCTCGTTCGGATGATCGACGCGAAGCTCGGCCGCTGCGCTCGGCCCTTCGAGCGCGGGGACGCGAACGACGAACGTCGAGCCGCGACCGAGGCCGTCGCTGTGCGCTTCGATCGTGCCTTGGTGGAGCGCGACGAGCTGGTTGACGATCGCCAGACCGAGGCCGAGACCACCGTGCTTGCGCGTGATGGACGAGTCGCCTTGCCGAAACGGCTCGAAGATCGTCCGCAGCGAATGCGACGGGATGCCCGCGCCGTTGTCGACGACGCGAATCACCGCGTGCTTTCCGTGACGATGCGCCTGCACCGCGACGCGCCCGCCCTCGGGCGTGAACTTCACCGCGTTGACGAGGAGGTTCCACACCACCTGCTGGAGACGATCGGGATCGCCCATCAGGCGCAGGTTCGGATCGGCCTCGGCGTGGAGCTCGAGGCCCTTCGCCGTGGCCGTGGGCGTCACCGACTCGATCGCGCGCTTGATCGTGTCCGAGACGCTCGTCGGCGCGAGGCTGAGCGTGAGCTTGCCCGAGATGATGCGCGAGACGTCGAGGAGATCGTCGATGAGGCGCGCTTGGCGTCGCGCGTTGCGCTCGATGATCGCGAGCGGGCGGTCGATCTCTTCCGGCACCTTCTTGGCGCGGAGCGTGACCGCCCAACCGAGCATCGCCGCGAGCGGCGTGCGGAGCTCGTGCGAGACGGTCGCGAGGAACTCGTCCTTCGCGCGGTTCGCCACGTCCGCCTCTTTGCGCAGGCGCTCTTCGGCGGCGCGTGCTTCGTTCGCTTGCTTCAGCGCGACCGCATTCTCGATCGCCATCGCGGCGCGGCGCGCGAACTCCTCGGCGAACTCGAGATCGTCCTCGGCGTATTTTCGACCCGACGCTTCGTACGTGAAGCGCATGGTGCCGAGGTGGCCCTTGTGCGCTCGGAGCGGGACGACCATCGTCCGATCGGTGAGCTCGGTGGAGGCCGAGGTCTCGTCGAGATCGATCGCGCACGCGTCGGCGAGCTGGGGGACGGCGAACTTCGCGATCGACGCGAGCGTGGCGCGGTAATCGGGGAGCGACGACGCGAGGACGGCGCCCGCCCGCGCGAGGAAATCGCGACGAGCGCGATCGCGCCGTTCGGCCGTGGCGTCGCGGAAGACGATGACGACGCCGATGAGACGCTCTTCGTCGTCCCGGATGGGCGCCGCGCTGTCGGCGATCGCGAGCTTCTGGCCAGTTCGCGTGACGAGCACGGTGTCGTCGGCGAGGCCGATGACGCTGCCGCTCTCGATGACGCTCGTCGCCGGGCTCGCGTACGCACGGCCCGTGTGCTCGGAGAAGATCGGAAAGATCTCCGCGAGGGGACGGTCGCGCGCTTCGGCTTCGCTGAAACCGGTGAGCCGCTCGGCGGTCGCGTTGAGGAACGTGACGTGGCCGCGCGCGTCCGTCGCGATGACGCCGTCGCCGATGCTGCGCAGCGTGGTGGCGAGCCACGCGCGCGTGTGCCTGAGCGAGCCGGTGGCCTCCGCCTTCTCCTCGGCGAGCTTGTTGCGCACGCGGAAGAGCTCGGCGAAGACCGCGACCTTCGCGCGGATCATCTCCGGCTCGAGCGGCTTCTGGATGAAGTCGACCGCGCCTTCGGTGTACGCGCGGAGCACGCGCGCGGGCGAGCCGTCGATTCCCGTCACGAAGATGATCGGAACCGGATGCTCCGATCGACGCATCGCGCGAATGCGCGTCGCCGTCTCGAGCCCGTCCATGATCGGCATCTGCACGTCGAGCAGGACGACGGCGAAGTCGCGCTTTTCTACGTGCTTGAGTGCTTCAGCGCCCGACTTTGCGCGGACGACGTCGTAGCCACCCGGCTCGAGGACCACGTCCAGCGCGAGCAAGTTGGCGTCGTTGTCATCGACGATGAGAACGGGGACACGCGAGTCTGATTGTGAGCGCATCGCCATTATCCCTAATGGTCTATGAGCGAATCTAGCTCACGTGCCACTCGAATCCGCTGCTGTATTTTGCCACACGTAAAGCTCGGTCGTTCTCGCGTGCTCGGGGATGTGCTGGAGAAAGACGCGACGGTAGTCGTCGTCGCCGATGCGTGACGCGCGCTCGAGAAGGTAACGCCGCGCGTCGATGATCGCAGTCCGCGCCGATGGATCGCGAAGGGCGACGAGCGTCTCGGCGTACGCGAGACGAATGAGCGACTCGCCTTCTTCGACGTGACCGCCTGCGTCGAGGAACGCGACCGCTTCTCGCGCGAGAGGCAGGCCTTCGCGCGCGCGACCGCCGGCGGCGAGGATGCGCGCGAGGAGCGCGCCCATGACGTGCCGCATCGAAGGCAGCGAGATGACCGCGTCCATGGCCGCGCGCGCGTACGGCTCCGCGCTCGCGAGATCGCCCGAGTCGAACAGGATCATCGCGATGTAGCCGTTCGACATCGCGCTCAAGCGACGGTCACTTTGGTGCTCGAACGCGTTCGTGGCGGATCGCAAGATCGCGAGGCCTTCTAGGGCGGCGCCTTCGCGAGCGCGCGTGACGCCGAGGTTGTGTCGCGCGACGTTCGCCATCTGCTCGTAGCCGATGCGCTCGGACGTCTGGACCGCGTCCTTCAACATCGCCGACGCCTGCGCGTACGCGCCGAGCTCCTTGAGCGTGTCGCCGAGGTTCGTCTGCGCCTGCGCGACGAGGCGGAGGTTGTTCGCTTCCTTCGCGGCGGCGACCGAGCGCTCGCTCTCGGCGACGGCCGCGGCGTAGTCTCCCGAGAGCTTGTGACGAATCTGACGGTATTCGTGGAGGCGGCAGCGCTCCGACGGAAGCTTGATCACCGCTGCGCCCTTCTCTGCCAGCGCCGTCGCGATCTCGTCCTGGCCGTACAAGGCGCACGTGAGCGCGACGCGCAAGTAAGGCCCCGTCGGCGACTTCGGACCTTCGAGGAGCTCGGCGCAGAGCGCGTTCGCGCGCGCGAAATCGGCGAGGCGCTGGCTCGCGACGATGACGCACGACGCGGCCTGGCACCACGTGACGCTTCGCGCTTCGAGATCCGCGAGGGCGAGCTCCCCGAGATCGCGCGCTCGCTCGTTCTGTCCGCGCGCGAGCATGATCTCGGCCTGGCGGCTCCGCAGCTCGCCGCACTGCTCGAACGACGCTCCGAGCGCGATGCCTCGTTCGGCGTACGCGAACGCTTCGTCGAGCGCGCTCGAGTCGAGCGCTTGCTGCGTGGCGCGGATGTACTGCGCGATCGCGCGCTCGGCCTGTCCGCCTTTGTCGAAGTGCTCGGCGAGGACGCAGCCATCGCGCTCGCCCGCGGCCTCGAGCCATTTGCCGGCTTGCGCGTGCGCGATCGCACGATCGGCGTCCGTGAGCATGCGATACGCGGCCTCGCGCACGATCTCGTGGCGGAAGAGATACTCCTCCTCGCTCGGGAATTTCGCGTCCGGCATGCGCACGAGGATCTCGCGCACGGTGAGCTCCTGCAGGTGATCGCCGATCGCGCGAGCGTCGATTTGCAAGAGCGCTTGGAGCGCACCGCGCCACGTCGTTCGACCGAAGACGCTCGCCGCGCGCAGCGTCTTGCGCAGCTCGGGGCCGAGGCTGTCGAGACGCGAGGTCACCATCGCGAGGACGGAGCCAGGCGTCGAGCCTCCGCGACCTTCGGCTTCGGCGCGCACGAGCTCTTCGAGGAAGAGGGCGTTGCCGGCGGCGCGATCGACGAGCTCGCCGACACGCTCCGTCGCGATGGTCGGCATCATCGCGCGAACGAGCTGGCCCGCGGATCGAGCCGAGAGCTCGGCGAGCTTGATCTGCGTCGGGTGCCTTCGCTCCCAGAGCATCGGGAACCGCTCGTGGAGATCGCCGCGCCCCGTCGCCACGACGAGGAGCGAATGATGCTCCGCCACGCGCAAGAGCGAGTCGACGAAGCTGACGAGCGCGGCGTCACCCCAGTGGAGATCTTCGAGGACGAGGACGAGCGGGCGGCGCGTGAGCTCGGCGAGCGAGACCTCTTCGAAGGCTTGCCGCATCTGGTCCGCCATGAGCTGCGGATCTCTTCGCGCGGACGCGATCTCGACGCTCACGTTCGCGTCGAACGGTGCGCCGACGAGCTCGCCGAGGAACCACGCGACGCGCTCGCTCCCGTACGCGCGGATCTTCGCCTGCCTCGCCTCGAGCGGCTCCGCGGCGTGAATCCCGAGCGCGCGCCGGAGCGCGTCGGCGAGGATCGCGAGCGGAGAGCCCGCGCTCATCGGATCGCCGCGCCCGACCCACACGGAAGGCGCGATGACGCGACGGCGCAAGCGCTGGACGAGCTCGTGGAGGACGCGCGACTTCCCGACGCCGGCCGCGCCCGTGACGAGGACGACACGCGCGCCTCCGCCCTGCACGCTCTCCTCGTAGAGACCTTCGAGCGTGGCGAGCTCGCGCTCGCGACCGACGCACGGCACCGCTTTTCCGAGCACCGCGCGCGGATCATCCGTGATCTCCCGCTCCGCCGTGAGCACGGATCCCTCGACCACGAACCTCGAGCCGAGCAAGCCGGCCGTGACCTCGTCGAGACGGACGCCGTTCGCGGGCGGCGCCGCGAGGAGCGCAGACGCGCGATCGATGGCTTCGCCGACGAGGTAGCGCGCGCCGAGCGCGGTGCGACCGGTCGCGAGCACGCAGGCGCGGTTCGGCATCGCCCATCGCATGAGCAACGCGAGCTTCGCCGCAGCGGCCGCTTGCTCGCGTGCCTGTCCGCGACGCGCGAGGAGCGCGAAGAGCGATCCGTCGGGCAACGCCTCCAGCGACGCACCGACCTCCGTCGCGAAGCTTCGAACGCGCTCGATCGCTCCCGGAGGCGCGACGCCTGATGACGCGAGGACGACGCTCGCGATGTACGCCTCCGATTCGCTCAGCGCGGCCGGCGGTCCGCTGTCGACACGGCGAAGCGCGACGTCTCTCGCCGACGGAGCGACCTGCTCGAGCGCGACCTCGATCTCGCGGAGCGCGGCCGCGCCGTTCTCCGGACGCATCGCGGGATCTTTCGCGAGCATCCGCGCGAGGAGCTCGTCGATCTCCGCCGGTACGTCGCTCACCACGTCCGACAGGCGCGGGATCTCCTGCATCAGGACCTTCGCGAGGATGGCGACGTAGTGATCGCCTTCGAACACCGGCGCGCCGGAGATGCACTCGAAGAGCACGCAGCCGAGCGAGAAGACGTCGGCGCGCGCGTCGATCTGAACGAGCCCGCGCGCCTGCTCGGGCGCCATGTAGCCCGGCGTCCCGAGCGTCTGCCCGACTTGCGTGGTGCGCGGCGCGCTCTGAATACGCGCGAGGCCGAGGTCGAGGAGCTTCGCGTCCTCGCTGCGACCGCCCGGCAACATGATGTTCGTCGGCTTGACGTCGCGATGGAGGACGCCACGCCCGTGGAGCGAGGCGAGCGCGGCCGCGATCCTCCGCGCGAGAGCGAGCGCCGAGACGAGCGCGAGCGGCCCCTTCTCGAGCTCCTTCATCAAATCGTGGCCTTCGATCCACTCCATCGCGAGCCACGTCCCGAAGCGCGGATCGGTCCCGTATGCGACGAGCTTGATGATGGCGTCGTGCCTCACCTCCGCCAGGACCTGCGCCTCCCGCACCACGCGCTCGCTCTCGACGCCGCGCTCCATCTTGAGGGCGATGAACCCGCCATCGCGTCGATCGCGCGCGCGCCAGACGGTGCCCATCGCGCCCTCGGCCGCGAGTCGGTCGAGCTCGAAGCGGTCCGCGATCACTTCGCCCGGATGCATCGGGAGAAACGACAAACCGTCATGGTACCCTCGTTTTCAGGCATGCGGAGGCTCTCGCTACTTCTTCCTGCGATCGCGTGGAGCGTGTCTTGCGACGAAGACCGCGTGGTCACTCCACTTGCCGACTCCAGCGCGGACGTCGCGACGGACGCGACGATCTCGGACGCGAGCATTTCGGACGCAGCACCAAACAGCGACGTGGTCGACGCTCCGATCGATTCGTATGTCGCGTGGTGCGAAGCCGGACCGCCGCTCCTCCTCGCCGACGCGAGCTGCGCGCTCTACTACGACGTGCCGTGCGGTCTTCCTTCCGGGCTCACCGTCGACGACGCCGGCACGATCAACCGCTGCGATCAAATCTGCATCGGCGCGACGGACGATCTGTGCGCCCAGCTCCCACCGTGGTTCACCGATGTGCTGCTCGACGCGGGGCTCATCGACTCGGGGACGGCCGGCACGCTCGACGCGGGCGCCGTGTTCATCGTTTGCGCTTGCCAAGGATCTGCGGGGAGGCGGCCCGAAGGCCTGGTTCCGTGCGACGCGCGCGCGACGTCCGAAGTCGGAGCGTTCTTCGCGCACGCCGCTCACCTCGAGGCTGCGTCGATCCATGCGTTCGCGCGCATGCGCGACGAGCTTCGCGCGCTCGGCGCACCGAGTGGTCTCGTCATGCGTACGACGCGAGCCATCGGCGACGAGCGACGTCACGCGCGCGTCGTCTCTTCGCTCGCGCGGAGATTCGGCGCACGACCCGTCGCGCCTCGCGTGAAGCGATCACGCCGTCGATCGATCGAAGCCATCGCGATCGAGAACGCGACCGAAGGCTGCGTGCGCGAGACGTTCGCCGCGCTCGTCGCGCACTGGCAAGCAGGTCACGCGCGCGATCCGATCGTGCGCGCCGCCTATGCACGCATCGCGCGCGACGAGACACGCCACGCCGAGCTCGCGCACGACGCCGCTCGATTCTTCGATTCGATCCTCCCCGATGATGCGCGCGCCCGCGTCTCGCTCGCGCGTGATGCAGCCCTCGCCGAGCTGGCCCGCGAGCTCGCAACGGAGCCATCGCCCCCGAACGCCCTCGTGGAGGTCACCGGGCTCCCTGTTAAGAGGAGCTTCTTGAAATTGGTTTTCACTTTCACTAAGGTTGCGACCTCCGAACATGAGGAAGGCCGTCGTATCCCTCGCCGCGCTCGCGTTCGCCGGCATCTACGCGTGTGGTGATGGTGGCTCGTCGCAGAGCGACGCCGGGCCGGACGCGCCGTATCAACCGCCGCCGACCGAGCCGCTTCAAACCGCGAAGGTCACGCTGACGGTCGAGAGCACGCGCTTCGTCGTGCGGGAGCATTTCCTCGCGAGCGCGGAGATGCAGATCAGCGGCGAGCCGCTCGCCGAGACGATGGAGCGTGATCTCGCGGGCTACAGCCGCGATCACCTGCCGACGAACGTCTACTTCGATCCTTCACCGAACGCGCAGGCGCCGTGGATCGATCTGCCTGGCTTCTCGACGGCCGTGGAATCGTACGAGTACTCGAAGCAGCCGATGAACATGGTCGCGCTCGAGTCGGGGGCGGGCACCTCGTTCTCGGACGCTCCGCTCGTCGGCGGCAAGGCGCAGCTCGCCGCGATGGTTCAGCACTTCGCGCAAGGGTCGAACGCGTTCGGCCTCTTCGTCTTCCCCGCCGACACGTATCCCGCGAATCCGCAGGCGCTCCTCGGCACGCGCGGGAGCGGCAACCCGAACCCCACGGGCAAGGGCACGCCCGCGATGAATCCGCTCGGATGGCCTGGTCTCTGGCCGACGCTCCATCCGTACACGAGCTTCGATCCGGCGATCGATCCGTCGAGCAAGATCGACCTCTTCTGCGCGATCAGCTCGGACGACGATCCCGGCACGACCGGCGCGCTCGAGTGCGCGGACTACGAGTGCGACTACACCTCGCTCCACTTGAAAGACCACGCGACGCAGATCGATCCGACGATCGGACCGGGGGCGGACGGCTTCAGCGCGTGGAAGTACGGCCTCTGGGTGCTGAACTACTTGCAGGTGATGCACGACTCCACCGAAGCGGGCGTGAGCACGGTCGCTACTTCGGATCTCTCGAGCGTCGGCGTACCGAAGAACGGCGTCGTGGGGGCGGACGACACGGGCCAGCCGACGGCGGCGGGCACCTTCCTCGGCTCGAGCAACATCGAAGGCTTCCAGGCGCAGATGTTCATCGCCGAGGTCGACAACCGCGCCGAAGACTGGCTGATGCACCTTTCGACGAGCGACGGCGCGACGCTCTCGGGATTCGCGACGCTGAAGGACGCGCTCGCGTACGCGTACGACTCGCCGCTCCGATGGTTTCCTTCCGCGATCGGCGTGACGGAGTCGGATGACGGAACACCCTTCCCTGCGCCCGCGTATACGCTGAAATCCGCGAGCACGAGCCTCCTCGATTGGGCGGGCCTCGTGCTCGGCTACTCGACGTTTTACGCGCTCACGGACACCAAGAACAAAAACGTCGGCGGCGCGCAGACGGCCGTCAGTGTCTTCGACGGCGATCCCTTCGCGGCGGACAATCAAGTCGCCGACGGTGAAGCGACCCTCCATGACCGAGCGCTCGCGATGATCCGCGTCGCGATCATCGACATGGATCGCTTGCACGCCGATCCGACGAGCGGCGTCTTCGTCGACGACGTGACGTTCCAGGGCTCCACGCCTTCGCGCGGCGCGACCGTCACGACGCCGACGCTCGTGTACTCGATGCTCGCGCTCCGCGCCGCGATCCGCACGCTCGCGTCGCAGCTCGAGCTCTACTCGAACAACACGCCCGACACGGCGCTCGCGACGACGGTGCTCGACACGCTCCCGACGAACGCGCCGGACAAGTCGACGT
>Ga0068868_100004066_pt1 | contig 10205 bp, 10 predicted proteins | sample KBSMisM42_FD_64660 | JGI IMG/M metagenome (GOLD analysis project Ga0068868, IMG submission 64660) | Miscanthus rhizosphere microbial communities from Kellogg Biological Station, Michigan, USA - KBS Miscanthus M4-2 | ecosystem: Host-associated > Plants > Roots > Rhizosphere > Soil ...
CTATTAATTATTGGAGTACTTACGTTGGTTTCAGGTATGATTTTTCTCCTTCAGAGTAAATCTGTTGTTGGCCCAAGCTCATCCTTTATGTACCGTAACCCGGAATGGACAGAAAATGGATCTATCATAATTGTGATGGGCGTAATTGTCTTTGCGATAGGACTTCTAATGAATTACTCCAGGGCAGACCGCAAAGCCTAAAACAATTAAGAATTCCACTCATGAACTGAGATATTGTAACGTCTTAATCCCCCCGTAACGAAATCAGAATAAGTTCGACATGAAAACAAGGAACACAACAAATAACTATAGAGAGAAGATTAATTTGAATCAACAATTCAACCCAATATCTGGTCGGTACAAATCATTCAGTAATGTCCACTTTGTCCTCTGATTCTAACCTGATTTCTTTATACTAGGGTGAAGATTTTAATCAGGGATAGTCATTTTGAAAAATCTGAGAAGTGGATGATGATATCACTAGTAATGTTACATTTGAAATTCGATCTGACCGTAAATCTAGGAGACGGTTACATTTATGGATCTGCATATTTCGGCTCAAAGCCATTCAAAATAAATATTCAAGAAGCATTGGAGAATAAGCTAATTCTTCCAAGTGAATCACAAATAGAATCAAATCTGGGCTATGTCTTGTTTGAGACTGAGAAAAAAGAAGTAAGGGTGCAATGTAAGATTATAGATGAGGCTCCCGATATGATCTTGTTGTATACTGATATTCAAACGCTAATGTACTTGACAAAAGATCTTCCGACTACTATGAGGGTAACCGATGAGGAATAAGCATTTAATATCAAAACATAAGAGAATATCTTGAACTTCATTTAGCGAGACCATCCTATACTTATGACAATCTTCTATTTCTATAGCATATTATCTAATATAGCACTTGCTGATTTATACGAATCGTTATCGACGTAAGCACTATGAAAGTTGCACGTTCATTTAGGTAACTCGTCTAGCAAGGCAGGAAGGTGTATCCCATTACCCCTTAACTTTAATGATATAGAAATGCGTGTCCTGAATTAACGCACTTTACCATTTTTGTAATCATTATGATCAGTATCAATAATCTCCAATACTTATAGAATATGGTCTTCCACTCGTTTTCAGTTTTATCACTATACTTAACCTAATACTATTGATAATATCGGCTTAAACTGCATGTAATTGGTTAAATACACTAAGATTCTCTAGTATCGCACAGTTAACTTGAGCGATAAACAGGGGATTTGCTGCAATATCAGCTTAGATATCCTTGTCCTAACTAGATTAAATTCCTTTCACATTGAGTCATGATGATATATTGAGTTATGGATGTATGATCGTACTCTAATCGAGGATCAGTTTAGGTATTTGTTACTATTCCTAGATATATGGTGTAGGGTTAATTTAGTTACTTAACTAAAATAGCCAATTCTTAACTCTTGTCTCTTCGAATTCGAGTTTTTTTCTATATGATTCTCTTGAAGGAGGGTGGAGTTGTGTATATGGATCTTCACTATAAAGGTCTACTTCAATATATCCTGCTTCGTTACTACCCACCTCCATAAAACAAAAGCCCTTTCCATCAAATTTAGAATTAGTCTTAGTATTTGTAATTTGATCAATGATTTCTTGAGCCACCACCTTAGCCTGAGCTTCTGCAAATATGCCTGCTTTAGGGATTGTAACCATCCCTCCTAAGACAATTTCTGTTACATCGCCAATAGCAAAGACATTATCATACATGGTTTTTAGAGTAAATTTATCAACTCTAATCCAATCCCAGTCTTTTGTAATCTCACACTTTCTGATCACTGTAGGCACTTTATGTGGTGGAGTCACTATTAGCAAATCAAACTTCTCATTACTTCCATTTTCGAACTTAATCATATCGTTACTCACTTTTTTAACTTTGTGTAATGGATGAAAATTGATATTATTCATATTAAGCAACCTAACAAGTCGTTGGCTAACATCAGGTCCTGCAACCGGTAACGTAAGTACAGACGGTGCGTAGAAATCTATATCAATTTGATCTCTTGTTCCATTTTTAACTAACAGATCATTGATTAGCATCGAAGCTTCATATGGCGCAGGAGGGCATTTATAGGGAATATCAGCGATACAGATCGCTATCTTCCCTTTATTTAATGAAAGTATTTTTTGTCGTAGCTCCGGAATTTGCTGAGCGTCATACAGATTAAACCCTCCATGTTCTATGAATCCGTCGATTTTTTCTGGTGCAAGGTCTGATCCGAGGGATATTATCAAATAGTCATAATCAAATTTGCCACTAAATTTAGTTGAAATGCTACTTTGAGTAAAATTAATTCCAACAATTTCATCATTTATGAATTCGATATCTTTGTTTAACAAGTTCGCTAAAGGAATAAACGAGTCTTGCAATTTTCTAGTACCATACAAAATCCACAAATTCACAAGGCCCATCATAAAAGACTTATTTTTATCAATAACTGTGATCTTATGCACATGGGATAGGTTTTTTCGCAAAATATTTGCTGCGGTCAAACCTCCAAAACCCGCTCCGAGAATCAAAATCCGTTTAATTTGTTCCATCAAAGATATCCAGATCTCAAATTGAAGGTAAATAAGGGTTTATCACGAGGAGTTGTTGTCGTATTTGCTTTACACTACGTTACGGACATATCAATGAATACCGGTTATATTAATTTGAAATAATTCATATCCTCCCTAAATTTTCGTTATTTGTCGAAGGAAATTGCGAAATGTATTTGTGATTGATCCTAAAGAACTTAGACCATTAGATATTGGCTTTTACATTCTTTTCATTCTATACTCATTAAGTTATGCTACTAAATTTGCTACAATGTAATAGGAATCCAGAAGCCTATAGTTCTTTTAAGATTCTGATAAGGTGATCCTATATTCGACGTATTGCGACTTATGCTGAGTATTGAGCCGGAAGAACCTGTGACTACATTATGATGTAGGGGATATGTCCTTTATGGTCACCATCTTGGGCCTCGTTAATACAACATTACCAACCGCGGCGCCTCGATACCTCAAGCATTAATTCTTCGAGAAACTACATGATTGACTCTATCTTGATTGGGCCAGGATTTTCTAACGACGTGGATTTTTTATCTATATCTAATGGATGAACAGTTGCATCAACAGGCATCGGATGTTGCGATAGACTGGCTTTGGATATTAGTTTTTTTGATGGTTAATTACAGAGTTAGTAGTATAATAAATATTGACCACGAACTCGAACATTTTTTCATTATGCGCATATAGTCTCAACCAGAGTGGGCTGTAGTACAAGACGTAAATGGATAAAAATAACAAGGATATTGAACAGCGATCTTCGTTTAAGGAAACAAACATCCATACTGGAAGCGGCTGCGGTAGCGCACATATTGATGATCCACACAGCGCTATTCTAGTGGATAATTGGTCCGAAATATATAATTCAAAAGCTCTCGCAAAGACCAACGAAGGCAAATTGTGTGGCAACGTCGTAGCTGAGTATAATGATAATATAGTATTGATAGATTTTGCTGCTTCGAATTTGCAAGAATATCTAGTTCCAAAATCAATAATCGAACGGTACGATGGCAAATATTTGTATTTGACTATTTCTTACAATGTATTAATGTCATACGGATATTAGTCTCGAGCAATTTGGCCTAAATCTATGGACATATAGACAAAGAATATGCTTCTTAATTCAAAACTGGTTTTTAGTACATCGGATAGAGGAAATCAGTCACAATGTCCCCCGCTGTTATTTGAAACTAGTATATCAGAGCGGTCTAAGGATCGGTTTGCCTCGTCGTAGAATGATAAGAATGTCTCTGTAGTTGAATTTTGTAAAAGTTATCACACAACCTAGTGGTAAAATATAGAGATGATACCTAATAAAAAATATTAGTATTATTCCAAAGGGCTTGCTTAAGACTCTAATAATCTACGGCGTAGAAAGGGAAATTGAAGTTTGTGATGAATGCGAACAAGATTATCTTTTAGTTGATCGTAGATGTGATTGCGGGAAGATATTGTGTACTGCTTGTTACGTATGGCATAAAGAGAGTATCGGAGGTACTGAATTTAGGTAAAGAGCACTATACTTTTTGTCTGGCTTAAAATTTACTCAACATATCTATTTCAGTTTGTTTGAGGAGCCTAGATAACATTGTATATAATAACCTTATAAGATATTCCTCATCTTCCTAATAGTATGGAACGAGGACATATGAAAAAAAGAAAATCTGTGGCAATATTTCTTGCTGCCCTTCTTGGTATATCGCTAATTCTGTGGAATATACCTGAACATCATTTGGCCAATGCTCAAAGTAATTATCCATTATTAATTCATGGTGGCGGCAGAGGTACGATTGTCTGTGTTGATGGTTCAACCGTACAAGCTGATATCTCATTTGTAATTTCATCATCACAGAACCAAGGCAATGTTACCGGCAATTGGACAATTAACGATTTTAGTGACCCTTTTCTATCTGGTTCAGTTGTAACAGGGGGTTCAATATACAGTGGCAATGCAAATTTATCACAATATAACATAACCGGAGAAACTCATAATCTCATGGAAAAAATAAGGCTCTGTAACCCCGCCCTCTTCGCACCAATATCTATGGTGGGAGTATGCGGACACAATGTCATAATTGATGTGGGATTAAAGACCGATGAATTATTCGATGTTGTAAATCCATTCTATGGAGATGTGGTTTGCCAACGGTAGTGCTTAGAGTCGAGATTCGATGAATTGTATTGTAAAAATATAATCTATGTGAGTTTGACTGCACAGACGAATGGGGTATAGCATAATCATGCAATATGTCTAGCCAGTAAATTGCAAGTGTGAAGAGGTTGATAACATTCATTGAATAGATTGGTTAGACTGTAAAGCCAATCGGTCGTCAGGACAGGTCAAATAATGCTTCTTCCTCTAGATATAAAGCATATAAATCCTAATGCACTGACTACGAAGAACATGGGACGTCAGTGATCTGTATTCGGTTCTATAGGTTTAAAGTCAATGACACCACTTATATCGAATAAATCAATTTCATTAGCCATCTCTTTTGCTTCGTCAGCCTCTTCATTATACTTATCCATACATTTGTTATAGAATTTACACCATGGACATTTGCTACCCCTCTTGGATTCAGCAAGTTTTGGTAGGATAGAAACGTCATTTTGTCGCAATGCTTTCAGAAAAAGGTTTTTGCGTCTTACCATTTCGTTTTTAAGAATTTCCCTTGAAATATCTCCGTTGGGGATAAATACAGACCAGCTTTCTATTCCCGGTTCCTTGCCATTGCGCGGTTTGAAGTAATAATCACCCTCAGAATCACTTCTTACCCATCTGAATTCTTTGCTATTATATCTGATTGAGAGTATACCTTTCTCGGTACCTGTTATTACTAAATAATATAGTAGTTGTCTCAAATAGGATCTGAACCTCTCGTCAGTTATATCCAAGCGCTTTCCGCTAAGTGTATCTTTTAGCTCAATAATTACTTCGTTGGTAAGCATAACATCTGGATGTGCTATTATTCCATCAGTCTCTATTTCAGGCTGCGCAATCCCAATATTCGCAAGATTGGTAATGACAAATTCGCTGGCCTCTCCACGTACAAAATGATGGACGGAATCACTAGAAATGGGATCCATTTCTGGATATCTTCGTGAATAAAACTGTTTTCTAATACAGGTAGTTGGTATAATATCTGAAACGTGCACTTTTTCATCAACTCGTCGTCTTTCTTCATACCTTAGCCTCAGGTTTGTGTCAAGTAGGTCGGTAAACTCTTTATTTCTTCGAATGGTGATGGTCATATATTTAAAAGCCTTCTTGTACTTTCTATGTTCGAGTGAGATCGTGCCAATTTCGAATCTTTTATTGATACCACAGATATAGTATGCATTATTATTATCTTTCTCTATGCATATTTCTGTGTAAGGTTATCGGATCTTGCCTGATATAGTTTACTGGTGAGGACTGTAGGACATATTAGGCGTCTAAAATTAGATATCCTCTCAAAAAGCCGTAATTAGTGCTAGGTGTCAACATGTAAGATTTTTTAAATTTTAAACAATAAATAGACGATCTGGGTCTATTACAAATAGATACAGAAAGACACTACCAATCATCTTCTATGAAAAAACATCCACCTTGAATTAAAATGTGGAATTGATTTTGTTCTACTTTGTCATTCATATTTGTACGTGAATCAGTCCATATGGCATAAAAAATGTTATATTAATAGTATTTCGTAAATCATTATATCATATGCAATACCATAAAGCTGCTTTTCTTGGTTCAGAAAGGTCAAAAAAAGCCCAAATGAAATTGTTTGATTATACTGGATTCGCCATGTTAACTTATACAATCAAACATACCAACAATGATTTTGAACCAGTGGGCGAAGAAATGTTTATTGGAAAAATGGTCAGGGGAGAGGAGACAATGCTATTTATTTGTGATGGAGATGGCTATGCAAAAGCTCAGTCGAAGCCTTTGCCAACCATTAGAGGAGAAGAAATATATAAAAAAATAATAAAGGATGGAATTTCCGAATTTATTGGTGATATCAAGACTGTCAGTTGAGAACTGTGATTTCCGTACCGACTTCATTTTCAGGTTCGATAGCGTGTCGGATATTAGCGACATCTGCTTTTAAGATTCTGGTCGGAATCTTCGATCGTTCTATTACTTTGAGTGCAACAATGTCCATAAGATCGTATGTACCGGCCATAGAACTCTCATTCTCAAGAAGCCGCATACATTGCTGAACTGTAATCTTCTTAAGGAGTTTCGCATTGCTCGTTATGTTGGGGTCGGAGTCATAGATCCCATCGACATCGGTAGCATTCAGAAATTTTGAGGCCCTTACAATTTCAGCAATCAATGCTGATGTGGCATTAGTACTTTGTCCTGGGTGCAGACCGCCTGTTATTACTATTTTCCCACTTTCCGCGGCCAAGACAACTTCTCCTAAATCCGTTGGTATCTTTGGATATGCCTTTTCTCGCAGCGCGGTTAATAACAGCCTTGCATTAAGCCTCGAAATGTCGATTCCCATAATATCTAAATTTGCCTCGTCTGAACCCAAGGCCCTTGCGAGATCAATATAATGTCGAGCAATCTTTCCACCTCCAGAAATTACGACTAGTTGAATTTCATTATCAATAGAGCAAAGCATGTCAGCGTATTCTTTAATCACACTTTCACTAGTATTTTGACCAAAAATGCTACCACTCAGTTTAATAACTATTCGGTCCTTGATTTTGGATTTAAGAAAATGGTCATCCATGTTCCGATCTTTCTCTCTCAATTACCCTACTAATACACTTCTCAACTGGATTTCTACTTTCCGCCGTTGTATACACCCTTAACATATTTAGAAAACCCGTTATGGAGTCAATTATTGGTATCTCAGTAACTGGAATTTCGTACGTCCGTTTTCTATCAGAGAGTATCACAGAGCTGATCTCCTTTTTGTTTGGGGTCAGCGGCATTGATGATGCCCTTGATGAATCTACAAAGACTGAAGACCCGCTAACACCTGCCTCCTCAGCTATTCTTAAGCCTAGGTCGTTCAATGTGTCTCTATTAATTTTTTTGAACGTTGGATCATGTCTATGAAGAAACCTCTCATATACACATTTTAAGAGTCTTCTGGATCTATAGTCGATTGCAAGCTTTGAGGCAATTTCATTCTGATGTTTAAGTGAAATAATTCTCTCAAGTACATTCTCGTCTGTCAGTTCTAAAAAATTCTCCAAAGAAATGTCTGTTAAATTTAGCTGATCATCAGCGAGTAACATTGAATGTAAGAGCATGACTTCTGCAGATCTTACCGTCTTATGAAAATAAACTGCCTTGAACATTTCGTATCTGGAAATTAACATTGATTCAAAGGAATACAGAGCTGACCTATCTAACGCCAAATGGTTCTTAGTCACTACCCGAAATGAGGTAACCAGTCTATGATAATCAATATTCCCATACTCGGTCCCGGTGAACATTCCGTCTCTAGGCAAATAGTCCATTATATCGGCAGATAAGCTTCCTGCGATGATTTCGTTAAGAAATTTTATTTTTGACTGGCCGCATGATAGATTTGAAATCGTTGACGGATCATGACCATATCTAGAGATGATGTCGCTGATTTCACTTTTCAATATGATTTCTTTTCCAATATCTTCATGATTTTTCCTATTTTTTTCATTCAAGACTTCTTCAAATAAATGAGAAAACGGCCCATGACCTATGTCGTGTAGTAATGCGGCCAGTCTGAGTTCTTGTATTTCTTCTTCACTTTCCAGATAACCTTTTGATAAGAGGGTCTCTGCTGCATATCCTGCTATGTGCATCGTTCCAAGAGAGTGCTCGAAGCGAGAGTGTTGTGCACTTGGATATATTAGATGCGCACCAGCAAGTTGTCTAATTCTCCTCAATCTTTGGAACATCTGGTTATCCAGGATATCGTGTTCTACCTTTGTAAACCGAATATGCTTGTGTATGGGGTCAGTTATTTCTCCAACGAATTTCATGATTATTACGGTAATTAATTTTGTAATACTTCGTTTACGAGTTTCAGCACATCTTCATGGACGTGCTTTATACTTCTTTCTCCATTAATTTCCTTCCATTTGAATAATTTTGCGAGCTCATGATAATTCTCATGTACTCTATATAATAACTCTTGATCTTTCTCAAATAAATCGTGATTGATGACCGGCCTTTCTTGTAATATGAATGGTTTAGCATTGAGAATTATAACTAAATCTTCTCTTGGGATGCCTTGATCCAAGTTTAGTAACCATTTGAGGTCGAGGCCATTAGATATTCCATAAACTAGGTTAGACTGGTAATATCTGTTCATAATCAAAATCGTACCCTTATCTCTGGCGATCTCTATTTCCTTCTTTTTTTCCCAGCGATTAGCAGAAAGTAGCATATGTTTTAATTCATTAGGATAGTCACGTTTGCGATCTAAGAAGGCACGGATTTCCAAGCCTATTGGCGTGCGGTAATCAGGAAAATTTAGTATTGAACAATTCTTACCGGATTGTTTCAGGTGTTTCATGAGCATTTTGGATTGTGTTGTTTTCCCAACTTTATCTGTTCCTTCAATTACTATAATCCTCCCCTCCTTCAATAAGAAATTCCGAAGCAAGCCTGAATAAAAGCCTAATGAGAACAGACATCTAACAATCGCATGAAATTCTTAAAGCATGCAATTACCATGTTAACGTAGAGATGATCAGGCAAGTTACAATAGTAGAGTTGTAGAGGTTATGCATCTTTTAATACTTTGATACTATTGAAGGGAAATTATACTAAATGAACACTTAAATCTTGATGGGATCTATGTTAATTTAGAATGTCAGGATTATCACATTTATTACTTCAGGTCGGAGTTGGAGGCTTTGAGTGGGTAATTATTATTGTTATCGTTGTAGTGCTTATTTTCGGCGTAAAGAAAATTCCGGAACTTGCCAGATCTTTTGGCAAAGCATCGTCTGAATATGAAAAGGCGAAGATTGAAGCAAAGAATGAGCTACGCAGGGTAAAAACCAAGGATGTGGAAGATGTAGGAAGAGAAAAACTTGAATCAATAGCTGAAACTCTGGGCATAGACTATACAAACAAGAACGACGAGGAACTAAGGATTGCTATCGATGCTGAAATCAATAGGAGTAAGAACCAACCTTGAAATACATAATTCTGTACTATTCCAGGATTTCGTGCCTTACAATGTAGCTTGAAGTATTAATTTTTAATAAGGACTGGACTGAATCCGATTACGTGAAAAAATTATTTAATAACGCTTCAAGGTATTATAAAAATTATCCCTTTCCAAAGGTTCGTAACCAATTTGCTTTATAGAATTTATGATCTTGTTAGATGTTAGTTCTGTTGATCTCGCCCCGGTTGCACTCACTACTTCTTCTCCAATGAGCGTACCTCCAAAATCATCAGCGCCGTAATATAATGCAAGTTGAGCCATGCCTATTCCGTTTGTCAACCAAGAAGATTGCAAATGATCAATTAAACCGAAATATGCTATTCTTGAAACAGCAATCATCTTTAATAAATTAAGCCCACCTGAGGAATATCGAATATGACCCTCGGATTGCATCTCGGTCGCGTTAGGTTCGAAACTCCAAGGTATAAAGGCCATAAACCC
>Ga0068868_100004071_pt1 | contig 10202 bp, 7 predicted proteins | sample KBSMisM42_FD_64660 | JGI IMG/M metagenome (GOLD analysis project Ga0068868, IMG submission 64660) | Miscanthus rhizosphere microbial communities from Kellogg Biological Station, Michigan, USA - KBS Miscanthus M4-2 | ecosystem: Host-associated > Plants > Roots > Rhizosphere > Soil ...
CCGTAACCCGAACCATAGGACCAGATCTCGCGCGTCTCCGGGAAATGAACGATATACTTTTCTTTGTTGCAAGGCCACGCAACATCGTGAGCGCCATCATAGAGCGGAGCGCCCACGCTATGCACGCAGGGAACTACACGCTTGTCGCCTTTATCGATCTCATCGAACACGCGCTTGCCGATGCGAGCCATGATGCGCATGCTGACGACGACGTAAGGGGAGTCCGTCAACTGCACGCCGATCTGCGACATCGCGCCGCCGATGGGGCCCATGCTGAACGGCAGCACATACATGGTCCGGCCATGCATGCAGCCGCTGAACAGCTCCTTCAGTTTCTTACGCATCTCGAACGGATTGACCCAGTTGTTGGTGGGCCCAGCGCCGTCTTTCGAGAGCGAGCAGATGTAGGTGCGATCCTCAACGCGGGCGACATCGCCGGAGTCGGAACGAGCATAGTAACAACCCGGCCACAGTTCCTGGTTGAGTTTGGTGAAGGTGCCGCCTTCGACCAGCAGGTTGCAAAGATCTTCGTTTTCTTCCTGCGAGCCATCCACCCAATGAATGGCCGACGGCTTGGTGAGGGCCGCCATCTTCTCCACCCAGTTGAGAAGATGCGTATTCTTACTTAAAGGCTGTGACGAGATCCGTGCACTTGCTTGCATAATGAGTTATTCTACACGGTCTCAAGGACCGGTCCACTACTAAGGGTGCCGTGCCCAACGCGCGCGTGCGCTAGAACGCGATCTTATCTTTGGCCGCCTGAATTTTGGCGGTGTCGGCGGCATCGACGCCGTCCACTTTCAACAACCCGTCGATGTCCTTAAAGTTCCCGTTCTTGGCGCGATACGCGACGATAAGCTCGGAATCCTTGCTCGTAACACCCAGCCCGGTTTCTATTTCCTTGGCGGTAGCGGAGTTAACGTTGACCTTTGATGCCGCCGCAGCGCCACCCTTGCCGAAGTTCTTTGCGAGATAATCGACGATCTGTTCCAGTTCAGGTCCGGTCGCGTCCGCGCCCATGTCTTTCATGGAATAAACCAGGTTCGACCAATCTTCGCGGGAGTACCGCAAGCGCGGGATCGACTCGATATCGTGGCACTGCGTACATACTTTTTGCAGTGTTTCGCGTCCCGGTCCGGCGGGCAGATCCTGCGCCCGGGAAACGGACGTTAGCGACAGAACAGCGAGCAACAGCAGGGAGCTTCTAACAAGGGTCTTCATTAAGTTCTCTCTCAAAGTAAAGTTGCGCAACGAAATCGAATCCGGCCTTGCACATCAATGCCGTACGTCTCACGAGCACATTATCTCACAGCGTCCAGGCCATCATTCCCGTCCACAGTACCAGTAACAGACGCCGCCTTCGTGCCACTTCTTCCCAAAAAATACAGTACAGATTGGATATGTTAAGGCGGCAATAGTGACCATTATCAAAAGATAAGTATTCATGCGTTTTGGGGAACCCTACAATTGAAATCGGACAGTCCATGAAGACTCGGGCCTGGCGCTATCTAGTTGAATTTCACCACCACAACAATACCGACTGCCCTCAGCCGCCTCCAAAGGTTGGCAGAGGATTGATAAGAATGTGGGGAACCGGCGACTTGCCACTTTGCGCCGAATGCGAGAGGCTGAACCGCTTGCAGGATCCGCAGCCGGAGACCCCTGCACTCGCTAACACGGATGATCGCTCCGATTCGGATTGAAATCCATCACTTCGGCCCCGGCGTGGCCAGCATTGCCTTCCACGAGTTCTCATCGTGACCAACGCTCAGCATTTGTCCGCTGCGAACCAACGGTAAACGCAGCAACTGAGGAGCGCGTTCGATCCGTGCCAGGAGTTCGGCATCGGAGAGTCTCAGGTACTTCAGACCCTCATCGAGGTAAGTCTTGCCCCCGATATCCAGCAGGCCGGGCAAACCAAAGCGCTGGATGAACCGTTTGATCTCTCCCGGCGCCATGGGCTTCTGCTTTAGATCCACTGACTGAATTGCCGTGCGGCGTTCCTTGAAAAACCGTTCGGCGGCGCGTGTTGCACTTGAATTCTTCAAACCGAAGATCTGCACGGTGACCATACAGTTCGATTGTGCCAGCCAACCCGGCTTCGCGTCAGGCTTGCTACCCTTGAAGTTCATACATGGCGGATAAAAAATTACAGATCGTCCCGTTAGGCGGCCTAGGCGAGTTCGGCATGAACTGCATGGCCGTGCGCTATGGCGACGACATCATCGTCCTTGATGCAGGCATGATGTTCCCGGACGCGGAGTTGCTGGGCGTTGACATCGTCACGCCCGACTTCACTTATCTGGAGCAAAATAAAGAACACGTCCGCGGTTTGATTCTCACCCACGGCCACGAGGACCACATCGGCGGCATCCCATTTTTGCTGGCGCAGATGAACATCCCGGTGTATGGGACTGCCTTCACGCTGGCTTTGGTCGAGCGCCGCCTCGAAGAGCATCAGATGCTCGATTCGGCCAAACTGCACAAGATCAAGCCGGGCGGCAAGCTCACGCTCGGGCCGTTTTCGATTGAGTTCGTCCACGTTACGCACTCGATTGTTAGTTGCGTGCTGCTCGCCATCACTACGCCGCTGGGCGTCATCATTCACACGGGCGACTATAAGGTCGACCCCACACCTACCGACAACGAACTGTTCGATCTCCACACTCTGGCCGAGTATGGCAAGCGCGGGGTACTGTTGCTGATGTCGGATTCGACCAATGTCGACCGGCCGGGCTACACCGAAAGCGAGCGTGCCGTCGGTCCGCGACTGGAAGATCTGTTCGTTAGATCACCGCGACGCCTAGTGATTTCCTGTTTTAGTTCCTCGATTCATCGCTTGCAGCAAATTTTGGATCTTGCGCATGAATACGGGCGAAAGGTGGCCTTTCTGGGGCGCAGCATGAACAACACCACCGAGATCGCGCATGATCTTGGCCTGCTTACGATTCCCAACGGCATTTTGCTCCGTCCGCAGGACATCATGCAGACTGCCCCGAGCAAGCTGGTGGCGGTAGCCTCCGGCACGCAAGGCGAGCCAATGTCGGCGCTGTCGCGAGTGGCGGTCGACAATCACAAGCAGTTGTCTCTTGAACCGGGCGACACCGTCGCGCTCAGCTCGCGCATCATTCCTGGGAACGAAAAAGGCATTTACCGGATGATGAACCATATTGCGAAGCGTGGCGCGGATGTGATTTACGGCACGATGAATCCGCCAATCCATGTCTCCGGACACGGCAGCGCGGAAGAGTTGCGGCTGGTTCTGAACCTGGTGAGGCCGCGTTTTTTCGTTCCCATCCACGGAGAATACCGGCAGATGGCGAAGCATGCGCAGCTCGCGCAACACTTGAGCCACCTCGGCTTGGAAGAGACTTTCATCCTGGAATCCGGCCAGACGCTGGTAATCGACTCCAATGGTGCTCGCAAGGGTGAAACCGTGACAGTGGGGCGCGTATGCATCGATTCCGGATCCATCGGCGACGTGGTTGAAGACCTGGTGATCCGCGATCGCCGCCATCTTTCGGAAGACGGCTTTGTGCTGCCCATCATCGCCATGAACAAAAACTCCGGGCGCGCCGAGGGCTTGCCGGAAATCGTCAGCCGCGGCTTCATGTCGATGGAAGAGGGAACCGATCTGTTGCGCGATGCGCGTCAACTGGTGCTCAAGACCATCGAAAGTTCGACGGCCGAAGAGCGCGGCGATTGGGGCGTGATGCAGGAAAAGATCCGTGCCGACCTGAAGCGCTTCATCAGTAAGCAGACTTCGCGCCGCCCGCTCATCATGCCCGTGATCCTGGAGGTATAGCCAGGTGGACATCACCGACGCCTCGAATTATCCGGGGCACGCCGACCAGTTATTCACGCCGGAAACCGAGTCGGAAGTCGCCGCCATTTTGCAGCGGGCTTCACGCGAGAAAATCCCGGTCACCGTTTGCGGAGCACTCACGGGTCTGGCGGGAGGCGCGTCGCCCTCCGGAGGCTGGGCAATTTCGCTCACGCGCTTGCGCAAGCTCGAAGTAGGGAAGGGCAGCGCGAGGGTTGGTCCCGGAGTATTGCTGCGCGAAGTGCAATCCGCCGCGGCCGCGTCCGGCCAGTTTTACGCACCCGACCCCACGGAGAATACTTCTTCCATCGGCGGCAACATTGCAGCTAATTCCAGTGGCTCCCGCAGCTTCCGTTATGGCGCTACCCGCGGCCATGTACTTTCGCTGCGCGTCGCATTCATGGATGGCAGCATAGCCGCCTTCCATCGTGGTGAGAAAATCGACTTCGACGCCCCGTCGATCTCGCTACCGCGAACCACTAAGCTTTCCGCCGGTTATCCTCTCGCGCCCGGTATGGAGTGGGTGGATTTGATCGTCGGCAACGAAGGCACGCTCGGAATCGTGACCGAAGCCGAGTTGCAATTATTGCCTGCGCCAGGAGAACGCTTGGGTGGCGTTGTGTTCTTCCGCTCCGAAGCCGATGCACTGGATTCCGTCGATCGCTGGCGCCCGACCCCGGGCCTGAACATGATCGAATACATCGATCACGCCTCGCTCCAGATGATGGCCGTACCCCACCAGGCCGCGCTCATGATCGAGATAGAGGGTGATGCCGATATCGATATGAGCAACGCGCTCGAGAATGATTCCTGGTTCGCTACCTCCGCGTCCGACCGCGAGCGCTTCCGTGCCTTCCGCCACTCCTTAGCCGAGAAGGCCAACGAACGCGTACGCCGCACCGGATTCGTGAAGCTTGGAACCGATTATGCCGTGCCCATCGACCAGAATCGCGAGATGATGGCGATTTACCGCCGCGTGATGGATGAAGAGGCTTCCGGCCGCTACGTCATCTTCGGCCACATCGGCGATGCGCACGTCCACATCAACAGCTTTCCCGAAAACTCCGAGCAGTTCGAGCGCGGTAAAGAGGTGATGAATATTCTGGCGCGAGAAGCCGTGAAACTGGGCGGCACGGTCGGCGCCGAGCACGGACTGGGGAAGCGCAAAGCGCACCTACTCCAAATCCAATACCCACCGGATCAAATCGACGCAATGAAGCAGGTCAAGCGCCGCTTCGATCCCGACTGGTTATTGGGGCGCGGTACGCTCTTTGCGTATCCGGGCTAAGCGACCTAGCGGTCGCCCGGGGTGACCCGTTCGCGGCATTCGGCGCCGGTCTGGATATCGCTGCCAATCATCTCCGCGTACTCCGGCAGGCTGACCATCCACGACTTCTTGGACTCGATGAATATTTTCTGCAAGTGAGCCGAACAACGGCCAATCTGCGCCTCGGCCCGCACGTCAGAGCCCAAGTGAATCACGCGGATTTCTTTTTTCTTGTCGGATACCAGCGTCATGCGGAAAACTTCAGGCTGCTTGTCGGGAACAATGCTGAAGCCATATGCCTTCAGCTTTTCCAGCAAGTTGAGTTCCTGTCTGCGTCCGTTTTCGCCCATCACCCAGTAAGCCACCACCGGTTGCTGCGGATTGAGTTTGCCATCCTTGAGCTGCGCATCATAGTGAACCACGTTGCCGTTGACGTTGCGCTCGATGACGAACAACGGGACTTGAGTGTCGCCCGTCGAAACGGCCGACCCCCCTGCAGCGGCCATAGCCATTGCCAGGCTCAAGATAAACAAGTATCCAGCGCGCACCTGAAGCTTCTCCTTGTGACAGCTTAACACTGTGTGGTCAAAGCCCACTATCGGCCGGAGCTCAGACTCGCGTTAGGCGCCCGCAGCCGGCGGCCTATTTACGCGCGCATACGCTGCGGGAAGGGAGGCACCACAGCCATTTCCAATCCGATAGTGTGACGTCTTGCGCGCCACTCTCGCGGAGCACTTCGGCGTAATAACCGGTTTCCGCGGTATCGAAAATCACCAGGCGGCTACCCGGCTTCAGAATCCGCAGCATTTCCTTAATCGCCTGCTCGCGCTCGCGGTCGTCGTCCAGAGTATGCAGTGCGTTGGACGAAATCACTGCGTCGAAGAAGCCGTCGGGATAAACCAATTTGCGCGCGTCGCCGGTGTCGAACCGCACCCGGTCAGCGACACCTTCGGTTTTGGCGTTCTCTCTTGCTGCTTCAGCGGAGTTGCCCGATAGGTCCTGCGGATTCCACACGTCGATCCCAGTGACTTTCCCGGTCTTAAGCCGCTTGGCCGCACCGATCGCCAGAAGCCCGCGCCCGCAGCCCACGTCCAACACTTTCTCGTCGCCCTTGAGCGCCAACTGATCCAGCAGTTGCTCGCGCAGCGCAAGCTTGCCCTCGCGGCTAGAATGAATCTTCAACCAACCGACAGCAGCGCAAACCACCGCCACCAGCGCCAGCGCCCCCAACACGCGGGCGGACGGCCCTGGGTATTCCTGCCGGTTCATGAACCAGAACAGCAGTCCGCCCCCCAGCGCCCAGCCGGCGCGGCCGAACCAGCCGCGCGCGATAAGGGGAGCGTCGATTCCGTAGTCCACATTGGCAGCGGTTGCAGCCGCCGCCATTACACCGCGACCTCGACCGGCGCCGCTACGTCAAGCGGCTTCTTGAATTTGCATTCGCCGTTGGGGCACTGCGCGAATGCACCCGACTTCAGGTACTTCTCGATCAGGTATCCGCCGCCGCAGTCCGGACACTTCTCGGCGATAGGCTTGCCCCACGCCACAAAATCGCATTCCGGATAACGGTTGCATCCGTAGAACGTCTTGCCGCGCTTGGAGCGCCGCTCGATGATCTCGCCCTCGGAACAATTGGGACACTTCACGCCGATGGTCTTCTGCTTGACGTATTTGCACTTGGGATAATTGCCGCAAGCTACGAACTCGCCGAAGCGCCCGTACTTCTTCACTAGCTTGCCGCCGCACTGCGGGCAGTCTTCGTCGAGCGGAACATCTTTTGGCTTCTGTGCCTCGCCCAATTGCTTGGTAGTCTTGCAATCCGGATAGCCTGAACACGCGAGGAACTGTCCGAAGCGACCCTTCTTCAGCACCATCGGCCGGCCGCAGTTATCGCAGTAAACCGTTTCGTCCTGTTCGGTCGCGCCCTCTTCAGCGATCTCGCGCGTGTTCGTGCAATCCGGATATCCAGTGCACGCGATGAAGCTGCCGTGCTTGCCCCACTTGATCACCATGGGCTTGCCGCACTTCTCGCACACGAAGTCGGTGGGCCGCTCCATGCGCTTGATGTCCGTCATGTGGGTCGCGGCGTGTTCCAGATCTTTTTCGAAGCGCTGGTAGAAGTCGCTCATGGCCGTGCGCCAGTCGAGCTTGCCTTCTTCAATCGAGTCCAGCTCTTCTTCCATGCGCGCCGTATAGCTGGTGTCGAACAGATCGTCGAAGCTTTCGAGCAGCAGGTCTGTCACCACCATGCCCAGCTCGGTAGGCGTAAACTTCCCGCCGTCCTTGCGGACATACTCGCGATCCTGAATGGTCGAGAGAATCGACGCGTAAGTCGACGGCCGACCCACACCATCAGCTTCCAGTTCCTTCACCAGCGTGGCTTCCGTGAAGCGCGGCGGCGGTTCCGTGAAGTGCTGTTCCGGCAGAATAGCCTTGAACTTCAGCACTTCGCCCTGCGTGACCGCTGGGAGCTTGCTCTTCTCCTCCTCGTCGTCTTCGTCCTTCGCGTCTTTGCCTTCCTTGTAGACCCGCAGGAAGCCGTTGAATTTCTCGACACTACCGGTAGCGCGGAAAATATAGTCGGCGCCGTCTTTACCCTTGGCGTCCACATCGATAGTGGTCTGATCGAACACCGCCGGCGTCATCTGCGATGCCACGAATCGCTGCCAGATCAAGGCATAGAGCTTCGCTTCGTCCTCGGCTAGAAAACTGGCAACGCTCTCCGGAGTGCGCAAGGCCGATGTCGGCCGGATAGCTTCGTGCGCGTCCTGCGCGTCCTTCTTACTCTTGTAGACGTTAGGCTTTTCGGGACGGTATTCCGCGCCATAGCGATCGGTGATCATCGCGCGTACTTCGTCCAGCGCGTCGTTCGATACGCGCGTCGAATCGGTACGCATGTAACTGATCAGACCGACCGCGCCTTCATCCTTACCAAGTTCCACGCCTTCGTAAAGTTTCTGCGCCAGCATCATGGTGCGCTTCACGCTGAAGCGCAGCTTGCGTGCCGATTCCTGCTGCAAGGTCGACGTAATGAACGGCGGCACCGGGTTACGCTTCTTCTCGCGATTGGTGACCGACTTCACCACATAATTCGTGCCGTCGAGGGTAGTTACGATCGCATCCGCTTCGGCCTGATTCGCGATTTCAAGGTTCTCGTCGTTCTTCTTGGCCAGGTGCGCGCTCAACTGGGGCGGCTTCTTGGCGGCCAGGTTGACGTCGATGCTCCAATATTCCTTCTTGATGAACGCTTTAATCTCGCGCTCGCGGTCCACAATTAAACGCAGCGCCACCGTCTGCACGCGCCCCGCGGATAGCCCGCGGCGAACCTTGTCCCACAGAAGCGGTGAAATCTTGTAGCCCACCAGGCGATCCAGGATGCGCCGCGCCTGCTGCGCGTCTACCAAATGCAGGTTGACTTGCAGCGGCTTCTCGAACGCCTTCTGGATGGCGTTCTTCGTGATCTCGTTGAACATCACGCGGAAGAACTTAACGCTCTTCTTGCCATCTTGCAGTTCTTCCTGGAGATGGAAACAAATGGCTTCACCTTCGCGGTCCGGATCGGCCGCCAGGTAGACGGCGTCGGAGCCCTTGGCCGCCGTCTTCAACTCTGCGATCAGCTTCTTCTTGCCTTCGATTACCTCGTAGACCGGCTTGAAGTCGTTTTCGACATCCACCGACAGATTCTTCTTGGGCAGATCCTTCACGTGGCCCAGGGAGGCCTTAACCGTGTAGTTTTTGCCCAGGTACTTACCAATAGTTTTCGCCTTCGCCGGTGACTCGACGATGACGAGATTCTTTGCCATATGAGTGCTGCAACCTTCCTTAACGAACCGCCTTGAAGGCGATCCCCGACTACCTTATAAGAAACAACCGAAATCTTAGCATGATAAAACGCCGGCGGGTCAGCGGCGCTCCGGCGCGGGTTCCCTCAATCTATCCACACCCGGATGTAGCTCTTGCCCGGAAGCTGGCGAACCAGACCGGCCAATTCCAACTCGAATAAAGCCGCGATCGCCTCCGAGGAAGAGGTCCCTTCCAACGACTCTATCAGGTTATCCAAACCCGTCGGAGCGTCCGGCCGAAGCTGCTTCAAGATGTCGCGAGCCGCACTGCCCATAACGGATGCTGGCATGGCAGAGTTGGTTTCTTCTGAATTATCGGCATTTAGATTCAATCGCTTGCGGCACTGGTCCACCAGCCGCCGCCGATCCTCTGGCTTCAGTTCGACGATTACATCGTTCCATTCCTGGACCAATTTCGCGCCTTGCTTGATCAGAAGATTGGGTCCCCAGCTCATCTTGGAAGTGATGTTTCCGGGAACGGCGAAGACCTCCCGATTCTGCTCGATGGCGAGCTTGGCGGTGATTGCCGAACCCGAGTATTCGCTCCCCTCAACTACCAGGACTCCAGCGCTCATGCCGCTGATGATGCGATTGCGGATGGGAAAGTTCTGCGGATAAGCCGGCGCGCCCATGGGGAATTCGGTTATGAGCAGACCGCGTTTCGCGATCTCCTCCGCCAGCTTGCGATTTTCGGCCGGATAGATTTGGTCGATGCCACAGCCAAAGACTGCGACTGTATTGCCGCCGGCCTCGAGCACCCCCCGATGCGCCGCCGTGTCGACGCCACGGGCCATGCCGCTGGCGATGGTCATGCCCGCCGCTGCCAGATCGGCGGAAAGTTTGGAGGCCGCTACGCCTCCATAAGCCGTGGGACGCCGCGTGCCCACTACTCCCAACATCAGCGTCGCGAGTAGTTCCACCCGGCCCCGCGCAAAGAGCAGCGGGGGAGGATCGAAGATATCGCGCAAGGCGGGCGGGTAGCGCGCGTCCGTCAGCGGAATCAGCATCGCTCCGGCCCGCACAGCCTGGTTCTGCTGGTCGGCGGCGTCGTCAAAGGCGCAACCGCTGGCCAGGCTCTGGGCGACTCCAGCCGATAGCCCCGCCGCTTGCAGTTCCGAGCGCGAAGCGCGGAAGATCGCATGAGGCGTTCGGAAAACTTCCAGCAACTGCCCCGCTTTCCGGGTGCCCAGGCCGGGCGTCATGCGCAGCGCCAGCCAGTAGAGTGCGTCTTGCGAAGTCACGGGGTCGGGAGTGGCGGCCGCTGGCTCCG
>Ga0068868_100004074_pt1 | contig 10200 bp, 8 predicted proteins | sample KBSMisM42_FD_64660 | JGI IMG/M metagenome (GOLD analysis project Ga0068868, IMG submission 64660) | Miscanthus rhizosphere microbial communities from Kellogg Biological Station, Michigan, USA - KBS Miscanthus M4-2 | ecosystem: Host-associated > Plants > Roots > Rhizosphere > Soil ...
ACAAAGATGTAGCCCTCTTTTGCCATGCCGGATAAATAAGAAACATTGACCGGATTAAACCCCGGAGGCAATGTTGCTCCATACGGTGTGCGTTGTATTAAGATAGGAACAGGGTGTTTACAATTGACAGGAGTAAGTATCGATGTAAACAATTTGACGCCATCCCGCATGGGGATCATTGCAGTCGTGAGCCGATAAGAACTGATCGTATCTGGTTGCGACCATGCAATGCTTAAAATCAAAATAAAAACAAGCAGCGTGGAAAGTTTTTTCATTCGTTTGAATTAAGGGTAAAGTCATTCTTGATCATGACGAAGTGGAAGTGTCAATGGGTATGCCTGCGTTTCAGTACTCCGCCAGATGCTTCTTTTATGGTATTTGCAAAAACAAACGCCTTGGGATCGGCTTCATACACAAGATTCTTCAATTTTCTCAGTTCAAGTCGCGTAATCACAGTAAAAATAATATCGCAGTCAATGCTTACTTCAAATTTGCCGGGCAAGTAGCCTCTTTCACCTTTATAGATGGTGATGCTTCTGCCTAATTCATTGACCAGCTTTTGTTTGATAAGTTCACTGTTTCCGGAAATGATCGTGACGCCGGTATAGGCTTCAATACCTTCTACAACATAGTCCACCGTTCTTGTGGCCGCAAGATAGGTGAGCACAGAATAGAGTGCCGTCTCCGGGCCAAACTTTACTCCCGCAATGGAAAAGATAATGATGTTGATGGCCATGATAATCTCGGTGATCGTAAAACTTGTCCGTTTTCTCGTATAGAGGGCCAATACTTCGATCCCGTCCAATGCACATCCAATACGCATCGCAAAGCCCATACCCAGGCCTAAAAAAATACCGCCGAAAATTGAAATGAGTAATTTATCAGTCGTGATCCTGGGATATGGAATAAACAGCAGGCAAAGTGACAAAAGAACGATACAAAGTGAGGTCATTACGGCAAACCGGCGGCTGACAGTAAAATAACTTAGAATGATAAGTGGAAGGTTGCAGGCGAAGATGACGTAGCTGAGATTAATGCGATAAATTTCATGAATAAGAAGAGAGATACCGGTGACACCACCATCAAAAAAATTGTTCGGGACCAGGAAACCTTTTAGCGCAAAACCGGCAATGATCACGCCCGTCAGCATGAAAAAGATATCTTTCACAGTAGAGAAGTATCCCCTTCTTTCAAGCGTTTCATCCTCCGTTTTAAGCAACCTGAGATTCTCCCCTTTTTTCTTTTCATATTTTTCTTTCGCGGATCTTGTGAAGTAACGATGGGAATTAAAAAACTGGATCTGTTTCTTTTTCCATTCCCCACGATTTTTCACTATGTCCAGTTTTTTGTATTCCTGGAAGAGGTTCTCGGCGATCAAAAAGTAGTTGTCTGTTCCCAGGTAATGAAGATCAGCATCACAAATAATGGATTCAAAAACATTTGTGGGGCGTTGCGGTAACTTGGTGGCCATGATCAGGCGGCATACCTGGTGTATCTCTTTTTCACTGTAACCAAACTGTGGCAAATATTCTTTCGCAACTTCGCAGGATTTCTCTTCATGATCATGATAACTTTTTAAAAAACCTGCATCATGAAACAAGGCAGCCGTCGTTAATATCCTGGAGTGATGCTCATCCAGTTTTTCATGTTCGCAAAGCTGTTGCGTGGCCTGAATAACCGATCTCGTATGATGAGCATTGTGGTAGGTATAATCAGGAGATAATTCCTGCTCTAGTTTTTCAATTAAAAAAGAATGAGCCTGGTCATAATGCATATGTTCACCATTTTTGAGAGAAGTCATTCCAAAACTTCAAAAATTGTCAGGGGGTTTTTTTTGTTTTTTAAAGGTATCTCACCAATTCGCCGGCAATTGAACGATTCTTTTACCTTTTCGTATGCCGCTTCCGTGATCAATATCTGGCCTTCCTTTGCAACAGATTGTAGCCGTTGAGCCACATTGACTACATCACCAACCACCGTGTAATCGAGACGACGCAGGTTGGCCGACCCGATATTCCCGGAGATCATTTCACCACTATTGATCCCGATCGAAACTTTCGGAAGAAAAGTGATGCCATCTTCAAAAGATGGGAGTTTTTCAATGGCGCTGCGCACCCCGAGACTTGCATCAATAGCCCTGTCAAGGTGAAATTCTCCTCTAAAGACGGCCATGATTGCATCGCCGATAAATTTGTCAATATAGCCATTTTGTTTGATGATCTCTTTTACCATCGCATCAAAATAGTTGTTGAGTAATTTAACTACGGTATCTGCCGGTTCGTTTTCGCTGATCGTAGTGAAACTGCAGATATCAATGAATACGATGGTGGCTTCGATCGTCTCGTTGACCATTAATGATGTTTCATATTCGCGGCGGTTCATAAAATTGAGTACCGTTTCATCCACATACATCTTGAGGATATTATTTTCCTTGATAGCCTCAAGGGTTTTCTTTAACTGTGCCACATGGTCAATGGTCTTTTTAATCGTTATGTCAAGATCATCAAAATTGACAGGCTTGGTGAGAAAATCAAAGGCACCCCGGTTCATGGCAACCCGGATATTGTCCATATCTCCGTATGCCGACACGATCACAGCTTTGATCAACGGACTCACGCCATTTAACCGGGTGAGCAATGTAAGGCCATCCATTTCCGGCATATTGATATCTGAAAGCACAATGTTCACCTCGGTATTTTCTTCCAGCTTCTTTAACGCATCATTCCCGTTGATGGCAAAAATGAATTCATATTCATGCTCCCTTATCTGGCGACGAAATTTTTGCTTGATGAGTACTTCAAGATCGGCCTCATCGTCGGCAACAAGGATTTTTGTCATTGTACTTTTTCTTTTAATTTTTCCTTAAGCAACGTAAAGTCAAGTGGCTTGGTTAGAAAATCATCAGCACCCAGGCGCATGGCCTGGCTATAGTTTTCTGCATCGCCATAGGCCGTGATCATCATGACAACCGGAGGAGGATGTGAAAATTTTTCTTTGATATGACGCAGCAATTCAAGGCCACTCATGCCCGGCATGTTAATATCTGAAAGTATCAGCACCGCTTCATGAACATGCTGGTTAAGATACTGGAGAGCCTGCTCACCGGAGTAGGCAAATACAAAATCAATTTCTCCCGTTTTAATTTCTCTTCTGAACCGCTGTTCAAAAAGCACCTCGATATCCCTTTCATCGTCAACGACTAAAATTTTCATACTAGTTGGTGAGTTTTTGTTAAAAATTATTTATTGAGTCGGTAATATAATAATAAACTCTGCACCTTGACCCTCTTTTGTTTCCACTTTCAATTCACCACCATGCCCCCTGGTGATAATGTCATAGCTAAGACTCAGGCCCAATCCTGTGCCGAGACCTGTTGGTTTAGTAGTAAAAAAGGGTTGAAATATTTTATCCAGTACTTTTTGTGGAACACCATTTCCATTATCAGCAACCCTTATTTCAACGCGCTGGGTACTTATTTTTCGGGTAGCGACAGTGATCGTCGGTTCATAGCCGGGGATCTCCTGCTTTTGTTTTTCACTCACGGAGTAAAAAGAATTGTTGATCAGATTCAATAATACCCGTCCTATGTCCTGGTGTACAATGTTAATTTGTCCAATACTATCGTCAAAGTCAGTTTCAAATTTTGCATTGAATGACTTATCCTTGGCACGAAGGCCGTGATAAGCGAGCCGTAGGTATTCGTCCGCCAGGGCATTGATATCAGTAGGCTCTTTTTTCCCGCTACTGCTCCGGGAATGCTGAAGCATACTCTTTACGATCGCATCGGCCCGTTTTCCATGAAAGTTTATTTTTTCTTCATTGTCTTCAATATCCCTTGCAATATTCTTTGCTTCGGCTAAATTTCCGGCGTCGATCTCATGTTTCATTTCCATGAGCAGCTCTTTGTTGACCTCCGAAAAATTATTGACAAAATTTAAAGGATTCTGAATTTCATGCGCAATACCCGCCGTGAGTTCACCAAGCGAGGCCATTTTCTCCGATTGTATTAATTGGGTCTGTGCTGCTTTTAACTCATCCAACGTGACCTCCAGTTCTTCTTTTTGTTTTCTGAGTTCTGCCGTGCGTTCTGCTACATCTATCTCCAATTGCGCTTTCATGGCGGAGATCACTTTGTTGTTTTGCTCTTCTTCAATGGCTTTTTGCCGTGCTTTTATTAGCTCTTTTCGTTGTCTGCGCGTCACGATCCATGTTCCAACACCCCAGATAACCGCAAAGGTCTTCACGGTATCTACCCAGCTACTCCACTCCCTAAAAAGATCAACATCTACGAGTCTTATGACTTCGGCGACAAAACTTACCCCGAGGTACGGAACGACGGCTATAACTAAAAATTTAGCTTCCTTGAACTTGTCATTTGTATTTATTATGTATAACAACCATCCCAGTAGTATCATCGCGACCCAATGCAGTACGACCCTGAAATGATCTGTTACGGCATCGGCAACTAACAGACCTATTGAGATATACAGAAGCCACTGCAATTTGCCATACCACTCGGGCATCGAAAGCTTTGCCTTCAGTGCTTTTCGTAAAAAAGCTACAATTAAAATGATTATAATAAACTCCAAGGACATCCTGGCTTTTATTTATAAAGATGCATAACATGGCCCACTTTGTCTCCTGGCCAATGGCACATCAATTTGATTTTTGAAGTTATACTATTTAAGGAAGTTGCCAACATCTGGAGGCATTCCTTATATTTTTTATAAATTTATATCTTACCAGGCCTTATTTACATGCCATCCACAGCTGCAAATACAAAAAAAAAATCTGCACGTCTTTCAAGGCTTGCGTTTCAGCAGATCCGCCCATACAAAAAGTGGGTCTTCCTGATATTGGCGGCAATGCTTGTTGAAGCGCTTATGGGTATAGCCTCTCCGTGGCCGCTAAAAATAATTATCGACAACGTTATTGGTTCACAGCCCCTGCCTTCGTGGCTTCAATGGATCGATGCCTCTTTGATAGGAAAGAGTAAAATGGCTTTGGCTTTGGCCACAGCTCTATTGCTGATCGTAATCACGATCATTGGAGCCTTTGCTGGTTATGCAAACAGCTTCTACACCGAAAGCGTGGGACAGTATGTCGCCAACGATACGAGGCTAAAGATATATCACCACCTGCAAAGATTGTCGCTTGGATATTATGATACCCACCAGGTCGGGAAGATCTTAAGTACGTTAACCACTGACGTCTCCACCATGCAGGATTTTGTATCTACCTCCCTGCTTACAATTTTGGTCGACTCTCTGACCATAGTAGGTATACTATCACTGATGTTTTATATCAACTGGGCCTTCGCGCTCATCGCGATTGCTGTTACACCCTTTCTCCTGGTCTTTGTCTTCCGGTTTAAAAAAGCTGTAAAAAAATCTGTTCGTGAGGTGAGGAAGGATGAAAGTAGTATGGTTGCCGTGTTGCAGCAGGGGCTTGAATCAATAAGGGTCGTCAATGCGTTCGGTACACAAAATGAAGAAGAAACCAGGTTAAAGAAAATAAGTCTTGAGACCGTCCATGCAGCACTCCGTACGCGGAAATTGAAAGCGCTGGTTTCTCCTGTTGTTTCGATCGTCGTCACGCTCTGCCTGGCAGTTGTGTTATGGAAGGGTTCCACACTCGTCCTTGCCGGCGCAATGACTGTGGGGGCATTGACCGTGATTCTTTCTTATCTAAACAAATTTTTTAGCCCGGTCAAGGACCTTGCTAAAATGACGAATGCCGTTGCGCAGGCCGTTGTTGCGATGGAGCGTATCCAGCAACTATTGGAAATAGATGAGATCATTCCGCAAAAACCAAATGCGATTGTTCCGGATAAATTAAAAGGTGAGATCATCTTCGAACAAATTTCATTTGGATATAATCATGAGACGCCCATTCTGAAGAATATAAGTCTGCGCATTAATAGTGGCGAGCGAATTGGCATATGCGGTCCGACGGGCTGTGGCAAATCAACAGTGGCGAGCCTGATACCAAGATTTTATGATCCTTGGACCGGGCACATAGTAATTGATGGCACCGATATTACCGACTATGATCTGAACGGATTGAGGAAACAAGTAGGCTTTGTATTACAGGATACGCTTTTGTTTTACGGCTCTATCGCCGAAAATATTGCTTACGGGAAGCCGGCAGCAACCCAGGAGGAAATTATCAACGCTGCGAGGCTGGCCAATGCTGAAGAATTTATTTTGAAGATGCCTCATGGATATGATACCTTGGTAGGAGAAAGAGGCGTAACACTTTCGGGCGGACAAAGACAACGTATCGGTATCGCCCGGGCCGTTATCCGTGATTCACCCATTCTTATTTTAGATGAACCGACAGCGGCCCTTGATACAGAATCGGAAAGACTTGTAATGGACGCATTGGAAAAATTAATGGAAGGGAGAACCGTTATCACCATTACACACAGGCTTAGCACCATTTCAGACTATGACAAAATATTTGTGATGCGTGACGGGGGGATCGAGGAGCAGGGCACTCATGCAGAGTTGATCAAACAGGGAAAATTGTATGCAGAACTTTACCATGTTCAGGCGAAAACGGGTACTGGGAATGTAAACGGACGCATTGCCGAGGTAATAAAAACGGACTCAAACCTTTTAATTTAAAACCTAGCTATGTCTCATCGTTCCATTCTTGTTTTTCCGGATGATACTGTAAAGATGATCATTGACGCAATTCTTGAAGCAAAGACTTCGCTTCGGATAAAAATGTTTGTCTTTTCGGACCCTGAACTGATCTATGCCGTTATCGACGCCCACAAACGCGGTCTTGACGTGAAGGTGATGCTTAATCCGGCGCGCCGGAGCGGGGAAGAAGAAAATGAAAGCACAAGAAAATTATTAGAGCAGGCCGGAGTGAATGTGAAAGATACAAACCCTTTTTTCGGCCTTACACATGAAAAATCAATGGTAGTTGATGACAGGCTTGCCTTCATAAAATCACTTAACTGGGAAACAAAGAATCTTACAGAGACACGGGACTATGCAATTATTACTTCTAATCCGCATGAAGTGGAGGAAGTGATTTTATGTTTTGAGGCAGACTGGGCCCGAACCGATTTTGATCCCGGCGAAAATGCCCGACTTATCTGGTGCAGTATAAATGGGCGTGCACGTATTGCAAGATTCATTGATGACGCAAAGCACTCTCTTTTTATTCAAAATGAAAGGTACCAGGACCTCGTTATTATTGAACGGATCATCAGGGCGGCAGCCAGGGGTGTCAAAGTGCACGTGATGGTTCGTCCACCACATACACTAAAAAAAGAAAAGCTGATCGAAGGTGTGGGGGGATTGCGGATCATGGATGATGTGGGGATAAAGATCCATAAACTAAAACACCTGAAGTTGCATGGAAAAATGCTTTTAGCAGACGGCTGCAGGGCGATCGTTGGCTCCATTAATCTCACACCCGGAAGTTTTGACGACCGGCGCGAACTGGCTATTGAAGTAAACGATACAGAAATTGTAGAAAGGCTGCACGAAATTGCAAGATTTGACTGGGAAAATTCTCATCGGCTTGACCTGACAGATGCGGGGTTGTTTGAAGACCTGGAATTCCGTGGTGAAGGGGGGTCGGAAAAACTTGTTCTCGATCCTGAACATCCCAAAAAAGATAAGAACCACAAGCATAAAAAAGACTGAGCTTATTGATATTTCACTATCTGCGTATGAAAAAATCTCTGGTAATATTTTTATTGCTATTTGCAAGCCTGGTTACACCGGCCCGGGCGCAGGTCATTGACCCTGTAAAGTTTTTTGAACGCGACGAAGTACTGGATGCCGCGCTGAAGTGGGATATTGGCAAGCTTATTCGCAACAGCGCGAAGCCGGAATATTTCCCGGCTACTTTTTCGTGCAAGATCGCGGACAGCACCATTTCCGAACAAATACGCGTGATAGCTCGTGGGCATATAAGAAAGGAAGTATGCTATATGCCTCCGATAAAACTCAATTTTCATAATAGCACATCGCCTAAACTATATCCACTTAATTCTTTAAAGATGGTCTGCACATGCTACGAAAATAGTAATGGTGACCAGTTATTGCTTAAAGAATACTTAGTTTATAAAATTTATAACCTGATCACAGAAAGAAGTTTTCGCGTGCGGTTGCTGAAGCTCAGTTATGAGGATGAGAATCCCAAGAAAAAACCGTATTCAGGTCATGCGTTTGTCATTGAAAGCGACAAAGGACTGGCTAAACGAAATGATTGCATCGAATTAAAGGGTACAAGGTCGCACGCAGAATATACAGATCGCAAACAGATGACCATCGTGGCCATGTTCCAATATATGATAGGGAACACTGACTTTGGGGTTTCCGCAAACCACAACATTATTTTGATCCAGCCGGCAAAAGATTCAACCGCCAGGCCCATTGTTGTTCCCTATGATTTCGATTACGCGGGCATCGTGGATGCCTATTATGCTGTCCCTAATGAGGGCCTGGATATTGAAAACGTCCGTCAGCGCCTCTATCGCGGTTACGCGAGAAGTGAGGAAGAATTGAATGAGGTGATAGCGATCTTCAATAAGAAGAAAGAAAATATATATTCACTCGTCAATGGTTTTGACCTGCTTACCGAGAAAAACAGGAAAACGATTATTGATTACCTCGAAGATTTTTATAAAACGATCAACAACAGCAACCTTGTAAAAACTATTTTTATTCAACAGGCAAGAAAAATGTAATGCCGGTAATTGGATTCATTCTTCGCTGGGCACGCCGTCCTTCAAACCCTTTATCACTACATTGCCGGTTCCGTTCTTATCACAGGGATAACCAAATTCCTTTTTCAGCTTTGCGGGATCATTAATGGTTTCGTAAAATTCATCTAGATATTTGATCGTGGATTTCACATACTTCGGGTCAAGTAAAGGGCAGTCAGTATAAAGTTTGTAGATGGCCGGCTTTAATTTATTGTATAGAGCAATAACACCGTCAAACCTTTCCATGTTTTGTATGCAATAGCCACGGTAACGGCGGTCCCGCACAGAGTTCATGTGCAATTCTTCCGCAGGTTTGGCATAAGGCGGGCTTACCAGGCCCGCGTGGTCAAAATCATAAGGCACTGCGATTGGAATGGTGAGGGAATCACGAGCGACTAATTTTATATTTTGATATTGCACCGACCAATCCGTATTTCCAACTAAATATTCAAACACCGCCATTTTCAAAAAAGCTGTCGAGTCAGTTTGCTCAGGTCTTAGTTGTCGCTTGATCAAAACGTCGTCGTTTCTTGTTGCCATCTGCCTGTCTTCTTCCAGCAAAATGCCATAAAAAGGTGAAGTGGACTTTTTCTTTTTTGTATCATTTAATTCAACGGATACCAATCTTGCCCTGAAACTTTTCGGCGTGACCAGGTTATAAATTTGGTACACCAGCCATTCCCGGATCACATAGTCGTCTCCCACGCAGGGCATTACCAATTTTAATTTTTCCTGTTCTTTAAATATCGAAGATGACACTGCATCATTTTTTGCAAATTGAATTAGTAATGGCGGATAGGTACAATTTCCCATTGTCCGGCGAAAATGCCCTCTTGTTCTTGCTTCCGCAGGTACCGAAATTTCGTTGCCATCCTCCTGCCGATACGAAATGATGACAGGGTGATTTTGCGGGTTGTCCGCCCTGTCTGTCATGAGATCACGGAGATTACCACTTAATGTGATTTTAAGCACGGAATCAACACCGAATAATCCCGTACTCATTTTCTTTTTTGTTTGCGCCACTAACGGAATGCAAAATAATTGCAAGCTCAGCGCCGCGGTAAATAAATAAACGATCGTCTTCTTCATGGTTCGAAAGATTTGTTTGCGCTGTATAGAGAGAGTTTGCGTGGGCCCGAATTCAGATCACAAATCTAAAATAAAACAGCTATTATACCTGAGGCAATTGAACAATAAACTCAGTTCCTTCGCCCTCCTTTGTTTCCACTTTTATTTCTCCCCGATGGGCTTTAACAATATCATAGGCTAATGATAACCCTAACCCTGTACCCTGCCCGGTTGGTTTGGTAGTGAAGAAAGGCTGAAAGATTTTATTAATTACCGTTTCCGGAATTCCATTCCCATTATCTCGTACAATTATCTCGGTTTTATCGCCTGTTTTTTTTGTTTGAACAATAACTTGCGGTTTATAGCCGCCCCGTCCGGCACGCAAGCCTGCAGCTTGT
>Ga0068868_100004088_pt1 | contig 10191 bp, 13 predicted proteins | sample KBSMisM42_FD_64660 | JGI IMG/M metagenome (GOLD analysis project Ga0068868, IMG submission 64660) | Miscanthus rhizosphere microbial communities from Kellogg Biological Station, Michigan, USA - KBS Miscanthus M4-2 | ecosystem: Host-associated > Plants > Roots > Rhizosphere > Soil ...
CGAAACCGGCGCGTGCTTTCGGGCGATGATGCAACCGGGTTGCGGCGTCGCGCCGAAACAACTGTTCGGATCCGAACCATCGACCGTGGCGACGACCTCGACCTCGGTTTGCGTGTCGGTCGGATGATAGACGGCGATCCCGAAGTCGCCGGCGCCGCTGCACGCGAGCACGGTCTGCGCGCCGCTGAGCGATACGATCGCGTTCGAGATCGACGAGCACGGCACGTCGGTCGTGACGATGACGTCCGTCTCCGTTCCGGTCATGCACGCGCCGACGAAAATCGCGAAAGCTCCGAGCTTCACCGCTTCCACTTGATGCTGCATCCGATGCTCGCCGTCTGGTTCGCAGCCGGCGCCTCCCCTTTTGCGATCGCTTCGATCGCCGCGCGCAGATCACGACCCGTCGCGGGCTTGCCGCTCGAAGGCCGCGTGTCGTCGAACTGCCCGTGGTACGCGAGCTCGCCCGCCGCGTCGAAGACGTAGAGATCCGGCGTGCAAGCCGCGCCGAACGCGCGCGCGACGTCTTGCGTCTCGTCGAACAAGAACGGAAAGCGCCAGCCTTCGTCTTTCGCCATCTTCGCCATCGCCGGCGGCGCGTCTTGTGGATACGTATTTTCGTCGTTCGAGTTGATCGCGACCACCGCGAGCCCGCGATCGATCGCTTCATGCGCCGCGCGCACGAGCTCCGCGAATGTGCACGACGTACGGGCAGTGATTGCAAATGAACGCGACGACCGTCCCCTTCTTGCCCGCCGAGAGCGCCGACACGTCGACGACCTCGCCGGTCACCACGTCCTTCAACGAAACGCTCGGCATCTTCACGGGCACGTGCCTTGGCAATTCGCGTTCGCCGTCTTGCAGGCTTGAGTACCGAGGCACGTCTGGAGCGCGGCGGCTTGCGATTGGCAGGCGGCGTTCTGGCATGCGGTGTCGGACGCCTGGCAAGGCGGCGGCGCGCCATCGGCGGCGCCCGTGATCGAGTCGTCGATGCATTGCAACCACGCGGGGTATTCGTTCGGGCAGCACGCTTTGGCCGCATCGTCGATGCACGTCACGCACGTCGGGTACGTCTGGTAGCAAGCGTTGCAGTCACCGCCGTCTTCGCACGCGCACAAACAGTCGTGCGCGGGCTTGCCGCACGATCCGTAATCGCCGGCTTCGGCCTCGGCCGCTGCATCGACGCCGCCGTCGATGGTCGTGGTTTCACCGCCGCACGCCGCGAGCGCCAAGATCAACGCCGTTCGCTTCATGGATGACAGGATACGATCAAAGCGCGGCGAGCGCGGCGCGGAGGCGATCGAGCGGCGCGCGTGGAGCGCCACGCCGGGCGATCGCGAGGGGGCCGAGCGAGCCCGCGTGGAGGAAGCACGCGCCATCGCGCTCCACGAGCGTCGGCCGCTCCCCGAACGCCACGTCCCACACGCCCGACGGCGCGCGGACTCGTAGGACGCGCGCGCCGCGATCGACGACGACGACCGTCTTCGCGCGGGCGAACGAGGTGAGCGCGACGATGATGGCCGCGATCGCCAGGACACGCGCCCCGCCGACGACGAGCTGCCGCTGCTCCTTCGCGGCCTCGTATTGCGCATAGCTCGGCGGCGGCGTGCCGATGTAGAAGCCGTTGGGGTGCCCGACCTGGGGCGCGACCCAGTCCATGAACGCGTGATTGAACGTCAGCACGAACGGCAACGTGAAGACGAGCGCCCACCACCTCGCGCGCGACATCGGGATCACGATCGTCTCGCGCGGCGGCGAAGGCTCGTGCGACCGATACGCCGACATCACTCGATGTTAGAGCGACTCGAGCTTCAAGTGGATCGGGCAAGAGTGGTCGCCCGTGCGCTCGCTGTATTGCTGGTGGAAGGCTTCGGCCTTGTAGAATACACGCATCGGCTCGATCGACGTCGCGATGGGCTTGTCGTGGTTTGGTTGCTCTTTCGCCTTCGACGCTTTCGCGATGCGCGCTTGGTCGTCGTCGAACGTGAAGATCACGCTGCGGTAGTTGTCGCCGTAGTCGGGGCCTTGGCGATTCACCTGCGTCGGGTCGTGCATCATCCAAAAGGCTTGGAGGAGCTTTTCGTACGAGACCTTCGCGGGATCGTATTCGACGAGGACCGCCTCGGCGTGACCGGTCGTGTGCGTGCAGACGTCCTCGTACGTCGGGTTCTCGGTGTGACCGCCCGAATATCCAGGAGCGGTCGCGACCACACCCGGCACGTGACGGAAGCCGTCTTCGACGCCCCAGAAACATCCGGCTGCGAACGCGGCGAGCTTGTCGTTTCCGACGGGGACGAGCTTCGCGCCCGTTGCCGTCGAATGGCCGGGATCGGTTCCGACCTTTCCATTCGTCTTCGTCATCTCGGGCTGCGGCGCAGCAGATTCGGACGTGGCGACCGGTTGCGTCGTGACGCCGTGACAAGCCATCGAAAGAACGGAAACCGCGAGGACCTTTCTCATGCGGGATCTACGCGCGAGGTCAGGTTTCCGTTTCGTTCTTCAGCCTCGCCCGTAACAGGTTGAAATAACGGCGCGCGATGCCTGAATGGGCGGCGGCTTTTGCGGTGTCGCCGCCTGCCTCGGCGAGGACGTGCTCGAGGTAGCGGCGCTGGAACTCGTCCACGACTTTTTCGCGCGCGCGCACGAAAGGCAGGCCGCCGCGGATGACCTCGTCGATGACGTCCGTGGTGTGCGCGGCGGCTTCTTCCGTAGGTGGCGCGAGATCGCCGAGCGCGATCAAACGCGCGATCGTGTTGCGGAGCTCGCGCACGTTGCCGGGCCAGGACTCGCGCTCCCACTTGCGGAGCAAATCCGCAGGGGGACCTGCCGCATCTCCGCCGAGCGACGCCCAGTAGTGGCGCGCAAGGAGCGCGATGTCGCCGCGACGCTTTCGCAAAGGCGGGAGCTCGATGCGCGCGACCGCCAGTCTGTGAAAGAGATCTTCGCGGAATCTTCCGGCGGCGACCTCTTGATCGAGATCGCGACGGGTGGCTGCGAGCAGGCGCACGTCGACCTTGATGGGACGATCGCCGCCGACGCGACGGATCTCGCCGCGCTCGACGGCGCGGAGCAATTTCGGTTGGAGCGCGAGATCGAGATCGCCGATCTCGTCGATGAGGAGCGTGCCGCCGTGCGCGAGCTCGAAGACGCCTTTGCGCGTCGCGACGGCTCCAGTGAACGCGCCCTTCTCGTGACCGAAGAGCTCCGACTCCATGAGGGGACCGTGGACGCTCGTGCAATCGAAGACGATGTACGGGCCTTGCGCGAGCGGGCCCGTCTCGTGGATGGCTTCCGCGAGCGCCTCTTTGCCGGTGCCGGTCTCGCCTTCGATGACGACGGGGACGTTCGACTGCGCGAGACGCTCGCAGAGCGGATAGATGCGACGCATCTCGACGCTGCCGCCGATGACGCGACCAAACGACGATCTGCCGGAGAGCGCGGGCATGCTCACGGCTTCGAGGCGATCGACGCGAATCGCAGTCTCTCCGATCCGGACGATCTCGCCGCCGCGCAAGAAGCCGTCGAGGAGCGTGACGCCGTCGACGAAGGTGCCGTTCGTCGAGTCGAGATCCGTGATGCGCAGGCCGTCCTCGCCGAGATCGAGCGCGAGGTGACGGCGCGACACGAGAGGATCCGAAATTCGCAGCGCGCACGCTTCGCTCGACCCGACGAGGACGCGCGATGGTTGCGACGCTTCGACGGTCACCTTGGAGCCGATGCTCGGCCCTTCGATGACCGTCAGCGCGAAGCTCGCCCGCGGCTTCGGGACGACCTCTACGCGATCGGTGAACGCGTCCGGCACGTTCACGAGGTTACTCGAAATCGGCCCAGCGCGCGGCGATCACGGCGCCGACGATTGCCGTCGACGCGAGGCCGATCATCGCGAACGTCGAGTCGCCCGCGTGCATGCGGATGACGAAGTTGAGCATCGAGAAGCCCGCGAGGATGTACACGCCCCAGCGCTTGAAGCTCCAGACACCGGCGACGCCGAGGAGCTCGACGAGCGACAACCCCGTCGCGACCATCGCGTAGTTGGCCATGCGATGCGCGAGCGCGGGCGGCATCGTGATGTCGTGATCAGCGGCAGCGTTGAACGCGAGGAGCATCAGGAACGATGCGCCGATGGAGAGCAGACACCCGATCACCTTCAGCCCGAGCACCGTCTTCACGCGGGCGGGAAGCTCTCGCCGAACGTTCGGCGTAGACTGTACGAACGCGGATTGATCGAATTGGAAGGGCTGCATCATGACCAGCTCTTCAGCAATTTCCCGGCCGATCGTGCTTCTGCGTACTTGGCTACACGTCGGGATCGAACCGATCCGGCGTTTCGAGCACCTGGGGATCGACACGATCTTGGGGATCGTGTAAGTAGACGGGCCTTCGTTTTACAAGAGGCCGTTCTCCAGGAGATGTTCATGTCGCGTTACCGCTTTACGTCTGAATCCGTCACCGAAGGCCACCCGGACAAGCTCTGCGATGCAGTGAGCGATTCGATCCTGGACGCGATCCTCACGCAGGACCGCACCGCGCGCGTCGCGTGCGAGACGCTCGCGAAGACCGGCATGGTCGTGGTCGCGGGCGAAATCACGACGACCGCGGTCATCGACTACCCCGTCATCGTGCGCAAGGCCGTCAAAGAGATCGGCTACACGAGCTCGGATATGGGCTTCGACGCCGCCACCTGCGCGGTGCTCACAGCCGTCGAGAAGCAGAGCCCGGACATCTCCCAAGGTGTCACCGAGGGCGAAGGCATGCACAAGGAGCAGGGCGCAGGCGACCAAGGCCTCATGTTCGGCTTCGCGTGCGACGAGACGCCGAACCTCATGCCGGCGCCGATCGACTACGCGCACCAGCTCGCGCGCCAGCTCACGGCGATCCGCAAGAACGGCAAAGCGGCCTTCCTCCGCCCCGACGGCAAGACGCAAGTCACGCTCGAGTACGAAGGCAACACGCCCGTTCGCGTCGACGCGATCGTCGTGTCGTCGCAGCACTCGGAGGACGTGAAGTACAAGACGCTCCGCGACGCGATCGTCTCGATGGTCATCGAGAAGGTGATCCCGAAGAAGCTGATCGACAAGAACACCAAGTTCCACGTCAACCCGACGGGGCGCTTCGTCGTCGGCGGTCCGCAAGGCGACTGCGGTCTCACCGGCCGCAAGATCATCGTCGACACGTACGGCGGCATGGGCCGTCACGGCGGCGGCGCGTTCTCGGGCAAGGACCCGTCGAAGGTCGATCGCTCGGCTTGCTACTACGCGCGCTACGTCGCGAAGAACGTCGTCGCGGCGAAGCTCGCGTCGCGCTGCGAGGTCCAGGTCGCGTACGCGATCGGCGTCGCGCAGCCCGTCGGCGTGCACGTCAACACGTTCGGCACCGGCAAGGTCTCGGACGACGTGCTCGAGAAGTACATCATGGCGAACTTCGACATGCGCCCGAAGGCGCTCATCGACGAGCTCGATCTTCTCCGCCCGGTCTACACCGCGACGTCTGCGTACGGCCACTTCGGCCGCAGCGAGTTCTCGTGGGAGAAGACGACGCGCGCCGCGAAGATGGCGGACGACCTCCTCAAGAAGTCGAAGACGAACGGCGCCAACGGCCACGCTTCGAAGTCGAAGAAGAAGGGCAAGTCCACCGACGTCTACGCGGACTGACCTTCTCGAAATCATTTCGACACGAACGCGCCGCTTCCCTCGAGGTAGCGGCGCTTCTCTTTTGTGGACGGATTTCATGGAGCAGAAATTTCGAAATTCCAGGGAAATTCGAGGGGTCCGTGCGCCATGAAATCGACCGTGCCGGGTGGGGTCGTCCACGAGCTTCCGAGCGATCTTCGAAAGGCGCTGCTCTCGAACGAGGTGGCGCTCGAGAAGTGGAGAGACATCACGCCGCTCGCGCGAAACGAGTTCATCTGCTGGGTGCTCGACGCGAAGCAGAAAGCGACGCGCGAGAAGCGCATTCGGCGGACGCAAGAGGAGCTCGAAGAAGGCATGCGACGGCCCTGTTGTTGGCCGGGGTGCAGCCACCGCGAACGCAACGGCAAGTAGTGCGGTAACGTCGAGGCATGGATCAGCTCGTCACGTGCCGCGCGTGCAACGTTCACGTGCGTGGAAGCGAGCCGCAGTGCCCGTTCTGCGGCGCGGCCTCGCCATCCGAAGCGCTCGAGATCGGACCGCGCGCGCGGACGTCACGCGCAATGCTTCATCGTCTTCACGCGGCGGCCATGGCCACGTGCGCGCTCGCGTGCGATCACGGCCAGTCGGCGTCGACGGTGACGATCGAACCAACGGCGTCGTCGAGCACACCCGCCGTCGCATCGACGACGGCCACGGCAACCGCAACGGTCACGGCCACGGTCACGGCGACTGCATCTGCGACGGCAAGTGCAACTGCAACGGCCACGGTCGCGAAGCATGCGGTGGGTGGGAGCTGCGCCACCAACAACGACTGCGCCTCCGGCCTGAGCTGCTGCACGACGGGCATGAGCGGGGCGTGCGGCGGGCGAGCGCGGCAGATGAACCCACAAGCCGTGTGCAACATGATCCACACGTGCGTCACGGGCCCGTGCATGCCGATGGCGATGCCTCCGTATGGCGGCGCGTTCCCGAACGACTCGGTGGTGGTGTGATGGAACAGCTCGTCCCGTGCCGCGCATGCAACGTTCACGTGCGCGTGAGCGAAACCCGATGTCCCTTCTGCGGTGAGGCGCCGGCGCGTTCGCTCGAAAGCGGACCGCGCGCGAGATCATCACGCGCAACGCTGCATCGACTTCACGCCGCGGCGATGGCGACGTGCGCGCTCGCGTGCGATGGCCCTTCGACGAACGCCGTCACCATCGCCCCGACGGGCAGCGCGACTGCGACTGCAACCGCTACTGCAACCGCAACAGCGACCGCCACGGCGACGTCGACGACGTCGCGAAGCGGCGAAGGTGCGAGCTGCAAATCGGACGGCGATTGCACCGCGGGCCTCAACTGCTGCGAAACGGGCTTGAGCGGCAAGTGCGGCGGCGCGCAGCCACCCCCGAACGTGCGCGTCGAGCCGTGCGTCATCTTGCGGACCTGCACGGCGCAACCCTGCACGCCGATGTCGATGCCTCCGTATGGCGGCGCGATGCCGGAATCGCTGACGGTCTGATCAGCTCACGGGGCGCACGGGTTCGGGTCGCCTGCGTCTTGCTCCGTCGTCGTACCCGAGTCGTGGCCGGCGTCGTGGGTCAATCCCGAGTCGGTCCCGGCGTCTTTGACCGGGGGCGGAGCCCCAGCGTCCGTCACCGGCGGGGTGGGATTCGCCCAGGCCTTCAGGTCCGCGAGCGATCCGTTGAACTCGTCATGATCCACTCCTCCGGAGATGCCGTTCACCGTTCCGGTGTCCGCGTATTGCCAGAACTCCCACTGCTTCCACCCGTTCGGCATCGTCGGGCAGGTCGCGCCCCAGCTCGCGACCCACATCGGGTAGCCGGTGAACTTGCCGCCGAAGTGCGTCGACGTGGAGTAGTTCGTGTAGATGAGCGGCTTGCGTCCGACCGCCTTCGCGATGACGTCGAGCCACGTCTGCATGTGCGCCTGGATCGTGGCGTCGCTCTGCCCGGCCGTCGTCTCGATGTCCATCACCGGCGGGAGATCGCCCGCGTCGAAGCCGCCCGCGCTCTTCACCTCGTTGAGCAGCAAATTGGCTTGTTTCGTGGGGTCTTGGCCCGGCTCGAAGAATTGATAGACGCCGCGCACGAGGTTGTTCTTCTGCGTGCCTTTCCAGTTCGTCGCGAACGTCGAGTCGAGCGTGCCCGTGCCGTCGCTCACGCGCACGATCGCGAAGCGGATCCCCGCGGCGTAGACCTTCGACCAGTCGACGGAGCCTTGATAGACGGAGACGTCGACGCCCTTCGTCACCGCGCCCTTCGCGCAGACGCTGAGCGCTTCGCCGGCGCCCGAGCATGCGTTGTCGCTCTGCGCGGCGCAGCCGGCGAGGAGGGTGGACGTGAAAAGTACCGCGGTGGTGAGGATCGAGAGCTTCATGTTCGACGCGGCCTGATTGCGAATTGCGTGCCGTGTTTTTCGGGCCTTTTTCGCAATTTCTCGCGCGATCGCTCGCGATCCGCTCGCGAGCCGTCGCGAGTATGATGCGCGCGCTCGTACATGCGCAGAGACCTCGTGCCGAAGATCGCCATCGCCGTCATCGCGTCGCTCGTGATGTTGCGCGCAGCGACTGCACGCCCGCCCGATGCGCACAAGAAACCGATCGACGACAAGATCGCGCGCGAGGCGTACCGCGAGGTGACCTCGAAAGAACGCACGGCGCGCCGTGAAGCGGCCGTGAAGTTCCCGGGCGATCCGTGGTCGCAAGACGACGACTTCCACGAGCGCGAGAGCGAAGCCGTGCGCGCGTTCGCAGGATCGAAAGAGCTGCGCCTCGGCGACGTCGTGCGCGCCGTGGACGACGGCATGCGCGAGCGATGGCCATCGTCGATCACGCCCAACCCGAAGGTGCCTCCGTGCCGGCCACGCCTGTCGTACTGAGCCGCGGGCGCGCGCCGATCGCGGTGCTGCGTCAGGTCGCGGGAAGCACGTGGTGGCGCATCGCGCTCTTCGTCGCGCTCGCCGTCGCCGCGAAGGCCATCTGGATCTGGCGCGCGGGCGCGATGGTCGATTACCGCGACGCGCAGTACAACTCGCTCTTCGAGGAAGCGGCGCGCACGTCGCTCGTCGACTACCACCAGCTCCCGTTCTGGAATCCGTATTACTGCGGCGGCGTCTACGCGCTCGGGACGCCCTCGGCGCGCTTCTCTTCGCCGACGATGCTCTTGTCGATCGTCTTCGGCGTCCTTCGCGCGTCGCCGCTCATCGCGGTGCTCGCGTGCGTGGCCGGGCTCGAAGGCACGTATCGCTACGCGCGATCGCATGGCGCGGGCGCGCTCGGTGCGCTCCTCGCGGCACCGCTGTTCGCGCTGTGCGGTTTCTTCCCGCGCTCGGGCTCCTTCGAGTGGATCAACTTCCTCGGCTTCGAGCTCTTGCCGTGGGCGGCGCTCGGCTTGCGGCGCGCGTTCATGGGAGAAGTGCGCGGCGCGGTGATCGCAGGCGGCGCCGTCGGATGGATGACGTGCTTCGGCGGAACGTACGCGGCGCCGTACACGCTCCTCGTCGGCACGTGGGAGCTCATCGAAGCGCTCGTCTCGATGCGGAGAGAGCCGCGCGCGCTCCTTCGAGGTCTCGCGATGGGCGCGATCGCGGCGCTCATCGGCGCGGCGATCGCGGCCGTGCGCCTGTGGCCGATCGCCGAGACGCTCGCGTCATCACCGCGCGTCCTCGGCGCCATCGACAGCAACACGCCGCTCGTCGTCGCGCAGATGCTCTTCGGATCGAAGATCCCGTTCCGCGGCGACTTCCTCGTCGGCGCGCTCGTCCTGCCGTTCGCGGTCATGGCCGCGCTCGAGCGAAAGAGCGTCTGGCTCGTCGCGCAGGCCGCGTTCTTCTTGTGGCTCGCCTCGGGCTTCGCGGCGAAGCCTTCGGGCTATGCGATTTTGCGCACGATCCCGCCGTACACGATGCTGCGATCGCCGGAGCGCTTCCTCGTTCCTTTCGCGCTCGCCTACGCCGTCCTCGTCGCGCGCGGCTTTGGTCGTCTCGAAGCGATCGTCCGCGCGAAGAAGTGGCCATGGGCGATCGCGAGCGCCGCCGCGCTTTTCGCGATCGTCGACGATGGCGTGCTCGTCGACAACGACTGGGGTTGGCAGCGCGGCCGCACGCTCATGGAAGCGCCCGTCTCCGCGAATCGCGACAAGAACGATTTCGCGAACGCGCGCGGCGATCGCTGGCTCGCGGCGTATTACCCGAGCCTCGGCCGCGGCACGCTCTCGTGCTTCGACGACTACCAAGTACCGCAGTCGCCCGAGCTCCGCGGGGACCTGCCGCACGAGGAGTACCTCGCGGATCAAACCGCGGGCACCGTGACGCGCACGTCTTGGTCGCCGAACGCCATCGCGATGCACGTCGACGTGAAAGAAGACGCGCGCATGATCGTGAACCAGAACTGGCACCCGGGCTGGCACGCGAGCATCGGCGAGGTCGTGAGCGACAAGGGCCGCCTCGCGGTGAATCTCCCGCCGGGCGCGAACGACGTCGTCCTTCGGTTCATGCCGCGCTCGGGCATCGGCGGCACCGTGACGTCGCTCCTCGCGATCGCCGCGTGCATCGGTTTGTGGCG
>Ga0068868_100004095_pt1 | contig 10182 bp, 6 predicted proteins | sample KBSMisM42_FD_64660 | JGI IMG/M metagenome (GOLD analysis project Ga0068868, IMG submission 64660) | Miscanthus rhizosphere microbial communities from Kellogg Biological Station, Michigan, USA - KBS Miscanthus M4-2 | ecosystem: Host-associated > Plants > Roots > Rhizosphere > Soil ...
CGCTCCGCTCACTCATGCCATCGCCTTCCTTCGGGCGGCGATGCATTCGCACGGCGCTCTGCTGATGATTCGCTCGCTCCGCTCACTCATGCCATCGCCTTCCTTCGGGCGGCGATGCATTCGCACGGCGCTCTGCTGATGATTCGCTCGCTCCGCTCACTCATGGGTCCCCCTCGAAGCGCCCTCTACCGGTTCGCGGGCCCAAGCGTAGCCGTCCCGGCCCACCCGTTAGGGTCACAGGTTATGCAGAAGTGGGAGTACGCCACCGTGCCGCTGCTGGTGCACGCCACGAAGCAGATCCTGGACAATTGGGGCGAAGACGGCTGGGAGCTGGTCCAGGTGGTGCCGGGGCCCAACTCGGAGAACCTGGTCGCCTACCTGAAGCGCCCGCGCGAGGAGCGGACATGACCGAGCGGAGCGAGGGCATCATCAGGCTCAGCCCGCCCGGTCAGGGCGGGTCACCACGGAGTGGGGACCCGTCATGACCGGCGCCCACGACCGGCTGGCCGAGCTGGGTCTGGAGCTGCCGCCGGTGACGCCGCCGGTAGCGGCATACGTTCCCGCCGTGCAGACCGGCAACCACGTGTACGTGTCCGGGCAGGTCCCGGTCGCCGACGGGAAGCTGCTCGCCAGCGGCAAGGTCGGTGCCGAGGTCAACTCGGAGGAGGCCAAGGAGCTGGCCCGCCGGTGTGCGTTGAATGCGCTGGCCGCCGTCGACGCGCTGGTCGGCCTCGATCGGGTGGTCCGCGTCGTCAAGGTGGTCGGGTTCGTCGCGTCGGCGTCCGGCTTCACCGGGCAGCCCGGCGTGATCAACGGCGCCAGCGAGCTGTTCGGCGAGGTGTTCGGTCCGGCCGGCCAGCACGCCCGCAGCGCCGTCGGCGTGGCCGAGCTGCCGCTCGGTGCGCCCGTCGAGGTGGAGGCGATCTTCGAGGTCTCCGGCTGAGCGTTCGCTCACGGCGAACCTGTCGGCTCTTCACCACTTTCGGCGGCTCATTTCGGAGTAAATAGGCACTAATACTCCGCCGCCGCCCCCAATTTCGAGCCGCAGGCGTCCGATCGGCACGCGACCCGGTCATCGTGCGCCCGTACCATCGCTGGCATGGTGGGCCACGTCACCGTGCCGGCTGCTGCCCTGCTCGAGTCGCTTCCCCCGTGGGCGACGCTTGTCCGCGCGCCGAATCCCGGGCCGATGACGCTGGACGGCACCAACACGTGGGTGCTGCGGGCCGGCGCCGGTCAGCGGGCGGCCGTGGTGGTCGACCCCGGTCCGCTGGACGAGGGTCACCTGCGGGCCGTCGCCGGCGCGGGCCCCGTCGAGGCGATCCTGATCACGCACGGCCACCTCGACCACACCGAGGGCGTGCCGCGGCTCGCCGAGCTCACCGGCGCGCCGGTGCTCGACTTCGACGGCACCTTCGAGGCGGCCGGGCTGCGCATCCGGGCCATCGACACACCCGGGCACACCCGCGACTCGGTCTGTTACGTGGTGAACGAGGAGGCGGTGCTCTCCGGCGACACCATCCTCGGCCGCGGCACCACGATCGTCGCGTGGCCCGACGGCGACCTCGGCTCCTACCTCACCAGCCTCGACGAGCTCAGGCGGCTCGGCCCGATCCCGGTGCTGCCCGGGCACGGCCCGGCGCTGTCCGACTGCGCCGCGGCGTCCTCCTATTACAAGGCGCACCGGGAGGCCCGCCTCGAGCAGGTTTCGGCGGCGGTTTCCGGGGGAGCGGAGGAGGCCATGGACGTCGTGCGGACCGTCTACGCCGACGTCGACGAGGCGCTGTGGCCGGCCGCCGAGGCCACCGTCCGCGCTCAGCTGGCCTACCTGAAGGACCGGGAGATGACGTGACCTGCCCGGTATGCGGCACGGTGGCCGTGCCGGGTGCCCGGTTCTGCCACAACTGCGGATCGGCGCTGCCCGCGGCCGCCACCCTTCCCGCAACCGAGCGGCGCGTCGTCACCGTGCTCTTCGGCGACCTGTCGGAGTTCACCGCGTGGGCCGAAGACGTCGACCCGGAGCGGGTGGGCGCGGTCACCGACCGGGTGCTGGCCGCGCTGGCCGGTGCGGTGAAGACGTTCGGCGGCCACGTCGACAAGCTCACCGGCGACGGGATCATGGCGGTGTTCGGCGCGCCGGTCGCACACGAAGACGACGCCGAGCGGGCGATCCGCGCCGCGCTGTCGATGCAGCGCGCGGTGCGCCGGGTGCTCGACGACGAGCGCGGCGGTGGCGCGCCTACCGGCCTGCGGGTCGGGCTGAACACCGGGCCGGTGGTGGCCGGCGTCCAGGCGGCCATCGAGTACACGGTCATCGGCGACACCGTGAACACCGCGGCCCGGCTCGCCGACGCGGCCGCGGTCGGCGCGGTGTACGCGGGCGACACGACCTCGACGGCGACCCGGCACGTGGCGTCCTGGCGGGCGCTGCGACCGTTGCGGCTCAAGGGCAAGCGCGAACCGGTCGCCGCGTTCGAACTGCTCGGCCTGCTCGACGCGCCGGGCACCCGGTCCGGCCTCGGCGACGAGGCGCCGTTCGTCGGTCGCGAACCCGAACTGGCCTGGGTGGCGAGCCGGCTTGCCGACGCCGTCGACCAGGGCGAGCCGCGCACGCTCGTGGTGACCGGCGAGGCGGGACTCGGCAAGACCCGGTTCGCGGGCGAGGTCGAGCGGCTGGCCGCCGGCTACCCCGTCGCGACGGGCGGTTACTCGGTGCCGTCCGGCGCGCGCGTGCTCACCGTCCACTGTGCCGCGTTCGGTGAGTTGCGGCGGCTGGCGCCGCTGGCCGACCTGGTCCGCGCCGCGATCGGCCTGCCGGCCGACCCGGCGCCGATGGGCGCGGCCGTCGGGCGGGCCCAGGCCGAGGAGCGGTTGCGGCGGTTGGTGCAGCGCCTGGACCGCGAACGCAGGCGCAATCCCTTCGACGGGCACGGCGTCGCCGTCGACCAGTTGTTGGCCCTGCTCGGCTACGGCACCGCGGCGGCCGACGGCGCCGGGGGCGACGGCCGCGCCGCCGACGACTTCGGGCGCGACGGCCTGACCCGCGACGTGCTCACCCGCGACGGCCGGATGACCGGGCAGGGCGAGGATCTCGACCTGGAGGCGACGCCGGCGGCGGTCGCGGAACTGCTGTCGGCGCTCGCCACCGAGAGCCCCCTCGTGGTCATCGTCGACGACCTGCACGACGCCACGGCCGAGACCGTCGACGGCCTGGCCGCAACGCTGGAACGGCTCACCGGGCCGGTGCTGGTGCTCATGTTCGGCCGGCCGGAACTCGTGCGCACGGCCGGCATCTTCACCCGCCTCGCCGACGCCGAGGTATACGCGCTGCCGCCGCTGCGCGGCGCCGACGCCAGCCGGCTGCTCACCGCGTACCTGTCCGGCGGCCGGCTCGCCGCGGCCGACGCCGACAGGCTGCTGGCCACCGCCCAGGGGAACCCCTTCTACCTGGCCGAACTGGTGACGCTGCTGCGCGAGCGCGGCGCGCTGACGACCGTCGCGGTGCCCGAGCACGGCCCGGCCCGCTCGCACGGTCCACTGTGGAGGCTGACGCCCGGCTCGCTGAGCGGGCGGCTGCTCTCCCGCGACCTCGCCGCCGTCCTCGCCGCCCGCATCGACGCCCTGCCGGCCGACGCCCGTGCGGTGCTGCGCGATTCGGCCGTCGTCGGCGACGCCGTGCCGGCCGGCGCGGTGGAGTCGTTGCAGCAGGCCCGGTCCACGACGGCCCGCCGCCCGGCCGCGGTGGCGGCGGTCGAGCTGGAGCGGGCCGTCGACGAGCTGCTCCAGCGGCGCATGCTGCGCCGGGTGCGGGGCGGCTACGCGTTCGTCACCCCGTTGCTGCGCGAGGCGGCGTACGCGGGCATCGGAAAGGCCAACCTCGCCGACCGGCACGCGGCGCTCGTGCACTGGGCGGTCGGCGGCCCCAACCGCGCCGACGACGCGTTCGTCGCCGAGCACGCCGAGCGGGCCACCTCGCTGGCGGAGGCGGTGCGGCTGCGTCCGGACGCATCGGCCCGGGCGGTCGCTCCGATCGGTCTGGCGGCGCTCGCCCGGCTCGCCGAGCGGGCGCTCGCCAACGGCGAACCGACGCAGGCCGCGCGCTACTCCGAGCGCGCCGCCGTCCTCGGCCACGGCCTGCTCTCCGCGCCGCAGCGCCTGGTGCACGCCCGCGCGCTGCTGCAACTGGGCCGGGTCGCGGAGGCGCTGCAGTACGCGGAGAAGATCGGGGCCAACGCCACCAGCCCGGCCGACGCGCCGGTCCGAGCCGGCGCGCTGCTCCTGGCCGGGCGCGGGTACGAGCTGAACCGCGAGCTCGAACGCGCCCGCGCGGCCTGGCGCGAAGCCCTCGACGCGGCGACGGCGGCCAACCTGCCGGGCGAACGGGCGGCGGCCCTGCGCCGGCTCGGCATGGCCGACTACCGCGCCGGCCGGCTCACCGAGGCCGCGGAGCGGTTCCGGTCGGCCCGGCAGATCGCGGTCGCCGCCGACGACCGGCGCAGCGAGGCGTGGTCGTTGCAGGACATCGTCTGGGTCACCGTCACCCGCGGCGACTTCGCGGTCGCCGACGGGGCCCTGCTGCGCGCCGCCCGCCGCTTCGCCGAGCTGGGCGATCCGGTCGGCCGGGCCTGGCTGCGCGGCACGACCGCGTTCGCGCGCCTGCTCGCCGGGCGGCTGGCCGAGGCGCGCCGGCTGGCAACCGCTTTCCTGCCGTTCGGCGAACGCGTCGGCGAGGCGTGGGCGGTCGGTACGTTGCGCGCCGTCGGCGCCTACGCCGCCGCCGAGCTCGGCGATCTGACCGAAGCCGACGCCGCAGCGCGGCGCGCCTTCCGCGACTTCAGCGCGGCCGACGACGACTGGGGTCGCGGGCTCTCCCTGGTGGTGCGCGGCGTGGTGGCCCGCGGGCTGGGCGAGCCGGCACACGCCCGCGACCTGCTCACCGACGCGCTCAGCTGCGCCGAGCGCACCGGACACCCGCTGCTGGTGGGCATGGCCGGCACGGTGCGCGGCTTCGTCCACCTGGAACTGGACGACCCGGCGGCCGCCGCGGCCGACGCCGACCGCGTGCTGTCCCGGATGACGTCGCAGAGCGTGCTGCCGGCGGTGCGGGTCGGACCGCGCGCGCTGCGGGCGCTCGCCGATCTCGCGGCCGGCGACACCGGCACGGCGCTCGCCGAGCTGAGCGATATCGCCGCCGACGCGGCCGAGCCGTCAGTGTTGTTCCCGCGCCGGCAGGCGGTGGCCGGCTACGCGCAGGCGCTGCTGGCGGCCGGCTGCGGAGCGGAGGCGCTGACCTGGGCGCGGCGGGCGGTCGACCTCCCGGCCGAAGATGTGCGCAGCCGGGTGGTGGCCGGCCGCGTGCTGGCGCAGGCCCTAGCGGCGGTCGGCGAAAGCGACGAGGCGCTCGTGGTGGCGGCGGAAGCGGTCCGCGAGGCGTACGGGACGCAGCAGACCTCGGAACGTGTTGCCGCCGACTCGACACTTGCGGCTGTCGGATGAGCTAGACATCTGCCGTACCTTTTGAGTCGTGACCGCTGACCGGGTTCCCACGGTGCCGGGCCTGACCGGCCTGTCCGTGCTGGCCAGGGGCGGGTACGCGACGGTCTACCGGGCCATGCAGGAGTCGGTGGGCCGGCTGGTCGCGGTCAAGGTCGAGAACCGCATCCTGGAGAGCGAGCGGGACCAGCGGCGGTTCATGCGGGAGGCGCGGGCGGCCGGGCGGATGTCCAGCCACCCGCACGTCGTCGACCTCTTCGACGCGGGGGTCACCGCGTCCGGGCACCCGTTCCTGATCATGGAGCTGTGCCGGGGATCGTACTCGGAGCGCATGCGGATGGCGCCGCTCGCGCCGGCCGAGGTGCGCGACATCGGCATCAAGATTGCCGACGCGCTGGCCGACGCGCACGAACTGGGCGTCCTGCACCGCGACGTGAAGCCGGCGAACATCCTCGTCACCGACTTCGGCGAGCCCGCGCTGGCCGACTTCGGGCTGGCGATCCTCACCGAGAACCGCGACATCTCCATCACGCTGGACGTCCTCACGCCCGCCTACGCGCCGCCGGAGATGTTCCGGCACGCGGCGCCGGCGCCGGCCGCCGACGTGTTCTCCCTGTGCGCCACCCTGTACGCGCTGATGGCCGGGCGGCCGCCGCGTTGGCCCGGTTCGCGTGATCCGAGCCTGGTGTCCCTTGTGGACATGTTCGAGGATCCGGTGCCTGATCTGCCCCACGTGCCCCGTGAGCTGATGGGGCTGATCCTGCACGGGATGTCCAACGTGGAGGGTCAACGGCCGAGCGCGGCCGAGGTCAGGGACGCGCTGTTCGCGATGGAACTCGGTGTCGTTGCGCCGTCGGCGCTCGGTCCGGAGGCGTCCCAGATCGGCGGGTCGGCGCCGCGGGTGGGCGCGCCGGCGTCGGACGAACGGGACGCCACCCGAGTGGTGGGCGCCAACGGCCCGGGCGGCGGCGGGCTCGCGGGCGCCGGCGGTGGGCTCGCCGGCGTTGGCACCGGCGGGCCTGGTGGGCTTGGCGAGCCTGGCGGGCCTAGCGGTCCTGGCGGACCTGGCGGTCTCGGTGGTGCTGGTCGTGCCGGTGGTCATGATGGTCCGGGTTTGCCTCGCGGGCCTCGTGGGCCTGGCGTCGGGGGGCCCGGCGGGCCGGGTGCTGGCGGGCCGGGTGCTGGTGGGCCGGGTGCTGGCGGGCCGGGCGGTCGGGTCGGGCTGGTCGGCTTCGAGCCGGGCGGCCGCGGTGGCTCGCGGCCCGGCGGTTCGCGGCCCGGCGGCCCGGGCGGTCCGGGGCGCCCTGCTGCGGCCGCCGGCCGGCGCGACCGGGTGTCGCCGCAGCGGATCTACTTGTGGGGCGGATTCGCGGCCGTCTACGTGGCGGTGTTCTGCGCGGCGATCGCGGCGGCCTTGTTCCTGCGCCCCGACGAGCCGACCACCACGTTCATGGCGCCGCCGCCCCCTTCGAAACCGGCGTGCCCGCTGACGCCCGCGGGCACGGCCCAGTGCGTCACGACCGCGGAGTGCTTCGACCGTGTCACGGTTTCCGGGGGCGTGGCGAAAGCGACCGCCGTGGCCTGCACCGAGCCGCACCTCTGGGAGGCGTTCGCCACCGCCCAGTTGCCCGATGGTCTGGACACCGCCTCGCACACGACGGTCAAGCAGAACGCGCTGGTGCGGCAGGTGTGCAGCACGGCGAACGCGCGCTCGTTGAACACGGAGCAGGCGTGGCAGGTCGAGGTGCTGCCGCCCACGCGGGAGCAGGTCAAGGCCGGCGACCGCACGGTCCGCTGCCTGGCCGGCCGCCCCCCGACCAAGCTCACCCAATCCCGCTTCGTCCCGTAACCGCGCTCGCGATCTTGGATGTCTGTTACTGCTCCCGCAGTGACAGACGTCCAAGATCGGCGAATCTCAGTAGCTCTTTTCCTGGCCCAGCACGTGTTGGGCGATGAAGTTCAGGATCATCTCCCGCGAGACGGGTGCGATGCGGCCGGCCCGGGCACCGCCGAGCAGCGTGGCGACGCCGTACTCGGTGGTCATGCCGTTGCCGCCGTGCACCTGGATCGCGGTGTCCACGGCGAGCGTCGAGGCCTCGGACGCCGCGTACTTGGCGAGGTTCGCGGCGACCCCGGCCTCCAGGTCGCGACCGGCGTCGTACCGGGACGCCGCCTTCGCGATCGCGAGCCGGGCCAGTTCCACCTGGACGTAGGCGTGGGCCAACTGGTGCGCCACACCCTGGTGCGCGCCGATCGGCCGGCCCCATACGTTGCGCGTCGCCACGTACTTCGACGCCTTGCCAAGCGCGTAGCGCGCGGTGCCGGCGCCCATCGCGGCCACCGTGATCCGCTCCGGGTTGAGGCCGCTGAACAGGGCCGGCAGTCCGGCGTCGGCGCTGCCGCCGATCAGTCCGGCGGCGGGCACGCGGACGTCGTCGAGGAAGAGCTGGAACTGGTTCTCCGGCGAGACGATCTCCATCTCGATCTTCTTGTACTCGAGACCCGGCGCGTCGGTCGGCACCAGGAACAACGCCGGCTTGAGCTTCCCGTCGCGGGAGTCCGCCGTGCGGGCCACCACGAGGACGTGGTCGCACTCGTCGACGCCTGAGATGTAGACCTTACGGCCGCTGATCAGGTAGTCGTCGCCGTCGCGCGTGGCCACAGTGGACAGTCGGTGGAAGTTCGAGCCGGCATCCGGTTCGGTGATGGCGAAACAGACCTTGGTGCTGCCGTCGGCGATCCCGGGTATGAAGCGCTGCCGCTGCTCCCCGGTGCCGTGCTTGGCGAGGATCGTGCCGGCGATCGCCTGCGACACCACGAGCAGCAGCAGCGGGCAGCCGGCCGCCGACAGCTCCTCCACGACGATCGCCAGGTCGGTGATGCCGCCGCCACCGCCGCCGTACTCCTCCGGCAGGCTGACGCCGAGGTAGCCGTGCTTGGCCGCCTCGGCCCACAGCTCGTCGGAGTGCTCGCCGGCCTTGGCGCGGGCCACGAAGTACTCGTGGCCGAAGCGTCTGCCCAGCGTGGCGACCGAGTCGCGGAGGAGTTCCTGTTCCGGTGTGAGGTCGAAGTCCATGAGGGGTGGACCTTCCTTCTTCAGACGGGCTAGTCCGGGGCGAGCACGGCGAGGAGCGCGCCGGCCTCGACCTGCGCGCCGGCGGCGACCTTGAGATCGGTGATGACGCCGCTCGTCGGTGCGTGGACGGCGTGTTCGAGCTTCATCGCCTCGACGGTGAGCAGCAGGTCGCCGGCCGCGACCCGCTGCCCGGGTACGACGAGCACTCGGGCGACCGCGCCGGGCAGGGGCGCGGTGAGCGTGCCCTCGGCGGCGTCGGCGCGGGCGGTGGGGAACCGGGGCAGCTCGGTCAGGTCCACCGACCCCTCGACAGAGTCCACATAGGACACGTCGCCGACCCGGTTGACGGCGAACGCGAAGCGCACCCCGTCGACGTCGAGCACCACGCGCGTCGGCGAGACCGTCACGATCGTGGCCCGGTCGGTGGACGCGGCGGACAGGTCCGGCGTCGTGCCGGGCAGGCCGACGTCGTCGCGCTCGACCCGGCGCACCGTCCAGGCCGTCAGCGCCTCGTTGCGGTCCAACTGGTAGGCGACCTCGAACGTGCCGCTCGGTGCCTCGTAGGCCACGGTCTGCGGCACCGCCGGAACGTTGCGCCAACCCGCCGGCAGCGCCGCCAGCGGCGAGTCCGCGTGGCGGCCGGCGGCCGAGGCGAGGGCCGATGCGAGGCACGACAGCCGCATGGCGTCCACAGAGGACAGTAGCGGCGCGAACACCTCGGGATGCCGGTCGAGGAAACCGGTGTCGGTGGCGCCGGCCACGAACGACGGGTGCCGAAGCACCCGCACCAGCAGGTCCCGGTTCGTGCCGACGCCGTGGATCTGGGCCCGGGCCAGGGCGGTGGCGAGCTGCCGCGTCGCCTCGTAGCGGGTCGGCGCCCACGCGACGACCTTCGCCAGCATCGGGTCGTAGTGCACGCTCACGACCGATCCGGCGACGACGCCGGAGTCCAGCCGCAGCCCCGGTTGCAGCATCGGCTGGAACTCCCGGCCGACGCCGGGAATCTCGAAGCGGTGCAGCGTTCCGGTGCGCGGCAGCCAGGCGAGCGTCGGGTCCTCGGCGTACAGCCGGGCCTCGATGGCGTGCCCGCGCAGCGGCGGCGGCCCGGAGTAGGGCAGGGAACCGCCCTCGGCGACGAGCAGTTGCAGCCGCACGATGTCGATGCCGACGACCAGTTCGGTGACCGGGTGCTCGACCTGCAGCCGGGTGTTCATCTCGAGGAAGTAGTACGCCGGCCGGTTGCCGGCGGAGCCGGCACGGCCAGCAGCGCCGGGCTGCGCCGGCTCGACGACGAACTCGACCGTCCCCGCACCCACGTATCCGACGGCGCGCGCCACCGACACGGCCGCCGAGCACAACGCCTCGCGCAGCACCGGATCGACAGCCGGCGACGGCGTCTCCTCGATGATCTTCTGATGCCTGCGCTGGATCGAGCACTCCCGCTCGCCGAGCGAGATCACGTTCCCCGTCGAGTCCGCGACGATCTGGACCTCGATGTGGCGCGCGCGGTCGACGAACCGCTCGCAGAACACCGTCCCGTCGCCGAAGGCGGACGCGGCCTCGCGCCGCGCCGACGCGACGGCGTCGGGCAGCGATTCCGGGTCGCGGACCAG
>Ga0068868_100004097_pt1 | contig 10181 bp, 4 predicted proteins | sample KBSMisM42_FD_64660 | JGI IMG/M metagenome (GOLD analysis project Ga0068868, IMG submission 64660) | Miscanthus rhizosphere microbial communities from Kellogg Biological Station, Michigan, USA - KBS Miscanthus M4-2 | ecosystem: Host-associated > Plants > Roots > Rhizosphere > Soil ...
AAAATTAGTCCAGTAGGATTTCACCCCAGCTGCGCCGCTGATCTGAAATGGATTGCAGCTGGCAGGCGTACACTTGCCGGCAAGCGCCGGGTCGAAGTTGGAACGCTGACCCTGGGCCGCTGTAAGGGGACTGAAATGACTCCAGCGCATGCCGATATTGAGCGTGAGCCACGGTTTTACGTGCCAGTCGTCCTGCGCAAAAAGACTGGGCTCCCACACGCGTAGGTATTGGCGCTTTTGATTTACCTGTCTCTGGATCTGATCGGGCTTCCCCTGAATCAGATTTTCCAAATTTATCAGCGGAGTCTGCGTGAATTGAAAGTATCCCATGCCTTGGGTGTTCTGATAATAATTGAGTTGTCGGCGGATTAGACCAGCCCCAAATTTAATATTGTGTGCGCCTCGGGTCCATGTTAAGGAACCCTGTTCCTGAAACACATTATTGATGTCCAAAATGGGAACGAACCGGTCGTCTCCCAGAGTGACTCCGCTTCCTACTCCTACGAAGCCGGTTAGCTGCACCGTGGCTAGCCCCGAAATCTGGTCATCTAGATCCGTATTGGGCATTCCGAATTTGGCGCTTGCGTTCGTCCCTATGTTGGGAGAGACGGTGTAAAGGTGAAGCCTGGTAAAGGAGCCTTTCACTTCCAAGACCATTGTGGGGCTAATAATGTGCACAAAATCCGCCATGTATCCGTGCGAATTCGCGTTGGACGCACCCGGGAAGATTCCGCCGCCCGCGTTAACGTCGAGCCCATCCACGTTTACGTTCGGAAACAAGGCCGGTTGCGAGTTGAACGTTGGGTTGTAGGAGAAGCGCCCGAATATGCTGTCCCGGTCCGAGAAGCGGTGATCCACACGCGCGTCGTACGTGGTGCTGTTGTAAGTCTTGTTCACGTTCGCGCTGTAATTATTTTGGATCGCGTTCGGCAAGCCGGTATTAGGCTTGGGCCACAACTTCCAATACTTCAAAGCTACGGGATCAAGCTGGTTCTGCGTAAATATATGACCACCCGCTTGATCACTGAAGTTTCCGGGATTCGCCAATTCAAATGCGGTGGGCGTTGACAACAGGCCCGTCGGCACGCCCTGAACAATCCTCAGCGCTTCATAATCCCCGAAGAAAAAAGTCTTGTCCTTCCTGATCGCGCCACCAAGGGATCCGCCGTACTGATTCTGACGATACTTGGGACGCGGCACACCAGCTTTATTGGCGAAGAAGTCGTTGGCGTTGAGCTTGTCGTTGCGCAAGAATTCGTAAAGATTCCCATGCAACTGATTGCTCCCTGATTTCGTCAGCAGGTTAACCACGGCACCGCCGGCCCGGCCCACTTCCGCCGGGTAAGTGTTGGTATCGACTTTAACTTCCTGGATCATGTCGATTGAAGGCCGCATCAGGATGGTGGAGTGCTCGCGCTCGTTGTTGTCCATCCCGTCGATTAACTGATTGTTGAATACTTCGTTCTGACCGTTCGCACTCGCGCTAGCGGTCTGGCGGCGCTCGTCGGGTCGTGTGCCGCTCAAAATTCCGTTGGACGGCCCCGGAACCACGCCCACCGTGCTTTGCACCAGCGTTACGTAGTTGCGTCCGTTCAATGGTAGATCCTGCACGGATTGCGCGGCGACTACTGTCGACAAAGTCGCGCTATCGGTCTGTAAGGCCGGGCTCAGTGCCGCAACTTCCACCGTCTGCGTCACGTCGCCCACCTGCAACTGCACGTTGGCGCGCGCGCGGTCCCCGGATACCACATTCAGAGCGATGCTGGCTTTCTTGAAACTCGGCGCTTCCGCGGTAATCGTGTAAGATCCCGATGGCACCAGATTGAAAATATAGTCGCCGGTTGAACCGGTGGCGCTGGTCCTGGTGTCGTTAGTGGCCGTATTGACAATGGTCACCTTAACGTTCGGTATCACCGCGCCACCAGCGTCGGTCACCGTTCCAAGAACGTCGGCGGTATTAACCTGAGCCAACGCCTGGTCAACCGAAAGGCAGAATACTGCAATCAGGCACACGAGTACGCAAGAATACCGCTTGCTCATCATTATTTTTTTCACCCTTTCCCGTTACAAAATAAAGCTTGCGGCAAGAGTACTACTGCCTAGACTGTATGTCAATAGACATAGAGGCTCGACGGTATATTAAGCGGCTTACTGCCGTTATCTTGGAGTAACTTCTGGTGGGTTTTAGGGATGGTCCGCGATATACGCGGCTCAAGCGGTTTCGGTGGAGCCTGAAAACTTAGGCTTCGAGAGCCACTTCTTCCAGCGGCTGCTGCGACTGCTTTTTAGCGGCTTTGCGGTCTTTGCGCTTCTTGCCGCCACTGGCGAAGCGTTCCATGTAGGTGTAAAACACCGGCGTAATAAACAGCGTCAAGAGCTGTGAGACCACCAACCCGCCGACTACCGCTAGACCCATCGGGCGCCGCGCTTCGCCGCCTGCTCCCAAACCCAACGCGATCGGCAGCGTGCCCACCAGCGCCGACATGGTGGTCATCATAATGGGCCGGAAGCGCACCAGGCAGGCTTCGACAATCGCCTCGGAGGGTGCAGTGCCATGCATGCGCTGCGTCTCCAGCGCGAAATCGATCATCATGATCGCGTTCTTCTTTACGATGCCGATCAGCATGATGATGCCGACGAACGAATAAATGTTGAGCTCTTCGTGAAACAGCACCAGCGTAGCCAACGCACCAAGCCCGGCCGAAGGGAGTCCCGAAAGAATCGTGAGCGGATGAATGAAGCTCTCATAAAGGATGCCCAGCACCATGTAGATCACCAGCACGGCAAGCGCTAACAGCAGCCCCATGCCGCGCAGCGAATCCTGGAAGGCCGCGGCCGTTCCCTGAAAAGTCGTCGTGATTGTATCCGGAAGAACCTCGCGCGCTACCGTCTGCACGCGCTCAACGGCATCGCCCAGCGCCACGCCGGGAGCGGTATTGAACGACACGGTAACCGACGGCAATTCACCCAAATGCTGGATCGTGAGCGGACCCACTCCGGTCTTGAGCGTTGCGACGGCGTTCAGCGGAACCAGGTTTCCGTTGCTCGAACGAACGTAGAGCAACCCCAAACTGTTCATGTCGCGCTGATACTGCGGCAGGACTTCGAGCATTACCCAATAACTATCCACCTGCGTATAAATGGTGGACACTTGCGGCTGGCCGTAGGCGTTGTTGAGCGCGCTCTCGATTTGTCCTTCGGTGACGCCGAGTGCCGACGCACGGTCGTGGTTGATATCCACGCTCAAAATGGGACTCGCGATCTGCAAATCGCTGTTGACGTCGGTAAGCCCCGGTACCGAGTGCAGGCGCTGTTCAAGAGCGGCGGCCGCGGTATAAAGCGAATTGAGATCGCCGGATTGCAATGTGAACTGGTAAAGAGTGCGGATCTGGTTGCCGCCAATGCGCACCATGGGCGGGTTCGCCAGAAAGACTCGGATGCCGGGGACCGTGGCCAGTTTCGGACGAAGCTCCTCGATGATCTGCTCCGGAGTCAGTTTGCGTTCCTTCCGCGGCTTAAGACGGATAAAGAAACGGCCCTGGTTCATGGGCGATTGCTGATTGCCGCCCAAGCCCATGAAAGAACCAAATAGTTCGATATTAGGATCTTTCGCCAGGATGGCGGCCACCCGCCCCTGCAAATCCTTCATCGCGTCAAAGGAGATGTCCTGCCCCGCTTCCGTGCTCCCCTGCATCATACCGGTGTCCTGGCTGGGAATGAACCCCTTGGGCGTGATCATCAGCAAATAGATCGTGCCCGCCAGCGTTCCGGCCGCCACCACCATGGTGAGGGGGCGATGGCGCATGACGCCGCCCAGCATCCAGCCATAGGTATCGCGCGCGGCATTGAGGATGCGTTCGGTGGCGCGGTAAAACGCGTTGTGGTGCTCCGTCGGAGGCTTGAGGAAACGGCTGCACAACATCGGCGTGAGGCTGATGGAGACGAATCCGGAAATCAGGATGGCCACCATAATGGTCACCGCGAATTCATGGAACAGGCGGCCCATAATGCCGCTCATAAACATCAACGGAATAAACACAGCGGCGAGCGAGAACGTCATCGACATCACGGTGAAGCCGATTTCGCGCGCGCCCTCGAGGGCGGCTTCCATGCGGGGTTTGCCCATTTCCATGTGGCGGACAATATTTTCCAGCACCACAATGGCATCGTCCACCACGAAGCCGACAGAAAGCGTCAGCGCCATCAGCGACAAGTTGTCGAGCGAATATCCCAAGGCCCACATGGCTGCGAAGGTGCCGATCACCGAGATCGGCAGCGCCAGGCTGGGGATCGCGGTCGCCGAGACATTGCGCAGGAACAGGAAAATCACCATCACCACCAGGATCATGGTGGCCATTAACGTGAACTTAACGTCGTTGACTGATTCCAAGACCGGCTGCGAGCGGTCCATCTGGATATCCAGGTGCACCGTCGGCGGCATCAACGCGGTGAAGGCGGGCAACAAGGCTTTGATGCGGCTCACCACTTCCACAGTATTGGTGCCCGGTTGGCGGAAAATCGCCAGCATGATGTAGCGCTCGGCGCCGCGATTGGTGTAGAGCATCATCGCGGCCTTATCCACCTGGACCCCGTCCACAACTTTCCCTAGATCCTTCAATCGCACCGGCGAACCGTTGCGGTAGGAGACGATCATATTGCTGAAGGCGTCCGCGGTCATGAGCTGGCCGTTGGCGCGCACCGTAAATGCCTGATTTCGGCCCCACAAGGCGCCAGTCGGCTGGTTCACATTGTGCGACTTCATGGCATTGGAAACGTCATCGATACCGATGCGGCGCGCCGCCAGCAGGCTGGGGTCGAGTTGCACATGGATCGCCCACTTCTGCGCACCGAACGCATTCACTTGCGCCACGCCGTCAACCGAGGAAATGCGCTGTGCCATCAGGTTTTCGGCGTACTCATCCAACTTTGAAAGCTCCATCGCAGATCCGGAGATCCCCAGCAAGAGCACGGGCATGTCTCCTGGATTCACCTTCCGCAAAGTCGGCGGCGAGGGCATCCCCGGGGGCAGCAGCCGCACCACCGCGGCAATGGCGCTCTGGACATCGGCCGCCGCGCCGTCAATCGAACGATCGAGAGTGAATTGGATGGTGATGCTGGTGCTGCCGACTCCGCTCGAGGAGATCATGGTGTCGATACCGGCAACGGTAGCGAACTGGCGTTCGAGCGGGGTCGCGACGGCGGTGGCCATGGTCTCCGGGGTCGCGCCCGGCAGGCTCGCCATCACCTGAATGGTGGGAAAATCGACGTTCGGAAGATCGCTGACTGGAAGCGCACGATAACCGGCAATACCGAACAGCACAATACCGATCATGACCAGCGCCGTCATTACAGGGCGCTTGATGAAGAGATCGGTGATGTTCATAAACGGACTCAGGAACAGCTAGCGTCAAGGGCGGCTGGCTCTTTGCCTGCCAACACTTAGGCCGGTGACTATATTGTAGACCCGGTGCCCGTGATGGAGAAATGTGCCATATGGGTGGGTCACAGGGGTGGAAAGTGGCCGGTCGTACGTCGCGCGGCAGCCAACACCAAGTGCACCGCAGGAGTCAGGAAAATCCAGCCGATCGGGTAGGCGTAGCGGGCATCCACTTGGATCAAATAGTACACCAGCGGATACGTTAAAAGGATCAACCAAGTCAACCGGATACCAGGACTTGCGGGCAGCAGGCACAATCCCAGCAGGCCCAGCAGCATGATGGCTGTCGTAGCCGCAGTGGTCTTGAAGCGGCGGCTGGGGGCCAGCCAGAATCGCCAAAAGCGTTCGCCGGTCAGGCGCAGGAAACGGCCGGGGTCGCGTCGGATTTCAGCCCGCGCATCCGCCATCTCAGAGCGCGTGTAGGCCATCTCGCCTTCGGCCGCCACTTTGCGCGCTTCGTCCGCGTTGAGCCCGGGATGGAACCGGCTCATCACTCCGTGCGAAACATTGTCTTCCATCAGAGCGAAGCTCTCGGGGCGGTTGGAAATTCGCAATTCGAGCCCGAAGTTTGAGCGCGTAGGTACGAAGGCGTGGAACTCGATCCAATTCCGGATCGCCCACGGAGCTTGTATCGCCGCGAAAGCGGCCAGCAATCGAATCAGTCCCGCGTGACGGTGCATGGCGAAAAACTCGTATCCAACGACAGCGGCGAAGACGAACGCTAGAACCGGCGAGAAGAGCGAAGCTAACCCCCACCACAGACCGCGGGCGACGGGCGAGACTGTTTCACTGGGCGATGCCCATGTTTTCGCCGTGTAAAGGAACAGCAGAACCAAAACGAGTGCAATGTAAGGCTGATCGACGGAATCTCGAGAGCCCTCGACATATGCCTTATAAGGCGCGAGCGCGGCCAGCAAGCCCGCAACCGCGCCTGTGTAGCGTGGTAGTCCGCGCGTCAGCATGGCGCTGGGACTACCACGCTTCACAGGCGCGGTAAGAGCGCGTATTGAATGGAGGCGACGATCGCGGAAGCGATGCGGCTTACAGCCTCGCCCGCGGCGCCAGTTCCGAACACCAAAAAAATGAGTCCCAACAAGATCGGATACGCGGGCGCGGTATGCGCGGTGGGACCGGACGGCAGCAGATAGGGATCCGCAAAAGTTCCGTGCAGCGCAAGCGACCTTGCGATGTTTTCCATCTCCGAAAGATGGGTGCCGTCAGGCCGCGGCGCGGCCAGCACTTTAACGATTCGGATCACTGACGAAACCGCAAAAATGAGCCAGAAAGAGTGCCGCTCAAATCGCTGCTTCAGTGCCAAGGGTGCGATCAATATAACACATGGCAATTGCCCTCACCTGGCGTGAATTTTGATTCACAAGATTACAAAATTCTAAGGATGCGTACCAGTACCCGACAAACTTGAATTGCGGACAACTCCTGGCGCAGAATTTATATCGCCTTAGTAGTTCTCTCATTCGGGAGGGAATATGTCTGGTCCGGAAATTGCGTACGGCTCTCCTTCAAAATTCAATTTGCTTCAACTTAGCGGGGATTCGAGGAAAGCTTTACCGGTTACCGCCCGTAAAATTTTCTTCTAGGCCACAAACCTACCTCTCCCTGTCCTACGTTAGGGTGCAAAACTGACTCCGACTGGGGCTAAGTTGGCCTACTGAAGTCTGCGCATAAGGCCGATTTTTTATGTATGACACCCGTGGAGGTCCATCTGGATACAACTCTGTTAGGCGATCTCCGCTTACAGCGCGGAGGACTCGCGAGACTGCTCGTCTTTCACGGTTTATTGATATTTGCAGCGAGTCAAAGCTTCGGGCAGCAGGTGGCTGTATCGCTCAGCTCCGCTATCGCAACCCCAGGCTCCAGCGCCGCATTGACGGTGTCTACCTCTACGAGCGGAAGTGTCCAACCGGCAACTCTCAAATGGACGATGCAGTATCCAGCGGACGTAACAGGCGTCGAGGTGATCCCAGGTCCGGCTGCCGCGAGCGCCGCGAAAAATATAACCTGTTCCTACGGAGTCACGGCTGCGACCTGTATGGCGTGGGGCGAGAACCAAACAACCATCCCCGATGGAACCCTCGCGACCGCGACGTTTCAAATCTCGGCGGCCAGCAGGAACGGTAACATCGCCATCGTAAATAGTCCCGGGAGCGCTTCCGATGGAGACGGAAATTTACTTGCTGTAACCAATGCCGGTGGGATGATCAATCTGATTCTCCCCCCCGCGATAAGCTGCGCGCCTATCAGCGGGCCTCGACTCTTGAACCAATACTACTCGGCGCAGTGCACAGTAACTCAGGGAACGCCCCCTTATATTTGGTCGGTGAGTGCAGGGGCGTTGCCTCCAGGACTCAGTCTCATCAGCCAGGGAGCTTCGGCCGTCATCTCCGGAACACCCACCACCTCCGGTGTTTATCGCTACACGATTTCTGTTGCCGACAGTTTTTCGCCGGCGCCGCAGGTTGGTACGTTGGCCTACGCCGTGAGCATCCAAGAGAGCGCCCCGAAATTTGCGCTGGTTGGTTCGATGGCGCACTTGGTATCCAACCTCGACTGGACCACCACTTTCACCCTGGTTAATACCAGTGCGGGCGACACGCAAGCCGAGCTCAATCTTTTCGGCGATAACGGGACTTCGCTTCCGCTGCCGCTTGCGTTGCCGCAGCAAGCCAGCACCGAGAGTCTGGTCACCACTCCGTCGTTCGATTGGACCCTCTCTTCTAACGCTTCGCTGATCGTGCAGACGGACGAACCTAGCAGTGGGATGCTTCAATCCGGTTCCGCTCAATTGGCTGCCACCAGTGGAGTGGGAGGATTTGCGGTCTTCCATTTAAACTCCTCATCGCAGGAAGCCGTAGTGCCGTTAGAAACTAGAAACGCCAGTTCTTATTTGCTGGCGTTCGACAATACGGACGATGCCGCTTTGGGCGTGGCTTTGGCCAATATTGCGACGCAAACCGGCAATGTTGCAGTGATAGTGCGCGACGATACGGGTGTTCAAATCGCTTCCGGATCCATCCCCGTAGCGGGCAAGGGCCATAGTGCATTCGTATTGTCCGCCATGTTCCCGGCCACGGCAGCGCAGCGCGGGACGATCGAGTTCGATACGCCGTCAGGCGGTCAGATCAGCGTGCTCGGCGTTCGCACCACGCCCCCCGGAACGTTGACGTCGGTCCCGGCCTTGGCGAACGTTGGTACCGGGGGCGGAACGTTCGCGCATATCGCAATCTCAAACGGATGGAAGACCCGCTTCGTGCTCGTCAATACCGGAACAACCGCCGCGCAAGCTCACCTCAGCTTCTTTGACGATAATGGCAATCCGCTGGTCTTGCCGCTTTCTTCCCCACAGTCCGGTGGCGTCACCACGACGTCGGCCTCATTGGACAGCGCCATAAACGCGGGTGCATCGTTGATAGTCGAGAGCGACGGACCAGTCGCGAACCCCCTTCAAACCGGATCGGCGCAACTCACCACTAACGGCAACGTCTCGGGCTTTGCGATTTTCCGCTATGAGCCCAGCGGGCAGGAAGCCGTGGTGACGTTGGAAAGCCGCAGCGCCAGCTCCTATATACTCGCGTTCGACAATACCGGAGGAACCGCCACCGGCGTTGGGGTGAGTAATAGCTCTCTGCAGGCGGTGAGTGTTGCGGTTGTGATTCGCGACGATTCCGGCGCGACCATCGGCACCGACGCGATCTCGCTGGCGGCCAAGGGGCACAATGCGTTTGTGCTCGCCAACCAATTCCCTTCCACGGAGGGTGTGCGCGGCACCCTGGAGTTTACTGCGCCGGCAGTTGGACAAATCAGCGTTGTGGGTTTTCGTACTCCTCCCGCCGGCACGTTTACCACGCTGCCTGCACTGACGCGATAGCCGCCCCCCTATATCTAGAAGGGAGACGGAAATTTCAAATCGCGTGGAGCGGCTCTTCTGGAAGGGCGCATCAAGGTACACCTGGGGGAGACAGGAGGGGTTGTGACGGCTGATGTTGAAATGGCACGCCTATCGGATGTCTGGACCAATCTCGACAAAATTCGAGGACCGAAAAACGGCTGTGCGTCGAATATGGAGGGCGATTCAGGGCGCCAATTTCAGCAAAGAAATGCGGGGCACACGTTACAGTGCGATAAGCTTGACAGGGACAAGCGCCAAGCGTCAGACTCAAATTATTGTCGATTTCAGTCTATCGGACGGGAGAACCTCACCCTTGCACAGAAATTTGACGCCGGGGACGCAAAACACCTGGCTGGCGCGGGTCCTGAGCGGAGCTCTGCTGCTGGTCGCCGCTTCCGGATTGATGGCTCAGGACTCGGATCAGGGCAGCTATCAAGGCCCCGGGATCTCGAGCCCCGGCGTAGGCTCGATCGGCAGCCGTAGCGGTGAACAGGTCAACCTCCGCTATTATCTGGGCGTTTCCGGCGTAGCCGATAGTACCACCGCGCCCTTTGGTTCAGATTCCAACGGAAACTTGGTTCGCATCCCATACCTTTACGGCATTGAAGGGGATGTTGGTGTCTATGGAGTTCATAACTGGAAGCGTTCGCAACTGGGGTTGAACTATGCCGGTTCTTACACTAAATATTTCAATTTCGAATCGTACAACAGCACCAATCATTCCCTGGCTCTCGGCTACACCGCTCAAATTACCAAACACTTGACGCTCGATTTCCGGGAGTCCGCCGGAAGCCTCGCCCAAGGTACCGGTCAAGTGGCAAACGCTGTATCTGAAAA
>Ga0068868_100004112_pt1 | contig 10165 bp, 7 predicted proteins | sample KBSMisM42_FD_64660 | JGI IMG/M metagenome (GOLD analysis project Ga0068868, IMG submission 64660) | Miscanthus rhizosphere microbial communities from Kellogg Biological Station, Michigan, USA - KBS Miscanthus M4-2 | ecosystem: Host-associated > Plants > Roots > Rhizosphere > Soil ...
ATCGTTATCGAAACGCGCAAGGCTCCGTCGTCGCGCCGAGCGTGCCTTCCGATTTCGCGGGTGGAACGATCGCCGGGCTCACCGCAGATCTCGACGCGATTGCAAAGCGCGGGTTCAACGCGCTCTGGGTGATGCCGCTGTACGAAAACCCGACGGGCACGTTCCTCGGCACGGACGGCCGCCCGTACAGCGCGTATCACGGCTACTGGCCGAAGGACTCGCGCGCGATCGACCCTCGGTTCGGAAGCGAAGGCGACGTCGACGCGCTCATCGCGGGGGCGCACGCACGCGGAATGCGCGTCATCTTCGACGTCGTTCCGCACCACGTCCACGAGGAGCATCCGTACGTCGCGCAGCACGGCGCCGCGTGGTTCACCGATTGGCAGCAGAACTGCGTCTGCGGCGTCGGCACGTGCGACTGGGGCAACCACATCCAAGACTGCTGGTTCGCCTCGTACTTGCCGAGCTTCGACTGGCACGCGCAGGGCGTGGCGGACACGACGACGAGCGACGTCGCGTGGTGGATCGATCGCTTCGACGCGGACGGCTTGCGCATCGACGCGGTGCCGATGATGCCGCGCGCTGCGATTCGCCGCATCGCGGATGTCGTACGTCGCAAGTTCGATCACCCGAATCAGCGCACGTACTTGCTGGGCGAGAACTTCGTCGGCGCGGGGGCGTACGATTTGCTGCGTTACGAGCTCGGCCCGTTCGGGCTCGACGGCGAGTTCGATTTTCCGATGATGTGGGCGATCCGCGGAGCGATCGCGCAAGGCGTGGAGCCGATGAGCGATCTCGACGCCGCGGAGAAATCAGGCGAAGCGTCGTGGGCAGGCTCGGGCGCCGTGATGGCGCGCATGATCGGGAACCACGACGTCGTCCGCTTCTCGTCGCTGAGCGCAGGTGACGCTGCTGGCGATGGCTGGACGCCGGCGGCGCAATCGACGGATCCGATCGTTTATCGAAAGCAGCAGATGGCGCTCGCGATGACGTACACGCTGCCCGGCGCGACCGTCGTCTATTACGGCGACGAGATCGCGCTCGCGGGGCGACAAGATCCCGACTCGCGCCGCGTCTTGCCGTCGGACGCACAGCTCTCGCCGGATCAGATCGCGACGCGCGACTTCACGTCGAAGCTCGGCAAGCTCCGCGCGTGCTCCGATCCGTTACGGCGTGGAACATACCGTTCGCTGGTCGCCGACGCCGAGGTCCTCGCCTTCGCGCGTGAAGACGCGGGTGATGGCGCCATCGTCGTCCTCGCCCGAAATCCCGCCGCGCCGATCACGCTCCCGATGCAGAACCTCGCGAAGGGAGCCTGGAAAGACGCGCTCGGAAGCGGCCTCTCGTTCGACGCCTCGCAGCCCACGTTCACGCTGCCGAGCCACTCGGTCGCCGTCTTCGTGCCATCCGCGAGCACGTGCCAATAACACGCAACTTCCTCCCAACCGTGCCGACTGGGCGGCATGAGCGCCCGCACCTACATCCTCCTCGCGATCCTCCTCTTTCAAGTCGACGTGAAGGAGCCGCAAATCGAAGCGCGGGCAGCTTCCGCAGCGCACGTCGTTCCGAACTGAGCGAACGCAGGGCGCGCGATCGACTAGAATGTCGATCGTGCTTCGCTTCGTCTTTGCTGCGCCGTTCGTGCTCGCTGCGTGTGCGCTGGACGAAAACGGGACGCTGCAATCGGGCGACGGCGGCGGGCCCGATGTCGTGACGAACGATGTCGTCATTCCCGATGTGGTGACGGAGCCTGGGCCGCCCGTTCCGTGCTCGACGGACGCGAGCGCGTGTACGTCTGCGCTCGCCGCGGGATGGACGCCTGTCGCGTTCGCGAGCTCGCGCACCACGGCGTGCCCGTCGAACTTCACGGCGGAGGACATCGTCGCGAATCCGCAAGTGCAGACCGGCGCGTGCACGTGCGACTGCACGCCGGGCAACGCACCGTCGTGCGCCATCGGGAGCCTCTCGGGCACGTTCGGTTCGTCGAGCCAGTGCGGCGGCGGAACGAACGGGCCGTACAACATCACGACCGACGGCCAGTGCTACGACTGGGGCGGCTCGTTCGCGCTCGCGAATTATCACGACTGGACGAAGCTCGGTCTCACGCCTGGGACGTGCACGTCCGCGCCGACGCTGGACGCGAACAAAGTCTCGACCGACCCGATGCGCGCGTGTGCGCCGCCGCCTCAATGCGCCGAGGACGTGTGCAGCGGCTCGCCGCCCGCGGGCTTCTCGTCGTGCATCGTCCACGACACCGATCTCGTTTGCCCGCCGGGACCGTTCACGTCGCGCACCGTCGTCGCCGACGGCGTGCAGTTCGCTTGCGGCGCGTGCGCGGGCTGCACGAACACGGGCACGGGCTGTGGCGCCGCGAAGATCGACTACTACGCGACGTCGAATTGCACGACCGCGCTCGCGACCGACACGGTCGACGGCAACTGCGACCCGAGCAACACGGGCGTCAACAACGTCTCGCACTTCAAGTACTCGGCGCCCGTCGTCGGCGCGACGTGCACGCCCGGCACGAGCACGGCCACGCCCACGCCTACGAATCTGCGGACGATCTGCTGTAGGCCATGAAAGCGTCACTCAGGTCTGAGTTGACAGCCGGTGGAAGCGCGACCAAGCTGCACGCCGTCTTGCGGCAGCACCTCTTGGCATCCTTCGCATGGGCGCTCCTCGCGTGTGGGGACAGCTCCACCAAGCCGCCCGATTACGGGTACCCGCCCGACGCGAACATCTTCAATCCGGGCGATGGCGGGCCTGGCGGCGGCTACGACTCGAGCGGCGTCCAAGGCTTCGTGTGCCCGCCCGATCTCGAGCGGTGCGCGCACGACTTCAAGCTCCCATATACGAACGAGTCGAGCGTCGAGATCCGCGGCGACTTCGGCGGCAACTCGACGTGGTCGAGCGGCGTGCCGATGACGCGCCAAGGAAGCTCGTGGGTCGCCACCGTCGACGTGCCGTACAACAAGCCCGTCCAATACAAATATTTCGTCAACGGCACGACGTGGACGATCGACGCCTCTGCGCCGACGACGACGGACGGCAACAACAACACGAACAACCTCTTCGCGCCGATCACGTGCGACCCCGCGCTCTGCGACGCGCCGCCCGATCCGCCGCCTGGGGTGTTCGATTGGCGATCGGCCGTCATCTATTTCGTGTTCGTCGATCGCTTCTTCAACGGGAGCACGAGCAACGACTGCCACGTGAACGGCACGTCGCAATCGAGCACCGCGAACGGCAACTACGAGGGCGGTGACTGGGCCGGCGTGACGCAAAAGATCGACGGCGGCTACTTCGACGATCTCGGCGTCAACACGCTGTGGGTCACCGTGCCGGTGAAGAACGAGGACACGACCGCGTTCCAAGGCACGGGCGGCGACAACCACTACTACTCCGGCTACCACGGCTACTGGCCGTACGACCCGACGAGCTACGAGCCGTGCTTCGGCACGCTGACCGAATTGCAGACGCTCGTCTCGGAGGCGCACAAGCACAAGCTGAAGGTGCTGTTCGACTTCGCGATGGTGCACGTCACGATCGACAGCCCCGTCTACACGCAGAACCCCGGCTGGTTCTGGCCGAACTCGTGGAACAACGGCGATTGCATCTGCGGGCAGAACTGCGACTGGAACGCGCAAGGGTATCGCTGCTGGTTCGCGAGCTACCTGCCGCACTGGAACTACACGGTGCAGGCCGCGCGCGATTATTCGGTGAACGCCGCAGTCGCGCTCGCGAAGAACACGGGCGCCGACGGCTTCCGCCTCGACGCGATCAAGCACGTCGACGGCTCGTGGCTCCTCCAGCTCCGAACGCAAATCCAATCGCAGATCGTCCCGCTCCAGAGCCCGCAGCAGCGCTTCTACATGGTCGGGGAGACGTACGACTTCTACGACACGAACTTCATCAAGTCGTTCGTCGATCCGCAGACGAAGCTCGATGGGCAGTTCGATTTCCCCGCGCGAAGGAACGTGGTCGACACGATGCTCTTGAAGAAAGAGCCGATGAGCGACCTTGCGAGCTTCTACTCGGGCAACGACTTCTTCTATGGCGGCAGCGCCGTCATGAGCCCGTTCCTCGGCAACCACGACTTGCCGCGCGTCGTTCACCTCGCGCAGGAGCCGGCCGTGTGGAGCGATCAGGCGAGCGACGGGAAGAACATCGCCTGGTCGAGCCAGCCTTCGCAGCCGACGGATCAGAAGACGTACGACAAGCTCGCGAACGCGTTCGCGGTGCTCTTCACGAATCAGGGCGCGCCGCTCATTTATTACGGCGACGAGTACGGCATGGCGGGCGCGGGCGATCCGGACAACCGCCGCTTCATGCAGTGGAGCAACTACAACACCGGCCAGCAGTACCTCCACGATCGCATCAAGACGCTCCTCGGCATTCGCAGCAAGCACCCCGCGCTCTACAAAGGCATTCGCAACACGATCAGCGCCACGCAGGACACGTGGCTCTTCGTGCAGGAGACGCCGCAGGAGCAGATTTACGTGGGCATCAATCGCGGCGACAGCGACGCCCAAGTGACCGGTTTGCCCGCGCAGTCGCTGCAGGAGCTCGTCACGAACACGAGCCAGGGCGGCCCGAACGCCACAGTCCCCGCGCGGCAGACGCGCATCTGGATAAAGCAGTAACTGGCCTGAAAATCGCACTCATCCGCGCCGATGCTTCAAGCCGGCGCGGTGCTCGCTCGTTCGTATCGACTGCTCCACACGATCGGTGAAGGTGGGATGGGGCGAGTTTGGGTCGCCGAGCAGCTCGCGCTCGATCGGAAGGTCGCCGTGAAGGTGCTGTCCGACGAAGGCATTCAATCGAAGCCGGCCCTCGAGCTCTTTCACCGCGAGGCTCGCGCGACCGCGAAGGTCGACAGCCCCCACGTGGTGCGCGTCCTCGACTTCGACGTGACCGAGCAGGGCTTTCCGTTCCTCGTCTTGGAGCTCCTCGTGGGTGAGACGCTCGAAGAGCGGGTGCTGCGAATGGGTTCGCTGCCGCTCGACGACGCGCGCGCGATCCTCGAGCAGACTTGCCACGCGCTCTCGGCCGCGCACGGCTGCGGCATTCTTCATCGCGACATCAAGGCGGAGAATTTGTTCCTCCAGGCCGGCCGGCGCGTGGACGTGAAGCTCCTCGATTTCGGCATCGCGCTCGTGAAGAACGCCACGGGAGGACCCAGGCAAATGGGCCCCGTCGGGACGCCGCAATACATGAGCCCGGAGCAGATGCTCGGGCAGGACATCGACGAACGCAGCGATCTGTTCTCGCTGGGTGTGTGCATCTACCACGCGCTGACCGGCGCGTTTCCGTATCCCGGGAATTCGTGCGCGGAGATCGGTTGCGCGCTCTCGCTCGGCACGTTCCTTCCGCCGAGCGCGTATCGCCTCGGGCTGCCGCGCGGCGTCGACGAGTGGTTCAAGAAAGCGATCGCGGTGCGCGCCGAAGAGCGGTTCTCGTCGCCGTCCGAGATGCTCGAAACGTTCGAGCGGGCGATCGAGCCGTCATCCACGCGCGACACGCCGGTGAGCCTCGAGCTCGATCTCGAGCGTCTTCACGAGGGTTGGCCGAGCGCCGTGTGGAAAGCGATCGGCGCCGTCGCCGCGCTCGCCGCCGTCGCGGTGACCGTGCACGCCGGGATGGTCGAACGCCGCGCGACGCGCGCGCTCGCGGCCGCAGCCGAGACGCGAACGACGAGCGCGATCATCGAGGCTCGCGCCGACCTTCCGCTGCCGCCTCCTCCTGCGCTGATCGACAGCGGAACGCCGGCGCCCGCGCCGCCGAAAGCGGCGGCGCCGCAGCCGAAAAAGAAAGCCGCACGCCAGCGCCAGTGAATGTAATTCTAGGGGCGTGAAACCGAGCACGCTCGCTCCGCTCTTCATGCTCACGGGGGTGTTTCACGCGCTCTCCGTCGCGTCGCGCTTCGACGTCGTCGCCGCGCAAATTCCGGATTCGGTCAGCGCCGCGATCATGTTCGCGCAGCTCCCGGTCCTGCTCGTCGAAGGCTACTTCGAAGGCCGCCTCGACTACGGCGAGGGCGTCGGCCCGACGTGGATGCGCATCAAGTCGCAACCCGTGAAGATCGCGTTCACGTTCGCGTTTCTCTACCTCGTCACCGTCATCATGCAGACGTGGAACATCTCCCTCGGCCCGATCGATCCGACGCCGCCGAAGGAGTGGCCGACCGCGCAGCGCGCCGGCTGGTTCGCGATGTTCACGGCCGGCATGTTCTTCCCGAACTACCTCGCCGCCGCGGCTTCGCTCATTCCGGCGCTCCGCACGATCACCGCGCCGCTGCGTAAATTGCCTGCGATCGTCGCGCTGGCGATCGCGAGCATCGTCGGCGTGGGCGCCGGTTACGCGCTCGTCGTCGCCATCGGCAACGCCACGCTCGGCTCGAAGATCGGCTCGGCGCAAGCGATGTGGCAAGCGCTCCAGGAGAACCCGAAGATCGCCCTCCCGCTCGCGCTCGCGATGACGTGGATACCGATCCTGTTCGGCCTCGTCATCGATCGAAAGAAAGAAGCCGAGGCCTAGAGCACCGCTCATGATTCGGGATGGGAACTGATCATCGTTGATGTTGACGTGATCGTTGACGTTGACGTTGACGGCGACGGCGACGGCGACGATTCACCGACAGAGCCTCGTCGACATGGCAACGATGCAGGAGACGAGCTCGGTGCCGCCTCGGCGATGTTCAACGGCACCGAAAGCGCGGCGCGTCGAAGTTGGTCGGCAAGGTGAGCGAAGCCACGTGAAACTCGATGGTCGAGACAAATGCGAGTAGCTCGATCGCGCAGCGATCCACGTCGAGTCGTTGAAAGCTCCAGCATGCCAGCCTGCACGGAAGTTGTGTCCGTTCACGTCGCCGTCGCCGTCAACGACAACGACAACGTCAACGTCAACGGACCATCCCGAATCGCGGCTATCTAGCGGCAGACTTCGGCGCTGTCGTCGTCGGCAGCTGCTTTCGCCGGCGTGGGGACGTCGGCGTGGGCACCGCCATAGGCGCTCGTGCACGCGGCGAAGAGCGCGGCGCAGGCGGCAGCGGCGAAGATCGCGACCTTCCGTTTGCGGGCGCGGACGCGCATGGTCGGGAGCGGCGGCGGCACGATCGGACGCAAATGGCGCGTCGCGAGGAGGGTGGGCGAGATCTGCGCGCGCATGTCGCGCCGAAGACGTTCGAGATCCGCGAGGAGCTCGTCCGCGTTGTGGTAGCGCTCCTTCGCCTTGAACGCGATCGAACGCTGGACGATCGCCTCGAAACGCCGTGCGATTCCGTCGCGGCGGCCCGTCCGGAGCGGCGGCACGGGGCGGTGAATCTTCTCGCGAATCAGCTCGACGCCGCGCTTGTCGCCGAACGGATGAACGCCCGAGACCGCGCGGAAGAGGAGCGCGCCGACGGCGTACACGTCGACCGACGCGTCCGCGTTCTGGCAATCGAGGATCTGCTCGGGCGCCATGTACTCGAGCGTGCCCACGACACGGTCCGACGTGGTCAGCTCTTCGATCTCGATGTCGATCGATCCGTCGGCTTCTTCGTGCTCGACGAGACGGCCCACGCCGAGATCGATGAGCACGGCGCGACGGCGACCGTCGGAGGTCTGGCGCAAGACGATGTTGCCAGGCTTCACGTCGCGGTGGATCACGTGCGCCGCGTGCATCGCCTGCAGGCCGCGCAAGACGTCGATGGCGACGTCCACCGCTTCGTCGATCGGGACGCGCTCGCGGTGGACGATGTCGGCGAAGGTCGGTCCTTCGAGGAGCTCCATCACGAGCACCGGGCCGTGCTTGCCGCGCTCGACGTAGTCGATCACACGCACGACGTGCTCGCTCTGGATGCGCGCGAGCAGAAACGCTTCACGGGCGAACCGCATGACCATCTCGCGGCACTCGAAGGCTTCCTTTCGCAGGACCTTGATCGCCACACGCGTGCCGAGCTCGACGTGCACACCTTCCCAAACTTCGCCCATCGCGCCGGAGGCGATACGCCGCGTCGCGCGATAACGGCGCGCGACGACGGAGCCGCTGCGGACGGGTTGATTCGGCATGCCCGGCTGAATGCATCAGGCGGACCACACGCGTTCATGGGAGTTTACGTGTGACGAGCGCGCCGATCACGAGAACGGGCGTGACGATCGCGGACGCGAGCGACAAAACGACTGCGATCGGCCCGAGAAACCACGACGAATTCGACAGGGGCATTCCCGCCACGACGGCCGCATGCTCATCCATTCCGAAAAGCCGAAATGCCACGCGCGCGCAGACGATCACCGCGGCGATCGCGATCATGAAGCGCGCTCTCACGGCTTCACCTTCGCGAGCAGCGGGCCGAACGAGAGCGCGTCGAAGAGGACGGCGTCGCCGACTCGGTTCGACGCGAGGTAACGGCGGCCCCCCGACGCATCGTCGCGAGGCATCGCAGCGAGCTCGAGAGACGAAAGGAGTGCATCGCGGAACGCCTCGTCGCCGAACGCGCTGGCGCCGAGCACGGCGAGCCCGCTCGAACCGGCGCTCGCGTCGAGCAGCGGAATGATCGCACCCGAGTCGACATCCATGTGGCCTTCGGCGCTACGCGGCCATTCCCGCGCCCAGCCGAAGCCGAGCGTGGTGGCGCCGAGCTCTCGCCTGGCTCGACCGTACTGATCGCGCGCGAACGTATCGTCGACGAAGAGCAGATTCGCCGCGCTCATCCAGATCGTCGAGCCCTCCGGACCGTCCAGCACGCGTCCGTCGCGCGTGAAGCTCGACACGAGCATCCCCGTTCGCGCATCCACGAGGCGCGATTTCGCCTGGAGGACCCAGTCGCTTCCGAGCGTCGCGTGGGCGTGATTTCCGTGCGCCGCGTCCAACATCGCGAGAGCCATCAGCGACGTCGTGTTGCAGAACGTCCAGCACTCGTCCGGATAGCTCTCCGCCGACAACGTCGGGCTTCGTCGCATCGCCACCTCGATCGACATCGCGAGCTCGTTCGCTTCGGAGTCCCAATCGGGCCGCGGCGCGACGAGCAGCCGCGCGGCGATCATCGCGAGGAGCTCACCGTCGATGAAGACGCTGCGCGCCGACGGATCGACGAACGGCTTCGCGCGCGCGTACGGAAGTAGAAACCGGTCCTCGTCGCGCGCGTCGTCCATCGCGCGTTCGATGATGCGATCCATCGCGACGAGCGCAGCCTCGCGCTCCGATTCGTGGCCGAGCGCGCGGTTCGCGAGCCCGAGCACCGTGAAGGTGCGGCTCATCCAATCCCACTCCGGGTTCACCTCGCGCATGAGCTCGACGTCGTTCTTCGGATCGAGCGCCCGCTTCTCCAGCGACACGGTGACGCGCTCGCGCGCGACGCCATCCACGCGGTGAAAATGGTGCAGCAGCGGGAGCCACACGGCCGTCGCCGCGCCGAGCGCGATCGCGTTCCTGAACACGAGGTGCATGCCTCTCCATACGAGCCTCGAACGCGGAGCTTCGGCCCCAAAGGCGCGAGCGGTCGAAGCCTGACGCCGAGCGGTCGTATATTGCGGATGTGGAGAAGCGGGAGGTCTCGGCGTGGGCGTTATCGCGCCGCTACAAGCTCGCGCCGAATCCATCCGAAGGAGAAGCCAACGAGGACGACCGCCTCGAGCTGGCGTGGGACGGTCATCGCGTCCTCGTGTGCCGCGCAGGCAAGGACGTGCGGATCTTCTCCGCGGATTTTCGCGAGTGGACGAAATCGTTTCCGCAGGTGTGCCTCGCGGTGACGCGCCTCGAATGCAAGAGCGCCGTCATCGACGGATTCTTGTGCGCGCTCGACGAACGGGCGCATCCGTCGTTCGAGGTGCTTCGCGAGTACGTGAAGAAGCCATCGCCCGGCACGCGCGTCGCGTTCGCCGCGTGGGACGTGCTCGCGATCGACGATCACGATCTCCGCGGGCAGACGCTCGCCGAGCGCACCGGCAAGCTCGCCGAGCTATTTGCAAAATGCAAAGAACCGCTCGTCCTGTCGCAACCGCTCGAAGGCGCTCCCAGCGCGCTGCTCGCGTCGCTCGGAAAGATTGGCGTGCGTGGGCTCGTGGCTCGCGCGCCGAACGCCGTGTATCAGACGGCCGCGACGTGCATCCCGACGGAGGACGCTTCGATCGAATGGGATCGGAGCCTCTCCGCGCCGCCGAAGGTGACGAACGCGGACAAGGTG
>Ga0068868_100004114_pt1 | contig 10165 bp, 11 predicted proteins | sample KBSMisM42_FD_64660 | JGI IMG/M metagenome (GOLD analysis project Ga0068868, IMG submission 64660) | Miscanthus rhizosphere microbial communities from Kellogg Biological Station, Michigan, USA - KBS Miscanthus M4-2 | ecosystem: Host-associated > Plants > Roots > Rhizosphere > Soil ...
CGCTCATGAAGCGCGCGCTCGATCGCGAGCACGCTTCAGCAGAGGACGACGCGCTCGAGGCCATCGCCAAAGACGCTCGTGGCGACGCGAGGCGCGCGCTCACCACGCTCGAGATGGTGATCGAGCACGCGCACGGCAAGCCGGTCGACCTCGAGCTCGTGAAGGACGCGCACACGCACGCGCCGCTCCTCTACGACAAGGCCGGCGAGGAGCACTACAACGTCGTCAGCGCGTTCATCAAGTCGATGCGCGGCTCCGACGCCGACGGAGCGATCTACTGGATGATGCGCATGCTCGAAGCCGGCGACGATCCGCTCTTCGTCGCGCGCCGCATGATCATCTTCGCGAGCGAGGACATCGGCAACGCGGACGCGAACGCGCTCGTCGTCGCGAACGCCGCCGACGCCGCGTTCCGAAGGCTCGGCATGCCCGAAGGCATCTACCCGCTCGCGCACGCCGCGCTGTATTTGGCGACCGCGCCCAAATCGAACGCCGTGAAGAACGCATGGCAAGCCGCGAAGGCCGCGATCGCAGAGCACGGCGCGCTTCCCGTTCCGATGAAGCTCCGCAACGCGCCAACGAAGCTCATGAAGGACGAAGGCTACGGCAAGGGCTACAAGTACCCGCACGACTACGACGGCAACGTCGTCCCTGGCGAGACGTACCTGCCCGACGCGCTCGCGGGCACGAAGTTCTACGAGAAGAAATGATCACCACCGAGCGCCTCCTCTTGCGCAAATGGACGAGCGACGACGCCGAGCCGCTCGCGCGCATGCACGAGTCGCCGGAGATGATGCGCTTCCTCGGCGGGCCGATGGCTCGCGAGCAGACGGACGAAATGCTCGCGCGCATTCGAACGCACTGGGAGACGCGCGGCTTCGGCGTCTTCGCGCTCACGATCCTTGGCCAGCACGAAAAGAGCCTCGCGGGCATGTGTGGGATCTTGGTCCCTCGCTGGGAGTCGCGCTTTCAGCCGTGCGTCGAGATCCTCTGGCGCCTGCGTCCCGATCTCTGGGGCCGCGGCCTCGTGACGGAAGCCGCGCGCGCGGCGTTGAAGGACGGCTTCGAGACGCATCGCTTCGAAGAGGTCCTCGCGTTCACCGTGCCCGACAACGTTCGCTCGTGGCGCGTGATGGAGCGACTCGGCATGAAGCGCTCGCCCGAGGACGACTTCGATCACCCGCTCGTCGCCGAGGGCGATCCGCTCCGGCGACACATGCTCTACCGGCTGAAGCGATCAGCTGAGTGATTCGAGCGCGGCCTCGAGCTCGCCGAGCGCGTGCGTGTCGCGCTTCGCCGTCGCCGCTTTCACGCCGGCTTCGAGCCACTCGCGCGCTTCGGGCCGCCCGACGTCCGCGAGCATCTGCCCGCACATCAAATACATCGCCACGTAGTCGGGCGTGCTCGTGCGCAGCGAAGTGAACGTGCGGAGCGCGTCATCGACGCGACCGAGCGTCTTGTACTCGAGCGCGAGCCCGTACCAGGCGAACGGATCCGTCGAGCCTTCGCTCGTGATTTTCTCGAGGTAAGCGAGGCGCTTGCTCGTCGTCATCGTCAAGAACGCTCCACGACGCCGATGAACGGAAGGTTGCGGTGCTTCTCCGCGAAGTCGAGCCCGTAGCCCACGACGAATTTGTCCTCGATCGTGAAGCCGAGATAATCGACCTTCACCTGGATGCGCGAGCGCGACGGCTTGTGGAGGAGCGAGCACACCTTCACGCTGCGCGGGTTGCGCGTGCGGAGCAGATCCATCAGGTGCGCGATCGTGAGGCCCGTGTCGACGATGTCCTCGACGAGCACGATGTCCTCGTGCTCGATCGGCCGCGAGAGGTCTTGGGTGATCTGGACGACGCCGCTCGTCTCCGTGCCTTCGCCGTAGGAGCGCACGCCGAGGAAGTCCACGCGCAGCGGCAGGTCGATCGCGCGCATCAAGTCCGCCGCGAAGACGAAGCTGCCCTTGAGGACGCAGATGAGGACGAGCGCGCCGTCCTTGTAGTCCTTCGTGATTTGCGCGCCCAATTCGTTGACGCGTTTTTGGATTTCTTCCCGCGGAAGCATCGTGACGATTCGCTCGCTCATGCAACTGCGCGAATTACGGTTCTTCGGCGGATCCGTCAACCGTGAGCGACGTGCCATCGGTCGCGACGACGACCGCCCCGCGACGATCCGTGCGGTGAACACGCGCCCCAATCGCGCGAAGCGTGTCGATCGTCCCCGGATTTGGGTGCCCGTAGCGATTTCGGATGCCGCACGAGACGACCGCGATCTTCGGGGCGACCGCCGCGACGAAGGCCGGTGTGCTCGAAGTCTTCGACCCGTGGTGGCCGACCTTGAGCACGTCCGCCCGAAGCGCGTTTCCCCAGCGCCGGACGAGCTCGGCTTCTTCTTCGCGCTCGGCGTCCCCCACGAAGAGGAACGCGCGCTCTCCATAGGCCACACGCAGGACGAACGAGTTGTCGTTGGGAGGACGGTCGACGAGCGCGCCCGGACAAGGCTCGAGCACGTCGACCCGCGCGCCTCCAATCAGGTGCGAACCGCAGATCTCTTCGGGTCGAGAGATGCGTGTATTGTGCAATCGTGCGCGGGCGAGCATGTTCGCGTAGCCGCCCGCGACGCCTTCGCGCTCGCCTTGGCCCGTGTCCCACAGCTCGGCGACGCGTATTCCTTCGAGCCCCGCGTCGAGCCCGCCGAAATGATCCGGGTGCGGATGTGTCAAGACGACCAGCGCCAGTCGATCGCGACGCCGGGCGCGCAAGAGCGGCGCGATGACGCGCTTTCCCACGTCGAGCGGGCTCCCGACGACGCCGCCTCCGTCGACGAGCATCGCGCTTCCGTCGGGAAGATCGACGAGCGCCGAGTCGCCTTGGCCCACGTCCACGAACGTCACGCGGAGCTCGCCGTGGGGATGCGCGCGCTGCGGCAGCTCGAGGAGCACGACCGCCGCGATCACGATCGCGACGAGCGTGCCGCGAAGGCGAGGCGGCGCCCACACGATGGCCGCGAACGCGAAGGCGATCGCCGCGAGCTGCCATGCACTCGGCGCCGGAACCGGAAGCTGCAACGCCCCGAGGCCGCCGAAGAAGCGCGCGATCCATCGCACGAGATCGAGCGCGCCGGAGGCCGCGAGCGCGCACCCACGCTCCGCGAGCGGCGCAGGCGAAAGGAGCGCGTGGATCAAACAAAGCGGCAGCGCCGCGGTCTCGCCGAGCGGCACCGCGAGGAGGTTCGCCGCCGCCGATCCGAGCGGGAGCTGCGGCGCGAACGTCGCGAGCACCGGCGCGCATGGAATCGTCGCCGACATCGTCACCGCGATTTGCTCGATCGGTTTGTGGAGGAGCTCCGGCATCTTCGCCGTCATCGCCTTCGCGAGCGGCTTCGAGAACGCGACGAGCCCCGCCGTCGCGCAGGCCGAGAGCATGAACGAGACGTCGAAGAGCGCGAGCGGATCGAACGCGAGCGCGCCGAGGAGCGAGAGACCGAGCGTCCGCGTCGCGTGCGTTCGACGGCACAGAGCACGAGCCGTGAGCGCCGCGGTGAGCATCCACGACGCGCGGACCGCAGAGCCGCTCCCGCCTGCGAAATCGGAGTACGCCCAGCAGCACGGGATCGCGATCGCGGCCGCGAGGCGCCCGACGTCGATTCGCTCGGAGAGCGGCATCACGCGGAGAAGAAGCGCGCGGATCGCTGCGACGGCGCCGAGGACGACGAGGACGAGGTGCATCCCCGACACCGCGAGCAAGTGCGCGAGGCCGCTCGCACGAAACGCGTCGTCGTCGCGCGCGTCGAGATCCGTCTCGCCGAGGACGAGCGCCCTCGCGAGCGGAGCCGTCGCCTCCGGGAACGTCGCCTCGATGCGACGGCGCACGCGCTCGCGCTCGTGATCGATCCACGCGCGCACGCCGAACGCACGTGACGTGATGACGAGATCGACGGCGCTCCCCGTGCGAAGAACGCCGCGCCGCGTCTCTCGGACGCGCGCGTCGCCGATCTCCGGATCGTCGAATCGATCGGGAGGACCCAGCTGAACGACGCCCGCGACCGCGTCTCCACGCGCCGCACCTCGCGGGCCTCCATAAACGGTCGCGCGAAATGTCGAAGGCTCCTCGCCGTGTGCGCCGTCCCGCTTCGCGGATACGGCGACGAAGTCGACGTCGAAGCGCGCGACGCCGTGGAGCTCGACGGGCGACGAAGCGATGACACCGCTCGCTTCCATGCGCGTGAGACCGCTCTTTTCGGGGAGCGCCGCGCGTCGAGCCATCTCGAACGAATCGACGGCGTGATGCGCGCGCGCCGCGCCGAGCGAGAAGCCGAGGACGACGAACGTGATCGGCCACGGACGGCGAACGAGCGCGATCGTGGCCACGGCGAGCGCGACCGAAGGCGCGAGCGCGACGATCGACGCGCTGCCGGCCAGCACCGAGCACCCGAAAAGAAGCACCAAATCCAGCACGGCCGCGGCCTTCGCACGCGACGTGCCGCGCGAATTCACCGAGAAAACTGCGAATCGGGGGTGGTCCAGGCCACTTTGGGGCCAAATCGGGGCCAATTCAGCTTGCGCGGGACTCGCCGCCAGCCTAGTTTCCGCGCCCCACCATGGCCGCCAAGAAAGAAGCCGCCGCGAAGACGCCGGCGAAGAAGACCGAAAAGAAGCCTGCCGAGAAGGGCACGAGCAAGCTCGCCACCTTCCTCGATGGCAAGAAGATCGATCCGCGCCGCGTGATCACCGCTTCGCACGAGCTCGAGCAGCTTCGCCCGGAAGACCTCGAAATCAAGCGGAACCGCAAGCGCGCGAAGGGCGGCGACGGCGCCGAGCCCGGCCCGAAAGAGGAGCGAAAGCCCCGCAGTGGCCGCGCCGTGACGTCCCGCGCCATGCACGCCGCCCTCTTCGGAAAGCCCGTCAGCGGGCCCACGAAGAGCCGCATCGTGCGCGCCGTGAACGCCCTTCTCGAGGCGAAAAAAGCCGAGAAAATCGACCTTCGCGCGCTATTTTAGGGCGTGGCTGAACGCGACACCGAAGAGCCGCATCAAAACGGCATAGTGAGTGTCGCGCCCGCAATCCCGTTCGCCGTTCCTCAAAAGATGAGCGAAGAGTCCGAGCTCATCGCCCGCGCCGCGAAAGGCGACACGGCGGCGTTCCGAGCCCTTTATCAACGTCACCGCAGCGACGTCGCACGCCTCGTCTACAGGATGCTGAGCGGCTCCGCCGACGTGGAAGACGTCGTGCAGGAAGTCTTCGTCCAGGTCTATCGCAGCCTCAAGGACTTCCGCGGCCAGTCGAAGTTCTCGACGTGGGTTCATCGCGTCGCGGTCAACGTCGTGCTCATGCATCGCCGCGCCGCGCGCTCGCGTCCGACGTACAGCGAAGAGCTCCCGCATGATCACACGGTGGACGAGCACAGCGTCCTTCCCGACGAAGACGCCGAGCGACGCGCGCGCGTCCGCGTGTTTCAAAATTTGCTCGAGAAGCTCGCCGACAAGAAGCGCACGGTCTTCATCCTTCACGAGCTCGAGGGCATCTCGCCGCAAGAGATCGCCTCGATCGTCGGCGCGCCGGTGCTCACGGTGCGCACGCGCTTGTTCTATGCACGTCGCGAGCTCGAAGCGCTCATGGCAACCGAGCCGCGCCTCGCCGCGCTGCGCGGAACGTTCGCCCGCGAGAAAGAGGAAGAGCCGTGAAGCTCGACGATCTGATTCGCGACGCGAAGAAGGACAAACCCGAGGTCGACTGGAAATCGGTCGACGAAAAGCTGTTCGCTCGCATCGAGCAAGAGCCGCGACAGCTCGCCACGAGCGACGAAGCTCCCGCCGAGGGCGCGCGCGTCGTGTGGATCGGCTCGGCGATCGCGCTCGCGGCCGCGGCTGCGGCGCTCGTCCTCGTGCATCCAACATCTGGCGGTGTGGGAATCGATTCGCACGCAGGTGTCATGGGCGGCTCGCAGAACGCGGGCATCGTCGCTGCGGGCGACGTGCAGAATCACGCGCCGGGCGCCCAGCTCGCGCGCGGTGATCGCATCGACGTCGTCGATCAGGTCGCGTACTTCGAGGCTCCGGGCAAAGTGCGCTGGACTGCGTCGCACGGCTCGCTCCTTCACGTCGAACATGCGGCTTCTCCGCTCGTGCTCTCGCTCGAGAACGGCGCAGCAGAAGCTCAAGTCACGCCGGTGCCGAACGGCGAGGCCTTCGCGATCGACGTCACGGCGTCGTCGGGTGAGGTCGTTCGCGTTGCGGTGCACGGCACGCACCTCCGCGTCGCGCGCGACGGCGACAAGATCACCGTCGACCTCACCGAGGGCGTCGTCTCGATCGGCGCGCCGCCTCGTCGCGGCTCCACGATCGGCCAGCTCGTCACGGCGCCTGCCCACGTCGAGCTCGACGCGCGCGATCTCTCGTCGGTGCGCGTCGATCATGCGCCGAGCGCGGTTCGCCCTGCCGAGCGCGTCACGCCTGCGCCGCGCGCGGATCAAGAGACGGCGTTCGTTGCGCCGCCCACGATCAACCAAAGCACGCAGACGCTCCAGCCGTTCGAGATCGTCGGCCAACCGCTCACCACGGTGACCTCGCAAGCTCACCACGGGGCGACGAGCCTGGTCGAGCGGCCCGCGATGTTGACGACGTCCGACGAGGTCGCTGCAGCAATCGCCGCGTGCGGCAAAGATCAGGTGCGGCCAAACACCACGTTCTCCACGAACCTGACGCTCCATCTCAAGGACGACGGCAGGGTGACGGGTGATGCGATCTTCAACCCGCCGTTCGTGCCCGGTGCGAGCGAGAGCGCGCGTCAGTGCGCGTCGGACGTCATCTTCAAGCGTACGAAGCTCGCGGGTGGGACGGACACCGTCACCGTTCCCATCGAGATCAAATAGCGGTCTAGCTCACTCGTTTTCGTGGGCGGCGACGAGCTCGGTGATCGTGTGCGTCTCGCGCGCGCCGAGGTTGCCGAACTGGATGCCCATCCCGTCGGCCGCAACCCAACGGACTTTGCCCGGAAGCGCGAACGCGGAGGCCTCGCCCGGAACGTGAACGTGAACCACGACGTCCGCGCCGAAGGGCTCGGGTGTCTTCGTCTCGATGTACATCCCGCCGAGCGAGATGTCCGTGCTCTGACCGTGCTTTCTCTCTTCGCTCCCCTTGCGCGAAAAAACCACGGGTTCGGTGAACGGAACGCGATGATGTCGACGTAGCTCCACAGGCAATCCGTACACGGAACCACTTTCCTTCGCAACCGCACGCCAAACCGGTGATGATGCATGCGTGGCGAAAGGCGACGGCAGAGTCCTCGCGCTGATTCCGATCCTCGTAGGCGTGCTCTTGGCGGCGCTGCTCTTCCCGCATGATTCGGAGCCGGACGACGTCCCGCTGCCCACGATCGACGCGCGCGGCCTGGAGCGCACCGAGCACGACGACGAAGCGCGCGCGGCGCGTGCGTCCAGCCAAGGCCTCGCCGCCGAGGTGCGCGCGCTCGGGGAGGCGATCCGCGCGTTCGACACCGCCGAAGCGAAAGACGCGCCCCAGACGCCTTGGCCGGAGCTCCGTGCGAAGGTCGACGAAGCGCGCCACCTCGCGCTCGAAAAAGCCGGCATCGAGGGCATCCTCGATTTGCGCGCGACCCAAGAGCAGAAGTTCATCGACGAGGTGCGTGCGTGGCGCAAGACGGGGCAGGAGAGCGACGAGCTCGCGGCCATCGGCGGCGCGTTCATCCGTCGCATGACGCTCGCCGGCTGGGTGGAGGGAAGCAAGCTCGCGCTCGGCGATCGGGAGCTCCGCGTAGCCTACAAGCTCAAGTGGAACGCGGTCGCGCGCTTCGAGAGCGTGCCGGAGCTCCAGCCGACGCTCGACGAAATGCGTGCATTCTACACATTCGAGATCTTGCACCCCCACGCGCCCGAGGCCGCGCGAGAGACGATCGCGGCCGCGCGCAAGAACGCGCGCACGCAAGCCGACTGCGACGCCCTCGCGGCGGGAGAGCAGCTCGCGATCGAGCAGTGGCGGCTCGACAAGGTCGACAAGCTCGCGGCGATCGACGGCTCGTACCCGGCGACGTACGCGCGCGGCGTCGCGCTGTATCGCTCGGCGAAGTACGCGGACTCGGCGCGCTCCTTCGAGGAGTGGCTGCGCGTTCACCCGGACGGGCCGCTCACGCTTCGCGCGCGCAACCACCTTCGCGCGGCGATCGTCGCTTCGCGAGCTCACTGAGCCTTGGCAAGACGATCTCGCGCACCACGCGCTGCTCGAGCGGCGTCCGCGTGAAGAGCTCCTCCTCGTCGATCGCGCGCCACGCCGCGTTGGCGTCCTTCTCGATCGCGAGCTCGAGGATGCGCCACGCGAGCTCGGCGTGACGATGCTCGTCGCGCGCCATCCCCGCGAGCGCCGTCGCCACGTCTTCGTCCTCGGTCTCGGCCGCGAGCACGTCGAGCTCCATCGCCGCCGCCGTCTCGCCGAGGCATCCGTCGCGCAGCGTCCATCGCGCGAGCGCTTCGATCGACGCGTCCGTGCTCGCGCGCGCGATCTCGAGGTCGCCCGCGACGTGGGTCTTGCCCGTGATTTTCCCTGCGATCGCGAAGCACGTCTCGGCGTGGCGGATTTCGTCGAGCGCCGCGCGGTGTGTCTCCGCCAAGAGCTCGGGCGGCGCGCCGTGCGCCATCAGCACGAGCGACAAGCGGGCGAACTCTGCCACCGAGGCGTGCTCGAGCGCCGCACCTTCGAGCCAAAAGCGCGCGCGCTCGTCCATCGCCACCGGCCCAGTGATCTCTCCACCGTGATCATCGCGGAGCGGTCGACCAATCACCGGACGCGAGTGAATCTGCCCGCGGCCTCCCGCGCGACGTGTCGAGCAGCCGACGAACGCGATGTAGCAGCACGTCGCCGGATCTTCGCTTCGCTTCAACGACGTCTCTTGCGGACTGAACTTGCCGGCCTCGCCGAGCGGCGTCGGGTTGCACTTGTCGTACGGCGGCGCGAACGGCCACGTCGGCGCGGTCGCGAGCGCGTCGATGCAATGCACGTCGCGCGTGCAGCTCTGGCCTTGCGGCGCTCTCGGCTCGACGGTGGGGCGATGCGACCCTGCGTCGACGCCAGCGTCGATCGACGCCACGGTCGCCGAAGGCACGCTGTCGAGCATGGGCACCGAGACGAGCCCATCGGCGTCCGCGGAGGTCTTGCACGCAGCCAGCGCACCGATCACGGTGAGAGGAGGCGCCAGCGCGGCCTTTACATTACTTTTCATGGGGAACCTCCCGCAGACGCTCGGAAAGGTACATTTTTGTCACCATGCACATCCTGCTTGTGGACGACGACGCCGAGCTGGCGGATCTGCTCCGAGAGTACTTCGCCGGGCACGAAGTGGAGCTGGAAGTCGCACGTGACGGCCAAGAAGGTCTCTCGCGCCTCGCCGAGGACGCCTTCGACGCCGTCCTCCTCGACGTGATGTTGCCGGGGGACGACGGCTTTGCGGTTTGTAAACGCATTCGCGAGACCAACGACGTCCCGGTGATCATGCTGACGGCGCGCGGCGACGACACGGATCGCATCGCGGGTCTCGACCTCGGCGCCGATGATTATGTTCCCAAGCCGTTCAACCCGCGAGAGCTCTTGTCGCGCCTGCGCGCGGTGCTTCGTCGCGCCAAGGCTCAGTCGGGCGAGATCGCGACGCGCATCGTCGTCGGCGATTTGGTGATCGACGTCCCCGCGCAGAAGGTCTCGATAGGGCGCACGAGCGATCTCGCGCTCACGTCGTTCGAGTTCCGCCTCCTCGTCGAGCTGGCGCGCCGCGCAGGACGCATCGTCCGCCGCAGCGAGCTCGCGAACGCGCTCGACTTCGGCGCGTACGATCCGAGCGTGGATCGCTCCCTCGACGTCCACATCAGTCACCTCCGCTCGAAGCTCCAGGACGACGCGCGCGATCCGAAGCGCATCCGCACGGTGCGCGGCGTCGGCTACGTCCTCGTGCGTCCTGGCTCCGAAGCGACTTCATGAACCGGTTCGGTCTCCGCACACGTCTCTTCGCCTGGCTGCTCGCCGCGATCGTCGCGGGCATGGTGGCGAGCTCCACCGCGTGGTGGCTCTTGCGCTCGGAGATCGACTCGGGCCCGCTCCGCACGATGTCGCGCGGCCTCGGCGCCGAGATCACCGCCGAGTGGGACGACCCCGTGAAGGTCGATGCCGCCGT
>Ga0068868_100004120_pt1 | contig 10160 bp, 8 predicted proteins | sample KBSMisM42_FD_64660 | JGI IMG/M metagenome (GOLD analysis project Ga0068868, IMG submission 64660) | Miscanthus rhizosphere microbial communities from Kellogg Biological Station, Michigan, USA - KBS Miscanthus M4-2 | ecosystem: Host-associated > Plants > Roots > Rhizosphere > Soil ...
CGTTGTGTGCCGGAGCAATCACTCATCTTGGTAAAATACGATCTCGAGCGCGCGGAAAACCGCCACTATGTGCGCATCGCCGAATTTTTGGCGGAACACGGAATTGCTGCGCCAAAGATCTATTTTCATGACGCGGAAGAAGGGTTGATTTGGATCGAGGACCTGGGGGAGAGCGATCTTTTCAGTTTCCGAGACGACACCTGGCTGGTCCGCGGTGCGCTTTGCCGGTCAGCCTTGGATGAAATCGCCAAGCTCCACGATGTGCCCGAGAGCGAATGGGTCGAGCTCCATGGCGAAATGCCTCCGGAGTTTAACGCCACGCTTTATCGATGGGAGCAGAATTATTTTTTTGAAAATTGTCTCGGCCGAATCTTTGGGTTGAATGAAGGGAGACTACGCGAGCTCGCCTCGCTACCTGCTCTTGAAAACATCGCGGAGCGACTGGCAGAGTTGCCGAGGGTGTTGGTGCACCGTGATTTTCAGTCGCAAAACATCATTGCCCGAAGCGGACATGCTTATCTTATCGATTTCCAAGGGATGCGTCCGGGCCTGGCTGAGTATGATCTGGCATCCCTGTTGTTTGATCCCTATGTGCGGTTCTCGGCGGATGAGCGGGAGGAACTTTACTCTTATTATATGGAGCGCCGCGGCCTGTCATCGACTCCCCAAATGCGGGAAACGCTTCGGCTATGCGCAATGCAACGCTTGATGCAAGCGCTTGGGGCTTATGGCTTTCTCGGACTGGTAAAAGGCAGCCGACATTTCCTGGCGCACGTCCCCGCCGCGCTCCGCTCTCTGCGTAACCTGATCGCCGATATTGATTTACTCGAGTCGTTGGGTGCGGCGCTTGCTTGTCTGCCAGAGAATGGCTGCAGTAATTAGCGCAGAGGCCTCTTTTTCCATCCCGAGACTCCGAATCCGACGGCCTGGGATCGTTTTGTCCAGATCGGATGGTGTGGACCCTTTACAGCGTTGGGTTGCTTGGGGGGCGATGCTCACCGCCAGCGTCGTTCCGATGATTTTCAGTCATTCCACCGGCCACGGCCCGCCTTATTCAGTGCCGGTTGCGCAAGCGCTCGTCCTTGTGGTGGCGGCCGCCATTGTAAGCAGATCGAGGCGGCTGAGCCCGCTGACCAGATTTCTTTTCACCCTTGCAATCTTGCGTCTGGGATGGTCCGTAATTGCGCCGATGCTCGGCGAATGGGGGCCAATTCAAACCTTTGCCGCTGGGATAAGCTGGGGACCAAAGATTTTCCTGTCGCGTTTGTTGAATGTTGCCGGCGTGCTCCTGATCCTCACCACTTTCATCGGTCGCAAATTCAGCAGGGACGATCTTTTTCTGCGCATCGGCCAGCTTGATGCGCCGGCCCAGCCAGAGCCCATCCTGTGGTTCCGCAAGCCGATACCATGGAGCCGGTTCGGCCCGCAATTGCTCGTCATTTTTGGCCTGGGCCTGACCGCATTTTTGTTTGACAGTCTCCGGCCGAATTTAGGGGAGCTATCCCGCTTCCGGCAACTTCTTCCCTGGGCCTTGGCGACCGCGGCCTTAAACGCCGCCAATGAAGAATTCCAATTCCGGTGCGTTCCTCTGGCGCACCTTCGCAATGTGCTACCAGTTCGCGAAGCACTTTGGTTGACCGCGATTTTCTTTGGGTTGGCGCATTACTTTGGCCAGCCTTCGGGGCCAATCGGCATCCTTATGGCGACCATCGCGGGTTGGGTTTGGGCGAAAAGTATGGTGGAAACGCGCGGTGCGGGCTGGGCTTTCGGCATCCACATGCTGCAGGACGTGGTGATCTTTTACTTCCTCGCCATGTCGATGAAGACCTAGTGCACAAATGGGTTGGTCTTGCGTTCCTCACCGATAGTCGTGGGGAGCCCGTGTCCCGGCAGGACGGTAACATCGTCTCCCAGCGGAAACAGCTTCGCCTTAATTCCTTGGAACAATTGTTGGCCATCACCGCCGGGAAGGTCCCAACGACCAACGCCTCCGGCAAACAGAACATCGCCGCCAATCAAAAGCTTTTCGCGGTGCGAAAAGAAGCAAAGGCTGCCAGGGCAATGACCTGGGACCTCGAGCACCTGAAATTTAACTCCCAGAAAATCGCGTTCATCCATCTCCTGTATAAAAAAATCTGGTGTAACCGGTTCGATTTCAAAGCCGAACCCGAAGTTGCGAAAAAAATCCGGCTCTGAAATCATGGGTGCAGTATCCGGGTGGCAACCAATCGGGCAGTTAAATCTCCGTTTAATTTTTGCAACGTCTCCGACGTGATCAATGTGTCCGTGGGTGAGGAGCAGCAGTTTCAAATCGATTCCGCGGTTTTCCAGCCACGCGCAACTTCCGTCTGGTGCGTCAAATAGAATCGGCCCGTTCGGAGCATGAAACAAATAGCAGTTGGTTTCGAAAACTCCGCCGCAAAAGGTCTCGTATTTCATTGGTTGGAGGCCGCGAACAAAAACGTTTTTTGAATGTTCTGCTTCGCCGATTGTCTCCTTAATCGCTGCAGGAGGTATGAATTCAAGGCAAGTTCTTGCGTTCCGGACGCCGATCTGCGACTATGGAAAACTTCTCTTTTAGGGCATGAACTATCGTTTTCGCTTATTCGCCGCGATGGCGGCGATTTCACTGGCCAGCCTGGCGTCAACACCAGCGCTTCCGGCAAAGACCGACCTGGACAATGTTTGCGTCTCGGTTGGCCGACTGCTGGAGGAAGGCCATTACACCCACAAGCAATTAAACGACGACTTGTCGGGCAAGATTTTGCGCAGCTATCTAGAGCTGCTCGATTTCAGTCACCTTTTTTTCACACAGGAAGATGTGAATGCGTTGACCGAAAAATATGGTCCTGCGCTCGATGATGACATTTTGCTGGGCAACCTCAAGCCGGCTTACGAGATCTACGATCTCTACCAAAAGCGGGTCGACGAACGGGTCGCCAAGGTAAAAGAATTTCTCAAGCAGCCGACGGATTTTAAAACTGACGGAACGATTGATTTTCGGCGGGAAAAAAGCCCTTGGCCGAAAAACACGGCGGAAGCCGACGAGCTCTGGCGCGGCCGAATCACGAGCGAGCTTTTGCAGGAACATTTGAGCGAGCATCCGATCGAACCCGGGCCCCAGCTGGTAGCGCGCCGTTACGATCGGCTGGCGCGCAACGTTCACGAAAGTGATCGCGATGAGCAGGCCAAGTTTTTTCTCGATGCCGTTGCGCTCGCCTACGACCCGCACTCAGAGTATTTGAGCGAGGCCGATCTGAAAAACTTTAGTATCAATATGGGACTCTCGCTTGTTGGCATCGGAGCGATGCTGCGGACGGAAGATGGTTACGCCAAAATCGAGAGCCTGGTAGCCGGTGGTCCGGCGCAGGTCGACGGCCGTCTGAAGGTTGGCGATCGCATTACGGCGGTCGGCCAAGGAACGGGGGAGTTCGTTGATGTTCGTGACATGCGTCTCGACAAAGTGGTGGAGATGATTCGCGGCAAGAAAGGATCGAAGGTCCGGCTACTGGTCATCCCAGGCGACGCGGCCGATCCGTCCAAGCGCAAGAACGTCGAACTGGTACGTGATGAAATTAAACTGAAAGATCAGGAAGCGCGCGCGGATATCATCATCAAAAAAGATGACGAGGGCAGAACGGTGAAGCTCGGCTGGATTACGCTGCCCTCATTTTATGCGGACATGGATCACCACGCCAAGAGCACGACCAAAGATGTGCTGGTGTTGCTGAAACGTCTGAAGAAAGAAAACATCGCGGGGCTGGTAGTGGATTTGCGGCGCAACGGCGGCGGCTCGCTCGAGGAAGTCATCTCGCTCACCGGGTTGTTTTTGAAATCGGGGCCGATCGTGCAAACCAAAGGCTCGAATGGCAACATTGTCGTCTCGAGCGATCCGGATCCCGGGATTGCCTACCCCGGACCGATGGTGGTGCTGACCAGCCGACAAAGCGCATCGGCCAGTGAAATTTTCGCGGCGGCCCTGCAAGATTATGGACGCGCGGTGATCGTCGGCGATCAATGCACTTTTGGAAAGGGAACCGTGCAAACGATTCTCGATATCGGCAACTATACCTCGCTGCTCGGTAGCCGCTCGCACAAGGATGGCGCGCTAAAATTGACCATCCAGAAATTTTATCGCGTTGCCGGCGGCTCAACCCAGCTCCATGGCGTCGCCTCGGACATTGTCCTGCCGTCGCTGACGGATTTACCGGAATTCGCCGAAGGAGCGCTGAAAAATTGTTTGCCCTACGACGAAGTGCCCAGGGCAAAATACACCAAATGGAGCGAGCCGGTTTCGCTTTATCTCGATGAGCTAAAACGCCGGTCTTCCGCACGCACGCAAAATGATCCCGAATTCCATTATGTGATGGAAGACATGGAGCGGCTGCGTCATCGACTGGATGATAATCGTATCTCGCTTAATGAAGATGTGCGGAAGAAAGAACTTTCCGATGACAAGGTGCGCAAGGAATTGCGCTCAAAAGAGCGGCTGGCGCGCAACATCGAGGAGCCGCGTGTCTATCGGGTAACACTCGATACCGTGGATAAGCCAAATCTTCAGCTCATCATGTATCCCGGCAAGCTGGCCTCGGCGAAAAAGAACGGGTCGGCCAAAGTTGCGCCGGAAGCCGCGGGCGATTCCGATGCCGACAATGACGTATTCGGCGGTCAAGACGAGGACACGAAGGAGCCTGTGATCGATCCGGAACGAGACGAAACGACCAACATTCTAGCCGATCTGATTCAGCTGGAGCGTGGACCAAAAACAGCCAGCACCAATCACTGAGTAGCTTTGGCTGCGGACGCTGCTCTGGCTCGACCGAGTCTCGCTCCAAGAGAGCGTGCTTGCACCGGGGCACCGGTAGGGTGATGCCTCTTCGGAACTTAGATTCATAGGCGATTTGTTCGCCCCGGAACGAATCTGTCCGATCCGCGCAGCGGAGTAGAAGTGCCCGTCTTTGCAAAAAGCGGGCCGGTTGGGAAGCAGACCAGCCCAAGGAAGCTGCCAAAGTGATCAGTGTGCCTGGCGCTTGTCCGATTTCGGTTACGACCCGTGCCCTTTGAAAGGGAGACCGACGTCTTGAGGCTGAATCGAAATCAACGCCGCCAAGGATCTAGATAACGTGGATCGTATTGCGGTTGAAATCTGGGATCCACTGGTCGGCCAAACCAGGGCTGCATTCTTCGATTCGGTGCCAGGCCATATGGGGAGTATTCGCTTGTTCGAGGCGTTCTCCCGAAAACTGTGACCGGCGTTCCGACATCGACTGCACGGAAGAACGCAATCGCCAATTGCTCCGGCATCCGGACACACCCATGCGACGCCGGATAACCGGGGAGATATCCCGCGTGCATTCCATCAGCTTCATGGAAGCGCATGAAGTAGCGCATGGGCGCGGGAATAAATTTACCACCGCGCGGTACTTTCATGTCGACGTCAGCGTCGGTCACAACGGTCTTGCCATTCGCGTCCACGATCTTGCCGTAGATGCTTGAGTAATGATTTACCTCTTTTTCGAGGACCTTAAACGAGCCGGTTTGCGTAAGATGCCCGTACCGGCCGCTCGAGATTGGCGATTCGAGAACCAGACCGCGCCCACGAATCAAAAAGGCGGTCTGTTGTTGAAGATCGATCTCGACCCGAAATGGATTTCCATCCTGTGCGCTGACTGATGCGAGCGATAGCAACAAGATCGAAAATGCCCGGAGGGTTCTCACATCTACTTTAACCCAGATGAGCGGGAAAAGTCTCAGCGACGAAAAATGCGAGGTGGTCAGACCGCAATCGTCGCCTTGATCGAGGGGTGCGGGTTGTAGTCGAGGAGAGTAAAATCTTCAAAGCCAAAGTCCTCGAGTCGGGTAATTGCCGGATTTAATTGCATGCGCGGCAGGGGCCGGCACTCGCGGTGGAGCTGCTCGCGGGCCTGTTCCAGGTGATTCTGGTAAAGATGGAGGTCGCCGAAAGTATGGACGAAGTCCCCCGCCCGAAGGCCGCACACTTGCGCAATCATCATTGTAAGCAACGAGTAGCTCGCAATGTTGAAAGGCACGCCGAGAAATAAGTCGGCGCTACGCTGATAAAGCTCACAACTGAGCTCGCCGTCGTTGACGTAGAATTGGAAAAGCACGTGACATGGCGGTAACGCCATTTCGTCGATTTCGGCCGGGTTCCACGCACTGACAATCAAGCGACGGCTCGATGGATTTTCTTTAATCTCCGAAATCACTTTGTCGATCTGATCGACGCGGATTCCATTCGCTCCGCGCCAATCGCGCCATTGTGCGCCGTAAACCCGGCCGAGATCTCCGTTTTCACCCGCCCATTCGTCCCAGATGGTGACGCCATGCTCATTCAGGTAGCGAACGTTGGTCTCGCCGTGCAAAAACCAAAGCAGCTCGTAGATGATAGATTTGAGATGGAGTTTCTTGGTCGTCAGAAGGGGAAAACGCTCACGCAAATCGAATCGCGCCTGTGCCCCGAAGATCGACAGTGTGCCGGTTCCAGTTCGATCGCTGCGCGCTACCCCTTGCTCCAGGACGAGGCGAAGAAGATCGTGATATTGCCGCACCTCCAAACGGTAGTGAAGGTTGGCGTCGGCTTCCAGCCGATGTTTCGATAATTTATCGGCGATACGCCGATACCGCCGGTTACTTGGGTTTGCGTAGCTCTTCTTCCAACTCAGTCTTGCGCTCGTTCAACGTTTGCAAGCGCAGTTTCCAGCGATGGAGCTGAATACTAAGTTGATTGATGTAACCGGTCACTTCGGTGCGTTGCGATTCGTTTTCTTTCAACTTGCGCTGCAGATCGGTCAGCTCCTGCGGCGCTGCGGGGCTCGCGCTCCCCAGCACCGTTGGAACAAGCGTCGGCTTTCCGCACCGCTGGCAGTTTAGGGTCATTCCAACCGCCGCCGCGTTGACCACGAGCGGGCTGGCGCAGTGCTGGCACTTGAAGAGGACGTCCGCTGTTTCGTTTCTTGCCTGCGGACGAACGGGGTTCATCATTAACCTGACTGAGCAGAGGCTATACCAAGCAGGGCGACGAGCTGGCGCAGCGACCTGCTCCGAATCGGAAATTTCGCGTCAAATTGACGCGTTCTATCAAAAGACTGTTATTTTGATTTACGAGCCAATTCATTGTGAGAGTGTCACTTAGGGTTCGTTTGGACAATTTGGAATAGTCGCTGCTAGAAGCGCTTGGAGGACTGCACACAAATGGCTAAAGTTTTAGGAATTGATTTGGGCACGACAAACTCGTGCATGGCGACGATGGAAGGCGGAGACCCCGTCGTTTTAGAGAACAGCGAAGGCGCGCGGACGACGCCTTCGGTGGTTGCATTTACAAAAAACGGTGAGCGTCTGGTCGGTCAAGCGGCAAAGCGCCAGGCGGTGACCAATTCGCAGAACACAATCTTCTCGATCAAGCGGTTCATGGGTCGCAAGTTCGATGAGGTGCACGAAGAACAAAAGCGTGTGCCCTATAAGATCGTGAAGGCGGCAAATGGCGACGCCCACGTGCAAGTGGAAGTGGACGGCCAGAAGAAGACTTTTTCTCCGCCGGAAATTTCGGCGATGATTTTGTCGAAGTTGAAAGCGGACGCGGAAGCGAAGCTCGGTGAAAAAATCGCGCAGGCGGTCATTACAGTGCCGGCGTATTTCAACGACTCGCAGCGCAACGCAACGAAGGACGCAGGCAAGATCGCGGGTCTGGAAGTTTTGCGCATCATCAACGAACCAACGGCGGCATCGCTCGCCTACGGCCTCGACAAGAAGAAGGACGAGAAGATCGCCGTTTACGACTTGGGTGGCGGCACGTTCGACATTTCCGTTCTCGAAATCGGCGACGGCGTTTTCGAAGTGAAGGCAACCAACGGCGATACCCACCTTGGAGGTGACGATTGGGACGCGCGCATCATGGATTGGATCGTAAACGAATTTAAGAAAGAAAGCGGCATCGACTTAACGAAACAGCCGGATGCAATTCAGCGCATCAAGGAGGAATCGGAGAAAGCGAAGATCGCGCTTTCGTCCACACAGGAATATGAAATTAATCTGCCGTTCATTACGGCGGACGCGAGTGGGCCGAAACACATTCAGAAGAAACTGACGCGCTCGAAACTCGAGCAGCTCTGCGATGATTTGTTCCAACGAACGATACCGCCGGTGAAGGCGTGTCTGAAAGACGCGCAACTGACGGAGAAAGAAATCAACGAGCTGGTCCTCGTAGGCGGCATGACGCGCATGCCGAAGGTCGTCGAGATTGCGCGCGGTCTGATTGGGAAAGAGCCACACAAAGGTGTTAATCCCGATGAAGTCGTCGCCATTGGCGCGGCTATTCAAGGCGGCGTGCTCAAGGGGGACGTCAAAGACGTGCTGCTTCTCGATGTGACCCCGCTCACCCTCGCAATTGAAACCGCGGGCGGTGTGGCGACGCCGATGATTCCGCGCAACACCACGATCCCGACGCGTAAATCGCAGATCTTTTCCACTTACAGCGACAATCAGCCAGGTGTGGAAATCAAAGTGCTCCAAGGCGAGCGGCCGCTTTCGCGTGACAACAAAACGCTCGGCACATTCCATCTTGATGGAATCCCGCCGGCGCCGCGCGGCGTTCCGCAAATTGAAGTGACATTCGATATCGACGCCAACGGCATTCTGCACGTATCGGCGAAAGATTTGGGGACCGGCAAGGAACAAAAGATTTCCATCACCGGCAGCTCCGGACTTTCGAAAGAAGAGATCGAGAAGATGCAGCGCGAAGCCGAAGCCCACGCCGAGGAAGACAAGAAGGCGAAGGAAGCGATCGAGATCAAGAACAACGCCGATAACCTTGCTTATCAGTGCGAGAAGCAGTTGAAGGAACTCGGCGACAAGATTTCCGGCGACAAGAAGAAGCAGGTGGAAGACGCCATCGCCGCGGTGCGCGAAGCAATCGAAAAGAACGACACCGAAGCGATGAAACGAGCCTACGACGATCTGCAGAACAAGTTCCAGGAAGTCAGCGCTGAACTTTACAAACAGGCGTCTGCCGGGGCGGGCCCGCAGGCCGGACCACAACCAGGCCCGGAAACGCAGCCGCGTCGGGGTGCTGAACAAGGCGCCGGGCCTCGTGGAGGCAATGGCGACGTAGTCGATGCAGAGTTTGAAGTAGTCGACGAAGACAAGAAGAAATAACAACGAATTTGTCGGCGGTAGCTCGCGAACTCCCGAGCTACTGCCGGCAACAACCTAAGTAAACAAAGGAGTAGAGAAAGAAATTATGGCATCAGTTAAGGTCAAACCACTTGGAGATCGGGTGTTAGTGCAGCCGATTGAAGAGAGTGAAGTAAAGAAGGGCGGTATCATTATCCCTGATACCGCGAAGGAAAAACCGCAGGAAGGCAAAGTCGTCGCTCTTGGCACCGGTAAAATCGACGACAACGGCAAGAAAGTCGATTTCACCGTGAAATCCGGCGACAAGGTGCTGATCTCAAAATACGGCGGCACTGAAATCAAGATCGACGGCGATACCTACCTGATCATGCGCGAGGATGATATCCTTGGCATCATCGGTTGATTTGTCGATTAACCCGCAACTATCAACCAACAATATAGAATATGGCAGCTAAACAATTACAATTTGATGAAAGCGCGCGGCACGCATTGCTGCGCGGAATCGAGAAACTGGCGCGGGCCGTCAAGGCCACGCTCGGACCGAGCGGTCGCAATGTGATTCTCGACAAGAAATTCGGCAGTCCGACGATTACGAAGGACGGCGTCACGGTCGCGAAGGAAATCGAGCTGGAGGATCCCTATGAGAATATGGGCGCTCAGCTCGTGCGTGAAGTGGCTTCGAAGACTTCGGATATTGCCGGCGACGGCACGACTACCGCGACCGTTCTGGCCGAGTCGATCTACAAGGAAGGTCTGCGAAATGTGACCGCGGGGGCGAATCCTACTTCGCTGCAGCGCGGAATCATGAAAGCGGTCGAGGCGGTCGTCGAGGAGCTGAAGAAAATCTCCAAGAAAGTCAGTGATCGCACTGAGATCGCGCAGGTTGCGACGGTCTCAGCTAACTGGGACAAGACCATCGGTGAGATCATTGCCGACGCCATGGATAAAGTCGGCAAGGACGGCACCATCACGGTGGAAGAAGCCAAGTCGATCGAAACCAGCCTCGACGT
>Ga0068868_100004121_pt1 | contig 10160 bp, 7 predicted proteins | sample KBSMisM42_FD_64660 | JGI IMG/M metagenome (GOLD analysis project Ga0068868, IMG submission 64660) | Miscanthus rhizosphere microbial communities from Kellogg Biological Station, Michigan, USA - KBS Miscanthus M4-2 | ecosystem: Host-associated > Plants > Roots > Rhizosphere > Soil ...
TCGCGTGCGTGCCACTTCAATGGCAAGGTGATCGAGCTTGTTCGTGGTGCGATACAAGCCCAGGAATGCCGCGAGCGGCCCGGCCTCCACGCCTGATCCGCGCAGCCTGAAGCCAAGCACGATACTGGCGAGGAGGCTATTGGTGGCCAGGTAGCCATCGCGCCCCCAAGGCGGGTCGAAGCTGAACACGCGCGCCGACGGTTCTTGGGCGGCGAGGCTTGTCAGCGGAGAGGCGCTGCTGAACGTCAAGACCTCAGAGCTTGCGGCCACCGTGAACGCCTTGCTGGCTGCATGCAGGATGTCTCGGTTCTTTCCCTCCGCCGAGATCAGCAACGCAGCATGTCGGGGTAGTTTGTCAGCCCGCTGCACGTACTGCAGCGGCGTCAGGGCCAGAGCAATTCCGGGTCCTGAATTGCATTCGTGGGCGGCGAGTGCCGTCGCAACGGTGAACGAACCGCCGGAGCCTATGACCACGCGAAGGCCGGGCGCTGCCGGCTCGGCAGGTGCAGGGGGCGGAACGTCCACGGAAGCTGACCACATCAGCGTGTCTTCCATGCGGTCGAGTTCTTCTGAAAATGCCCGTCCCATGCGTACCTCTTAACCTGCGTCAGCAGGACCCATTGATGTTGATCTTCTGCAGGACATTGTCCGTGCATTTCATTCGATCGGCAACGCAGCTATCCTTTGCTTTGCTCCTCGGCCGACTGTCAAAGAACGGCGTCCCGCTAGATGACAAAAATGAGGGAATCAGTTTCCAGTCTTCAATTATTTTTCTCATGGAACAAAGCGGGGCGCGCGAACGTCATGAAGGAATTCGCCATTTTTGAAATCGGCGTCGAGTGGCGTGATCGTGTGACAAAAGGCGTTGCTGACCGCATCGGACCTGTCGATCAGTTCACGGAGCAAGGCCAGGTTGGCCTGCTGCGTATCCGTGAACGAGGACTTGCGTTCAAGCAAGGCGGCGAGCGAGTTGTCCTGCAGGAAGGTGAAGTACTTGCCAAAGAGGTGTGCAACCACGTCCGACAGTTGAACGCCTACCTCGGACTTCGAGTCGGCAAATCGATAGTCCAGTCGGTTGTCGCCCTCTCGGATCTCGGTCTTGGTCAATGCTTTCTGGACAAACGTCTCCCGATCGAAGACATGCGTTGCGTTCTTGAAAACATAGACGCCGCGCAGGAAGTGACCTGAGAAGTCAGGCATCAGCTCGCCATCGTGGTTATCGTGCAGGAAGACCAGCTCGTCCAGGTCCGCAGCGTCGCGAAACCTGTCCTTCAACAGTGCGGCGAGCGGGTTCCTGTCGCGCGCCGCCTGTTGCGCGAGAAACGCAACCACGGCAGTCATGAAGGCATAAACGGCAGAACGTTCGATGTTCGGGTATGAGAAGCGGTGCAACAGCTGCAGGAACTGGGACGGATTACGGCTGACGAGGTCGTAAAGCTCGTTCTTGAGCTCCCTGTTGTAGGCCAGGACCAGCGGGTCCCTGCCTTGGATCGAATCCACGATGTCAATCAGGGACCAGTAAAGGACGTTCATGGCGGAGTAGTGCACGAGCAGGCCGCGATCTAGCAACCAGGACAGGTATGTGTGGAGGTGCCTGGACGCCAGCATGGCTTCGAAGCCGCCCTCGGCCACGTGCCTGGCTTTCAGCTCTGGGGCATTGCCTTGCAGGCGGATGGAAGCGCGAAGGTCGTCGATCGCAGGTGTGGCCTGACCGGCTCGTAGCGCGATGCCGGCCAGCACAAATATCTTGTTGTCCGGCGCGTTGAGTCCCACCTCGGACAGAGTGAGGCGCCGGATGTTGTTCGTCTCGTCGTAGTACAGCGTAAACCGCTCGTTCCAGTTCCTGAGGGGTTCGAGCATCAAGCGTCGCATGTCTCGTGCTTGGATCACCACTGTCTGGTCAGCATTGATGGTGTACGGCGGTCGCATTGGCGTAGGTTTCCAAGGGATGATTGTATTACATCAAGTAATACATTATGGCTGCGCGGACCGCTGCCCTTTGCGCGTCGGGCCAACGAAAGATGGCCTTCTTGGCTCCAACTGTCCGAAAAATAGCTACATTTTTCGGTCAAATGAGGTATGCGACCGAAGGGGAGCATTCGCTGCGCAGTAAATATAGATGTAATACAGAATATGGCCTAGAATTTGTCTTTATTTACTGTGCAGTAAATGATCGCAGCATCCCATGCTTGAGTCGTCGTCCGTGGCCGAGTGGCAGTTGATAGGACAGCTGGTGGAAGACCTCCAGCAGCTGCCCGATGTGCACGCGCATCTACATGAGGGGGAGACCTCCAACCAGGGCAGCACCGATCACGACGCGCAAATCGACCTGAGGGTGGCAGGCAAGGACTTCGTCCTGCTGATCGAAGCCAAGAGGGCCGTTTATCCTCGCGACGCACGTGAAGTGGTCTGGCACTTCCGCGAACTCAGGCATGGAGACACCAACGACCACGGTGGCGAACGGCTGCGACTATTGATCGCCGAGTCCATTTCCCCGGGTGCCAAGGAACTGCTCAGGGAAGAGCGTGTTGGATACTACGACAGCGGTGGCAGCCTCTATCTTCCCGCGCCGGAGGCGTACCTTTACATCGACAAGCCGCCGCCGAAGGCCTTGGAGAAGTCCGCTCGATCCCTGTTTTCGGGGCGGCGAGCACAAGTGCTTCACGCTCTGTTGATGCAACATCGCGACTGGTTTGGCGTGAAGGACGTGGCGGACCGAGCAATGGTGTCCCCGTCCACCGCCTCCCAGGTGATGACGGAGCTGGACCGATTCGACTGGGTGAAGTCGCGCGGACAAGGTCCCACCAAGGAACGTCAGCTCATCGAGCCGGCGGCGCTGCTCGATACGTGGGCAAAGCAAGTCGCCGCTAGCCGCCCGCCAAAGCTGCGCCGCTACTTTGTGCCGGCGGCGAAAGCGGAAATGCTGCCCGCGCTGTTCGATGAAGCCTGCGAATTGAACGACGCCATGTATGCCGTGACCCATGAAGCCGCGGCGCAGCGCTACTCGCCGTTTCTATCCAGCGTCTCCCAGGTGCGCGCCCGACTCTGGATGGGCCCCAATGCGCAGGCGGCCCTTGGAAGCCTGGATGCGCGCATCGTGAGCGAAGGGGCCAACCTTTCAATCTTGGCGGTGAGTTCTCCGGGTGAGCTGCTCTTTCGTGAACGGGTCGATGGCGTCACGCTGGCCAGCCCCGTGCAGGTCTACCTCGACTTGCTGCAGGGCGAAGGCCGGGCCAAGGAGATGGCTGAACACCTGCGTCGCGAAAAGATCGACTTCTGATGGGCAAACCCGCGACCCGCGATGGCTACAACGACCAGCACACCATCGATTGCGAACGTGTCCTGGTGACACTGCTGCGCGGGTTGGGGCCGTGGAAGGAGTCGGTCTATCTCGTGGGTGGTCTGACGCCGAGATACCTGGTTGCTGAGCGGCCTCCGATGGTTCCTGCCCATGCCGGCACGCTGGATGTTGATGTCGTCATCGACCTGCAGATCCTGGCCGACACCGACGCGTATCACACCCTCGAGGACAACCTGAAAAAGATGGGCTTCGAGCGTGCTGAAAACGACGCCGGCAAGAAGTTGTCCTGGCGCTGGCAGGCGCGTACGGAACACGGCGCGTTAATGGTGCTGGAGCTGCTCGCGGACGCGCCCGACATCGCTGGCGGGAAGGTGCAGCCGCTGCCGACCGATGGCACGATCTCGGCGTTGAACATCCCGCATTCGGCCATCGTTTTCGACCTGCACCAAGTCACCGAAATCCAGGCTGAGTTGCTGGGAGGCAATGGGGTGGCGACCGAGAAGGTGAAGCACGCCAACTTGGTCAGCTTCACGTGCCTGAAAGCCTTCGCCTTCGACCAGCGTTTTGAACGCAAGGATGCGCACGACCTGGTTTATTGCATCGAGCATGCCGCCGAAGGAATGGACGCCGTCGGTGGGGCGTTTCGCGAGGCACTTGCAGGCAAGCACGCAGCTGTCATACAGTCCGCCCTCGCAATCCTGCGTAACCGCTTCGCGCAGGACGAGAAGACCGAGGGCTACCGTAAGGACGACCGGTCGCTGTGGCCAGGTTCGAGATCGACGGGGACGAGCCGGAGCACCGTGAGGCACGTGCGCTGCGCCAGCGTCAGGCCAGTGATCTGCTGGAACAATTGCTCAGGCGTACCGGCTAGCTCGAGCGGGAAAGTACTCCGGCGACATACGAGGCTGTCATGGAATTCGAAAAGTTGCTCCAAGCCGAGGTTTACGCTGCCGATCTGCGTGTCGTTGATGCTCACTTCACTTCAATCGGAATCAATGACGCCAACGGCATGCTTCACCTGAAGTCGGCGCTCGTGACGCTGGCCAACGTCTGCGACTTCGAGGCAACCGCGCGCGCGAGCTACAAGGAGTTCGCGAAGCCTGCGGCCGTCTTCAAGCCGCTGCGAAAACAGTTCGAACTTGCGAAGTACCTGCGCAACAAGTTCGTGGGGCACATTCATCCCGAACTCCTGGCCAAAGCGCTCGAGTGGCAACCCACGCTGCGCCAGGTTCTCCCCAGCGGCAACGATCCCCGCGTCATGCTCCTGGTCAATCTGTGGCTGCTAGAGACCGCCATCAACACCTACGTGGAATCGGACGGAACCCACAAGGTGTTCGCTTCGGAATTGGACCTGATGTATCCGCCAGACTGGGAGCGGTTCGCGCGTTACCTCGAGTCCACCATCCGGGGCGGCATCGAGTATCTTGTTTTGATCAGAGAGTACTGGGCACCGCGCGCTGTGCCGGTTTCGCCGGAGCCGTTCAGTATTGAGGCCGCGTTGCGGGCCGGCCGGGAGCCCCATACAGGTTGAACGCCAATCGAAAATTCATTGTCAGGCCCTCACTCGCTACGCGGATACGTTTGCGTGTTCATAAGGATAGTGCATCCGACCAGCCAAGCTTTTCTACCCCACCAAAAGGCAACGCGTGCTAGCCTGCGGCCAAGACCGAGGCCGTATCGGCGAGATAGGAGACAAATGGCCCGTTCGCCTTCAGATCGACATCTTCATCCACGGATTTCATCGCTTCGATAATCTGGACGACCATTGGTGACAGACCGACTGCTGTCAGGCTTTTTCTCGTGTCCAACATGTCTGTCTGAATTTCGACATCGGCGCGCAGGGTTGGTTGACCCAAGTTCAGCGGTCTTATCTGAGCCACTGGCCAGATGTTCCGAAGCTCGCGCACGGCACGCGCCATCGCCCTCACGTCCCCGCCGGATGCATTGGCAAGGCAAAGGAAGAGCGCGAAGTTCAGGGAGAGGACGTTCTCGTGTTCGGTGCCCATTGTCAGATCGATGGGGTCCAGCCACGTCAAGAGAGCCTTGTGCACCTGAGTTGGCATTGAACGTTTCCCGCCAAACAGGCTTCCCATAGTAAGCTGCCCCGTAAGGATTGCCCGTTCGGTGAGCTCGAGCTGCGAGCATGCGCGTTCAACATTGACCTTTGCATCCTCGAAGCGGTGCATTAAGCTGTCGGCTCGGTGCTTGTCGTAGACGGTCTTCACCTCGCACAGCAGGAGTTCGCGGGAAATTTCGTCATACATGGCGAGATCGACGTCTCCACCTTTGTACTTGCGGCGCACAACGATCTTCAGGCGGTCTGCCTGCGGGAGCATAGTGGCCAACGTGTCCGCAGCGCGGGCTAGCGAGGAGCCCAGCGTCCTGTCCCAGGCGCGCTCATGCCTGCGTATTCCGATCGTCAGCAGCGACGAAATAGAAGAATGAGCCTTTAGGAAGCACGGGTTGCGAAGAAGTTTGTTGTGCAGAAGGTAGAAGGGCGGATTCATGAGTGACGCTGCAGCCTCGGATGGCCTCATGCTGAAGGCCAAGACTGTCGCAACCAGATCCTGAGCGGGGATGAATGCGTACCGAGGATGGGCGGTCGTGAAAATCTCCCAAAGATTGGTCAAGGATTCTTCGTCGTGCCAGTAGGAATGCCCCGCGACGTCGCCGGCGAACTTCAAGAACACGGCGAGGCTGGCAACCGCAGCCAGGCGTTCGGAATTGGCCCCCATGGCGGCTTCGAACTGTGCCCAGCCGGCCGGATCGGCATGTGTGATGAAGTAGAGCATCTCCGGGCTCGATGCGATCGCGTGATACAACTCATCGGAAGAACAGTCGGCAAACGACTTTCCCATGAGCTGCTGCAGACATGCTGCCTGTGCCCCGGAGTTAAGCAGCATGAGGGCCGAAACTCGGCGGCGTCGCGTTAACCGATGGTGGGCCACGTCTTCAGTTGGATCGAACCAGCAGCGCCAGATTCCATTGCGCAGCCGTGCTGCTTGCTCGCGATTCAGCTCTTCTACCAGCTGTCGGTTGAATTCTGCATGGACCCAAGGGTCCGGCCGCCGTGGCCGCGCGAAGTCAGGGGGCCGTTGTGACTTCTCACATGCCACCAAGCAGCCGGTGAGCGCCAATCCAGTGACCGGGACAGTGCAGTCAAGATAGCTCTCGCCGCCGTTGCCGATCTGATCGACCGCGTGCTCGGCCATCCAGATGAACATCTCTGCAGCTTGGGGATGGAGATCCCCGGGTGGCTGGGAAGCGCCCCTCTTCAGCTCTTCGGGTGGCAGAGACGCATAGTCCGCAAGAATGCGTTGTGTGACTTCCACTTCTTGCGCGCCGACACTTGTCATTGATTCATCGTACGCCGTTCACCGTGTTTCCCAGGCGGTGCCAGCTGTGGTCAGCGCTCGTGGGATTACCGGTAAGGTCACGCGGCTCTCTGCAATGGAACCACATTGTTGTTGGTGAGGATGGCGTCCAGTCGTTCACCGAGTAACCGCCAGGCTTCGCGCTTTTCGTCCGCGTAGTCGTAGTGGAGGTAGTGGCGCCGCACCGCGCTGCCCGCCAGGACGTGGTTCTGGCATCGGTCGATCACATCCGGACTGATACGCAGAGACTGCATCATGGTGGCGGCGGTTCTGCGCAGGTCGTGCGGTGTCCATTCGCCGTTCTCTCCTCCGCCGAGGATGAGGGTGTCGTCGTGCCGCCGTCCTTTCAAGACCTTGCGCTTTTTGAAGCGAGTTTGCCGGTCACCGACCTGCTTGCCGATGGTCTTCTTGTCCAACGGCCCGTCGCGCTGTTGGGCCGGGAAGCACCATTCCGTGTCGCCCGTCAGCCGGTGTAGTTGCTTGAACTGGCGTAGTACGAAGGCGGAGAGATACACGGTCCAATCGACGTTGGTCTTCGTCGTTTCCTTGGGCACGAACCAGACGGCCTTCTTGAGGTCGAGGTTCTTCCACTGCGATTGCACCAGTTCACCGATGCGGCACGATGTGCCGAGGCAGATCCAAAGAGCCAAGCGGCTCTCCAGCTGGAGGGGGCGGTCGGCAACCCGCTTGTCGGGGGCCGCTTCGTAAGTCGCGTCCATCTCGGCAAAGCGTTCCTGCAGTTCGCGAATCTCCTTCGCCGACAAGACGCGCTCTCGAACGCCGGGCTCCCATCCCTGTGGCACGACCTGCTTGAGTTCCACGAGGTCCGCAGGATTTCCATGATGATTGAGAAGGGCGCGCCAAGGCTGCCGCTTGATGGCCCAGCGAAACAGTTGCCGTAGTTCGCTCAGCAGACGTTGTGCCGTGCGCGCCGCGCCACGCTTCCGGCCAACCGCCCTAAGCAAGTGAAGGATGTCGGAGTCGGTGACCTGTCGAACAGGCTTGGCCCCGATGGCGGGCAGGACATCGCGGGTGAAGGTGCGCCGTATTTCCGCATTTCCGTCTTTGCGGCTGACGCCGTCCGTCATCCAGGTCTCGAAGAGCTCCTTGAATGGAATCTCCGCCGCCTCAGCTGCGGCCGCTGCCTCCTTGCGCGCTCGGTCGCCTTCCGCGCGCTGGACTTGGAAGTCGATGCCTTCTCGAGCGAGAGATTGAATGCGCGCGTTCTCTGCGAGGGCCTGAGCCAGGGACATGTAGCCGTCATCGCCGTTCGCGCCGTAAGGCCTGGGGAGGCGGGCCTGAATCTGCTTGGTGTTCACAACATACCGAACGTGCCAGGTCTTGCAGCCGTCCAGAGCGACGCGCAAGTACAGCCCCCGGTCCACTGTGACCTTGTATTCCTTGCCCGTCGGCCTCAGCGCCTCAATGCCTCGTACTGTGATGTTTGCCATCTCACGTCCTAGCCACGTCCTAAAAATCGGTGGATTCCAGTGTATTTTGGCAAACGGCCTTGGACGAAAAAATCGCGTAAGTTGATGTTTTTAAAGGGGAATTATTGTCCGGAGATGTCCGGTGACATCCGACCCAGAGCATCTGTCACGCCGGGGGTCGCGGGTTCGAGTCCCGTCCACTCCGCCAAGATTTTGTTTTGCACGGTCCGATCAGGACCTCCAAAAGCCCCGCAAGCCTAGTGTTTACGGGGCTTTCTTGTATTCCGTCGTCCCAAGCACTATTGCGAACCCACCGGTGCGATATTTCCTCAGTTGCGCGACCCGGTCAAGCGATCCGGGGAGCCGCAAACTGCGCACAGACATTGCGATTCGCGACCGAGTTGTGCTTTCCTTGCGCGGCAGGGCCGCGGAGTTGACCCGCACCCTTTCTAAAAGCGACGGACGCGGGCATGATTGCTTCTCACACAAATGGGTGCGCGCTTGTCGGGAGTTCGGAGATTCTTGGCGAGCGGGCCCGCCAAAGGACGTTCTAATGATCACGAGAGATGATGTGGTGAGAGCCTACAAGATGTTCTTGGGTAGGTTGCCTGAATCGGAACAGGCAATAGCCTCACATATTGAAAGCGCCAACAACTGGTCGGAATTGCGGAGGGTAATCACTGGCTCTTCCGAATTTCGCTCAAAGCCGAAGAAATATGATGCGGTCATCGTTGGTAATTGTCAGTCTGGGCCCGTTTCCCAAATCCTTTCAATCGCCTCAGGCCTGAATACCAAGGCTATTGAAACCAGACCGAATTATGTTGAAGACATAGGATCCGGCGACACGTACGTCGCGCATGACCTATTGAACGCTGACATTATTCTGGTTCACGATTTCGTTCAGCAGAGCTGTGATCACGTCTTCGACCAGATTGGAATAGATCAAAGCAGATTACGGAAATTTCCCGCGATAACGTTTTCCGGGTTCCATCCGGACATGACTACGGTCGACCACGTCAAAACTGGCACGATAAGCGGATTCTCCGGGCCTTATCAGTCACGATTGGCATACTACGGGTACTCTAGGGGACTCTTGCCAGGCCAGACGATCTCTCTGTTCCGGCCCGAGGTCTTCTCACTGTTGGGGTACCATGAATTCCTGCCAACCTTGCGGCAGACGTTTGCTAAGCAAGGAGTGAAGACCGGCTATCCGTTGGCTGCGCTTCTTCAAAAGTGGCTGTCGCGAAGGACATGCTTCATGCATACCTTCAATCATCCTAAGAGCTACGTGCTTGAGAGCCTCGTTAACGTGTTTCTGGAAAATGAGGGTATTCCTCATCTTTCCGAAGCGGGCGACCATGTTCTGGATTCGCTTGCCAACCATCCGTCATGGTTGCCTTATCCGGAGGTTGCGAAGCGGTTTGGATTTGAATCAAACTATGGATTTAAATCCGCAGGAGCGCTCAGTACAAGGCAAGGCAAGGTTGTGGATTTACCCACGTTCGTTCAACTATCCTATGACGCGTTCGAGCGATATGGTCGAGACAACCTTTTGTGCCCGGGGATTCAAACGGAGGAGTTCTCTGCTCTCGATCAATTCTTGGGAATTGAGCGCAACAAAGGTTCAGTGGCCGGTTCAGTAACAGGTCAAGTCGACCAGCTGACGCCGATGCTGGCCATTCAGCCAGACACAGCGCCAGGAGTCCCGGCGAATCCCTATAAAGGATTGCCTGAATGGAAGTTTTGGCGCCGGGCCGTGGCAATGGTAAGAAAAGAAGATTTGGACCCGGTCATTAACCCGAGATTTACGATTTCCGCGCACGACAAGGTGGCTACAGCCGGCAGCTGTTTTGCTCAGCACATATCCAAGACATTGGCCGCCAATAAATTCAATTACTACGTGGCGGAAGACGGCGCTGGATTGAATGGGGAAGAGCGATGGAGGCGCAATTACGGCGTCTTTTCAGCCAGATACGGAAATCTGTACACCTCGCGCCAGTTGTGCCAACTATTCAACCGTGCCTATGGCTTGTCTACTTTCTCGGATGATGTTTG
>Ga0068868_100004129_pt1 | contig 10148 bp, 7 predicted proteins | sample KBSMisM42_FD_64660 | JGI IMG/M metagenome (GOLD analysis project Ga0068868, IMG submission 64660) | Miscanthus rhizosphere microbial communities from Kellogg Biological Station, Michigan, USA - KBS Miscanthus M4-2 | ecosystem: Host-associated > Plants > Roots > Rhizosphere > Soil ...
CTCTCCCCACGCGTGAGCGGGGGGAGAGGGTTGGGGTGAGGGGGGCAGGTGGCTCGGTCACGAAATCCGGAGGACGGGCCCGCAAGTCCCGCGGCGCTTCGAATCGCTGATGGAAAGCAGCAGCCCGCAAGTCGGGCCTGCGCGCTTCGATGGGGTCAGGGCTTCGATTTTCGGAGCTCAGTTCCCATCACGGCATCGACGAGCTCGCGTCGTCGCCCCGAAAACGCGAACCCCTGACCCCGAGCACGGCATCCAGTCGTCCCGAGCACGGCATCCGGTGGTCAGCCCCGCGGCCCAGTCCCCAGTGCCTTCGTCAACAGCCCGTGGAAGTGATGGACGCCGTTCTCCCGCAGCACCGAGTACCGTCCATGGTCGAACGTCCGCGAGCGGAGCCCCTTCTGGACCGCCTCGCAGATGCCGATGTCCTCCTGCTGAACCTGGTCGCTGAACGCGAAGGAGCGCGCGAACTCCTCGGCGACACCCGGGCTGTTCGGCTCGAGGACGTACCACTCGAAGCGGGTCAGCGTCCGCTCGGGCCCGAGCGGGATGATGATGTTCGTCTGCAGGTTGTCCGGATAGAGGTTGAGCATCAGGTTCGGGAAGACCCAGTAGTAGAGCGCCTCCGGCTGCGAGCCCTCGGGGAGGTTGCGCCGGTAGAGGGAGTCCTCCTTGTGCGGGCGGATGGGGGCGTGCTGCTTCGAGTGGTACGAGGCCGTCTCGACGCGATAGGCGCGGTAGTCGAGCTCCTTGAACAGCTCGGGATGCACGATCGGGATGTGGTACCCCTCGAGGTAGTTGTCGACGTAGACCTTCCAGTTGCACGCGACCTCGTAGTCGACCTTCTTGAAGAGGCTCATGTGCTCGAGCGGCAGGTGGCTCGTCTCCCGGGGGATCGAGCCGAGCACGTCGGCGAGGCTCGGCACGGTCGGGTCGAGGCACACGAAGAGAAACGGTCCCCATGTCTCGACCCGCACGGCGGGAAGCGTCTCGGTGCCCTTCTCGAAGCAGCGCACGCCGTCCCACTCGGGCGTGCCGATCAGCCGCCCGTCGAGCGAGTACGTCCAGCCGTGGTAGCCGCACATGAGCGACTTGCGGTGCCCGGCGCCGCGCGCGACCGGGCCCGCGCGGTGGCGGCAGACGTTGGAGAGCGCGCGGACGACGCCGTCGTCATCCCGCGTGATGACGAGCGGCTCCTCCGAGACGGTGCACGTGAAGTAGTCGCCCGGAAGGCGAACCTGCTCCGTGTGGCCGACGAGCTGCCAGGTCCGCGCGAAGACCCGGTCGAGCTCGCGGTCGAGCGTGCTCGGATCGCGGTACCACTCGGCCGGTATGGTCCGCGCCGACGACAGGTCCGGGTCGAACGAGTACTCGGTCGGCCGCATGTCAGCCCTCCTTGCGAGCCCTCCCGCGTCCGGCCGCCTTCGGCGCGACGGCGCCGCGCAGAAGCTCCATGAACTGATCGATGCGCGCGGTCGTCTTCTCGGCCCGGTTTGCCTGACGGCTGAAGAGACCCGGATCCAGCTCCTCGGTCAGGAGCGCATCCTGGAACCTCTCGACCGTCCAGTCGAGGAGCGAGACGATCATCTCCTCGTCGATGTCGGAGCGGACTTCCTCCCGGGCGACGCCCATGCGGACGAAGGCGGCGGTCCCGTACGGGTCCCTCTCGCGCAGGAACCGGTTGATCTCGTGGCGGACGCGAAGATCGGTGCCGTAGTTGCCCAGCAGCGCGACGCGGTACGGGATCCAGTTCTCGCGCACGAGCTGTTCGGTGCGCTCGAGCCAGTACCGGAGGGTCTCGAAGAATCCGCGCGCGACGACGGCGGCCGGGGCGTCGAGGTACGCCGAGAAGCTGGAGACGGCCTTCTGGTATCCCGCGAGGAAGAGGCCTTCCTTGCTGCCGAAGTGCTGGAAGACGGACCCCTTCGCGATCGAGAGCTCGGTCGCGATGTCCTCGATGCGGGCCGCCTGATAGCCGCGCTCGGCGAAGTGGCGCATGGAGGTCTCGAGGATGCGGGCGCGCTTCGCCTCGGAGCGCGTGCCGGTCAGAAACGGAGTGGCGGTCGTCGGAGAACTCATTTCCAGGGCTTTCATGACTTCAGGTCACCTCAATGCTGTAATTGCATGTAAGACGAGTGTGTTAGCTTTCTGCGGAGCAGAATCCTAGTATATGACTTCCGGTCATTCAACTGCCCGAAGGTCCTACGACGCCGTGGTCGTCGGCGCGGGGCACAACGGACTGACCGCCGCCGCATACCTCGCCCGGGCCGGACTGACGACGCTCGTCGTCGAGCGGCGCGCCGTGGTCGGCGGCGCCTGCGTGACCGAGGAGATCGCGCCGGGCTGCCGCGCGTCGACGACCTCGTACATCGCGAGCATGCTGCGGCCCGAGGTGATCCGGGACCTCGACCTGGCCGGGCACGGCCTGAGGATGGTTCCGTGCGATCCGGCGCTGCTCGTGCCGTTCCCCGACGGCACCGTCGTGCCGTGGTGGTCCGACCGGGACAGGACCGTGCAGGAGCTGAAGCGGCTCTCCCCGGCGGACGCGCGCACGTTCGTCCGCGTGGACGACGAGCTCAAGCGCCTCGCGCGCTACCTCCAGCCGTTCTTCCTCGAGCCGCCTCCCGAGGTCGGCGCGCGCGGATGGCCCGGGATCCTGGAGGCCATTCGCGTCGGGAAGCGCTTCCGCGGAATCTCGGGCAGCGAGATCGCGCGCATGGTCTCCTTCCTGACGGGGAGCCTCGGCGACTTCCTGGATCGCAACTACGAGAGCGAGAAGGTCAAGACGCTGTTCCTCGCGAACAACGTGTACGGAAAGCACGGTGGGCCGTACGCGCCGGGGACGGCGCTCGGGCTCCTGTTCCACCTGCTCTCCGGCGGCGAGCACGAGCTGCAGGGGTTCTACGGACACGTCCTCGGAGGAATGGGCTCGATCACGGAGGCGATGGCGCGGGCCGCCCGCGGCTTCGGCGCCGAGATCGTGACCGGCGCGCCCGTCGCCCGCATCGACGTCGATCGGGGCCGCGCGAAGGGCGTGACCCTCGACGACGGAACGGAAATCGACGCGCGCGTCGTCCTGTCGAACGCGGACCCGAAGCGGACCTTCCTCGGTCTCGTGGACGGCGGGGCGCTGCCGGAGGAGTTTCGCCGCGCGGTCGAGGGCATCAAGATGGACGGGCCGTGCGCGAAGGTCAACCTGGTGCTCTCCGAGGAGCCGAGGGTCAACGGGATGCCGGCCTCGTTCACGCCGCCGCAGCGCTCGCTCTTCACGCTGGTTCCCTCGCTGGAGTTCGCCGAACGCTGCTACGACACCGCCAAGCTCGGCGACGTGCCGGAGGAGCTCTGGGTCGACTGCGTGGTCGCGACCAACGTCGACCGCTCGCTGGCGCCGGAGGGGCGCCACGTCATGACCTGCTTCGTCCAGTACGTGCCGTACAAGCTGCGGGAGGGGAGCTGGGACGAGAAGCGGGAGATGCTCGGCGACCGCGTCCTGCGCAAGATCGGCGAGTACGCGCCGAACGTTCCCGGCTCGGTCGTGGCCCGGCAGGTGCTCACCCCGCTCGACCTCGAGCGGATCTACGGCCTCACCGAGGGCAACATCTTCCACGGCGACCTCTCGCTCGAACAGCTCTTCTTCATGCGGCCGGTCGCCGGATGGGCTTCGTATCGAACGCCGGTCGCGGGCCTGTATCTCTGCGGCGCCGGCGCCCACCCGGGCGGAGGCGTGACGGGTGCCCCCGGCCACAACGCGGCGCACCAGGTCCTGCACGACTGGAGACGGAGCGCCGCGTGACGGCGGACCTTCCCCGCACGGCGGACTACGTGATCCTCGGCGCCGGCGTGATGGGCGCCTCGATCGCCTTCCACCTCGCGCGCCGCGGCGCCGGCCGCATCGTGATCCTCGACAAGGGCGACGTCGCGTGCGGCGGCAGCGGCCGCTCCTCGGCGCTCGTCCGGATGCACTACAGCTTCCCGCCGGAGGTCGACCTCGCGGTCAAGAGCCTCGAGATCTTCCGGACGTGGCGCGAATACGTGGGGCGCGACGGCCACTTCCGGGAGACCGGCTTCGTGCGCATCGTGCCGGAGCGGGACCTGCCGCGCCTCGAGAAGAACGTCGCGATGCAGCGCGAGCGCGGCGTCGACGCGCGCGTCGTGACGCGGCGCGAGCTCTCCGAGATCGAGCCGGACTGGCTCGTCGACGACGTGCCGCTGGCGGCCTGGGAGCCGGGCTCGGGTTACGGCGACGGCAGCGGCGTCGCGACGGATTTCCTCGAGCGGGCGCGCGAGCTCGGTGCGACGTACGCCTCCGCCACCCGGGTCACCGGCTTCCTGCGGGACGGCGACGCCGTGACCGGCGTCGACACGGACCGCGGCGTGATCTCGGCTCCCCGGGTCGTCACGGCCGCCGGGCCGTGGAGCCGCCCGCTCTTCGCCGGCGTGGGGTTCGACCTGCCGGTCGAGCCCGAGTACCACGAGGTCGCCGTGCTGAAGAACCCGCCCGGTATGAAGGAGCCCGGTCCCGCCTGCATCGACGGGATCACGACGACCTACTTCCGCAGCGAGGTCGGCGGCCTGACCCTCGTCGGCGACTTCTGGGGGCGCCGCGGCGTGGATCCCGACGCCTACCCGCAGACTCCGTCGACGGATTCGCTCGCGGGGCTCATCGAGCGCGTCGCCGCCCGCGTCCCCGGCCTCGCCGAGGCCGGGATCCGGCGCGGCGTCACGGGCGTCTACGACGTCAGCCCGGACTTTCGTCCGCTGATCGGAGAGGTGCCGGGCGTGCCGGGCCTCTACGTCGCCGCCGGCTTCTCGGGGATGGGGTTCAAGATATCGCCGGCCGTCGGCCTCACGGTCTCGGAGCTGCTGCTCGACGGCCGCGCGTCGACGGTGGACATCTCCGCGTTCGCGCCGGACCGCTTCGCCCGCGGCGGCCCGATCGCGGCGCAGTGGGAATATGGGGACGAGGAACAGCCGCAGGCGTACACCTAGGATCGAGACCCTGAGACCTCAGACCTGGCAAAGAAAGGAACCAGCTTGACCAAGAAGAAGAACATCCTCGAACGGCTGGCCGAGGGGCCGGTCCTCGGCGACGGCGGCTATCTCCTCGAGCTCGAGAAGCGCGGCTGGGTGCGCGCCGGCCCTTTCACGCCCGAGGTCGCGCTGACGCGGCCCGACGCCCTGCGCGAGCTCCACGTCGAGTTCCGCGACGCGGGGGCGGACGTCCTGCAGGCGCTCACGTTCTACGCGAGCCGGGACAAGCTGGCCACGGTGGGGCTCGAGAACCGTCTCGAGGAGCTGAACCGCGCGGCGGTCCGGATCGCGCGCGAGGTCGCGGGCGACCGCTGCCTCGTGGCGGGGAACCTCTCCCTGACGTGGATGTACGAGCAGGGGAGCCCGTCCTCCTACGATCGCGTCCGCCGCACCTTCGACGAGCAGCTCTCGGTCCAGATCGAGGAGGGCATCGACTTCGTCATCGGAGAGACGTTCTCCTGGCTCGGCGAGGCGCTCCTCGCGGTCGAGCGCGCCAAGAAGACGGGCCTGCCCGTCATGGTCACCGTCTGCTTCGAGAACAAGCCGGTCACCTCGGACGGCCAGAGCGCCGCGGACGCCGCGCGCGCGCTCCGGGACGCCGGCGCGGACATCGTCGGGATCAACTGCCTGCGCGGGCCGGAGCACACGCTGCCGCTCATCGAGGAGATGCGCAAGGCCGTCGACGGCTTCGTCGCCTGCCAGCCGGTCGGCTACCGCACCCCGGCGGACCGGCCGGACTTCACGAGCCTCGAGGCGTTTCCTTTCGAGCTCGACCCGCTCCAGCTCTCGCGCCGCGAGATGGCGGCGTGGGCGAAGCGGGCGCGGGACATGGGCATCGACTACATCGGCTCCTGCTGCGGCTCGGTCGCCATCCACGTCCGCGAGATGGCGCGCGCTCTCGGGAAGGCGCCCGGCGACGCGCGGCCGTGGTCGGTGGACTACTCGAAGCCGATGTCGGCGTACGAGTACTACAAGCACGAAGGGAAGTGACGGGAGACCGGAGCCGTGAGCGGTCGGGCGAGCCGATGACGGGACATATTAGCGACGGCTAATATGTCGGCTCTCGGCTTCCGTCCTCCGTCTCACGGCTTGACGGATTCCCCGATCCACTCCTCGACCCTCTTCTCGAGATACGGGAAGAACGGGTTGCAGTTGAGCCGCATGAACTGGTCCGCGCCCACGCTCAGGATGCCGCGCTCGCCGCGCGGCGCGATCAGTCCGAGCCGGAGGCCGTAGTCCACCGACCGATCGGGGTCGATCCCGAAGAGCGGGTCGTCCGGCCGGAACGGCACCGCCAGGTGCGACAAGGAGAAGATCCCCGGGGGCCAGCCCAGGTTCAGCGTGGCGATCTCGATTCCGTTCTCGCCGGCGTGGGCGGTCGTCGCGACGACCTCGGTGGATCGGGGGCTCGCGTTCGTCACGAGCGTCAGGCGATAGCGGCGCGCCGGGCTGGTCCACAGCCCCTTCAGCTGCTCGTCGAAGTCGGTCCGGAGGAACGGGCGCACGACGGAGGACCGGTTCAGGTCGAACAGGACCAGGGCGCTGCCGTTGTCGGTGAGCCGGCCGAACAGCTTGTCGACGGTGGCCCACGTCTGAACGGTCGAGTCGACGAGGGACACGAAGGCGAGGATCGGCGGAAGCGACCGGATCCGGCCGGTCTTCGCCGCGTCGAGGGCGGTCGCCTGGAGGACGGCGGTCGCGGCCGCCGTCTGCTGTCCCGCGAAGGCCGGGAACGAGTCGTACTTGAAGGGGATGTACTCGGGCAGGATGTCGAGCCACCGCGACTTCTCGAAGTACGGGATCGTGCCGAACGCGTCGACCGCCTTCGCGAAGAGGTTCGCCATGCCGGTGAAGCTGGTCACGCCGATCATCGGCGAGAAGAGAACGACCCGCTCGACCTTCGGCAGGCTCGCATCCGAGAGGGTGTCGAGCGCGTACTGCGTGACGATCTCGCCTCCGTTCGAGTAGCCGACGAGGTGGAGCGGAAGCGCCGGGCCGATGCGCCCGCGCACGTGCCGCACGCCGATCCGGGCGGCCGCGCGCCAGTCGCGCCACGTCGCCCTCTTCAGCGCGCCCGGCACGGTCCCGTGGCCCGGCATGCGCAGGCAGAGCACGTAGAAGCCGTGCCGGCGGTAGATGTCGGCCATCGCGCGCATGGAGTACGGCGAGTCGGTCAGGCCGTGGATGAGAAGGGCGCCTCCCCGCACGGCGCCCTGCGGCTCCAATTGCTGCGTGCGGTTCCAGTCCGGCGTGAAGCGGCCGGGCCAGATCGGGCTCTCCCGCCAGTAGCGGTTCGCCGCGTTTCGATCTTCGGGCGAGAGCGGCGCGGCGTAGACGTCGCGCTCCAGCTCCTTCATCACCCGGTCCTCGATCGCGAGGTAGTCCGCGAGCGTCGTCGAGGGGGTCGCGTCCCGTGCCTGGAATTCGCCGGACAGCGCATGGTGCCAGGGCTTGAGCGCCGGCTTCCTCCGCGCCGCGAACGCACGCAGGACGATGACCGCCGCGAAGAGGAGGACCAGCGCGACGGCGACACCGCCGGCCCAACGCGCGAGGCGCTTCACGCGGGGATTCCCGCCGGGTCTGCGTGCCCGAGGCCGCGCGCCGGCGCGCGGTCCGTCCCCGTCAGCGGATCTCCCGCAGCCAGGTGTCGGCGAGGCGGGGCTCCACGAAGACCTCGATCTGCGCTCCCGGCCGAGCCTGGGCGGCCTTCGACGCGAACGCGCGCGCGATGGCCTGCTGGGTTCCGCGCCGCGTCAGGATCGCGATCCGCCGGTCCGCGAAGAGAGGCGGCATCGCGGACGGCGACGCGAACGACGTCACCTCCGGAGGCGTCGCCAGGTACTCGAGGTCGCGGACGTCCATCAGGACGGGAGCCTCTCTCGCCAGCCGCGGATCCGTGGAGATCCGGTGAATCGACGCCAGCGTGGACTCGAACGTCTCGTCGCCCCAGCCCCGCACCCGAGCGACCGGATCGTTCGGAGCCACGCTGAGCTCGAAGGGCATGAGGGACACGCTATCAAGACTTCCGAACGAAGAGACGCCGTTTATCTGCCGCTCAGCCGCCGAGACGGCTCAACGGCCACCGCTTCCACCCGCGCTCTTCGTCTCCGCCTCGTGCTTCCAGAAGAACTTCGGCGGCGGCTCCTCCCTCGGCCAGAGCTTCTTCATCGTCTCGGCCTCCCAGACCTCGCCGTTCTTGACGACCCAGCGGATCTTCACGGTGTTGTGGATGTCGTCGAGCGGATTCGCGTCCATGACGACCATGTCCGCGAGCTTGCCCGCCTCGATCGAGCCGAGGTCCCCGGAGAAGCCGATCTTGTCGGCGGCCGCGATCGTCGAGGCCCGCAGCGCCTCCATCGGCGTCATCGCGCCGCCCTTCGGGCCGCCCTCGCCGGCCATGGCCCAGATCTCCCAGTGCGGGCCGAGCCCCTGGAGCTGCCCGTGCGCGCCGAGCGACACGTTTCCTCCCGCCCGCAGGATCCGCGCCGCCCCCGCCGCGACCGTCGGGAAGTGGTACTCCGAGGGCCAGATCCACGGGTGCCGCCGCGACCGCGCATCGATGTAGTCGTGGGGCACGAAGCGGTTGAGCTTCGGGTCGTCGTGGGGGTTGGCCGTCTGCCAGTAGTACTCCTCGGCCCACGGGCCGCCGTACGCCACGATCAGCGTCGGCGTGTAGTACGTGCCGCTCTTCGCGAAGAGCTCGACCGTGTCGTTCTGCACCGCGACCGGAAGCGCGTGCTCCCATGCCGTGAAGCCGTCCATGGCCATGGAGAGATCCGTCTCGAGCTCGCCCGCGCCCTCGGCCGTGAGAAGCATGTGCTCGCCCCGGCACGCCTCGGCGAAGTAGATCCGCTGCGAGCGGCGCGGCTGCTGGTAGACCTTGATCATCCTCGCGCCGTACGCCTTCATGCGCCGGACCTGGTGCTTCGCGTCGTCGAGGTTGTTGACCTCCGCGAAGATGTCGGCCTGCTGTCCGCCGTACAGCACGTCGCCCGAGGAGTACACGCGGGGCCCGACCATGATCCCGGCCTCGACCTGCTCGCCCTGGGCGAAGACGTCCAGCGACGGCGCCGACGGGTCGTAGACCGTGGTGACGCCGTACGCGAGGTTGGCGACGTACTCCCACTTCGTCTCGGGGAAGAGCTCGAAGCCCGAGTAGTGGAGGTGGGCATGCGTGTCGACGAAGCCCGGCACGATCGTCTCGCCCTTCGCGTCGAGGACCTTCGCGCCGGACGGGACGGCGACGCCGCCCGACGGCCCCACGGCCGCGATGCGATTCCCCGTGACGACGACGTCGGCGTTCTCGAGCACGGTGTCGCCCTTCATCGTGACGACCCGGGCGCCTCGCAGGACGAACGAGCCTTCGGGGGCGGCCCGAGGGACCGAGAGCGCGATCGGGATCTCCTCCGCCTTCGGCACCCGGACGTCCTGGAGCGTCTGCTTCTCCTTCTCTTCCTTCTCCTTCTCGGTCGGCGCCTCCGCCTTCTTCGACTCTTCCTTCTTCGCCTTCTCCTCGGCCTTGCGGCGCTGCTCGCGCGCGAACTCGATCGCGCCGGTCAGCGGGAGGCGGTAGAACGTGTTCGCGAGCGCCCAGGTGATCGTCTTTCCCCCGTCGGCCCACTGGACGTAGCCGCCCGCGTCGTCGGAGAGCCGGTAGACGGGGACGGCTCCCTCCTTCAGGCCGACCTCGGGAGGCTCCTTCGTGAGGATCCGCGGCAGAGCGGCGACGTAGACGTTGTCCCGCGAGCTGAAGACGACCCACTGCTCGTCCGGCGACGGCACCACGTCGTCCACGACCGGGAAGCGCAGGATCCTCTTGCGGTCGCTGCCGTCGGGCCGCACGGAGACGAGGTCGGCCTTGGGATCGTCGGTCGGCTTCTTCAGCTCGATCGGGTCGCGGAAGTAGAGGCGCGAGCCGTCCGAGTTCCAGAAGACCTGGGGATGGAACTTCATGCCCTGGCCGAGCTTCACGGTGGTGACGAGCCGCGCGTCGCCGCCCGAGGCGTCGAGCGTCACGATCTCGAAGCGCTCCTCCTCCTCGGGCTGGTGGCCCCGGAACTCGAGACCCGAGCCGCGCAGCAACGCGAGCTTGTCGCCCTTCGGCGACCAGGCCGGGTTCG
>Ga0068868_100004132_pt1 | contig 10146 bp, 10 predicted proteins | sample KBSMisM42_FD_64660 | JGI IMG/M metagenome (GOLD analysis project Ga0068868, IMG submission 64660) | Miscanthus rhizosphere microbial communities from Kellogg Biological Station, Michigan, USA - KBS Miscanthus M4-2 | ecosystem: Host-associated > Plants > Roots > Rhizosphere > Soil ...
CACCATTCAAACCCAAATGGCGTATGGTAAAGCTCAGCTCCGGCGTGGGGCGAAGGCTTTCAAACAAAAAGACCTTAATGCCATTGGCCGCAAATACGTTTGCCACCGTTTCTGCAAAAAACCGGCTGTTGTTACGGCTATCGTGCGCAATGGCTACTTTTATTTCGCCTTTCAACTGGGCTTTCATATAATTAGCAAAACCCTGGGTAGACATGCCCACCGTATATTTATTCATGCGGTTGGTACCCACGCCCATGATACCGCGCAAACCACCGGTGCCAAATTCAAGATTGCGGTAAAACGATTCTTCCAGTTCTTTTGGATTTTCTTTCTGTAAACGGAGTATCTCATCTTTGGTGGCCTGGTCAAAATTTCCTTCTAACCAGGTGTTTACTTTGTCCTGAATCGCAGCGTTCATACAAGCTATTTTTAGTGAATAATTGCGGGTCTAAGTTATTGATTTCTGGTGATTGACAAACTATTAACCGGTCTTACCCGTATTTTTGTTCAACAGATGTTATCCGGTATTTTATGTAAAAAAATTTTGACTGATTTGCTGAGAAAAATACATATATCGTGCCTGCTGCTGGTCACAATTACCTACTCGTATGGCCAGGACACTGCCCTTAATCATATAGTCAAGGATTCGGCTATTGAGACAATTGGTCAACAGTTAAACGCCCCTACCTCAGAAAAAATAATCTATCCAGTAAACAAATCCCGTCGTTGGATTATTGCCGGCTTGCATGCAGCGTTTTGGACCGGTTCCTATATCGCGCTCGATAAAACATGGTACAGCAATTATCCGCGTTCCTCCTTTCATTTTTTTAACGACAACAACGAATGGGAGCAAATGGATAAAATGGGCCATGTATGGACGGCTTTTAACCTTGGCAGGGCATCCGCCGAACTTTGGTCATGGTCTGGTTTATCCAGGAAGCGAAGTGTTATTTATGGCGGATTGAGTGCAATCGCATACCAAAGCATTATCGAGATCCAGGATGGCTTTTCCTCCGAATGGGGTTTTAGCTGGGGCGATATGACCGCGAATATTGCAGGCGCCGCAGCTTATGTTTCGCAGGAACTCGGCTGGAAGGATCAGCGCATCCAAATCAAGATGAGTTATTGGCCCTATGGCTATTCACCTGACCTGATTGCCCGCCGCAGCCAGCTATTCGGCGCCGGTCCAATCGAAAGAACTTTGAAAGATTACAATTCACAAACCTATTGGATAAGCGCCAACCTGAACTCCTTCTTTTCAAAAAGCAACTTACCGGCATGGTTAAACGTTTCTATCGGCTATAGTGCAGATGGTATGCTGGGTGGCGTAGAAAACAAGTGGACCGATAAACAGGGCAATTATTTCGATCGCACCAATATTCCGCGGGTGCGGCGTTTTTTTATTTCACCGGATATTGATCTTACCAAAATCAAAACCCATAGCAAATTGCTGAAAACAATCTTTTTTACTTTGAATATTTTGAAGATACCTGCACCTGCTATTGAATTGAATTCAAAGGGAAAATTGGTAGCACATATTTTTTATTACTAACAACAAATGATATGGCGATGATTTTGTAACCGGCACTATACCTTAACCAAGCAGCCGTTGCCCGCCAGTATGAATCTTCGGGCTGGCGTCGCACACCTGTACAATAGATCATTCATCTGCAAAAACATTCAACCGCTGCGCGGTTGAGGGCGCTTGCTACTGTTCCCGCCCGGATTGCATCAGGGGTTATTAATGTTACGCCCCTTCGGGGCTGCCAATCTGAGTCGTGAGTCGTCAGTCATGAGTCGTGAGTCAATTCTCACGTTAACCTGATCATTACGTATTTGACATCTTACATCATAAACCTGACATCATACATCTCAAAATCCCAAAATCAGCAATCAGCAACTCACTCCAAATACGCTCCCTTAATCACATCTCCCTCGGCCTCTACATAGATATGCTCCTGTAAAGTGGTGGCAATAGACAATCCTACGTAGTCTGGTTTTACCGGAAAGGCCTTATGACTGCGTTCTACCAGCACAAGGGTTTGTATTTTTTTTGGATGAAACTGCAGAAAAGGTTTCATGGCATAAAGCAGGGTTTTGCCGCTCATGGCCACATCATCAATTACAATAATCACCTTATCGTCAAAATTGGCTTCCTTACTCAATACAACCTCTGCAGGCCGGTGTTTGTCGAGTGAAACAGTAAAAAAATCGGTTTTAATAGTACTGATTTCTGCCAGCAGTTGCTGAATATTTTTGGCCATAATGGTACCGCTTTCGCGGATGCCGGCCAGTACTATCGCTTCCTCACCCGTATTGTTTTCAATAATCTCGTACGCCATGCGGCGCAGTTTTTTTGCAGCGGTGGTTTCGTCCAGTATATAGTTCTTATCTTTTGCCAATGAAGAGGTTTTAAAACAAAATACAACAAAACTACGCACTAAAAGCAAAACCTTTAATTTAGCTGGTATAAAATTGTGCCATGCAATTTATACCACAGGTTTTGTTTTTTATATTGTTGGCAACCGCCACCTGGTTATTCGCCAGGAAAGTAAAATTTATACGCCGCAATATCCTGCTGGGAAGGGAAGAAGATTATAGCGGTAATGCCGCGGCCCGCTGGAAGAATGTTTTGCTGCTGGCATTTGGCCAGAAAAAAATGTTTAGAAACCCGCTGGTAGCTGTTATGCATTTTATTATTTACGCCGGCTTTATTATCATTAATGCTGAAGTATTGGAAATTGTGCTGGATGGCATATTTGGCACACATCGCTTGTTTCTTGCTCCTTTAAAAGGATTATACGGAATACTGATTAATAGTTTTGAATTCCTAGCCCTCGGTGTTATTACCGTTTGTGTGATATTTTTGATCCGCAGGAATGGTATCAGGCTGAAACGCTTTATCAGCAAAGACCTGGATGGCTGGCCCCGCAGCGATGCCAATTATATTCTTATTTCGGAGATTATCTTAATGACCCTGTTCCTAACCATGAATGCCGCAGACACTGCGTTGCAGGCAAAGGGATATGGCCATTACACTCAACACCATACCGGGAATTTCTTATTCTCTTCATTGCTGCACCCTGTGCTGGCAAGCTTCAGCCCTTCCACATTGGTGATCATTGAACGAACCTGCTGGTGGTTACACATCACCGGCATATTTGCCTTTTTGAATTACTTGCCGTATTCAAAACACCTGCACATATTACTGGCTTTTCCCAATGCCTATTACGCAAGGTTACTGCCTGCCGGCAAAATGCATAATATGCCGGCTATACAAAGCGAGGTCTTATACGCCATGCAGCCCGAACTGGCGCCCACCGATGCAGCCCCTCCTGCTACATTCGGCGCAAAAGATGTAGTGGATCTAAGCTGGCGCAACCTGCTGGATGCCTATAGTTGTACGGAATGCGGGCGTTGTACCGCTGCCTGTCCGGCCAATATTACCGGCAAACGGCTGTCGCCGCGTAAAATAATGATGGATACCCGCGACCGGCTGGAAGAAGTTGGAAAAAATATTGACCAGAATGGGCAGTTTACCGCCGATGGTAAAACCCTCTTGCATACCTATATCAGCACCGAGGAATTACGCGCCTGCACCGCCTGCAATGCTTGTGTGGAAGAATGCCCGGTGAGCATCAGCCCCCTCGAAATTATTTTGGAACTGCGCCGTAACCTGGTGATGGAAGAAAGCAATGCCCCGCAGGAATGGAATACCATGTTTAGCAATACGGAAAACAATTTCGCGCCCTGGAAATTCGCGCCGGATGATCGCGATAAATGGACAACGGAAATATAAAGGCCGGGAAACAGACGGATCGTGTATGAAAAAAATAATCCTGTTAAATATACTGTTCTTCTTTGTACTGATGTGCATCTTCCTCGTGTCCGCATTTGCCATGGGTTATGCTGCCAACAATAAGTACGGAACAGATGCCGGTATATTATTTCTTCTCATTGTTACCCTTCACCTGTTTCTTAATTACCTCATCATGCACCGGCAAACGGGCATTACTACAAAACAGGTATTGTTCGTTAGTGCCGTTATACTTTGCATTTACCTGCTGGTACTATTCCATTAAAAGAAAAAGGCAGGCAGGCTTTTAACCTGGCTGCCCGTAAGACTAGGTAGATATATATAAATAGGGATTAGCTGCTAAAGAAAAAACAACCGGTGAGGGTTGTTTTTCATGAGAAATTTGAATTTTCCATTGGTTTTTTACGGAAGGATTTGGATAGCTTTCATTGAATACCGGATCGAAATTTGGACATTGGACGGTTGCAAATGGTTTGCATATCAAACATAAATTAAAAATTTATTAACTCATATTTTTTTCATGTATTTCTTACACTTATTCCGCGATCATGATCAAAATCAATTAGAATTTTGATAAATGTAGTTCTAACACTACAAGCCTGCAGGTGGCTACCCTTAGCCGCTGATATCACCGGCGTGTTACAAAAGATCCTCTTCTTTAAACTGGTAACGCTCCTTTATCTTTCGCATTACTTCATCCATGGAAGGCCGGTGGTCTTTACTGCTCCATTCGCCCCGCTCCCATTTTTCCAGCTCTTCATCGATGTGTTTTTGCTGCAATGCGGTCATTTTTTCTGCCAACTGGCCAGAAACTTCCTTTTGCTTTTCATAAAACTGTTTTTTTCTTGCATAAGAAATCTCCTTGTCTTTACGGATATCATTTTCTGCCGCCGCCATCTGCAGTAACTCCTCTTTGGCCAGCGCAATATCGTAAGGCCCTACCTGCATAATCAACTTGGAAATAATCGGACCTGTTTCAATTAAAATGATCAATAAGGAAAGCAGCATGCTGGTCCAGCGCACGCTGGCCTCTTCGCCTGATAAATCAGACAACGCCTTGTTTCTTTCCAGGAAACCGATATTGTTTTTTACCGCGGTTTCATACTGTTTTCTTTTGTCTTCCATACCGGCTCTTGTGCTGGCAATAATGCTATCCTGTTGTGTAATCCCGGTTTCAAGTTGTTTCAGTTCAGGAGCAGCTTGTGTCAGCAAATGGGTATAAGCATCCATTTTTAACCGGGTAAGGTTTTCAATTCCCCGCCGGCCCGATCCACCGGTACCGTCTGCCTCCTGTACATAAGCCTGCTGTAACCGCTGCAGGGTATCTTCTATTGCCAATTTTCTCGACATCAGCCGATCTCTTTCAACAGTGGCCACAGCGACCTGCGATTGTGATTCGCGCTGTAATAAACTATCGTTCAGTTGTATTTTATGATGCATATTCTGCACCACCTTTGTATCAATTTCCTTTTCAAATATTTTAAGTTCCAGTGGTCTGGCAATGGTTACTCCTATTAAAAGAGCCAGCACCAGGCGCGGAACGGCCAGCCATAACTGTTTGCTGCTGCTGACGCCGTATTTGCGCATCGTAGACACCAGGAACCGATCGAAATTAAAGATGATTAATCCCCAAATACCGGCGAAAACGATTGTCCATGCTATATTACCAAACACGCTGTAAATGGCATAGCCTGAAGACAGGGCTGCCAGTACGAAGGTAGCCAGGATAACACCACCCAGTCCTGCATATTTACTGTGTTCTGAAGGAAAATCTTTTAATAATTGCTGGTGTGCACCGGCGCACCACCATAAAAATTTTGTGTCGCTGGTCTTTTTTTTGTTCCCGGAAAAAGAATCGTAGCTGTACAAGCTGTCCGCCTGGCCATCATTGATGTTAGCCATAGTAATAGTTAATTACAGTGAAAAATGTAAAATTGCCTTATAGGAGTTGAAGTGGGAACAGGCAAATAACGTGTATTCAGTCAAGGAAATTGCAAAGGAAAAGTGAAAAACAGTTCTCAGTTCCAAAGTTCTTAGTTTTCCGCTCCCGGCGCCTTCACTTGTATGCCCAACAACGGTGTAAACTAACTATGAACTCAGAACTATGAACTATGACCATAAAACAAATCAATAATAGTAATAACTCCCATCAGGCCCATAATAACAACCACCACCCATCCTGCCAGTTGCATCCACAGTGGATGTTTATAACCTTTCATTAAAGCCGGTTTGGTAACAGCAATCAGTGTTATGGTCAAGGCCACCGGTAATATCAAACCATTGATAGCGCCGGCTGCAATCAGTAACTGTCTTGGTTTACCAATCCATACAAAAATGCAGGTAGAAAGCACGATGAAAATTGAAATGCACCAGCGTTCATATTTTGCTATGAACGGGTGCAGGGTTTTGAGAAATGAAACCGAAGTATACGCTGCGCCCGCTACCGATGAAATAGCTGCGCTCCATAATACAACGCCGAAAATACGCAGGCCCAGTTCGCCTGCCGCATGCCTGAATACCGTCGCCGCCGGGTTCGCGCTATCCAATGTAACTCCCTGCATCACCACACCCAGTGCCGCCAGGAATAATATATACCGCATGATGCTGGAGATCACAATTCCGCTTATCGCGCTCCTGTTTATTCTTTTCAACTGCGCGCGGCCGGTGATGCCAGCATCCAGCAAACGATGTGCACCGGAAAAAGTAATATAGCCACCAACCGTGCCGCCAACCAGGGTAACAATGGCGATACTGCTGATCTGCTGTGGCCATACCGTACGATGCAGCGCTTCCAGCAAAGGCGGGTGCGCGCTGAAAGCAATAAAAAGTGTAAGTGAAATTTTTACGATGCCCAGGATTTTTGTAAAACTGTCGAGCATTTTACCAATTTCTTTCAACCAGAACAAGAGCAGCGCCACCATGCAACTTATAACAGCACCGGTTTCAAACGAAACACCGGTCAAAACATTTAATCCGAGCCCGCAACCGGCTATATTACCCACATTGAAAGCAAATCCACCCAGCACGATGAGCGCTGCCAGAAAATAACCGAGCCCGGGTAAGAGGCGATTTGCCAGATCCTGCGCGCGCAAGCCACTCATGGTGAGTATGCGCCAGGTATTTAACTGTACACCAATATCCAGTAAAATAGAAACCAATATCACGAAGCCGAGGCTGGCCAGCAATTGCTGCGTAAACACCGAAGTTTGTGTAAGAAATCCCGGCCCTATGGAAGAATTGGCCATCAAAAAAGCAGCACCCAGTACAGCGCCTCCTGTTCCAAACGAAAAGGATTTTCTTTTTGCAGATCCCGCCTGCTGGTTAAACGGGTTTGATTTCAATGCCTTTTTCTTGAAGTGCCTGATGAATGAGTTTTGCAAATGGCAATGCATGCGTACCATCTGAATGCACGCAAATGGTGCCGGCCTGAACATTGATTGTTTTGTTGGAGACTGCTTGCACTTTACCATGTTTGGCCATCTGAATAACCTGCTGCACACACTGCGTTTCATCTTCTATCATTGCATTGGGTAAATTCCTGGGTGTAAGGCTTCCGTCTTCCTGGTAACTGCGATCGGCAAATACTTCCGGGCAGGATCTTAACTCTATAGTTGCGGCTGCATTTATCAGTTCACTGCCGCTTAAACCGTATAAGATCAAATCGGCACTATAGTCCTTCACTGCCTGGCAAACAGCCATTGCCATTACTGCATCTTTGGCCGCCATATTATATAACGCACCATGTGGTTTTACATGATGTAGTTTTGTTCCATTGATTTTTAAAAACGCATCGAGCGCGCCGATCTGGTAAATGACGAGATCATAAATTTTTGCAGGAGGCAGTTGCATATTTGTTCGTCCAAAATTTGACCTGTCTTCAAAACCGGGATGGGCACCTACCGCTACACCGGCCAGCAGTGCCGCCTCTACCAGTTCGTGCATCGTACAGGCATCGCCGGCATGAAGTCCGCAGGCGATATTGGCAGAAGTAATATAGGGCAGCAGGGCAATATCGTTCCCGATATGGTAAGGCCATAAGCCCGTGCTTTCGCCCATATCACAATTGATGTCTATTTTCTGCATACCAGGTTATTAAGCTGTTCGGCGCAGGCGGTTTTTAAAATGGCCAGTTCTTTTTGCTGGGCAAACAAAAGATCTTCGGCTTTTTGCAGGCTTACTTTTTTAAACTGGATGCAATCACTCGGCCGCAATTGCGCCAGCTTGGGAAGATGCGCAGAAACAACATGCCCAATTCTCGGGTACCCACCCGTTGTCTGGTGATCGGCCATGAGTATTACCAGTTCTGCGCTGGGCATCAGTTGTATGGTGCCAAAACTTACACTGGCAGACACCAGTTCTATTTTTTCTTTGAGTACCAGTTCCGGCCCCTTTACCTGGTAACCCATCCGGTCGCTGAAGGGGTGGATGATAAAATTATTATCGGTAAAATTGCTTGCAGATGTTTCGGATAACTGGCTGAATTCATTCCCTTCCGTAAAAAAAATCTCGTTCGGGTATTGGTAGGCGTTAGCATAATCTGCTCGCCAGCTCAGTGGCAATACATCCCTGCCCTGCTTCATCAACCCGGCAAAATAAATGGTGTTCTCCCGGGCGCTCAGTTCATCGCCTTTTTCAAATTTTCTGCCCTGGTAGCCACCGATACCGGCCTTCAGGTTGGTGCTGTAACTGCCCAGCCATGAATCGATACAAAAGCCGCCGTGAATTGCAATATAGCACCTGGCGCCCTGCTGCAGTTTAGGAAAATGCAGGATGGTATTTTTTCTGATCAGCAGGGGTTGCCACAAGGGCAATGGTTCATCATTCAGGGTAGGTGTAAAATCTGCACCGGTAATACTGATAAGCGCGTTTTGTTCAAACAATACCTGCGGGCCTGGAAAATGAATTTCCATTACCGCTTCCTGCACATCATTGCCCACCAGCATATTGGCTACCTGCGCAGCATACCGATCCATGGCACCGCCACAGTTAATGCCCAGGCTGCCATAGCCATAGCGGCCCATATCCTGTATGGTGCCCAATAAGCCGGCTTTAATGATCGAAATACTCATGCGGGAATTTGTGATTGCTGATTTTGAGATGTATGATTTCTTCTATCCGACCATTAATTACTTGATTGCTGATTTTGAAATTTTGAGATTGGGGAATTTTTGTTTTCGCGATCATCCAGCTCATTACCAATTTTTTCATCGCATTAACTATTTTAAATTCCTGCCAGATTATCGATAAATCTAAACCGCATCATCATTTTAACACATCTCAAAATCCCTAAATCCCAAAATCAGCAATTACGTTATATTTTCATATTCATCTTTGCTGATTCCATAAAACTGCACATTATCGCCCACCTTTAATTTAACCAGTTCTTTAGTGCACGCGTCGAATTGCTTTACCGGTGTACGCCCAATGATATGCCAGCCGCCGGGACTATCGAGCGGATAGATGCCCGTTTGTTCACCGGCAATGCCCACACTGCCTGCCGCAACTGGTTCTGGTCTGGGTTTACGCGGTGTAACCAGTTTTTCATCTACGCTCGCCATGTAAGAGAACCCCGGCAGAAAACCAATTGTGTATACCCGGTAGATGCGCGCTGTATGTAATGCAATCACGTCCCATACACTCAGTTGCTTGCTGGTTGCCAGCGCATGTAAATCGGGTGCAAAAATTTCATCGTAACAAACAGGAATACGGATAATGGATGCATTGTGGCGCGGTTGAATGACCGAATGTTCAAAAGCATTCGCCAGCCTGTTTTTAACCCATTCAAAAATACTGCTGTGCGGTTGATAATGCTGTTTAACCAGGAAAGGATCATATAATATAGTAAGCGAACTGTAAGCTACAATAATATCTCTTTGTCCGTGAAAAGTATTTGCGAGCAGCCACTGCTGCATGGCAATCACTTTTTCATTCAGGGATGCGTTGATGTTATTGCCAAGATCGATGGTAGCCGCTGAATCGCCCAGCGCAAATATGGTATAGTCCTGTTCCAGGATGTTTATTTGGATGAAGTTAATTTTTTTTGTCAAATTATATGGCTATTGCCACCGCAACCATTGTTGCAGAGCGTGTTGCACAGTCGTGTTCCCTTTGTACAAGTGTGCGACGCAACAACTGCTGAACAGCGCCGCCAATGCCGGTTACACAATAAATATATAACACTTATCCGGCTTCTGCATGCTTGTACCAGTATGTACCAATTTGTTCATTTCGCCGTTATACACTAAACTTGCACGCCATTAGGCCTGTTTAAAACCGATTTAATTTAATGTATGGCGAAGAATTTATTGATAGTGGAGTCACCGGCGAAA
>Ga0068868_100004137_pt1 | contig 10141 bp, 6 predicted proteins | sample KBSMisM42_FD_64660 | JGI IMG/M metagenome (GOLD analysis project Ga0068868, IMG submission 64660) | Miscanthus rhizosphere microbial communities from Kellogg Biological Station, Michigan, USA - KBS Miscanthus M4-2 | ecosystem: Host-associated > Plants > Roots > Rhizosphere > Soil ...
CGTTGCCTCAGGCGGTTGTAGTCAGGGCGACAAACCGTCGCGGTTCGGCCGCGGCTGGAAAGCGCGTAACCTTTCGCGTTCCCGATGGTGAGGGCGCGGTCGAACCCGCGTCGGCAGTGACCGATGCCGATGGCCGCGCGAGAGCGAGCTGGACGCTGGGATCCGATCCCGGGCGTCAGACGCTCTTCGCCAGCGTGGAGAACGTCGACAGCGCCCTGGAGATCGTCGCCGAAGCGGATCCCGTCGCCGCCAATACCCGGGTTACAGCTCTCGTGGACAAGCTTAGCGGCCTCGCTGGGGAACAACTAAAGGATGCGGTTTCGATCCGTGTCACGGATTCGAGTGGACGCGTCTTGCCGGATGTGCCTGTCCGGTGGACGGCAGTCGATGGTGGATCAGTCGACTCTGCGTCTTCCCGCACGGATTCCATGGGCGTCGCCCTGGCTCACTGGAGCCTGGCAAAGAAGACCGGCACGCAGCGCCTGCGCGCGCAGGTCGGGTTAGGATCGGGGCTGGGTATCGCACCACTCACACTCAACGCAGTGGCGCTTGCGGGGGCGGCTGCCTCGATTGTCGCTACCGCGGGAGACAACCAGAAGGGTCGAGCGGGCGAGGAGCTCCAGAAGGCCATCGTCTTCAAGGTGCTTGACGAGAACGGCAGCGGCGTCAGCGGTGCAACTCTGGCTCTAGCCCCGTCCGCCGGCAGTACGACCGATACCGCCCTGACTACGGATTCACTCGGCGTTGCGAAAACCCGGTGGACGATGGGTCGTTCGGCGGGCGACTACACGTTGTCGGTGCGGGTCGAAGGCGTAAAGAAGCTGCTCAAGGTGGCTGCCAAAGCGCTGCCCGCGGCGCCGGCCAACCTCGCCTTTGACGACGTGCCTGGCGCGAAAAACGGCAGCGACCCGGGCAAGACGAGGAAGCTCCTGGCGGTTGTGACCGACGTTTATGGCAATCCCGTGCCCGATGCCAAGGTCAGCTTCTCGACCAAAGCTGGTGTCGTCACCCCGGCGCGGGCTGTGAGCGACGCCCGAGGCCGCACGGCGATCAGCTGGAAGCTCGGGCTCAAAGCGGGTGAGCAGACTCTTAAGGGCACAGTGAAGGGAACCGACGTGGTCGGTGAGTACGTCACCCAGGTCGGACCCCGCGAGCCAGTCGCCAAGACGGCCTCGACCAGAGCCGCGAGCAAATAGTCAGATCGAGCGCCGGATCGGCCGCTCGGCGCGCAGGTCCCATCGTCACCAATAGTGCAAACGCACGTTTATTTCGTGGCTACTTTGAGCTCGGAATCCTCATCACAAAGCTTCGCGCGCGTTCATTTCGCGATTTTTCTGCGCTCAAAAGTGACTTTAATCATCTGGCGCTAACTGTAGCTACCGCAACCTCTTAAATCAGGCCAGATAAAGTTATCTAGCCTAAGCCGGGTAGCTCAGCAGTTACAACTCAGCCGTTCCAGCAGTCATATTCTTGTTCGCGCCCCGACGATACGTTGGGTGCCTCCGAAAACCGGCAAAACCGCTGAAAAGCGGCGACGCAAAGCTACGAGACTACAGCGACGCTCCCGCGCCGTCATGTCAGTCGAGCCACCGAAGAGGAGCCTCATGAACGTTTCGCGTTTGGCATTCAGCTCTTACCTGTTGCTCGCCGCCTCGGCGGTGATTGCCCTTCCGTCAACCGCGGATGCGCAGCTGTACGCGCGCACCGGTCGGGCGAGCTCGAATGCTGTCGCGAACCGGGCTGATTCGATCCTGGCTGCCCCGATCTCGGGCGGTTCCTCTGAGGCGGACAGCGCCGACGTGCCCAGCAAGAGAGAGACTCCCGCGACGGGTGAAAAAGGCGCTGGCCTGAGCGGTAAAGTCTTTGCCCGCTTCGTGATGCCGGAAGACTGGATATCCCTGGCTTCGCTTCCGGGCAGCGGAGTTTCGACCTCCGCGCTCCATGGCGCCCCTGTCACCACCGCGAGCACCGTGTTCACGATGCGCTCGTTTGGACAGAAGGTTCGCGCCTGGCTGAACGGCTACCGCCTCGGATACTGGCCGGCGGAAAAAGGCCGCCTCAGATCCGAAGCCTACAAGAATCCAGACGGCTTCATCGAAGTGACGCCGGACAACGAAGACACCCGCGTCTCGGAGCACTTCCGCCTCCGCGATTTCGTCTCGCACGACCAGAAAGAGGTGTGGCCGAAGTACGTCGTGCTCCGTGAGCCGCTCCTGGACAAGCTCGAGCTGGTCATCGAAGACCTCAACGACCACGGTGTCAACGCGGAGGGTATGCGGATTCGGTCAGGCTTCCGGACGCCAGCCCATAATTTCGCCGTTCGCGGCGAGGGCAGCGCCCGCGATAGCCGCCACCAGTTCGGCGACGCGGCCGACGTCTTCATCGACCAGGAAGGGAACGGCAAAATGTCCGACCTCAACGGCGACGGTAAGGTCAACTTCGCGGACGTGAAGATGATCCTGGATGCGGTTGAGCGCGTCGAAGCCCGCTACCCGGAGCTGGTCGGTGGAACCGGCCTGTATGCGTACTCGGGCCGCAGCGGTCCCTTCGCCCACATCGATGTGCGTGGCACCCGCGCCCGCTGGGTTCGCGGCATCTACAAAGGTCGCTCGCGCCGCGTCGTGAAATCGCGCAAGGCGACGCCCGCGAAGTCGTCAGTCGCCAAGACCGCCTCGACCGCGCGCGCAAAAGCGCCAGCAGCGCAGGAATAAACACCGCGCCGCTGACGCTGTACAAATTACGTCAGCTGTCCTCGATAACTGCTTGTCCTACCTGCCTATCCAGTAAGTCGCCTTGATCTGGAAGACGTTGGTCGGCTGATCGCGATAGAGCAGCGATCTGTCTCTCCAAAAATCGAAATTCCCGAACTGGTCGAACCCGTCTCGCTCCTGGGTCCAGACGAAGTAGAGCGTCGATCCCGGCCGGTATTCCCAGCGCAGGACACTCGTTCCGCGCAGCGATCGGATGTTGAAGTCCGGGTTGGAAAAGCTCAAAGGAGCTGCCGCACCCCCGGCACCATCGGGGTCAATGGTATAAGTCAGGGTTCCGTCCGCTGGATCCGTGCTCTGCGTCACGGTGCTTCCATTGTCGCGCCCGAACAGGAACATGCGCCGCGACTTCACCTCGGCGAACTCCTTGAAATTCGTGTAGTGGCCGCTCGACAGAAATGGCTGGGCGTACAACTCGAGCGATAGCGTCGGGGTAAAGGTCATGTTGAACCTTGTATCCAGCGACAGCGTGGTTTGGTCCAGTTTGCCGAACACGTACCGGTGGCCGGCCCATTCGGGAGCCATCGTCGCATCCGCAAAGCCACCAACGTATTGCTGGGCGGTGTGATCAATGTCCAGCGAGGGTGAAAAGCTCAAAAGCACCCGCGAGGAGGGCTTATAGGTCACGCGCGGCGCGATGAAGGTGCGGCCGCCCTCATCGTTGTCGACCGGGAAGATGTATTGGTAGGTCAGATTGCCGACGACCTTCTTCCGCGAATCCGTTCCATAATCGGTCGACAGCATGTTGTAGCCGTAATGGATCGTCGTCGGTCCGCCGCGAGTCAGGCGCTCATCATAGTAGCTCGGGTGCATAATGACAAACCCGCTCCACTGCATGTAATTCTTGAATGTCACCTGCATCCAGGCGTGATAGTCGATCTCGTTCCGATCGCCGTCGTAGTTGTGCTGCTGCTGCGCGCCCCAGATCGTGTAGAGGTTGCGGTACCATGGTCCGGGCGTTGTCCACTGCCTGAAGACGTTGAACAACATGTACTTATAGTCCGCCCGGTTGGTTACTCCGACGTCGTTGGTCTCGTAGCCGGGGCTTCTCCAATTCTGAGTTGCCTCCCAAAGCCAGTCGCCGGTCTCCTTGGCGACGCGCGCGTAAAACCCATACCCGTAAAGGCTGCGACGGGTTGGATCCAGGACCGTGGAAAAGAGCCCGTCGCTGGTGGCCGTTCGCCCGGGCCGTTGATAGTAGCGCGAGCTTGCGAACTGGGCGCTGCGAATGGCAGCTGTGTCGCCACCAATATGAGTCAGCGCTGTCTGGATGTTGAAGGAGTAGGCGCGATTCGCCCAGTGGTGGTCGAGGTCGAGTCCCACTGCCTGGGCGTTTGAGCGCAGCGTCGTTACCTGATCCGGATTGCTGAGATTTCGATTGACGAGCGTTGTGATCGAGCCGAGCCGCGTGTTCCCACCGTTAAAGTCTTTCTTGAAGCGACCGATGAAATAGTTAGTCAGGGGTTCAACTTCCAGCTTCTCGTCGACCGTCGATCCGATGGGTCTGAAGATGGCGTTTTCTCTGGCGGTCAATGCGTCCATGACGCCGACGCCGATCCCGCCTCCGGTGCGGCCGGTAAGCTTTCCGGCGCCAAGAATCGTGGTGGCGTCGGCAACGTCCATGTAGTCCGACTCGTTCGACACCATTCCCGAAAGCTGTGGCGACCGGCCGATGCGCCGGGTGTAGATCAGGTTCATGCTCGAGACGTTGCTGCAGAAGTAGCAGCTGAAGCCACCAGTCGAGAAATACTGGGAGTTCGATATGAAGAAGGGGCGCTTCTCCTGGAAAGTCGTCTCGAAGACCGAGAGGTTTACAACCGCGGGGTCGACTTCCACCTGCCCGAAGTCGGGATTGACCGTCGCGTCGAGGGTCAGGTTGGACGTCAGATTGACCTTCAGATCCCCACCGGCTCGGTAAAGCATCTCGTTGGATGAGTGATACGGGTCTCCGGCTGGCGGATGGTCCAGGGTGCTGCGCGTTGTCACATACGGCACGATCTCCATTTGGCGGGGCTGCGTCGCAACCTTGATCCCTTCGAGTGTGCCGAAGTAGGGCGGTCCGCCGGACTCGTTGCTCCGCCAGAATGCCCACATGTCCTGCTCAGCGCGCCGGTTGGTCTCGCGCCAGATCTGCATTCCCCAGATCTGATCGGATTGGCGAGAGAAGCGGAGCTGGGAGTATGGAATTCTGAATTCAGCGGTCCAGCCGAGCGAGTCGATGTTGGTCGCTCCTTCCCAGACCGGATCGTAGGATGGGTCTCCGTTCTGATGGTCGCCCTTCACGCCACTAGGATTGAGCTCGAACCAGGTTCGACTGTTTTTGTCCCGAAAAGTGTCGAAGACGAAGGCGATACGGTCTGAGGTCAGGTTGTTATCGCCATTCATGACCTGGTCACGGCGGGCGAGGGCTGAACGCACCCCCTTCGCGCCCAGGGAATCGAACATTCGGGCGCCGATGTACAGCGCCGCCCCATCATATAGGATGCGAATCTCGGTTTTTTGGCTTGGGGCTTTGCCCTCGTCCGGCGTGGACTGCACAAGATCCGTTATTGGCGTGGCGGCGTTCCACGCGGCTTCGTCGATCTTCCCGTCGATGTTGATCTGACCTTCACGCGGTGCCGCCTGGGCGACAGGACGCGGATCGTTCTGGGATCTGGTTGTCGTCTGGGCCTGTGCGATGGCGGGAATGGCAGCAATCGCCAACGCGAATGAAGCGACTGACCTGCTAACGGGCATGTTGGACTCCTACGGGTGGTTTCAGATGGGAAGCGTCCGAGACGGCAGCCAACCGCATTCGTTCCTTAGACCGTACTTCGGCGCAAAGGGTTTGGAATGCGTGCTTGCTGAAACGGTCCCACGACGGTAGCCCGGCCGTCGCTATTTTGTTCGACCTACGGTATTAGAGTCCCGAAGGTGTCATTCAGTTTACCGGAGACCAAAGATTGAGATTCGTAGCCACAGCGGGAATGGTGTTGGTCGCCCTTCAGTCAGCTCTAGCCCAGCAGTCAGGTAAGCCACGCTCCGTATCGCCGGAGGCTGGAGAATCACACCTTCGCAACATCAGGCAGCTCACCGACGGCGGGGAGAACGCCGAGGCTTATTTCAGCGGCGATGGGAAGCGGCTGATTTTCCAGAGCACGCGCGATGGGCGTACCTGCGATCAGCAATACGTAATGAAGGTCGATGGCTCTGACGTGAAACGCGTCTCAAACGGCCGTGGGAAAACGACCTGCGGCTACTTCATGAATGGCGACCGTCGAATCTTCTTTGCGTCCAGCCACGCGTCGGAGGACACATGCCCTCCGCGTCCCGATCCATCCAAGGGCTACGTTTGGCGCCTCGACCCCTTCGACATCTACACCGCGAAGGCGAACGGTTCGGATCTGAAGCGGCTGACCCGATTCGGCGTGTACACCGCCGAAGGTGTCCTGTCCCCCAACGGCAAGAAGATCGTCTTCACATCCCTCAAGGATGGGGATCTCGACATCTATGTAATGAATGCGGACGGTACCCACGTTCGCCAGCTCACCCACCAGCTCGGTTATGACGGTGGCGCGTGGTGGTCGCCGGACGGGAAGAGAATCGTTTACCGCGCCAATCATCCCCAGACTCCTGAGGACATCGCCGCCTACAAGGATCTGCTCGCCCAGCGGCTCGTCCGGCCGAACAAGATGGATTTGTGGCTAATGAACGCGGATGGGAGTGACCAGCGCCAGATCACCCATCTCGGAGCGGCCAGCTTCGGGCCGTCGTGGACCGCCGATGGGAAGCGCATCATCTTCTCGTCCAACCATCACACCAATCCCAGGCTCGGAAACTTCGACCTCTTTCTGGTCAAACCCGACGGCTCGGGGCTCGAGCAGGTGACCACGGCTTCGACATTCGACGGCTTTCCCATGTTCAGCCACGACGGAAAAAAGCTCGTGTGGGCATCAAACCGTCACGACACTAATCCACACGAAACCAACATCTTCATCGCCGACTGGGTGAATTAGCTCTCGCCGATGCCGATTTGGCGGAGATGATGCTTGAGATGCGCGACGTAATCGCTCATGAAATAATCAAGCGTTGCCCGTTCATCGCGAGAAACTGGTTGCCACGCAAGTTTGTCGAGATTGTGTTGTGCCCGTTTGCGAAGACGCTCGTCAATAGGCGCGGCTTGCATGACGCGCGCGATGTGAAGATTGAAATTTCGCCAAAGTGCGATCAGTTCATCCCACGGCGCGTCGCGATACCGCTGAAGAGAAACCCAGGCATCCTGCTCGTAACCATCAAAGACCAGATCTTCCTTGAACTGTGCACGAACGAACCGCTGATGGTTATTGGAAGCCGAATCGATCAAGTGGCCGATCACCTCGCGTGGACACCATTTGCCCGGCCGGGGACTTCGGCGCGATTCCTCATCGCTCATTCGTTCCAGAAGGGGCGTGGCCCGATCGATCGCTTCGCGCAACTCCGCAACGTATTCCTGCAACGCCAATAACCCCCTGAAAGACCCGGTCCGGGATTGGGATATTCCGTGAGGCGACCCTTTAGACTATTCTGGGGTACGGCTCCAGGCGATTCAATCCGGCTGAAACTTATCTTCTGTCAATAATGAAACGTCTTGCATTGCTCGTTGTTCTGGTCCTTGGACTCGCCGCCGCCTCGGCCGCGCGCTCCCAGCAGCCAACCACCGTGCCCGACAAGGTGAAAGCCTCTGCCGACACCGTGGAGTTCAAGCCCTCGCCCGAGCTTCAGAAATCCCTCGAGGATCTCGCGGCGGCCGTTCAGGCACTCGCGCTGCGGATCGCTTCGGATCCTGAGGTGAAGTCCGCTGCCATTCACGTCGCGTCGGGCGCTGTGAATACCGCCCAGCAGGTGATCGCCGAGCAGTCCGTCTACATTCAGGAAGCGCTGAAGACGGCTGCGGAGCGGATTTCCGCGGCGCAATCGGCCGAGCACCAGAAGCCAAAGAAGTAGTAATCGAGTCCACCCTGACCCGGTCGGGAGAACTCACACAGGGTTGAGCGAGCGGGCGAGGGTCGCGCGAGATGCCTTAACAGGGGCGATCCTCGGGACTCTCTGTGCGGTTGCCGCGCACCTGCTGGGCGTGCAACAGCTCCTGCGCCGGCCCGATCTCAGCCTGTACCTGCCAAGTGCAATCGCTGGAGCAATACTGGGAGTGACGCGTCTGCGCTCACTCCTTTGGTTTTTTGGGGGCACTCTCGCGCTCCTTTGCATCCTCGTCGCTTACACCCCGCTCGCCCGTCACAATGCCAGGGACTTTGTTCGGCGGGACGGTATCCCGGTTAACGTCGACGCCGTAGTGGTGTTGTCGGCCGGGTTCACCTCGGATGGTCTAATGCGGTCGGAGACGCTCGACCGATTGTTGAGTGGGCTCGCCCTCGCCGGTCGAGGTACCCCGAATTTGATGGTTTCGCGGGAACGCCAGTCGACCCGCACCGGGCCAATCACCGATTCCGCGGATCTGCAGGAGATCACGACGATGCTTGGTTCCCGAGCCAACATCATTTTTGTCGATTCAATTCGAACGACGCGAACCGAAGCTCTCCGCATGCGCGAGATCGCCCGGCAGCACCGCTGGAACACAGTCGCGGTAGTGACTTCGCCAATGCACTCGAGTAGGGCTTGTGCTACTTTCGAAGCCGTCGGTTTCAAGGTCGTTTGCGCTCCCGCGGTGCTGCGCCAGTCGGGCCTGGACCCACGGAGCACCCCCGAGGATCGGTTCCGGGCCTTTCGCTCGTGGCTATACGAGAGGTTCGCGACCGATGAATACCGCCGGCGGGGCTGGATTCGCTGATCCACCAATCTGAAATCCGAGGAATGTTGCGATGACTTCTGGAGCGCCGAGCTCGACGTCAGGCACATCGGTGAAATACCAGTCCGTGGAAGTGCGCGGAATCTGGAAGGTGATCACGGCGTCGTCGGTCGGGACGATGATCGAGTGGTATGACTTCTACATCTTCGGCAGCCTTGCCGCGATCATCTCCACTCAGTTTTTTCCGGGCAGCAGTCCGACCGCCGCCTTCCTCAAGACACTGGCGACATTCGCGGTGGGCTTTGCGGTCAGACCCTTCGGGGCACTCGTCTTCGGGCGGGTGGGAGATCTGGTCGGCCGCAAGTTCGCCTTTCTTACGACATTGCTCATCATGGGCGGGTCGACAGCGGCGATCGGTTTCCTTCCCACCTACGAACACATCGGGATCGCGGCACCGGTGATTCTCGTCATCCTCCGGTTGTTGCAGGGCCTGGCCCTCGGTGGAGAGTACGGGGGCGCGGCGGTCTATGTCGCCGAGCACGCTCCGGATAATCGTCGCGGCTACTACACGAGCTTCATTCAGACCACGGCGACGCTTGGGCTATTTGTGTCTCTGGCGGTGATCCTGATCGTGAGGGGTGTGCTCGGCGAAGAGGCGTTCAAGAGCTGGGGCTGGCGCCTGCCCTTTATCCTTTCGCTCTTTCTGGTTGCCATCTCCTACTACATCAGAGTTCGGCTCCAGGAATCGCCCCTCTTTACGATTCTCAAGGATACGGGGAGGACCTCACGCGCTCCCATCCACGAGAGTTTCGGATCCTGGTCCCGCTGGAAGATCTTCTTCACGGTTCTCTTCGGAGCGGCGGCGGGACAGGCCGTGGTCTGGTACACCGGACAGTTCTACGCATTGCTGTTTCTGCAGACAGTGCTCAAGGTGCCGCTCGTCACGTCGTACGTCTGCGTTGCCGTCGCGCTCGCTCTGGGCGCACCGCTCTTTGTGTTCTTTGGCAGCTTGTCCGACAGAATCGGGCGGAAGAAGATCATGATGGCCGGGAACCTTATCGCCGCGGTTCTATACGTCCCGATCTATCACGCGATGAAGTTCTACTCGAATCCCGTGAATCCGGTGATGTTGACGGCGCTGGTATTCATTCAGGTCGTATTCGTGACGATGGTGTACGGGCCAATCGCCGCATTCCTGGTCGAGGCTTTCCCGGCGAAGATCCGGTATACCTCGCTCTCGTTGCCGTATCACTTCGGCAACGGCTGGTTCGGCGGCTTCCTGCCGATCATCGCGACCAGCCTTGTGGCCAAGACCGGGAACATCTACGCCGGGCTGGCGTTTCCCATCGTCGTCGCGCTGATCACCGTCGTCGTCGGCACGCTATTGCTGGAGGACAGGCACACCGAGAGCATTTGGGCAGAAGTCCATGACAACAGTCGGGGGCCGCTGCGCTCTTCGCTCGACGTCGGACTGGTCGAGTGATGCTCCTCGTTGCGGGCGCGCTGGCGCTCGCCGCTCAGAATCAGGACAGCCTGCTGCAGCAGATTCAGTCGCGGATAGCAAAGGATCCCGACGCATACGTTGGAGTCTCCTACGTTGATCTCGGGTCGG
>Ga0068868_100004141_pt1 | contig 10136 bp, 10 predicted proteins | sample KBSMisM42_FD_64660 | JGI IMG/M metagenome (GOLD analysis project Ga0068868, IMG submission 64660) | Miscanthus rhizosphere microbial communities from Kellogg Biological Station, Michigan, USA - KBS Miscanthus M4-2 | ecosystem: Host-associated > Plants > Roots > Rhizosphere > Soil ...
AGCACGAACGGTGCCGCGGTGAGAAATCCCTTCAGGCTCCACTTCGATCCGGATTCGAAGCGCCCCGGCTCGGGTTCGGACGGGAAGACCTTTTCGAAGAGTTGCCGGGCACGGGCCCAGAGTTTGGCGAACATGGATCCAGCCTTCGTTCGGGTGGTGTCAATCCGCGACCGCGGCTAGATCAGGACGATGTCGTACTGTTCCTGCGTGTACACCGTCTCCACCTGCAGTGAAATGGGTTTCCCAATGAAGTCACCCAGCTGCGCCAGGCTTTGCGACTCCTCGTCCAGGAACATGTCGATCACCGATTGTGCCGCGAGGATGCGGAATTCCCGCGCGTTGAACTGCTTGGCCTCGCGCACGATCCCGCGCAGGATCTCGTAGCAAATCGTCTGCGCGGTCTTCAGCTCGCCGCGCCCGTGGCAGGTCGGGCACGTCTCGCAGAGCACATGCGCGAGCGATTCGCGTGTGCGCTTTCTCGTCATCTCGACCAGCCCCAACTGCGTGAAGCCGTTCACGGTGAGGCGCGTGCGGTCCTTTTCCAGAGCCTTGTTGAGCTCGGCGAGCACGGCCGCGCGGTGGTCCGCGTTCTCCATGTCGATGAAGTCGATGATGATGATGCCACCCAGGTTGCGCATCCGCAGCTGGCGGGCGATCACCTGCGACGCTTCGAGGTTGGTCTTGAAGATGGTGTCGTCGAAGCTGCGGCCGCCGACGAAACCACCGGTATTGACGTCGATGGTCGTCATCGCCTCGGTCTGGTCGATGATGAGGTAGCCACCCGACTTCAAGTCGACGCGCCGCGACAGCGCCTTCTCGATCTCGTCCTCGACGCCGTTCAGGTCGAACAACGGACGGTCGCCGACGTAATGCGTGACGCGCTCCAGCAGTGCCGGCGTGTAGGCCCTGGCGAATTCCTGCATCTTGGCGAATGTCTCGCGCGAGTCGACGACCACGCGCGACGTTTCCTCGGTCGCCATGTCGCGCAGCACGCGCTGCGCAAGATTCAAGTCCTGATAGAGCAGTGTCGCGGCAGGGACTTCGCGTGACCGCACGTTGAGGTCGCCCCAAAGCTTGGTCAAATATTCGATGTCGGTCTGCAGTTCTCGCTCGGTGGCGGTTTCCGCCATCGTCCGTATGATGAAGCCTCCGACAAGCCCTTCCGGCAGCAGCAGCTGGAGGCGCTCGCGCAGGGTTTCGCGCTCGGCCTCGTCGCCGATGCGCTGCGAGATGCCAATGTGCGAGTCCTGGGGCAGGAACACGAGCAGGCGCCCGGCCAGGCTGACCTGCGTGGACAGGCGCGCGCCCTTGGTGCCGATCGGGTCCTTGATGACCTGCACGAGCAGCGACTGTCCCTCGTGCAGGATCTTCTCGATGGGCCGCTGTTCGCCGCCGTGCCCGTTCTGCCGGTGTTCCCAGATGTCGGCGATGTGCAAGAACGCGGCGCGCTCCAACCCGATCTCGACAAATGCGCTCTGCATTCCCGGAAGGACGCGCGCGACGCGTCCCAGGCAGATGTTGCCGACCAGGCCGCGTGCGCTGGAACGCTCGACGTGCAACTCCTGCACCACGCCCTGTTCGAGCATGGCGACGCGCGTCTCCTGCGGCGTGACGTTGATCAGGATCTCGTGCATGACAATCCTGATCTTACAACACGGGCCGGCCGATCCTGGTGAGTGCGGCCGCGGTTTCTGCCAGCGGCAGTCCCATCACGCCCGAGTAACTGCCGTCGATGCGGGTGATGAACATTGCCGCGAGGCCTTGAATCGCATATCCGCCAGCCTTGTCGAAGGGTTCGCCGCTGGCGACATATCGCGTGATTTCCCGCGCCGTCAGGCGGCGCATCGTCACGTGCGTGACGGACAGGACAACCTCCACGTCGTCCTGCCAGCGGAGCGCGATTGCGCTGATGACATCGTGCTTGCGACCCGACAATCGTTTGAGCATTGCGCCGGCCGCATCGGCATCCGCGGGCTTGCCGAAGACGACATCCTCGCACACGACCTCGGTATCCGCGCCCAATACGGGACGCGGGGGAAGCTTGCGCTCCAGCATTCGATTCCAGCCGACGCTGGCCTTGGTGCGCGCAATGCGTTCGACATAGTGCAGCGGCGGCTCGCCGTCGCGCGTTTCTTCGATCACGTCCAGGTGCCGGCCCGGCGCGGTGCGCAGCTTCAGCAATTCGAAGTCGACGCCGATCTGCCGCAGCAGCTCCTGCCGGCGGGGGCTCCGTGACGCGAGATAGATGCCATTGTCAGTCACGATGGTATGGGTGTCCGCTCAGAATGCTGGCCGAACGATACAGTTGTTCCACTAGTATGATCCTTGCGAGGCCGTGCGGCAGCGTCAGCGCCGACAGCGCGAAAACCGCGATGGCGTCGCGCTTCACCGACTCGTCCAGCCCATCGGCGCTGCCAATGACGAAGGCCAGGTCCTGCGCCGAGTCGCGCCAGCCCGCCAGCCGCTGCGCCAGCTGGCGCGTGGTCCACGCGGCGCCGCGCTCGTCGAGCGCAACCATCGTGTAATTCGCGCATGCCGCGCGTATGCGCAACGCTTCGGCCGCGAGCAGTTGCGCGGCGGACTTGCCGGCGTCGCGCACAGCCGGCTTCAGCTCCACGAGTTCCAGCTCGTATTCGCGCGGCATCCGCTTGGCGTATTCGCCATATCCGGCGGCCACCCATGCGGGCATGCGGTGGCCAAGTGCGACGATGCGAAGCTTCACCGCGCTCTTTCGCGCGTGGTTGTCCGAGGATGGCCGCGTGCGTCGTTGCGCGCGCCGGAGATTGCTATGCCGCGGCTTTCACGCGGCGCGTCGAGGCGGCGTTCTGCCAGAGCTCCTCAAGGTTGTAATAGGCGCGGACTGCGGGTTGCATGACATGCACGACGATGTCTCCGCAATCGACGAGGACCCATTCGCCGGTGGCCTCGCCTTCGACGCCTTGAATCGTCGCGCCGGCCTCCTTCAGCCGGTCGCGGACATGGTGCGCCAGCGCCTTGGCCTGCCGGTTCGACTCGGCGGTGGCGATGATCATCGAATCGTAGATGCTGGTGATCTTGCGAACGTCGAGGACCGTGATGTCGCGGGCCTTGATGTCCTCGAGCGCGGTAACGGCGGTTTGCTGCAGTTTGTTAAGACGCATCCGATCCACGAGTGTAAAGGTGATGGCGTTCAATATAGGCCAAAACGGCAGGCGGGAGCAAACCGTGCCATTTCGTGCCCGCATTCGCCCCCTGCGCGATGCGATCCCTGATCAGTGTGGCCGAGACATCGACGGGCGCAATGGGCTGGACGAGGATGGCGCCCGCCGGCCGCGCCAGCAGGATTCCCGGATCGTCGACCAGCCTGTCGCGCCAGATGGCAAGCAATGGCGCGGGCAGCCCGGCCTCCAGGTCCACGCCGGGCCGCTCGACGACGACAAAATGCGCGAGGTCGAACAATTCGCGCCAGCGGTGCCAGGAAGGCAGCCCGCGAAAGGCGTCCGCGCCGAGCAGCACGAGTATCGGACTGCCAGGGAACTCGCCGCGGAGTTCCTGCAGCGTGAGTACCGTGTAGCTCTTGCCGGCACGGCGCAATTCGCGGTCGTCGACGACCAGTCCGGGAAACTCCGCGACGGCCAGATCCAGCATGGCCAAGCGATCGGCGGCCGACGCTGTCGGACGGTCGCGGTGTGGGGGATCGGCCACCGGCACCAGGCGTACTTCGGCGAGCCCGAACGCGCGGCGCACGGCGTCTGCAAAGCGCAGATGCCCGTAATGGACCGGATCGAACGTCCCGCCGAGAACTGCGATAGGCGGCGTCGGCGCGGCGGTCATGCGATGAATGCGCTGCGGCGGCAGTGCGGACTAGAAACGGGAACCGGGCTGGCTGAGAAACACGACTTCCTCCGGTGTCGACGCGCGGCCGAGAATCGCGTTGCGATGCGGATAGCGGCCAAACCGTGCGATGACGTCCGCGTGCTTTTGCGCCCACTCGAGCGGCGCCGCGAGACCCGATTCCTCGGCGAGCGCGCCGAACAGTGCGAGCGATCGCTGCTGCGCCGCGGCATCCTCGGCATGTTCGAACGGCATGTAGAGAAACCACCGGCCAAAGGGTTTCAGCGCGCGATCCAGTCCGCGCGCGACGGCGTCCTGCGCGGTGGCCAACGCGCGCGCGTCGCCCGCAAAGGCCGCCGCCGTGTCGCGGTAGACGTTGCGCGTGAACTGGTCGAGCACCAGTACGCGGGCGAGCGCGCCGTCGGCAGTCGCGCACCATTCGCCGTAGCCGCCGGCGAGCGCAATGGCGATGGCCGAACCGAAGCGGTCCCGGATCTCTGCGTCGAATGCGGCATCCTTGCGGAACCAAACATCCCGCGGCTCGCTTGCCGACTGCGCATCCTCCGCTCCGAACCAGAAGTCGAGGATCGCCGCCGCAAGGGGATCGAGCGCCGGAAGTTCCAGGGACTGGGACATCGTCAGGTTTTTCCGGCGAACTTCCAGTAGACCGCATCGACGATCTTGCCGTTCTTGGCGAGCTGCGCTTTCAATGCCTCGCCGACGGCGAAAGAGTCGCGCACGTCGTGCCGCGCTTTCACGAACACCACCGACCTGTCATCGTCGAGCACCAGCGAATTCACGATGCCGGAAATGTCGCGCGCGGCAAGCCAGTCTTGCGAGACGCGATTGACGTCGGGATCCGATGTGTCGATCAGCAGCTTGCGGTTCAGTGTCGCCAGGAATAGCGCCATCACCCCCAGCAGCACTCCGACCAGAATCGCTACCGCGGCATCGAATATCGGCCTCGGCCCCCATATGATGCTGATGCCCGCGACCAACAGCGTGAGCAGGATGCCAAGCAGCGCCACGGCATCCTCCAGCAGGACAGCGAGCACGGTCGTGTTGGTGCGATTCTCGCGCAATCCGGCCCAGCCGCCGATTTCCTTCAGCGCCACCGTGAACGTCCAGAGCTCGAGCGCCAGGGAAAACAGCAGCAGGCCGATGATGAGCGGCGTGAACGGCTCCACCGCCTGCCGCGACACGAGCGCGTGCACGCCGTGATACAAGTTGATGCCGCAGCCGATGAAGAACACGCTGACAGCGGAGACGAGCGCCCAGAAAAATTTCTCCTGCCCGCGTCCGAAGGGATGCACGCTGCTGGGGGCGCCCCGTCCGCGCACTTCGCCGACCTTGAGCAGCACCTGGTTGCCGACGTCCGCGAACGAATGAATCATTTCCGCGAACAGCGTCGGCGAGCCGGTCACGAACCAGCCGAAGCCTTTGGCCCCAGCTATGACCGTATTGGTCGCAATCGATATCGAGACGGACGAGGACATGCTGGCGGCAGTCAGCCGCGGATCTGGCCCGTGCCGAGGACCACCCACTTCTGGCTTGTCAATCCCTCGAGTCCGACCGGGCCGCGCGCGTGCAGCTTGTTGGTCGAGATGCCGATCTCCGCGCCCAGTCCGTACTCGAAGCCGTCGGCGAAGCGTGTGGATGCGTTGACCAGCACGGAACTGGAATCGACTTCGCGCAGGAAGCGCATCGCGCTACCGTAATCCTCGGTGACGATCGCATCCGTGTGCTGCGAGCCGTACTTCGTGATGTGGCCTATGGCATCGTCCAGCGAATCGACGACGCGCACGGCCAGGATGGGTGCCAGATACTCGGCGTACCAGTCGTCCTCCGTCGCCGCCTTCATGGACGACACCAATGCGCGCGAGCGATCGTCGCCGCGCAATTCGACCGATTTCGCGGCATAGATGGCGGCCAGTGAAGGCAGCACGCGCGCCGCGATTGCCTGGTGCACGAGCAGCGTTTCCATCGTGTTGCAGGGCGAGTAGCGCTGCGTCTTGGCGTTGTCGGCGATGCGGATGGCCATGTCAGGGTCGGCGCCGGCATCGATGTAGACGTGACACACACCGTCCAGGTGCTTGATGACGGGAACCTTGGCATCCCTGGTGATGCGCTCGATTAGACCTTTGCCGCCACGCGGGATGACGACGTCCACGTGTTCGATGTCCGTGATCAGGTGGCCGACGGCGGCACGGTCGCTCGTCGCGACGACCTGCACCGCGCGCTCGGTGAGGCCGGCTTCGCGCAGTCCCTTGTGCACGCAGTCGGCGATGGCCTGATTGCTGTGCAGTGCCTCCGATCCCCCGCGCAGAATCGTCGCGTTGCCGGACTTAAGGCACAGCGCCGCGGCGTCGGCCGTCACATTGGGCCGCGATTCGTAGATGATGCCGACCACGCCCAGCGGCACGCGCATCCTGCCCACCTGGATGCCGCTGGGACGATACTTGAGATCGGTGATTTCCCCGACGGGATCGGGCAGCGCGGCGATCTGCTCGAGACCCTCCGCCATGGCGCGGACCACTTCTCTGTTGAGCGTCAGGCGGTCGACGAAGGCGGCGTCGTGTCCCGCCGCCTTGGCCGCGGCGACGTCTTGCGCGTTGGCCGCGAGCAGGCGCGATTCGTCCCGCGTCACCGCGTCGGCCATCGCCCGCAGCGCCGCGTTCTTGACGCCCGTGTTGGCGCGCGCAAGTTCACGTGCGGCGGCGCGCGCGGAAGCACCCACGTCGCGCATATAGGCGGCAATATCGGCGACCGGCGCGAGTCCCGGCACGTTGAGATTGGTCATCCGGGCATTCTACCGCGGCCGCGAATGATGCCGGCGACTCCGCGGAGGGCAGGCGAATGCCGAAGTCAGTGGGGCGAAAGCGTGCGCACGCCGTCCGGCGCGCCCAGCAGGATCACGTCGGCGCCGCGCCGCGCGAACAGGCCGACGGTGACGACGCCGACGATATTGTTTATGGTCGCCTCGAGCGTCACCGGGTCGACGATGGACAGTCCCGACACGTCGAGGATCGCGTTTCCATTGTCGGTCGTGAATCCCAGTCGCAGCTCCGGCTGGCCGCCCAGCGCGACCAGCTCGCGGGCGACATAGCTGCGCGCCATCGGGATCACCTCCACCGGCAGCGGGAACCTGCCAAGGACGCCGACAAGCTTCGACTGGTCGACGATGCACACGAATTTGCGCGCGACCGCTGCGACGATCTTCTCGCGCGTCAACGCGCCGCCGCCGCCCTTGATCATCGCGCCGTGTTCTGTGACCTCGTCCGCGCCATCGATGTAGACGGGGACGTCGTCGACGTTGTTCAGCTCCTCGACCTCGATGCCGTGCGCCTTCAGCCGATCCGCCGTCTTCACGGAGCTCGCCACCGCGCCCTTGATGCGGTTCTTGATCTTGGCGAGTTCGTCGATGAAGAAGTTCGCGGTGGAGCCCGAGCCCACGCCTATCCACGCGTCGGCGACGACGTGCTTGATCGCCTCGCGGGCGACGGCCTGCTTCAGTTCATCCTGGGTCACGCTACTTCTTCCGCGGCGGCGGTAGATCGGTACAGACGCCTTCGTAGACTTCGGCCGCGAGCCCCACAGATTCGCCCAGCGTGGGATGCGGATGGATCGTCTTGCCGATGTCCACCGCATCGGCACCCATCTCGATGGCCAGCGCGACTTCGCTGATCAGGTCGCCCGCGTGCGTGCCGACGATGCCGCCGCCAACGATGCGGTGCGTCGTCTCGTCAAAGATGAGCTTCGTGAAGCCCTCGTCGCGGCCGTTGGCGATGGCGCGTCCCGACGCAGCCCAAGGCAACACGCCCTTGCCGACTTTCATGCCCTTGGCCTTCGCTTCGTCCTCGGTTACGCCGACCCAAGCTACTTCCGGATCGGTGTAGGCCACCGACGGAATGACGCGCGCGTCGAAATACGATTTTTCCCCCGCGGCCGCTTCCGCGGCGACATGCCCCTCATGCACCGCCTTGTGCGCGAGCATCGGCTGCCCGACGATGTCGCCGATGGCGTGGATGTGCGGCACGTTGGTGCGCATCTGGTTGTCGACCGGCACGAAGCCGCGATCGGTTAGCGCGATGCCCGCTTTGTCGGCGCCGATCTTCTTGCCGTTCGGGCTGCGGCCGACGGCCTGAAGCACCAGGTCGTAGGGCTGCGGTCCGGCCGGAGCCTGCTCGCCCTCGAACGTTACATAGATGGCGTCCTTCTTCGCCTCCGCGGCGACCGTCTTCGTTTTCAGCATGATGCGGTCGAAACGGGGCTTGTTCATCTTCTCCCATACGCGATAGAGATCGCGATCGACACCCTGCATCAGGCCGTCGAGCATTTCCACGACGTCGAGGCGTGACCCGAGTGTCGAGTACACGGTGCCCATTTCCAGCCCGATGATGCCGCCTCCGACCACCAGCATGCGCTTCGGGATCGATCGCAGCAGCAGCGCGCCGGTGGAGTCGACAACGCGCGGATCGTCCGGCAGGAACGGCAGCCGCACCGACTGAGAACCCGCGGCAATGATCGCCTTCTGGAACCTGACGACTTTCTTGGTACCGGTTTTGTTCTGGCCAGTGCCATCGGTGACGTCGACTTCGACATGGTGTGGATCGAGGAACACGCCGTATCCGCGCACGACCTCCACTTTGCGTGCCTTGGCCATGCCGGACAGGCCGCCAGTGAGCTTGCCGACGACCTTGTTCTTCCACGCGAGCAACTTCTCGAGGTCGACCTTGGGTTCACCGAACGTGATACCGTGTTCGGCGAAGGCCTTTGTCTCGTCCATCACCGCCGCGATGTGCAGCAGCGCCTTCGACGGAATGCAGCCCACGTTGAGGCACACGCCACCCAGCGACGCATACCGCTCGACGAGTACCGTCTTCATGCCGAGGTCGGCCGCGCGGAACGCCGCGCTGTATCCGCCGGGACCTGCGCCGAGCACCAGCATCTCGCATTCGATGTCGGCCTTGCCGCTGTAGGTAGCCGCGCCGGGAATGGGCGCCTGCGGCGCAGGGGCCGCCGCGGGTTTGGCCGCCGGTGCTGCTGGCGAAGCGGGCGCGGCAGCGGCTGCAGGTTTCGCATCGCCGGGGGTGGCAACTGGGGCCGCAGTATCGAGGACGACGATCACGCTGCCTTCGCTGACCTTGTCGCCCAGCTTGACTTTCAGTTCCTTGACCACGCCCGCGCCGGGTGAGGGAACGTCCATGGTCGCCTTGTCGGATTCGAGCGTGACCAGCGAGTCCTCGGCCTTCACGGTGTCGCCCGGCTTGACGAAGATTTCGATGACCGGGATGTCCTTGAAGTCCCCGATGTCCGGGACTTTGACTACCAGATCCGTCATTGTTGGACCCCCACGCTCATAGCATCACCCGCCGCATGTCCGCGAGCAGGCCCGCGAGATACGCGGTGAAGCGCGCAGCGGACGCCCCGTCAATGACGCGATGGTCGTAGGACAGCGACAGCGGGACCATCAGTCTCGGCGAGAAATCCTTGCCGTTCCAGACAGGCTTGGTGGCGCTTTTGGACACCCCGAGGATAGCCACTTCCGGCGCGTTGATGATCGGCGTGAAGGCGGTGCCGCCAATGCCGCCCAGCGACGAGATGGAAAAGCATCCGCCCTGCATTTCCGCCGGACCCAGCTTGCCTTCGCGCGCCTTGGCCGAAAGCGAGCCCATTTCCTTCGCGATGTCGAGAACGCCTTTCTGGTCGGCATTCCGGATCACCGGCACGACCAGGCCGTTCGGCGTATCGGCGGCGAACCCGATGTGGAAATATTTCTTCAGCACCAGGTTGTCCCCATCCAGCGACGCGTTGAAGTCGGGGAACTTGCGCAGCGCCGCCACCGATGCCTTGATCAGGAACGCCAGCATCGTGATCTTGATGCCGGCTTTCTCATTCTCCTTGTTCATCTGGACACGGAATGCCTCGAGGTCCGTGATGTCGGCCTCGTCGAATTGCGTGACGTGCGGAATCATCACCCAGTTGCGGGCGAGGTTGGCGCCGGAGATCTTCTTGATCCGCGACAGCGGCTTTGCTTCGATCGCGCCGAATTTCGTGAAGTCGACGGATGGCCACGGCAGCAGGTTGAGCGACCCGCCGCCGGTCACGCTGCCCGCGGCGCCGCCAGAAGCGCCGCCGCCACTCAACGCCTGCTTGACGAAGTTCTGGACATCTTCCTGCTGGATGCGCGCATTGGGACCGGTACCTTTGACTTGCGCCAGATCGACACCCAGCTCGCGCGCAAACTTGCGCACCGAAGGCGAAGCATGCGCGCCCTTGAATGCTTCGTTGTCGATGGCGGCGGCGGGCATCGCCGCGACGGG
>Ga0068868_100004142_pt1 | contig 10135 bp, 7 predicted proteins | sample KBSMisM42_FD_64660 | JGI IMG/M metagenome (GOLD analysis project Ga0068868, IMG submission 64660) | Miscanthus rhizosphere microbial communities from Kellogg Biological Station, Michigan, USA - KBS Miscanthus M4-2 | ecosystem: Host-associated > Plants > Roots > Rhizosphere > Soil ...
TGATCCTTGCTTGGAAGTGGCATTGGCTCCGATTCTCGCAAAGCGCCGATCCCGGGAGCCGCCAGGGGGGAGAGATTCGGTCGCCCCAGCCCTTGGTCCCCGGAACGCAGTCGAGCGAAGGAGGACCGATGTCGGGTACGAGACTTGCAGTGGGGCGGGCGGTGGCGCTGGGGATTCTGCTGGCGCTGAGCGCGCTTCTGCTTGCGGCTTCAAAGGCGGAGGCGGCGAAGTACGCGGTCGCCCAGTGCGGCTGGTACGTCGGCGCCGACGCGGACTGGGCCGACACCACCGGGGGCGCCAAGTTCCGCTCTGACGCCTGGTGCGTGCCGCCGCCCGGCGCCGACCCCTTCGACGGCGCCCACCTGAAGAGCCTCACCCGCGACGGTCAGTCGACCGTCTCCGGGACCCGTTTCGCCCGTTGGCGCTGGACGGCGCCCCCCACCACTGGGATCACGCAGGTGAGGGGGACCTGGTGGCACGCCCTCCACGATGGGATCGAGCAGCGTCTCGGGGGAGTCGGCGGCGGCGGCGACTTCACCCCCTTCCTTACCGCCGCCGGTACCGACACCGCCCCGCGCGAGTTCACCAGGGGATTCCCTTCGCCGGTGGCCGCCTTCGAGGACCGCCTCCTCTGCGCGCGAGCGGAGAGCAACTGGTGCTCGCTGGACGCCGGTTCCTGGTCGGCACTGCGGGCGCTGACGATCACCGTCGACGATTCGATGCCGCCAGGCGCCTGGATGACCGGCGGCGACCTCCTCGACGGCGGCTGGCGCCGCGGCTCCCAGTTCGTCGCCATCGCCGGCTTCGACCACGGCGCCGGGGTCCGCTATGGCGAGACCAGGCTCGACGGCGCCGTCGTGGGCCTCACCGAGTATCCATGCGAGAAGGCCATGATCGGAGGCGAGTGGAGGGGAATGCGCATGCAGCCCTGCCTGACCAGCGTCTCCGGAACCCACACCATTGCGACCAACGGCTTCAGCGACGGTCCCCACACCGTCGTCCACTGCACCACTGACTTCGCCGGCAACTCCGCATGCGCGCCTCCGCGCACGGTGCTGTTGGACAACAACCCACCGGCGCACCCGCGTGCCGTCGCCCTGGCCGGCGGCGAGGGCTGGCGGCGGAGCAACGAGTTCGACCTCGGCTGGGAGAACCCCGACCAGGGGCCGGCGAGCCCGATCGCCGGTGCCTCCTGGCGGCTGAGCGGCTCCTCCGGTTTCGACACCGGTGTCCGCTTCGCGCCGGGGCGCGACCGGCGCTCGCTCGCGGACCTCTCGGTCCCCGGCGCCGGCTCCTACTCGCTTCAGCTCTGGCTGCGGGACGAGGCGGGGAACGAAGCCTCCGGTTCGGCGGTGACGGTGCCGCTCCGGTTCGACGACGTCCGACCCCAGCTCGCCTTCGCCGACTCGCCGGCGGACCAGGTGAGGGCGACGATCGCCGATCCGCTCTCGGGCCCCGCGGAGGGCCAGATCGTCTATCGCCGCGTCGATTCCGACCGCTGGCTCGAGCTGCCGACCAAGCTCGTCTCGGGATCTCCGGGGAACGCCGAGCTGGTGGCGCCGATGCCCGACCTCGGCCTCGGCACCTTCGTCTTCCGGGCCGATGCCGCCGACAGCGCCGGCAACACCGCCTCGACCACCTTGCGCGCCGACGGCACCCAGATGGCCATCCGCAGGGTGCCGCCGCCTCACCTCACCAGGGGGAAGGCGAGGCTCTTCGCCAGGCTCCGCGGCGGCCATGGGCCGGGCGACTCGCTCACCGTTCCCTTCGGCGCCCCGGCCATGCTCAGCGGTCGGCTGACCAGGGCCGATGGCGCCGGCCTGGGCGACCGCGAGCTCCGGATCGTCTCCCACCCCTCGCGCGGGGCCCTGCAGCCGGTCGCCGTGGCGGCGGCGCGCAGCGGCGAGCAGGGCGGCTTCGAGCTGCGCCTGCCCACCGGCCCCTCGCGGCGCCTCACCGTCTCCTTCGCCGGGGACGACGGCCTCGAGCCGGCGCGGCGGCCGGGGCTGGAGCTGCGGGTGCGCTCCGGAATTACGCTCCGCGTCGGGCCCCGGAGCCTGCGGACCGGGCAGGTGGTCACGCTCCAGGGCAAGGTCAAGAGCGGCGGGGCGCCGGTCCCCCGCCGCGGCAAGCTCGTCGCGATCCAGTACCTGGAGGAGGCGACTCACCGCTGGCGACCCGTCCTCGTCACCCGCAGCGACCACCACGGCCGCTTCAGTGCCCACTATCGCTTCCGCTACGTCAGCGGCAGGGCGGCGATCCGGCTGCGGGCAACCGCGCTGGCGGAGGAGCGCTGGCCTTACGCGCCCGGTTCCTCACGGCCCGTGACAGTCCAGGTCCGGGGAAGCTAGGGTTTCGATCCATGTCCCAAGCGACCCTTCACACCAGCGCCGGGGCGATCGTGCTCGAGCTTCACGACGAGGACGCGCCGAAAACCGTCGAGAACTTCCGCAAGCTCTCCGCGGACGGTTTCTACGACCAGCTCGTCTTCCACCGGGTGATCCCGGATTTCATGATCCAGGGCGGCTGCCCGGAGGGCACCGGCCGGGGCGGTCCCGGGTACGAATTCGAGGACGAGATCAACGATCACAAGATCGTCCGCGGCGCCCTGGCGATGGCCAACGCGGGGCCGAACACCAACGGCTCCCAGTTCTTCATCGTCACCACCGGCGCGGCGCCGTGGCTCGACGGCAAGCACACCGTCTTCGGTGAGGTGATCGACGGGATGGATGTTGTTGACGCGATCGAGTCGGTCCCGACCGATGCCGGGGACAAGCCGCTGGAGGCGCAGACGATCGAGCGGGTCGAGCTCGACGAGGGTTAGTCGGAGCCGGCTGCCGGGGCGGCATCACCCGGCGCCCGGCGCTCGCGCCGCCTGCGCAGCGCCTCACCCGGCCGCCAGAGGCTGACCAGTCCGGCGACCAGGGTGACGAGGAAGATCTGGCCGAGCATCATCTCCAGGCCGGCGACCATCCGGCCCGGCTGGGCGGCGGGGACGAGGTTGCCGTACCCGGTCGTGGTCAGCGTCGTGTAGCTGAAGAAGATGAAGTCGCTGCCGGTGGGATGGGCGACCTCTTCGAAGAACGCACCACCCTGGATGCGGTCGATCGTCCCGAAGGCGAAGGTGAAGAGGATCCCGAGCACGGCGTAGACGCTGATCGCGCCGAGGATCGTCCGCGAGCCGACTTCGGCGCTCGAGACCACCCGCCACAGCACCGCCGTCATCGCCACCGCGAGGAGGCAGATCTGGATCACCGAGGCGATGTTGAGGAAGGTCCGATCATCGGTTACCGCGGCGATCGTCGCCAGAGCCACCGTCAGCGCCGAGAGCCAGAGCGAGGCCCGCACCACCCTGGGCTCGACATGGGAGCTGACCAGGGCGACGACCGAGGTGGTGCTGGTCGCGAGGATGAGGATGACCGCCGACCAGCCGCGGTTGCTCAGCAGCGAGGTGAGCACGTAGGTGATCAGGACCAGCGCCAGGACAAGCCCGAACGCGTCGCGCACCCTCTCCGCCCGTCCCCGCCAGACCTCCTCGCGGCCGCGGTCACGCCTGTCGGCCTTCTCCATGGCTTGCTCGTTCGCCCGGCCGGGCAGCAATCCTGCCGCTGCACGACTGCTACGGCCGCCCGCGGTCAGGGATCGAGCAGCTCGTCGCCGAGCTGCCTGGTCCAGTACTGGGCCAGCGTGCTCTCAGCGCGACGCCGTGGATCGGCAGCCCAGAGCGGGTTCGGCGGCTCCCCGATCATCTTCACCGGGCAGAACGGCGCACCGGCGGCCTTGAGGGCGCAGATCCGGTGTTGCCCGTTGGTAATCCCGGTGTGCGGACGGTGCCAGACGATCGGTTGGGTGAAGAGGGAGAGAAGCGCCCCTTGCTCAGGCGCCTCCTGGAAGCGCCGCGAAACCTCCCGATGTATCTCCTCAGAGGTGCTGTCGGAGTCCAGGCTCTCGAAGAGATCCACGGCCTCAGCGGCGATCTTCACCCAGTCGCCGCGATGAGATGGGCAGCCGGCGAAATCGTCCTCACTCAGGCTGAGAAAGAAATGGGCACCGGCAGGAGGCCTGGTTGCGTAGAGCGCACCAACCGCGTGGAAGCGGTCGAGGTGGATGCAGCGCGACGGATTGTGGGCCCAGGGCAGTTCGGCGACGGCGACGACATAGATGTCGTCGAGCGGCCGTCGCGGCGGTGGTTCAGGCGCGACGAACCGCAGCATCGGATTTTTTCGTCCACCCACTGAGTGGGCCGTGAAGCCTCCGGGCTCAGGCATTGCCACTGGCTCTCCGACGAGATCCTCGATCTCGGTCTGCTCCACGGGGCGGAAGCTCGGTCCATCATCGCCCTCCATCAGTACCTCGCTCCAGTTTTCCCCGGTGAGATTCGAGAAGACGAACAGCTGAAAACGGCTGTGCCCGAACGCTTTGGTTATCCGAGCCGCCAGCCCTACCGCGCCGTTGATGACCCCAGGATTTTTCTCGAGTTCCACCGCCACTGCGACCGGTTCCTCGGTGTCACAGCGGTAGAGCCGCAGGTAGCAGAGCCCCTCCAGGAAGGCGAAGAGATCGTCAAAGCATGCGCCCATGCGACGCTGAGTATGACCGCGGCAGCGGTCGAGGGCAGGGGCGGCCAAGGGTTGAACGGAGGGGGTGGGATTCGAACCCACGAGACGCCGAAAGACGCCTAACGGCTTTCAAGGCCGCCGCATTCAACCGCTCTGCCACCCCTCCCAGAGCGTTCAGGCTTCCTCACTGATTGTATGCGGGCATGCGCCGGCTTCTCTTCCTCGCCTCGGCGATGATCTTCTTCGACGTCGCCTTCTTCGCGGCGATCGCGCCGCTGCTTCCGCAGTACGTCGACGAACTCGGGCTGACCAAGGCGGAAGCGGGGGTCCTCTCGGCCGCCTACGCGGCGGGGACGCTGCTGGGCGCGCTGCCGGCGGGCTTCGTCGCCAGCCGGATGGGCCCGAAGCGCACGGTGATCATCGGATTGCTCCTGCTCGGCTGCTCCAGCGTCGTCTTCGGTTTCGCCGGCCAGATCCTCCTCCTCGACGGCGCCCGCTTCGTCCAGGGGATCGCCGGCGCCCTGATCTGGTCCGGCGCGCTGACCTGGCTGATCACGACGGCGCCGGAGGAGAATCGCGGCTCGATCATCGGCACCGCCCTGGGGACCGCCGTCGCCGGCGCCCTGCTCGGCCCGGCACTGGGCGCGATCGCCGGCTCGATCGGAACCGAGATCGTCTTCAGCTCGGTCCTCGTGATCACCATCCTCCTCTCGATCGGCGCCTCCCGCCTGCCGGAGACGGCCGCGCCCGAAGAGCAGAACCTCGGCGAGGTGATGGCGACGCTGATGAGCCGGCCGGTGCTCGAGTCGGCGGCCTTCGTCGCCGTGCCCTCGGTGATGTTCGGGGCGATCGAGGTGCTGGTGCCGCTGCGGATCGACGCCCTCGGCGGCAGTCACGGGGTGATCGCCGCCGGCTTCATCGCCGGTGCCGGTCTTGAGGCGATGCTGGCGCCGGTGGCGGGGCGGATGTCCGATCGGGTGGGCCGCCGACTGCCCTACGTGATCGGGCTCTCGATCTGCGCCTTCGCGATGGTGGTGATCGCCTTCGTGCCCTCGCTGGAGGAGGTGCTGGCCGGGCTGATCTTCACCTCGCTCGGCGCCGGCCTCTGCTTCGCTCCCGCCCTCACCCTGATCTCCGACGTCGCCGAGGCGAGCAGCCTGCACCAAGGGTTCGCCGCGGGCCTCTCGAACATGGCCTGGGCCTCGGGGCAGGTGATCGGCGGCATCGGCGGCGGTGTCGTCGCCAGCCTCACCGGCAACGCGGCGCCGAGCGTGGCGATCTCGCTGCTGCTCGTCTTCACGGTCTTCTACGCGTTCCGGGTGCTGCAGCCGGACACAGATCCGCACGTCGCCGCGAGCTAGGGTCGGAGCAATGGCGAACGAGAGCGCAGCGGGGGAGTGGGCCAACTGGGCCGGCGATCAGCGCTGCCGGCCGGCGCGGATCGTCCGCCCCGCCGATCGCGAGGAGCTGGCGGAGGCGGTCGCCGCCGCCACCGCCGCCGGCCAGAAGGTGCGGGTCGCCGCCTCCGGCCACTCGTTCACCGAGACGGCGCTGACCGACGGCGTGATGCTCCGGCTGGAGGCGCTCCGCGGGGTGCTCGACGCCGACCCGCCGAGCGGCCTCGTCAGGGTCGGCGGCGGCACCGTGCTGGCGGAGCTGAACGAGGAGCTGGCCCGGCTCGGGCTGGCGATGGAGAACCTCGGCGACATCGACCGCCAGACGATCTCCGGGGCGATCTCCACCGGCACCCACGGGACCGGGGCGCGGCTGCGCAACATCTCCGCCCAGGTCGAGGGACTGGAGCTGGTCCTCGCCGACGGCAGCGTCCATCACCTCAGCGTCGCCACCGACCCCGAGCTGATGCGGGCGGCGCGGGTCGGGGTGGGTGCGCTGGGGGCGATCTCGGCGGTGACCCTGCGCTGCGTTCCCGCCTTCACCCTGCTCCGGGTCGATTCGCCGCACCCGCGCGAGGAGGTCCTCGACACCTTCGCCGAGCGGGCGGCGGCACACGAGCACTTCGAGCTCTTCACCTTCCCCTACGACGACTCGGCGCTGGTCCTGGAGCGCAACCGGACCGAGGAGCCGCCGCGGCCCCGCGGCCGCGGGGCCGCCTACCTCAACGACGTCGTCCTCGAGAACTGGGCTCTGGGACTGCTGGCCGGGACCGGCAGGGCGCTGCCGCGGACGATCCCGGCGCTTTCGCGGCTCGCCGGCCGACTCGCCTCCGGCAGCCGCACCAGTGACCGCAGCGACCGCGTCTTCGCCAACGAGCGCCGGGTCCGCTTCACGGAGATGGAGTACGGGGTGCCGCGCGAGCACGGCCCGGAGGCGGTGCGACGGGTGATCGAGTGGGTGCGCTCGCACGAATACCCCGTCTTCTTCCCGATCGAGATGCGGGTCGCCGCCGGTGATGACGCCTTCCTCAGCCCCTCGCACGAGCGCGCCACCGCCTACATCGCCGTCCACCAGTACCGGGGGATGGAGTGGCGCCCCTACTTCGAGGCGGTCGAGGAGATCATGGACGACTACGGCGGTCGCCCCCACTGGGGCAAGCGCCACTTCCAGACCGCGGCGACGCTGGCGCCACGTTATCCCGCCTGGGAGCAGTTCCAGCGCGCCCGCGACGCCCTCGACCCCGGCCGCACCTTCGCCAACGAGTACACCGACCGCGTCATCGGCACCTAGCTAAGGACGGTCAGGCGGGTCGCCGCCGGCGAGGGCCTCCCCGAGCTCTCGCCGAGAGCGGATGTCGAGCTTGTGGTAGGCCGAGCTGAGGTGGGCCTCGACGGTCTTGACGGTGACGAAGAGCGTCTGGGCGATCTGACGGTTGGTCATCCCCGAGGCCGCGAGGTCCGCAACCCGGCGCTCGCTCGGCGTCAGCGACTCGACCCCGATCGGGGTGTAGCGGCGGACCGTCTCGCCGGTCGCCTCGAGCTCGGCGTGCGCGCGTCTCGCTTCCCGCGCCGCTCCGCACTGGCGCGCCAGCTCCAAGCCCTCTCGGAGGGGTTGCCGGGCCTCGCTGCGCCGCCCGGCGGCGCGAAGGGCGGCTCCGAGGTCGACCAGGGCGTGGATCCGCTGCAGGCGCCTTGGCGAGCCCTCGAGCAGGTCCACCGCTTCCTGCAGCAGCTCGATTCCCCTGGCGCCGCCCTCGAGTGCCGCCGCCGCCCGGAGGACATGGGAGTAGGTGGAGGGGGCGTCCCAGCGCCGGGCCTCGGCCATGACCCTGTCGACCAGGTCGCGGGCCTCGTCGGCCTCGCCGATCGCCAGCAGGGCACGCACGGCGTAGGGGCCGGTGATGGCACGGGGCCCGCCCCCTACCCCCAGCCTGTCGGCCTGCGTCAGGAGCGCCTGGAAGTCCTCGGCCGCCTCCTCGAAGCGCCCCTGCTCTACCCGCAGATGTCCGCGGACCAGCAGGATCAGCGAGAACAGCCCGCCTTCCGGGACCGGCCCGGCCTCCATCCCCAGGGTCGCGAGTTCGCTGACCGCCAGCTCCAGTTCGTCCCGCTCGATCAGGACCTCCAGAAAGGGGCCCATGAACATCAGCACCAGCGGCACGATCCCGGCCATCCGCCCGAGTTCGATTGCGTTGCGCATGTCGGCCTCTGCGCTGACCAGGTCCCCGAGTGCCCAGGCGACGAAGCCGTTGAGGAAGCGCGCCCGCACCAGATCCGGCGTCGCATCGCGCTCTTCGGCGATCGCCAGAGCGCACAGGGCGCCGTGCCGTGCGGACTCCATGTCATCGGCGGCGACCAGCATCATGATCGACAGCACCGGTGCCGCAAGCTCTGGCTCCTCGGCAAAGATCGCGCCGTTGTGACCCAGTGCCCGGCGAGCGGCGACGGCTGCTTCCTCGGCGGTGCCGTGCGACATCTTCGAGCGGGCTTCCATCGCGGCGGCCAGACGTCCCGCGGGGCTGTCGGAGGAGATTTCGGGATAGGCGCCGAGGTCGACCTCCGGTACGCCGGGGACGATCGAGGCAAGGCTGCTCAGCTGGGCGCTGAACTGGTAGGCCCGCTCGACGTCCCCTTCGCCCTCGGCGACCTCGACGGCGTCCTGCAGCAGCGAGACGGCTTTGTCGAAGCGACCGCCGAGCGACATCAGCATCGTCAGCGGCAGCGCCCAGCGGCTGCGCAGGTCGGGATCGCGTCCCCATGCCGCCAGTACCTCCGCTTCGATCGCGGGCAGAACCGACTGGTCTGCTGCCCGGAACGCCGCCGTCAGCAGCGGGGTCATCACCGCCGATTGCAGATCCTTTGGAGGCGGCTCGGCCATCGCCCGGGTCAGATAAGCGATTGCCGAGCGGGGGGCGCCGTTGACCAGGGCCTGCTCGCCCGCCGCCAGCAGCTCTTCGGCGCTTTGCCGGCTTTCCTGCGGTTCGCTTGCGAGGAGCTGGGTCGCGATCCGTTCCGGGCCCGACTCGTGCTCGCGCAGGAGGATTGCCGCTTCGTGGTGGCCGCGCGATCGTTGCCCCGGGGAGATACTCGTATAGACCGCGTTGCGGACAAGTGGATGGATGAAGCGAGGGGTGGAATCCTGGCCGAGGATGGCGGCATCACGCAGCTCGTCCATCGCCCGGTTCCCCGAGTCCGGGTCCAGCCCGGCAAGTTCGAAGACGAGCCGGGGCTCGGTGTCGTCGCCGAGGACGGCCAGCGAGCGCGCCGCGGTTCCCGCCTCGGCCGAGAGCCTGCCGATTCGCGCCAGGACCAGTTGCGCCACCCGCTCCGGCGCCTGCTCCCGAACCGATTCCACCTGCTCTGCGACCGGTTCGATCTCCATCTCGGTAAGGGTGTGGGCAAGCTCGGAGAGCAAAAATGGATTCCCACCACTCACTTCATGACAGGCTCGGGCAAAGGGGGAGTCAGGTCGGCGTCCCAGCTCTTCGGATAAAAGAACCGTCGTGGCAGCGGAGCTCAGGGACGTCGGAGTTACATTACGTACTGAAGTGTCAGTAAGTAGCTGCCCCAGATTGTCCGGTGGGTCAGGCTCACCGCTGCGACTGGTGAAAACGACAAGCACAGGTAACTCGCTCAACCGGGGCAGGAGAAAGGTGACGTAGTCGATCGAGCTCGTATCGGCCCACTGGACGTCGTCGATCGCGAGTAACAGCGGACCCTGCTCGGCGAGGGTCGCGGTCACCCAGTAGAGACCGTGGAGCACGGCAAAGGAATCATGGGAGCGGTTCGGGCTGGGATCGAGGCCCAGCGCACCGCGGGCCGCCTCGCTCCCCTCCAGCAGCTCCTCACGCTGATCAGGGGAAAGTCCCCGCAAATGGGGCTCAAACAGCTGTCGCACGAGCACGAATGGGAAGTCCCGTTCCAGCTCGGTGGCGCGGCCGTTGAAGACCCTGAACCCCTTGCTGACCCCTTCCTCCTGGGCTTTCTGCAGCAAACGCGTCTTTCCCAGGCCGGCGCCGGCGGTGATCGCGACCGCACTGCCCCGGCCCGACGCCGCTTCGGCGAGCGCAGCATCGAGCTCCGCCAGCTCCCGCTCCCGCTCCAAGAGTGCCGCCACCCTTACGACCTTTCTACTGCCGTATAAGACCCCGAGTAATCCTAGGGTCTATATTAGGGTGTTAC
>Ga0068868_100004152_pt1 | contig 10121 bp, 7 predicted proteins | sample KBSMisM42_FD_64660 | JGI IMG/M metagenome (GOLD analysis project Ga0068868, IMG submission 64660) | Miscanthus rhizosphere microbial communities from Kellogg Biological Station, Michigan, USA - KBS Miscanthus M4-2 | ecosystem: Host-associated > Plants > Roots > Rhizosphere > Soil ...
CGATCGTCACCGCACTCGACGTCGTCGGTTTTGCCGATGCGGTAGGCGCGGCGCTCGCCGATGCCACGCTCGTCGAAGAAGACGACGCACCGCGAGCGCGCACGCGCGAAGGCTCGACGCTCTCGTCGTACGAGTCGCTCCAGCCGACGTAGTGAATCTTGTATTTCGGACCTGCCTCGACGGCGAGAACGTGTGACTCGTACCAAGTCCCGCTCCACTCCACGTCGACCGTGTCGCCGACTTTGAACGTCGACGTCGCGGTCGTCGTCGCGGCGGAAGCCGTCGTCGTCGCCGTCAGCGCCGTGCTGGCGTCTGCACCGATGGCGACGGCATCACCCTTCTTGCACGCAATCAGTACACCGATCAAAACAACCAGCGCGCCGAGCGCGTGCAGTTTCCGCATCGCCGCAGGCTATCGCACGTCAGCGACCGCGGGGCGGACCGCGGCGATCGCCACGACCACCACCACCATCACGACGCGGCGGACGTCCGCCGTCCTCGCGGGCGATCTTGAGCCGCTCCTTCGCGCGCTCGCCCTCTTCGCCTTCGGGGAACGGAATCAGCTCGCGGCGCGAGAGGCGGATCTTGCCGTCGCGGTCCGAGCTGATGACCTTCACCTCGATCACTTCGCCCTCTTTGAGGACGTCCGACACCTTCGCGATGCGCGTGTGCGCGATCTCGCTGATGTGGAGGAGCGCTTCCGCGCCCGGGAGGATCTCGACGAACGCGCCGAGGTCTTCGCGGATGCCCTTGATCGTGCCCTTGTAGATGGCGCCGACCTCGGGCTCCGTCGTGAGGCCCTTGATGATCTCGATCGCCTTCTTCACGGCGTCGCTGTCGCTCGACGCGACGTTGACGGTGCCGTCGTCCTCGACGTCGATGGCGACGCCGGTCTGATCGATGATGCCTTTGATCGTCTTGCCGCCCGGCCCGATGATGATGCGGATCTGATCGGGCTTCACCTTGAGGGTCGTGATGCGCGGCGCGTGCGGCGAGAGGTCCGTGCGATGCGACGCGAGCGTCTCGAGCATCTTGCCGAGGATGTGCATGCGGCCTTCACGGGCCTGGTCGAGCGCCTTCGACATGATCTCGCGCGAGAGGCCGGCGATCTTGATGTCCATCTGGATCGCGGTGATGCCCTTCGCCGTTCCACAGACCTTGAAGTCCATGTCGCCGAGGTGATCTTCGTCGCCGAGGATGTCGCTGAGGATCGCGTTGCGCGAGCCGTCGGTGATCAAGCCCATCGCGATGCCCGCGACCGGCGACTTGATCGGAACGCCCGCGTCCATGAGCGACAGCGAGCCGCCGCAAACCGCCGCCATCGACGACGAGCCGTTCGACTCGAGCGTCTCCGACACGACGCGAAGCGTGTACGGGAATTTCTCTTGCTCCGGAATCATGCGGAGCAGCGCGCGCTCGGCGAGTGCGCCGTGACCGATCTCGCGACGGCCCGGGCCGCGGAGCGGCTTCGTCTCACCCGTCGAGAACGGCGGGAAGTTGTAGTGCAGCATGAAGCGCTTCCAGCGTTCGCCGGTGAGCGCGTCGATCTTCTGCTCGTCCGTCGAGGTGCCGAGCGTCGCCGCGACGAGCGCCTGCGTCTCGCCACGCTGGAAGAGCGCCGAGCCGTGCACGCGCGGAAGAAGCCCGACCTCGACCGCGATCGCGCGGATCTGGTTCATGTCGCGCCCGTCGATGCGCTTGTTCTTCGAAAGAACGTACTCGCGAACGACGTGGTACTTGCGCTCCTCGAACTCTTCCTTGATGAGCTTCTCGTTCTCGAGGACTTTTTCGGCGCCGAGCTCTTTGGTGAGCGTCTCGACCATCGCCGTCTTCGCGGTCTTGTAACCGCCGTAGCGCTTGGCCTTGTCCTTGATGAGCGAGCTCTCGATGATCTGCGCGTCGACGAGCGCCGCGATCCGCGACTTGATCGACTCGTCGAGCTTCTTCGGCTCGAAGCCACGCTTCGGCTTGCCGACGGCGGCGCGGATCTTCTCGATGATCTCGATGATCGGCTGCGCGGCCTTGTGCGCGAAGAAGAGCGCGTCGATGACGGCCGTCTCCGTCGCCTCCGCCGCGCCGCCTTCGACCATCACGATGGCGTCTTTGCTGCACGCGACGACCATGTCGATGTCGGCCGCGGCTTGCTCCTCGAACGTCGGATAAACTTTGAGCTCGCCGTTGATGCGCGCGACGCGCGTTCCGACGATGGGGCCGCTCCACGGGATGTCCGAGATGTGGAGCGCTGCGCTCGCGCCGGTCAGCGCGAGGACGTCCGTCGGGTTCGATTTGTCGCTCGAGAGAACGGTGGCGATGATCTGCGTGTCGCCCTTGTAGCCTTCCGGAAAGAGCGGACGGCACGGGCGATCGATCAGACGCGACGTGAGGATCTCGTCGTCACGAAGACGACCTTCACGCTTGAAGAACCCGCCGGGGATCTTGCCAGCGGCGAACGTCTTCTCCTGGTACTCGCAGGTGAGCGGGAAGAAGTCCAAGCCGGGACGCTCGTCGCCCGAAACGGCCGTGACGAGGACGACGCTCTCGCCGTACGAGACGAGCACCGCGCCGTGAGCTTGTTTGGCGAGCCGACCCGTCTCGAACGTGAGGGGCTTGCCGTTGATGAGAATGGATTCGCGGACAAAAGACATGAGGCTTCTCTGGCTTTCTCACCGCCAGGGCCTCCGTTCCTCGGTTTCTATCCGCGAGTCATCCTCACGAACACAAATCGAAGAGCGCGGGGCAACTGGTGATGCAAAAAAGGCCCTCGAATGGAGGGCCCCTGTTTCTGTTACTTGCGGAGGCTGAGCGACGAGACGACCTTGCGATACCGGTCGAGGCTCGTGCGCTTCAGGTAGTCGAGCAACCGGCGGCGCTTCGAGACGAGCTTGAGCAAACCGCGGCGCGAGTGGTGGTCTTTTGCGTGGGTCTTGAAGTGTTCCGTGAGGTAGCCGATGCGCTCGGAAAGGAGGGCAATCTGGACCTCGGGAGACCCGGTGTCGGAGGGATGTGTGCGGAACTTGTCGATGAGCTCCGCTTTGCGTTCGGTCAGAAGGGACATTGAGGCGGGCGCAATATAGTGGGAATCGACCATCGGTCAATCGGTTTCATTGGCCTCGGGACCCGCCAAACGCCTGGCCCGACCACGAGATTTTTGGGGTGGTGCGGTGAAGGCACTTACGCGCATCTCTGCCCTCGAAAAACGCGTCCGTCGCCGAAGGGCGTGCGCTACACTTGGCGGCGGTGGCGAACGACCCTGCCAGGCAGAAAGACGTGTCGATGCAGGGGGCGACGACACCCGAGCCCGTGACGGGCGTGGTGAAGACGCCACCGGCGCAGGTGGCTCCGATTCCTCCCGCACCATCGAACCCTTCGATGCCCACTTCCGCGCCCCGCATCTCGACAGGATCGTTCAGCGATCTCCTCCTGCAGGCGGACCCGGCGTCGCTGCCGAAGGTGTGCTCGACGTGTCAGGGACGCTACCCGGAGGACTTCCTCGTCTGCCCGCGCGACGCGACGCCGCTCACGCTCGAAGGGGCGGGCGGCGACAGGCTCGTCGGCAAGGTGCTCGGCGACGCCTACCAGATCGTTCGTCTCGTCGGCGAAGGCGGCATGGGTCGCGTCTACGAGGCGCGCCACTTGCGCCTGAAGGATCGCCGCTTCGCGATCAAAGTCCTCCACGCCGAGATGGCGCGCGACAACGAGATCGTGGCGAGGTTCCAGCGCGAGGCGGAGAGCGCGTCGTCGATCGGTCACCCCAACGTCATCGACGTCTACGACGTCCACAAGATGCCGGACGGCGTGCCGTACATCGCGTCCGAGTTCCTCGACGGCAAAGAGTTCGGCGAGCAGCTCGCGAAGCAAGGTCGCATCGACGTCGCGACGGCCGTCCACGTCGCGCGCCAGACGTGCCGCGCGCTCGCGGCCGCGCACAAGAAGGGCATCGTCCACCGCGACATGAAGCCCGAGAACGTCTTCCTCGTGACGCACGACGGCGCGATCGTCGTGAAGGTCATCGACTTCGGCATCTCGACGGCGGCCGAGGGCGGAAAATCGAACCTCACGAAGACCGGCATGATCATGGGCACGCCGAGCTACATGTCGCCCGAGCAAGCGCGCGGCGACAAAGTGGACGCGCGCGCGGACATCTACGCCGTCGGCGCGATGATCTACTTCGCGCTCACCGGCATGAAGCCGTTCGAGACGGACGACCCGGCGTCGACGCTCTCGCTCGTCTTGACCGAAGAGCCCGAGCGTCCGCGCAAGCTGAACCCGGAAATTCCGGAGGCGCTCGAGCTCGTCATCCAGAAGGCGATGGCGAAGGACGCGAGCGATCGCTACCAGACGATGGAGGAGCTCGATCAAGCGCTCCAGCCGTTCGACGTCGACGCGATCGCGCTCACGTCGCCGATCTCGCAGAGCGTCCTGCCGACGATCGTGACGAAAGCCTCCGACGCGACGGCGAAGACGATGATGGCCTCGGCGTCGATCGCGGGCGATGCGAAGCTCTCGCGCCCGACGATCGTCCTCACGGGCCTCGGCCTCGTTTTGTGGCTCGTCGCGGGCGTCATCGACGCTGCCGGCGGAGTCCTTCGTCAATTCAAGAAGGACGGCGACCTCACGCTCGCCGAGGCGCTGCTCCTGATCATCGGCAGCGCGCTCATCGCCTTCACGCCTGCCATCTACGCTTTCGTGAGCGTTCGCAAGAAGGCGTGGAACAACAGCGTGCGCGCGCTCGAGCTCGCGGGCGACCTGCGTCGCACCTTCTTCGCGAGCGCGCTCTCGTATGCGCTGTTCGTGCTGGGCCTGCGCGTGACGATGAACGTCATCTTGAGGCAATCGGCCACGCTCTCGAGCGGCGCGTGGGACGTGCTCGCTTTCATCGCGAGCTTCGTGGTCGGCTCGATTACCTGGGGCTCCTCGTCGCTCGCTCGGTCGGTACGAAAACGCCGCGCTACCAAAAAGTAACGAGCGCACACTTGCGCTCGGGCCCCTGGGCGTTCAACAATCAGGAACCATGACGACGCGAACCTCGCAAACCGAGATGAAGGACATCCTCGTGTGGGAGCTCGTCAACGTCCGCTGCGCCCTCGCGCAATCGGGCGTCGCCGAGACCGAGCGCAGTCGCCTCCGCAAACACGAGAAGTCCCTCGTCGGCGCCTTGCTCGACGTCGGCGTCCTCTCGGAAGAAGCCGTCGCCCCGATGCCGCCGGTCGTCGCCGACGCCGCGCTCCCCACGTATTAGGCGCCGCGTTTTTTTGAGCGTGCTGCTCTGCGACTGAAGTCGGAGGCAGAGCAGTGTCTTCGCCTCCCGCATCTGCGGAGTCAGGCGACCGCGCCGTCTCCGTTTCCGTTTCCGTTTCCGTCTCCGTCTCCGTCTCCGTTTCCGTCTCTGACTCTGACTCTGACTCTGACTCTGACTCTGACTCTGACTCGTATTGACGCTGAGCGCGGAGTCGCGGCAGGCTCGGGCGCGTGACAAGCAACCTCATCGCGCACGTCCTCCACCGCGAAACCATCGAAGCTCTGGTCGGAGCAAGAACGTTCGAGCGCGGCGATCGCTGTTTCCGATCGAAGCGAGTGCTGCAAGTCGCAGTGGACGCGGGGCAGCTACGAGGGCGGGTGAAGCCGAGCGAGACGGGGCGCGCGAACTACGACGTCCACGTCTGGACGAAAGAAGACGGGATCGCGTATCGGTGCACGTGCCCCGTCGGCGAGGAGGGGAGGTTCTGCAAGCACGCGGTCGCGATCGCGCTCGCGCACCTCGAGAACATCGCGCGCGAGGGGGCGGCGATGCTCGACCGCGTCGTGTCGCAGCTCGTCGCGATGCCGCGCGAGACGCTCCTCATGCGCCTCGCAGAGCGCGCGCGAACGGACGAGCACTTACGCGGCGTGCTGATCGAGATCGCGCAGTAGCGCGAGGTCAGTAACGCGCTTGAAGGGAGAGCGCGAGGCCGAGGCGCCACGGGTCTTGGAAGACGCGGAGCGACGCGGTGCCTTCGTTCGGGTCCGTGACGACGAGCGTCGCGTTGTTGTCGTAAATCAGCTGCACCCACGCGACCGCGCTGAGGATGTTCGAAAGGTCCCAGCGGAGCGAGGCGCGCGCCTGGATGATCGGGCGGCGATCCTGGCCGAACGGGAGGATCGACTCGTCGCCTTGCGAGCGAACCACGATCGTGCGCGACGAGGTGCCGAGGCCGGTCACGTCGATGTCGCTCTTGAACGTCGACGGGAGCTGCACGCCGCCGCCGATGCCCGGCGTGAGGTGCGCCGCCTTGATGTGATAGTCGGCCGCGGCCGCGATGAGCAGCTCCGGATCCGTCTTCGCCTGCGACGGCATCGACTGGAACGGAATGAAGCCGGGGACGTTGCGCACGACGAACTGCAGGTTGCGCACGAGACCCGTGAGGCTCGCGCGGAGGTAGCCCGTCTCGAGGACGCCTTGCGCGGCGACGGCGTAGCCGAGCTCGTCCTTCGTCTTGCCTTCGACGTCGTAGTTCTTCAGGTGCTGCCCGAGGACGTCGCCCTCGACCGAGAGGCTCCACTTCGTGAGCTCCGGCGTGTAGCGCGGGAGCGCGAAGAGCGTCATCGGCGCGTTCGGATCGTTGCGATAGAGCAGCAAGTCGACCGACTGCGGCACGGGCATGTTGTCGTGCACGACGACGCGCATCGAGCCGCCATACGTGTAGACGGGCAGGCCGCGCACGTCCTCGAGGTCGAAGCGACCTTGTTGGAAGTAGCCACCGCTCGCGTCGAGGCGGAAGTTCTTCGTGATGTCGACGCCCGCGCCACCGAGGAAGCCGTAGTTCGTCTCGCCGACGTTCACCGTCTCGACGTCGTTCTCGCCACCGGGGTTGATGACCTGCTGCGGCTGGACGATCGTCGCCGTCTTGAAGGCGCCGTACGCGTAGAAGCGCTTGTTGTCGTACTGGATCTTCGCGCCCGGCGACGAGCCGACGAGCGACGGGAAGATCGACTGGTTGATGTACGAAGCCGAGCCGCCCCACGTGATGTCGTAGAGGTACCCGACGCGCATGCGGTCCGCGTCGAGCGGCAAGAACACCGCCGACACACCCTCGGGCTTCACGTCGTCGCCGCCCGTTTTGTAGAAGATCTTGATGTAGCTGCCGGAGTCGTAGAGCGCCTGGTTCAAGTTGCCGGTGTTCGCGGCGAGCGCCGAGAGATCGAAGCGCAAGACGACGGCGGCTTCCGTCGTGAGGTTCTTGATGAACCCCGGCATCTTTTTGTAGAGCACGAGGTGCGTCAGGTTCTCGCGCCCGGCAAAACGACTGTTCAGCGAGTCGAAGAACATGCGGTACTGCGCGCGGTCGGCGATCGAGAAGCTCGGCGAGAGCGGGACGAGCGCGCCCGTCTGGTGCAGCACGTCGTCGTCGCCGAACGTCCACGTGAGGCGCGTGTCCATGAAGTTCGAGTAATTCACGCCGGCCGGCGCATAGCCGACGGCGCGCGCACCCGCGGTGCCGAGCACCTGATCATCCGACGAAGCACCGCGCTCGGGCTTCGTGTTGTCCGGCGCGCCGTTCACCGGCGCTGCCGTGCCGCCCGCGACCTGCGAAGCGTTCGGCTGCGGAGGCGGCGGCGTCACCTGCGTGCCCGTCGCGTTGGGCAGCGGCTGCAGAGGCGCGCCTGCGTCGGCGTCCGTCTGCGCGAACGCGCTGCGCGAGGTAACTGCAACGAGCGCCAGCGATGATGCAGCTGCAAGCGCGACACGAAGACGGAGCGAGGTCATTGTTGTTCCGGATTGTTCCCGTTCTGGTTCACGCACGCGTGGGACGAGTCGAGCGGTAGATCACCCGACTTGAAGCGAACGTCGTCGTCGCAGCGGGCTTGAATGGTGAATTGGTTGCCGCCGGAGAAATACCGGAGCATCCCGGTGAACGACGTGAGCGGCTGGCCCGCGTTGATGACGGGGTCGAAGCTCGTCGCCGCCGTGGCTTCGCCTTGTGCCTTCGCGACGTTCGTCGCGGTCTGCGTGTCTTGCACGACGATCGCGAAGCCGCCTTGCGAAGAGAAGCTCGAGAACTCCGTGCACTCGACGTCGGCCTCGCACGCGTTCGCGCAAGCGGCTTCGCCGTTCGTGTCGCTGAAGTTCACCTTGCCGTCGCCGTTCAAGTCGCAGTTCGTACGCCAGTTGCCGCTGCCGTCCTGATCGGGCTTGAAGCCCGTTGCAGACGTCGGCCTGCCCGAGCCCATGTGACCGCCGACGTGGATGGCGACGTGATTCGCCGCGTCGGTCGCCACGCGCACGAGACCCGATTCGTTCTTGAACATCAGCGACGCGTTGTTCCAGTCGCCGGGCGCGAGCACCGTGGCTTCCGGCACGAGGCACGGCCGCACTTGCGGGTCCCAGTACTCGACCGCCCACGTCGGGAAGTTCAGCTCGGTGTACCCGAAGAAGTCGCTCGACGTCGCTTGGAGCAAGCGGAGGCGATCGCACACGCCGATCTTCGTCGGCGCGGAGAACGTGTACGCGAAGACGCTGTTGTACATCAGGCCCTTCTGCGGATCGTTCGTCGCGTTCTGCAAGTCGGTCGCGAAGAAGCCGTCCGAGGCGAGACCCGTCACGACGGTGTCCCACTTGAAGGCGTTCGTGGTGAGGTCGTAGCCCGTGTCGATGTCGACTTGTTCGTAGGGGAACGGCGTGCCCGTTCCGCCCGTCGTCGTCGCGCCGCGCACGTCGGCGATGCGTGGGCGCGCGTAGTAGATGAGGTCGCTCACGCCGAGCGCACCGGTGCCAGTCGTCTCGTCGTCGTCGTTCGGAGCGAAGCAACCCGGATCGGCGGAGTCGACGCGCCCGTCGCCGTCGTCGTCGAGCCCGTTCGCGCACTGCGGCGGCGGGTTGCGCGTGAGATCGGCGACCGGCACGTACCCGATGTCCTGCGCCCAGATGCGCGTCTGCCCGAACGCGGCGACGATCGTGACGTCGACGTTGTCCGCGACGCCGTTCACGAGCTGCACGTTGCGCCCGTCCTGCCCGCCGTTGACGGTGTAGACGGTGCCGGGCTTGCTCGAGATGCGAACGAACGAGTTGAAGTCCGTGTCGACCGTGTCGTCCTCGTTGCGCATCTCGAGGTGCACCGTGTACGCGTTCGACGGGCTGAAGTTGATCGGCTGCGGCGCCGCCGGCGTGCCGAGCGTGCCGCCGGTGATCGTGACGACGATGCGCTTGCTCGTCGGCTGCTGCGGCAGCGTGTTCTTCTGCCCGCATGCTCCTGCGATGAGCAGGAGCAGGCCGGGCCCCACGACGCGGCGTAAGCCGCGGCGAGGGCAGGCGAGCGCGAGGGCCAACGCGAAGTAGCGGTACTGCATCAGCGCCCCACCATCTGGATGCGGTTGTCCGTCACCGCGTTGAGCTTGTCGTCGACGCACGCGATGATCTGGCAGACCTCGCTCGAGGCGTCGCACGCGCTGACCTCGTCGCCGCACGACTGGTACGTCTCCGTCGTCTGTGGGTGCGCGCACCTTCGCTGGCGGTAGCTCGCCACCGTGTCGCGGCACGCCGCGAGGATGCAGTGCCCACCGTCGCTGCACGTCGTCGAGCCGCACGTCACGGTGGGATCGATGTCCGTGCCCGAAACCGTCTGCGGGCTTCCCGAGCACCCGCACACGAAGCCGCCCGAGCCCACGCCGGCGCAGTCCGCGTCCGTCGTGCAGGTCGTGAGGCCCGTCGAGTCGACGTTCGGCGGCACAGAGGCGCCGTTCGGATCCTGCCAGCCGCAGGGCCTGCCCTGACGGATGTAGTCGAGCATCGCGTCGCGCTGATTCACGCCGGAGTTGATCTGCGTCGTGTTGCGCTGAAGGACGCGGAAGCCCGAGCCACCGCCCGCGAGGTAGTTGCTCGTCGCGAGCTGGTAGACGTTCGTACGCTGCACGGGCGTCATGCACGTGCCCTTCTGGCCGTTGTTCTGCTTCGCGCACGCGTTCGGCAGCGGGTTGCCGGCCGTGTCGAGGCAGTCGGCGTCGCTCGAGCACTCCACGTTGGTCGAGCCGATGTAGACGTTCTCTGCGCACGCCGAGTACGCGCAGGGGTGCTCGCCGTCCGGCAGCGTGCGCGAGGTGTCGCAGCGCCCGAGCGTCTCGACGGCGGGGCAGTCCTCGTCGTTCTG
>Ga0068868_100004153_pt1 | contig 10119 bp, 10 predicted proteins | sample KBSMisM42_FD_64660 | JGI IMG/M metagenome (GOLD analysis project Ga0068868, IMG submission 64660) | Miscanthus rhizosphere microbial communities from Kellogg Biological Station, Michigan, USA - KBS Miscanthus M4-2 | ecosystem: Host-associated > Plants > Roots > Rhizosphere > Soil ...
GGAACTAGGGAACAGGGGACGAGGGAACTAGGGGACGAGGGAACAGGGGACGAGGGATCAGGGGACGAGGGGACAGGGGACAGGGAACGGCGGGGCACCGGGAGTTATTCGAGGACTAGCAGATTGCGGGTGAACTCTGAGCCTGCAAGGTACTTGAGTCCACGATCGAATGTCACAAGCATTCCGTCTTCTTTGATTGCCAGGCCGAGAAGGTAAGCATTCGTAACTTGCTGGTGGCCGAGGATTCGATGCGCGAACGGAATCGTCACATCGACCCAGGAGTCTTTGATCTCCCAATAGACGTGCCGATGGTGACTCTTCATCATCTGGAGAACGGCGATTGCCTGTCCCATGCTGCGGGGACCCGGCCGAAAGGCGGGATTCGTCGTGATACGCAGGAATGCGGTCTCTGTGAGCGGACAGAGTCCCCACGTCCCCCTGGTGAAAGTGCGAAACCATTTCTGGGTTCTTTGAAAGTGCTGGTGACCCGGTTCGACCAGTGCGATGACGACATTCACGTCAAGCAGATGCTTGCGGGTCAAAATTCTTCCTCGTCCAATTTTTTCACCATGTCAGCGGTTATGGTCCCTCCGGTTGGCGGGAACATGGGAAGTCCGTTCGGGCCTTCGAGAATCTCCGGTTCTTCTGGTGGTGCCGCTTGTGCTCTGCGAACGAGTTCGTTGATTGCCGCACTCAGGCTGATGCCTCGAGCGGAGGCGTATGCCGCAGCAAATTCGTGGACGTGATGCTCGAGGCTGATACTGGTTCGCACCCCCATATTTTACACCATTATAGATTGTGGTGCACTTTCGATAAGTGATGCGAGCAGGATTGGGAGCCGGTGCTGGATAGCCGTTCGTTGCCCAATGCGGGGTTTGGTACCGGATTTTCCTCTGGATTCGTGATGGTGGATACAGGGGTGCCTTAACATTCACCTTTTCTTCGCTTTTTCGATATCATTGGAATGTTGCAAACTGCTAGAATTCGTTCGAAATCAACTAGCCGACGCGTGTTTTTTGATCTTCCCAGCAAGGCGCGCAGGGCAAGTATTTATAGAGGAGAAACACCATGCCTGTCGCCGATGAGCGCACGAAAGCCGTTGAATTAGCCCTGAGCCAGATCGAGAAGCAGTTTGGGAAGGGATCCATTGTCCGCCTGGGGTCGCGGGAGGCGCTGGTTCCGATTTCGGTGATCTCGACGGGGTCGATCAGCTTTGACGGCGCGCTGGGGGTGGGGGGTGTGCCGCGGGGCCGAGTGATTGAAATCTTCGGGCCGGAGTCGTCGGGCAAGACGACGATCACGCTGCAGATTATCGCCGAGGCGCAGAAGAACGGCGGGCTGGCGGCGTTTGTGGATGCCGAGCATGCATTGGATCCTGCCTATGCCAAGAAACTGGGCGTGGATGTCGACAACCTGCTGGTTTCGCAGCCCGATTCAGGCGAGCAGGCGCTGGAGATCACAGAGGCGCTGGTGCGATCGGGAGCCATTGATGTGCTGGTTGTGGATTCAGTGGCAGCGCTTGTGCCGAAGGCTGAACTCGATGGCGAGATGGGCGAATCGCATATGGGACTTCAGGCACGTTTGATGTCCCAGGCATTGCGGAAGCTGACGGGCACGGTTTCGAAGTCGCGTACGTCCCTGATTTTCATCAACCAGATTCGCGAAAAGATTGGCGTGATGTTTGGGAATCCGGAGACGACGACGGGCGGGCGCGCGCTGAAGTTCTACTCGTCGGTGCGGGTTGATATTCGAAGGATCGCGGCGATCAAAGAAGGCGACGCGGTGGTTGGCAACCGGACCAAGGTGAAGATTGTGAAGAACAAGGTTGCGGCGCCGTTCCGGGAGGCGGAGTTCGACATTCTTTATGGTGAAGGGATCAGCCGCGAGGGAGATGTGCTGGATCTTGCCGTGACGCACAATATCGTGGAGAAGTCGGGCGCGTGGTACAGCTACTCAGGCGAGCGCATTGGGCAGGGACGCGAAAACACGCGGAACTTCCTGAAGGAAAATCGCGACATTTTCGCGAAGATGGATGGCGAAGTCCGGAAGAAGCTGGGGATAGGCGCAGCGGCGGTGAAGGCCGAGGTGCCGGAGGTTCCGGCGACTGGACATGCCGAGGCGAAAGAGGCGGTCAAGGCGCGGCGGTAGGAACTGAAACAGAATCCGGCCCGAGGTTAGGGCCGGATTTTTGTATCTTGCATGATGTATGTATTGTATGTAGAATAGGTATCGAAGAGGAGCGAGACATGTCTTTAGCAGAGATGACGAAACGGCATGTGATCACGAAATACGTGAATCCTGCTCGATCTCGCGGAAAAGACAGAGTCGAGGTCAGAGTCGGGAATGTAGTGAAGGAACTTGGATTGAGCAATCGAACACCTTCGGTGTTCTCAACGCTTTCGTCGCAGAATTTCCAGCGAGAAGCCGGCCTGGAGCTAATTGAGAAGCGTGGGGGCCCGGCATCTGGCGGACCGAGTACGACTGTTCAGTTTGTCTATCGAGTGCTGGGGAAAGAGCCGACTCAAGAACATTCGAAGGGTGCTAGCGACCTTATGACTCTCTATGGCATCGGTGCAGAGGTGTTTCGCCAACTGGGCGGGGGAGAGGAGTATCTCAGACGTGAACGCGAGAGTCTCCAGTTCCCGGCGGAGGGACGTCCGCGGAAAGTTGAGCGCTGATGAGTCGGGTGTACTGGGATTCAATGCTGTTCATTTATCTGATCGAAGGCAATCCAGAATATGCACCACGGGTGCGATCGATCTACCGGGCGATGGAGAAGAGAGGAGACGCACTTTGCACCAGCGTGTTTACGCTTGGAGAAGTATTGACGGGACCGCGAAAGCTGGGTGCTTCCGATGTTGTTGGCAAGATCCGGGACTTCTTCCTGCAAGGCAACAAAGTGGATCTTATTCCATTCAGTGTTGCGACAGCGGACCGGTACAGTGAGATTCGGGCGAGTTCGGGAGTGAAGCCTGCTGACGCGATTCATCTGGCATCGGCAGCCGACTCGGGAGTTGAACTGTTCCTTACGCATGACAAGTCTCTTCATAAGCTTGCGATATCGGGAATTCATTTCATTGCGGGCCTGGATGTTAGCTTGTATTGAGCCATTGGGAATGAGTTCAGGAACTGATCCGGTTCAGGACGCGTACATGGTGACAGGTCGGCGGTGAGGGCCGTTTTGTTCCAGCAACAAGGGACGGGCGGTCGACTCGTGCTCTAATTTCATTGATACGCATGCGAATCATTCGACGAGCAGCGGGACAGCTCTTTTTGCGAGCAGTCCTTTGCTCGTTTTTGCTTTCTGGCAGCGCGGATTTTCTGGGCGCGCAGCCGGGGACAGCGAAACCGGGCGGTGCGGCGACGAACCCGGCGGCACCGAGCAACTCGAATGCAGGTGGGGCAGCGGCGGGACTGCATGGCGCTGTGAACCTGGATGGACAGTGGAGGTTTCACAGCGGGGATGATCCGCTGTGGGCCGATCCTTCACTGGATGACTCGAGCTGGCCGGCGGTGAACCTGAGCCAGACGCTGGTGGAGCAGGGGTTCGACACCTACACCGGATATGGGTGGTACCGGATCAAGCTGCAGCCGGGACAAGTGGCCGACATCGGGAAGATGGCGGGCGGGCAGCAGCTTGCGTTGCTGGTGAAGGGCGACCCGCTGGCGCAAATTGATGTGTATGTGAACGGGCTTGAGGCGGGGCATACGCGGGGGATGACGGAGTCGCCGGCGGAGTATCTCTCGCCGCCGGTCGTGGCGCCGATGAATCCGGCGACTGCGGGGCCGACGGTGATTGCGATCCGGACGTGGGTGGGGCCGACGTTGACTGTGAGCAGCGGTCTGCTGAAGAGGGTGGAAGCGGGTGCTGCGGGCGACATGAACGATCGCCTGATCATGGCAGTGAACCGGCAGTGGAATGAGAACGTGATCGCGGGGTCGGTGGTGACGTTCCTGTTTGTGTGCGTGGCAGTGCTGGGAGGGTTCCTGTACCTGGCGCAGAGGCACCATCAGGAATACATGTGGCTATCGCTGTTGTGCCTTGCGGTGGCTGCAACGGGCTCGGCGGAAGTGGCCTATGGGCTGGGCACGATATCGCTCGGTGCGTACCGTGTGTTGACGGTGTTTTCCGGGCACCTGTTCATGGCGGTGACGCTGGAGTTCATTCTTCATTTCACGGCAACGAAGTCGCGACGATTTGTACGGGGTGTGCAGATCGCGGTGATCGTGCTGCCGTTTCTGTATTTCGTTCACCTGCCGCAGCTCTACCAGGTGCTGTCGATTGCAGCGGAGGTACTTTTCTGCGGGCTGGTGACGGTGCTGCTGTACTACGCATGGCGCGGTGGGCGGAAGGAAGCGGGCGTGATGCTGCTTCCGTTTTTCCTGGCGGCGACGGCGGATTCAGTGGATTCAGCGCTGGGCTATGCAGCGTTCAAGCGTTGGCTGCCAGAGGGATTCGCCTGGCACAAGTTTCATCTGGGCCCGGTGGTTTTCGGCACAGGAACGATTGCGTACACGGTGTTCCTGCTGAGCCTGATTGCGGTGATTCTGTACAGGTTCATTCACATCAGCCAGGACGAGCAGAAGTCGGCGGCGGAGATTTCGGCGGCGAAGAGCGTGCAGGCTCTGTTGATTCCGACGCAGCTGCCTTCGAACAGGAACTTCATGCTGGAGAGCGCGTATCTGCCGGTGAACGGCGTGGGAGGGGACTTCTTCCAGGTGTTGCCGTTGAAGGATGATTCGCTGCTGATTGTGGTAGGGGACGTGAGCGGCAAGGGTCTGCAGGCGGCCATGAACTCGAGCACGCTGGTGGGAGCGCTGCGGAACGAGCTGTCGCACGATCCGGCCACGGTGCTGAAGCACTTGAATCATGTGCTGATTGGGGCAGTGGCTTCGCCGGGAACGGCGGTAAAGGAATTGGATTGCGCTCCGTGCTATGCCACGTGTTTGTGCGCGCGGGTTTATCCGGATGGGACGACGTCGATTGCGAATGCGGGTCACTTGAGTCCATATCGCGATGGGCGCGAGTTGGCGGTGATGCCGAGTTTGCCGCTGGGCGTGATTGCCGAGGCGGAGTATGAGGCGACGACGTTTCAACTGAACCGGGGCGACCGGCTGGTGTTCTTGTCGGATGGCGTGGTGGAAGCGCAGAACGATCAGGGCGAGTTGTTCGGATTCGAGCGGACGCAGCAGGTAAGCAACGAATCGGCGCGGTATATTGCCCAGACGGCGAAGCACTTTGGACAGACCGACGATATTACGGTGTTGTCGCTGTACCTGTCGTCGAAGACGGCGCAGCCCAGCCGGGAAGAGCTTGCATACAGCCGGTGAGGCGAAGAATCAAAGGCTGAGCAGATTCATCGAGGGGACAAAGGGACAAGGGGACGAGGGGACAAGGGGACGAGGGGACGAGGGGCCAGGGCTAAAGCCCATCGATCCGGGCACCAAATTCAGCGGCCTGAAGGCCGCTGCTCCCTCCGAAATGCTGGTCGCTCCGCAATGCGGCTCGCTTCGAAATGAGGAAGGGCCCCTTTTATGACTTTTCGAGTTTGAGGGATTTGAAGGTGGAGTCGAAGCTGGGGCCGCCTGTGGGGGCGCAGCACATCAGGCCGACGTCTACGGTTTTCTGGGTGGGGAAGTAGCCCATGCGGACGGACATGTATTTTTCGCCGTCGAGGGAGCAGAAGGTTTCGATTGAATCTTTCTTGCGGACGAGACGCCACCAGATGGGTGCGGTTTCGGAGAGGTCGGGAAGGGTGGAGCCGTCGGAGTATGTGCGGGTGAAGACGACGCTGGCGAAACGTTTGCCGTCGATGAATTCGGTCCCGCAACGCATCCAGTTTTCGGCATCGATACGGACCATGAGCCCATTTTGATCGTACTGGGTGGCGAAGTTGCCGTTGCAGAGGGCGGTGAATTTGAAGTCGCCGGAAGCGGGGAAGTGGAAGAAGTGACCGCTGTCGGCGACATAGCCGTCGAAGGTTTTCTGCCAGAAATCGGTTTTGGGTTTACTGCGGACGGTGAGTTCGGTTCCGTTGATTTTGCTGGATGCGGGCTCGTTGAGCCAGGTCATGCGGGTGAAGAGATCGTCGCCGGTCGAAGGTGTGGCGGGCTCTGCTGCGATTGCATGCAGAGGATCGAGATGGAGTGCGGCGGCAGCGAATGCTGAGCGATGCAGGAGTTGGCGACGGTTGATTCGCATTGAGGGCCCTCGCGGAATCTGAAGTCGGAATCAGACTGTATCTGAATGTATCAAGAGCCTACGGGAGAGAGGATCGACTGCGTTCAGCAAGCCAGTGATCCGGGCCAGATAGCGGCCGCCCACTCATCGCAAAACCCGCGATGAATGGGGCACATACTGGATTCTCCTTCCCAGGGACAAAAGACTTGAGGAGCAGGCCAACGGGGCGCGTGCAGGTGGGAGTTTCTGCGAGACCGACTTTATTTCAGTATCCGGTACTTTTAAGCATCCAACTGAATGAGGTTGGAAAATGTCCGCAACACCCGCAACAGAAGTGCAATTGAGTCTGGCTATATTTGAAGATCTGCCGGAGTGGCCTCCGAAGTATGTTGAGGGCGCAGTGCCGCCCGGAAGTTTGCCCACATCGACGGAGTCGGTTCACATTGAGCGGTTCCTGACGATCAGAGAAGGAGTTGTCGTCTTCACGTGTATGTATGACAGAAGATCGATTCCGTATTCGTACTTCATCAGCGACGGCGGAACGGCTGAGAAATTCGCCAGGATTCTCAGCGAGAACTGCGGCAAATCACTTTTTGAGATTGGGCTTTTGGCGATCCCCTTCGAGTTGGAAGATCGCGAGTAACGCTGCAAGAGCAGTTTCTCCCTCCCGCCTCGCACCCTTAATCCAAAGCCGGCGGTCGCCGCGGCCGGTCATCTCCGCAACCCCGACCAGATGAGGCTGGAGCCTGCGAGTTTTTCGATGCCGACTCGCTGAGCGCGGTCGTGTCCTCAATCCGCGAGCACAGGGCTGAATGCAATGGGTGAGCAATTGTGACCAGTGTTTGAGGTCAAGAATGCTCCATAATCACGACCAACACGCACGCGTTTGCTCTTGTGTTTCCCTAGATGGAAGCGATGGGAACATATCCAGATTGCGCGAGGTCTGCGGTGTTCAGGAGTATCTATGAAAATGACAATTGCGGTGTTAGCGCTGCTTGCGGTATGGCCCTTCGGGTCCGCCAAGGAATACCGTATGGAGTCCGGTGCAGGCGTTCCGGCGGCGACGGGAGTTGTTAAAGCTCAAAAAGCGAAAGAGAACGGGAACATCAAGCTTGCTATCAAGGTCGACCATCTTGCGACGCCCTCCAGTCTGACTCCCTCTGCCAATAGCTACCTGGTTTGGATCCGCCCGAATGGCGGCGAGGCATTCAAACAAGGCGCCATCGGGGTCGACAAGAATCTAAGTGGTGAATTGAAATTGGAGACCGTCTCGAAGGACTTTGATGTGTTCATCACCGCCGAGCAGAGCGACAACGTAACTTTTCCTTCGGACGTACAGGTTTTGCGCACGCACATAAGCATGAACTGAGTTGCCTTAAGCGCCGGCGGAACGCTACTCGGTGGAGGTTATCCCCGGTCCCGAAGAGCGAGGGACCGGGGGCACCCGGCGCCGGGTATGATTGATGCACAAATTCAGGAGCATACGGGCCAATGGACTACCGCAATTCTCAGACCAAGTTGGAGACCCTTGTCCAGTATTTCAATGAGTCAAGGATGAATCTCATCCCAATCTTCCAGAGGCCGAAGGTTTGGCCCCTGCGGATGAGGCAAGAACTCATCAAGAACATCGTTAACGGTCGCCCGATCCCGGCCATTTTTATGTACAAGGATGTTTCTGGATCCGCTTTTAAATTCAATATATTGGATGGAAAGCAGCGGCTCGATAGCATCTTGATGTTCCTGGCGGTCGATAGCGGCTCCAAACTGTTTGGAGTGCAGAATTGGCGCGACTACATTCTCGACAAGCACTATCGCGATGACGCTAGTTTCATGGTGGATTTTGGCGATGGCAAGAAGAAGGGGCTCAAGGATCTCGACGAAAACACAATTGCAAGGTTGAGGGAGTACCTTGTACCAACAATTGAGATTGAACTGAACGAGAACACCTCCCTCAATGAATTGATCAATCTCTTTGTCGACATAAACCAGTTTGGAGTAAGGGTCAATCGAGTCAATATCGTTCGCGCCTTGAAACAGAACGATCCTCTGCTCAAAGATGTTTATGCCCTGATTGCGGAGAGGCAAGTTCGGAAGCAGGATGTGTTCACGAAGCGGAAAAGTACGCCGTTCGTTTACGTACTGAAGCGCTTGCATATCATTTCCGGCGTCGCCAATAAGACGGTGCAGGCCGATAGAATGTGGGAGAAATTGTTGGAACTCGCGCTTTTTGTGCGATCAGGTGGGAACCATCGGAAACCCACAGAGATTTTGAAGAGTTTCATCAAGAAACCCGACATCCCAGCGAAGCTGTCCAGTTCTGAGCGTTCAACTCTGACGAAGGCGTTCACATTTATGAAAAGGGCTTACGGTACCTCTCCGAGCTTGGAGAAATCGCGTCTTGCAACAGATCAGACGCACTTCTATACGATGGCAACGGCCCTGCTTGGCAGCGACTTGTTGGGCAGGATTGACGAACCCAATCTGATCCAGAAGATTACGAAGTTCGCGCTCCTGATTGAGAAGCCATATGATCCGCAAACAGCGCCAAAGGACGAATTAGAGAAAGCGATTAGGAAGTATCTGTCCCTTTCAGGTGAGAAGACGACGGATGCAACCAGGCGAAAGGAAAGACAGGCGGAGTTCGTCAAAGCTCTCGATCTAATGTGATTGTGCACGCATGTATACCTTCATATTGATCGTGGTCTGCCCCATTCATTGCACAGCTCGTCGCAATAGGTGGCATCGGAGCTTTTCGACCTTGTCGCATTTTGGCAGCTTGAACGTGGGCAATCAGAACGATGCAGGCGAATTGGCGGTGCCGTCTAGCGAACAGTTTTCGACCCTGCTTCGGTCTTTCCGGTGATTCGCGTTCTAGAATCGAAGAGAACCATGCCTTTGACTCGAGATCAGGCCGATGATGTTTGGGAAAGCCAACTCTTCGCTGAAACGCGATCCCTGTACTTCGGGGACCTCGCGAGCACTTACTCGTCACGCAAGCAATGGATAACTGGAGCATCCTTCTTTTTTTCGTCAGGTGCTGCCGCCACCATTATTGCGAAAATGTCGTCGAAGGTGCCGATCGTCCTCTCTTTGCTCGTGGCAGTCATGACTGCTTACTCTGTTGCAATCAACTTAGATTCGAAGATCCGGACGATGGCGAAACTGCATTATGCTTGGAATCAGATCGGCAACGATTACAAGAGGCTCTGGTATCACCACTACGCGGATGATGCAGAGACAGATCTTGCAGATATTCAACGGCGCGAGACTGAGATATCGGAACTGGCGACGACGGATGCGCCAAACGACCAAAAGCGGATGGAACATTGGCAGAATCAGATTTTCAAGCTGCACCGGCTAGAAACCTATGACGAAAGATAATGGCAGCACGAGTGATCATGCGAAGAAAGGCTGGCCTCCGATGCCGAAGCCAGTCCCAAAGGCACCTCCGCCTCCGCCTCCGCCGCCAAAGAAGTAGCAGAGTCTGATGAGGAGATACCAGAATGAGCAAGTGGACAGATCGCTCTAATGAGCAACTAACGGAGGATAGGCAAGGCTGGCCTCCCATGCCGAAAGCAGCTCCGAAAGCACCCCCACCTCCGCCTCCACCTGCGCCCCCAGCTAAAAAGGAATAGAGTCTCGTCGGCCACGGCGGGCGTCGCCTTCAAGTCGTATCGGACTCAGCTGATTGCCGATAGCTGCGCGCAAGAAGGCTGGAGCGCCTACTCATTCGTATTTCTCTGGGTCATGGAGTGATCTCTGATCTCTCCAAAAAAGTAGACATGGGTCACGCGGCTATCGAGCAGATTCTTCGCTTACCACCCCCAAACTGAAGAAGACGTTTGGGGCCCCGTGCGCTCAGAATGACAGCTCGTTTAGATATCAGCTATTGCCGAGATTGCGCTGCATCACTCCCCGGTCCCCAAGTGCGAGGGACC
>Ga0068868_100004159_pt1 | contig 10115 bp, 12 predicted proteins | sample KBSMisM42_FD_64660 | JGI IMG/M metagenome (GOLD analysis project Ga0068868, IMG submission 64660) | Miscanthus rhizosphere microbial communities from Kellogg Biological Station, Michigan, USA - KBS Miscanthus M4-2 | ecosystem: Host-associated > Plants > Roots > Rhizosphere > Soil ...
CGTGACGTTCCTGGCTGCGGTGGCGGTGATCGCCACCATCCTCTTCTACCTGGTATGAGCGCGGTTCCGATCGACCCGGGGAATGCGATCCCGCTGGCGGCCGTGGTGGTCTCGAGCGGGTTCTACTGGGCGGGCTGGCGGCGGCGGGTGCGGCCCGCCACCGGCCCCGACCTGCGCTCCCGGCGGCTGCGCGCGTGCGCGTTTGCGGGGGCGATGGTGGTGCTCCTGATCGCGCTGGTGGGGCTGGACGGCTACGCCGACCGCGGCTTCTGGCCGCACATGCTGCAGCACGTGCTGCTGCTGACCGCGGCGGCGCCGCTGCTGGTACTGGCCGAGCCGTGGAGCATGCTGTGGCGGCCGCTGCCGCTCGGCTTCCGGCGCTCGAGCGCGGGCTGGGTGGCGCACAGCAACGGGGCGCGGCCGCTGCGCTGGCTGGGCCGGATGCTTGCTCGCCCGATCCCGGTGCTGGTCATCTCGATCGCGGTCCTGTGGCTGTGGCACCTGCCCGCCCTCTACGACCTCGCGCTACGCCACCAGAGCGTGCACGACCTCGAGCACCTGACGATGCTGGCCACGGCGATCCTGTTCTGGGAGCAGGTGATCGACACGGCGCCGCTGCGGCCGACGCTGGACCCGATCCAGCTGACGCTGTACGTCTCGGCGGCCACTGTCGCCGGCTGGATGCTGGCGGCGGTGCTGGCCTACTGGCCGGACGCGCTCTACCAGCCGTACGTGGCGGCGGCGCACCGGCCGGGCGGGGTGTCCGCGCTGGCCGACCAGCAGATCGCGGCCGGCGTCATGTGGGGGCCGGGCTCGCTGGCCTACTCTGTGGCCGTGTTCTGGTTGATCTACAACTGGGTCGGCGACGACAACCTCGGCCGCCGAAGGAGACGTCACCGGATTGCGGCCGTGCGAGAGAGAGGAGCCTGAGTGAGTATCGCGGACATACCCAGCGACGTCTCGGCCGGCGCGGCACTGACGCTTGTGGTGCCGCTGGCGCTGCTGGCAGTCGTGCTGCTGTGGGGCTGGACGCTGCGGCGGCGCGTGTTTTGAGCCGGCGCCGGCGCCTGGCCGCGGTCGCCAGCGTGCTGCTGATCGTAAGCGGCGCGGCGCTGGCGCTGGCGGCCACGCGCTATGCCCCCGGCTCGGGGGCCGGCGCGACGGCGCGCGGGGCCGCGGTGAACGGCGACGCCGTCTGGAAGGCGGGGACGCGGCCGGCGCCCAGCTTCGACCTGACCGACCAGCGCGGCCGCTCGGTGTCGCTCGCGTCGCTGCGCGGGCGGCCGCTGCTGCTGACGTTCCTGGACTCCAAGTGCACGACGCTGTGCCCGATCGTGGGCCACCAGCTGGGGGTGGTGGAGCGGCACCTGGGCGCGCAGCCGGTGCGGCTGATCATCGTCAGTGTCGATCCCGCCGACACGCGGCACACCGTGGCGGCCGCGGCCCGCAAGTGGGGCTGGCCCGGGCACTGGCAGTGGCTGATGGGGACGCCGGCACAGCTCGCGCCCGTGTGGCGCGCGTACGGCATCGGCGTGCAGCCGACCGCCACCGACATCGCGCACAGCATGGCGGTCTACGTGATCGACGGGCAGGGCAACGAGCGGGCCGGGTTCCTGCCACCGCTCGCGATCTCGCGGCTGGTGTGGGACGTGCGGCTGCTGCAACGAGGCTAGGCGGGCTCGCCCGGCGGCGGGTGCACCGGCTCGGCGTCGGGCCGCGGATTGTTGCCGATCGTGAAGTGGTCGAGGTCGGTCTCGCTCATTCCGAACATGTGGCCGAGCTCGTGAAGCAGCGTGTCGTGGATCTGGCGGTGCAGCGCGGCGCGGTCGCCCGACACGCGCATGATCGGCCGCCGGTAGAGCGTGATCTCGGACATCACGTCGCTGCCACGGGTCTGCGACTGGTAGACGCCGAACACGCGCGGCTCGCCGGCCCGCTCCTGCTCGACGGTGATGGCCACGTTTCGCTGCGTGATCGCCTGGCCGATCCAGGGCGGCAGCGCCGCCAGCTCGAACTCGACGATCGCCGCGAACTCCTCGTCGCTGACCGCAACGCTGATCGGGTGCGCGGCGAACGCCTCGTCGGCTCGCCGCGCCCGCTCCTGCAGCCACAGGTTCTGGGCGCGCACCTCCTCCAGGTCGGCCGAGACGCTGCCCAGGAACACGCGCGCGATCACGTAGCCGCCGGCCAGCGAGCCTCCCAGCAGGAGCAGCGTGCCGGCCGAGGAGGTGGGGCGGTAGACGAGCGTGTTCACCCACACCGGTGAGGCCAGCAACGCGCCCAGCCAGATGCTCTGGATGGGGTTGCCGCGCCGGTAGCGGGTCAGCAGCCGTCGGATCACGCTGGGATGGTAGGTGCCCGGGCCGCTCCGACCGGCCCGGGCACCTGGTGCGCGGCGCTACTGGTGTGGCAGCACCGGCGTGCCCTGCGCCCGGACGGACTGGGTGAAGGGCCGCCACACGCGTCGGGTCGCATGCGACGTAGGATTCGGTCATCAGCGACGACCAGACACAGCGGCCCGACCAGCGCCCGGCATCCGCCGTCGCCTCATCGCCGGTGGTGATCGCGAGGCACAGTGACGGCCCGCCGCTGCTGGTGCGTGCGATCTGGTTCATCTTCATCGGCTGGTGGCTGACCGGGCTGGTCAACGTGCTCGCCTACCTGATCGCGCTCACGATCATCGGGCTGCCGCTGGCGTTCATGATCTTCAACCGGCTGCCGACCGTGCTCACGCTGCGTCCGCGAACGGTGCACACGACGCACGAGGTGTCGGGCGGCGTCACCCACATCATCGAGACCCGCGTCCCGCAGCGCGGCTTCTTCCTCCGCGCCGTTTACTTCGTCCTGATCGGCTGGTGGTTCGGCGCGATCTGGTCGGCGCTGGCCTGGCTGCTCTGCATCACCGTGATCGGGATCCCGGTAGGCGTGATGATGTACAACCGGCTGCCGGCCGTGATGACGCTGCGCCGCTACTAGCTTCCTGCTTGGTTCAGGCCGGAGTGCTCAGTGCCCGTGGGCGCGCAGGGCCATGTCGAGCAGCACGAACAGGCCGATCGCGACGGGGTAAAAGACAAGGCGTCCCATGCTGGTCTCATCGGCCCAGGCCGGTTGATGGTTGAGGGAAGAACTCCGATCGGGGATTGCGGCCTCCGGAGCGGAGGGGGAGGGATTCGAACCCTCGGTACGCCTTAACGACGCACAACGGTTTTCGAGACCGCCGCATTCAACCACTCTGCCACCCCTCCAGGTGCCCGAATATCCTAGACGACGAGCGGGATCGCGGGGGTTCGCGTTTACTCCACTGGCGACAGGCTGTGGAAGTGCAGAGCCAGGAAGCTACGGGCCGCCCTACCCGCTGTGGGTCGGTGGGCCAGCCGGCAAGCGGCTACGATCGCCGCGAGGATCATGATCAGCGGCGTCCACGGAATCATCTTCACCAAAGACGCAGACGCGGTGCGCGCATTCCTTCGGGACGTGCTCGAGCTTCCGTCGGTGGATGCGGGCGATGGGTGGCCGATCTTCGCCCTCCCGCCCGCGGAGCTGGCCGCCCATCCAACCGACGATGCTGGGCATCACGAGCTGTGCCTCATGTGCGATGACATCGAAGCGGCCATGAACGAGCTGGAACGCAAGGGGGTCGAGGTCAGCCGGCCGATCGTCGAGGAGCGGTGGGGGCGGGTGACGGCCATCCAGATGCCCGACGGCTGCGAGCTCCGCCTCTACCAGCCGCAGCACCCGACTCCGCCGCACGACTAAGGCCGGTAACCGCCCGGTACCGCAAAGCCCCGAGCCGGGTACCGCAAAGCACATGGCCGGATACCGCGGGACGGCGATGGCTGAGGGCGCCGCGCCGGCCGATGGCAGCGTATCGGCAAGGCGAAACGTAAGCCGTCCCGCGTCTGCCGGCCAAGGCCGACCGGCATTCCACAAAGCCAGGCCACACCCCCGCGTCCTTTAGGAGGACACCTTGAAGAAGTACCTACCCCTCGCCCTTGCGGGCATGGTCGGCGCAACCATGATCGCGCCCAGCATCGCCGGAGCGATGACCACCCGCAACGTGGCGTATGACAGCACCCCGGCCAAGGGCACGGTCAGCGTGCCGTCGGTCGGCCCCGAGGCCTACTCGTTCAACGAGGTCGGCGACGAAGTAATCCTGCGACCGCACTCCACCATCGGCCACGTCAAGGTGACGATGGAGTCGTGGGCCTGCGAGAGCGGCTCCTGGCAGTCCGGGTGCATGACGACGCCCGGCGCCACGTTCAAGACGCCGATCACGCTGAGCCTCTACCGCTACAGCAAGCGTGATGCGACGACCGGTGAGGTCAAGCCGGGCAAGCTGATCACGCAGATCACCAGGACGTTCAGCATCCGCTACCGGCCCTCCTCCCAGTCGGACACCGAGTCGCGGTTCATCGGCAAGGACGGCCAGCCCCACAACGGGATCGCACAGACGATCTCGTTCCCGGTCAACCGCAACCTCCCCAACGACGTCGTGTGGACGGTTGGCTACAACACGAACACCAGCGGGCACGCTCCGCTGGGCCATACCTCGCCCACCGACAGCCTGAACGTGGGGCTGTCCCCGCGAGCGCGGGTCAGTCACGACCGGTTCCCCGGCTCGATCATCTGGGACACCCGCTCGGCCGGGTTCACCGGAGGCGCGCCGTTCGTACCCGGTGAGCTCAACCTCGACCGCGACGCCTGGGCCGGCTACGTGCCGGCTGCGCGCTTCACCGTTCGCTGACGAAAACCTCCCCGAATCGGGGAGGTTCCGCCGGGCATGGCCGCCCGGCGCTGATGAGTCAGGCCACCAGCGCAGTCACCCTCTAGCGCTCGGTCAAAAGCCGGTCTGGTACCGTCACGGCCGTGGCTGAACTGGCCCCCCAGACGCTCGATCTGACCGACGACCAGCGCGAGATCCAGGCGCTCGCGCGCGAGTTCGCGCGCACCGAAATCCGCCCCGTGTCGGCCGACGTCGACGAGCGCGACACCTACACGCCGCTCGACGTCGTCTACAAGGCCGCCGAGGTCGGACTCACCTCTTTCATGCTGCCCGAGCAGGTCGGCGGCGGCGGCATCGGCGATGTGCTGACCGGCTGCATCGTGCAGGAGGAGCTGAACTGGGGCTGCGCGGGCATCGGCAACCTGATCACCTCCGGCGCCTTCTTCGGCCGGCCCGTGATCGAGGTCGGCACGCCCGACCAGCAGCAGCGCTGGCTGGCGCCGCTGTGCGGGCCGCAGCCGCCGCTCACCTCGCTGGCCTCGACCGAGCCCGGCGTCGGCTCCGACACCGCCGCCATGGCCACCACCGCCGTGCGCTCCGGCGACGACTACGTCCTGAACGGCCAGAAGACCTGGATCTCCAACGGCGGCATCGCCGAGTACTACGTGATCTTCGCGACCGTCGCTCCGGGCACCGGCTCCAAGGGCGTCACCGCCTTCGTGGTCGAGAAGTCCGACCCCGGCATCACCTTCGGCGAGCCGATGCGCAAGATGGGTCAGCGCGCCATCATCAACACCGAGGTGTTCCTGCAGGGCTGCACGATCCCGGCCGACCGGCTGCTGGGCGAGGAGGGCAAGGGCTTCTACAGCCTCATGCACACCTTCGACGAGTCGCGCATCCACCTGGCCGCCTCGGCGATCGGCATCGCCCGCGCCGCCTTCGAGTATTCCGTCGAGTACGCCAAGACCCGAAACGCGTTCGGAAAGCCGATCGGCCAGCACCAGGCCGTGGGCTTCCGCCTGGCCGACATGGCCACCCGCATCGACGCCGCCCGCCTGCTCTGCCACCGCGCCGCCCGCCTGATGGACGCCGGCAGGCACGTCCCGGCCGAGGCCGCGATGGCCAAGCTGTTCGCGTCCGAGACAGCTACCTGGGTCACGTGGGCGGCCATCCAAACGCTCGGCGGCTGGGGCTACTCTCGCGAGTACCCGGTCGAGAAGTGGTCGCGCGACGCCCGGCTGGAGGAGCTCGAGGAGGGCACCTCCGACATCCAGCGGCTGATCGTCAGCCGCCGCCTGCTACGCGACTGAGCCCACCGGCGGCAGCGCGTCCTCGTCGATCGGTGCAACCCCGGTGTCGGTCAGCACGCGCAGCGCCTCGGAGGGCATGTAGACCCGCACCGGGTCGCCCTGCTTGTAGGTCAGCTCCTCGCCGGTGTTCTGCACCAGCGCCTGCACCCTGTCGCCGTTGGCCAGGATCACGATGATCTGGTTCGAGTTGCCCAGGTAGACGACGCGTTCGACGATGCCGGGTACGCGGTTCTCGCCGCTCGACTCGTGCGGCTCCAGGTGCACCCGCTCGGGCCGGATCACGATCCGCGTGTCGCCGGTGGTGTGCGTCTCGCCGCGCGACGCGTGCAACTCGAAGTCGCCCAGCGTCACCCGGCAGCGCCCGTCGCTGTCGCCGTGCGCGACCACCCGCATCAGGTTGGAGACGCCCAGGAAGTCGGCGACGAAGGTGGTCGACGGCTCCTCGTAGACCTCGGACGGCGGCCCCACCTGCTCGACCCGGCCGTCGCTCATCACGGCGATCCGGTCGCTCATGGTGAGCGCCTCCTCCTGGTCGTGCGTGACGTAGATGAACGTGATGCCGACCTGCTGCTGCAGCGCCTTCAGCTCGATCTGCAGCGCCTTTCGCAGCTTCGCGTCCAGCGCGCCCAGCGGCTCGTCCAGCAGCAGCACCGCCGGCTTCAACACCAGCGCCCGGGCCAGCGCCACGCGCTGCTGCTGGCCGCCCGACATCTGGGCCGGCTTGCGGCGCTCGAGGCCGGTCAGCTGCACCAGCTCCAGTGCCTCGCCAACCCGCTGCTTGATCTCGTTCTTGGGGGTCTTCTGGCGGCGCAGCCCGAACGCGACGTTGTCCTGCACGGACAGGTGCGGAAACAGCGCGTAGCTCTGGAACACCGTGTTCACGTTGCGCTTGTGGGGGGGTGTGAACGCCATGTCCTCGCCGTCCAGCAGGATCTGCCCGCTGGTTGGCTGCTCGAAGCCGGCGATCATCCGCAGCGTGGTCGTCTTGCCGCAGCCGGACGGGCCCAGCATCGAGAAGAACTCGGCACCGGGCATCTCCAGGTCGATGCCGTCCACCGCCGTGACGTCGCCGAACTGCTTCACCAAGGCTATGAGCTTTACCTCACCACCGGCCACGCAAACTCCTCTCGAAGTGGGTCGCCAAGGGTACCCGATTGATGCACGAGCCGACCGGCCATCTACATCCCGAACCCTGCGACGTCGTCGACCGCCGAGCCGCGGCCGCCCTCGCCGCGCGTGAACATCCGGAACACGGCCACGCCGGCCACGACCGTGATCAGCGTGATCAGCATGATCACCGTGGCCAGGCCGTCGGTCGACGGCAGCGGCGTGGCCCGGGTTGCGTCGTAGATCAGCATCGGCACCGTCGTCGAGTTGGCGCCGTTGGACAGCCACTGGCTGATCACGAAGTCGTCGATCGAGATGGCGAACACGATCGCCGCGCTGGCCACGATCGCCGGCAACAGCAGCGGCATCAGCACCAGCCATAGCGCCGCCCCCGGCGACGCGCCCAGGTCGGCCGCCGCCTCCTCGTACGACCTGCCGATCGAGAACAGCCGGCCGCGCACGATCACCACCACGTAGCTGATCGAGAACGTGACGTGCCCGAGCACCTGGGCGAGCGTGCCGGTGTTCACGAACGTGAACAGCTGCGTGAACAGCAGCAGCAGCGAGACGCCCATCACGATCTCGGGCGTGACCAGCGGGAACAGCATCAGGAAGTTGGAGGCGCCCGAGCCGCGCCCGCGCCAGCGGGCCAGGCCGAGCGCCAGCATCACACCGATCGGGGTCGCGATCAGCACGTCGATCGCCGCCAGCTTCAGGCTCTGGTTGAGCGCGCCGCGGTAGGAGGCGTTGTGCCAGATCGAGTCGATCGGGTCGGAGAAGTACCACTTGGTGGTGAACCCGTGCCAGACCGTGAGCGAGCGGCTGTCGTTGAACGAGAACTGGATGGCGATCAGCACCGGCGCGATCGCCCACACCATGTAGCCCCAGGTGATCAGGACCAGGAACCGCGGCTTGCCCCAGGGGTTCGTGATCCAGCCGTGGACGCGCTGCCAGAGCGTGAACTCCTTGGTCGCGGCGGAGGTGGCGACGGCCTGGCTCACGCCACCAGCTCCTTCGAGGATTTGTGGATCGTCCACATGTAGTAGCCCATCAGCACCACCAGGAAGGCCGACAGGACGATGGTGATGGCAGCGCCGATCGTGGGCTGCGGGCCGCCGTGGAAGTAGAGGTCGATCTGGTTGCCGATCATCGAGGTGGTGGGTGCGCCGGAGACGATGTTGGGCGTGTAGTAGTCGCCGAACATGGGCAGTACGATCAGCACCGCCCCGCCCAAAAGGCCGGTCTTGGACAGCGGCAGCGTCACGTGCCAGAAGGCCCGGAAGGGGCTGGCGCCGAGGTCGCGCGCGGCCTCCAGGTGCGAGCGGTCGATGCGGTCGAGAGAGGCGTACAGCGGCAGGATGAAATAGGGGATGTAGCCGTAGATCAGGGCGAAGATGACGGTGAAGCTCTCCCCGCCCAGGTAGTTGTTGGGCTGGCTGAGCAGGCCCATGTGGTAGAGCAGGTCGCTGATGTGCGTGGCGGACAGGAACCGCGCCGCGTAGCCGCCCGGGGCGAGCAGGTTGATCCAGGCCAGCATCCGCATCAGGTAGCTGATCCAGAACGGCAGCACCAGCAGGATCAAGAGCAGGCTCTTGGTGCGCGTGGCGTGGCGGGCGATGTAGTACGCAACCGGATAGCCGATCAGGATGCAGCCACCCAGCGAAAGCGCGACGTAGCGGATCGTGCGCAGGAATACGTCCCAGTAGACGCCGCCGGGCGTCAGCTCGTTCAGCACGTGCGCGACCCAGCCGGTGTTCCAGTTGAGCGGGTTCCAGGCCGGGATCGGCGTCTGCAGGATCGGGTCGATGTTGCCGAAGGCCACGCCGACCACGGCGTAGAACGGCAGCAGGAACAGGATCAGCAGCCAGACGACGCCCGGGATGGCGAAGGCCGGCCAGAGCCAACGTGGATACATGCCCCTACTTTACGCGCCCGACAGGAACGTCGAGTACCCGTCCTGCCAGAGCGACTGGCCGGTGGTTGTGAGCGTCATCTCCTGAAGCGAATCCGGGCCGAGGTCGGACTCGGTCAGCACGCACGTGGCGAGCGTCTCGGGGATGACCTTCTTCTTGACGAGATCCTCGGGGACGATCTCGTTGAGCGGGGGCTGGTAGCCGTTGAAGTTGACGAAGTTGGAGTAGGCGACGCCGTTGTCGAGCATGAAGTTGAGGAACAGGTGCGCCAGCACCGGCTTCTTGGTGGTGGTGCAGATCGACCACATGTCGTTCTGGATCGGCCCCTTGCCCTTCACCGGGTGCCAGAAGCGCAGCAGCGGGCCGGTGGCCTTGTTCGGCAGGTAGTAGAAGAAGGCCGACATCATGTCGCCCGACCAGGCCTGGTTCAGCCAGGCCTTGTTCTCGGGGATGGTCGAGTACTGGAGGTCGCCGACCTTGATGTTGCAGATGTTGTAGAGCTCCTGCAGGTCGGCCACGGCCTGGTTGATCTTGGCCGGATCCTCCGTGTTGATGTCCAGCTCCCCCTTGCGCAGCAGCGCCATCGCGATCGTCTCGCGCACCTCGGACAGGAGCGCCGTCTTGCCCTTGTAGGCCTGGGCCTGCCAGAAGATGTCCCAGGGGTTGGACATCGAGGGGATGTCCTCCTTGACCTGGTCGGTGCGCCAGGCGATGCCTGTGGCGTAGGCCGTGTAGGGCACGCCGTACTGCGAGCCGACGTCGTAGAACGGGTCGACCAGCGAGGGCCAGACGTTCTTCTTGAGGTTCGGGATGTAGTCGAGGTTGAGCGGCTTGATCAGGTGGCCGGCCACGACGCGGTCGAGGTTGTCGGGCGTCATCTCGGTCACATCCGGCTGCACGGCACCGGACGCCAGCTTGGCGACGCCGGTGTTGATGTCGTCGAACGGCGTCACCTTGACGGTCACGTTGTACTTCTTGCCGAACTCCTTGAGCAGCGCGCCGTAGATGTACTCCGGGTAGTTGAAGATCGTGAACTCGCCGCCGGTCTCGGGCTTCATCCCG
>Ga0068868_100004161_pt1 | contig 10112 bp, 8 predicted proteins | sample KBSMisM42_FD_64660 | JGI IMG/M metagenome (GOLD analysis project Ga0068868, IMG submission 64660) | Miscanthus rhizosphere microbial communities from Kellogg Biological Station, Michigan, USA - KBS Miscanthus M4-2 | ecosystem: Host-associated > Plants > Roots > Rhizosphere > Soil ...
GGGACCGAGCCGGGTGTCCGGAGACAGGCTCATGGGGCTGCCCGAATTCTAGCCGTCCGGGCCGCCGGCAGGCGATTCTGGCAGCATGCACACGAAAATGTGCACTTTCGGCAGATTTTCGGCGTCAAAAATCGGATTCAGACTTGCTTTGCGCCAAAACGAACGTAAAATCGCGCATCAACGTCAGAAAAAGGGAGGCGGCATGGCGAAGGCGAAGATCCTGAAGTTCGATGCGGCGGGACCGGGTCTTTCCAAGACGGAAATCCTCAAGGTGTGCGAGGCGGAGAACGTCCGCTTCATGCGGCTGCAGTTCACGGACATCTTCGGCGTGATCAAGAACGTCGAGCTGCCGAGCTCGCAGTTCGGCAAGGCGCTCGACGGCGAAATCCAGTTCGACGGTTCGTCCATCGAGGGCTTCACGCGCATCGAAGAGTCCGACATGAACCTCGTGCCGGACCTGAACTCCTTCGCCATCTATCCGTGGGCGCACCGCAACGGCGAAAAGGTCGGCCGGCTGATCTGCGACGTCTACAACCCGGAGGGAACGCCCTTCGCCGGCTGCCCGCGCATGACTCTGAAGAAGCAGATGGACAGGGCCGATGCGCTCGGCTACACGCTCGTCACCGGTCCCGAGGCGGAGTTCTTCCTGTTCCGCCGCGACGCCAATGGAGACCCGATCGTCGACACGCACGACGAGGGCGCGTACTTCGACCTCACGCCGGTGGATCGCGGCGAGGAAGCCCGTCGCGACATCGTCCTCGCCCTCGAGCAGATGGGATTCGAGGTCGAGGCGGCTCACCACGAGGTCGCCGCCGGCCAGCACGAGATCGACTTCAAGTATGCCGACGCGGTCACGACCGCGGACCGCGTCTCGACGTTCCGCTTCATCGTCAAGAAGGTCGCGATGGACCACGGCCTCCACGCGACGTTCATGCCCAAGCCGATCTATGGCATCAACGGATCGGGCATGCACGTCCACCAGTCCTTCCTCGACAAGAAGGGCAACAACGTCTTCTACGACGCCAAGGCCAAGTACCAGTTGTCGAAGACGGCGCTCAACTACACGGGCGGCATCCTGCGGCACGCCCGCGCGTTCGTCGCGATCACGAACCCGCTGGTCAACTCGTACAAGCGGCTGGTCCCCGGCTACGAGGCCCCGATCAACGTGGCCTGGTCGATGCGCAACCGCTCGCCCCTCGTTCGCGTGCCGGCGCGGCGCGGCATGGGGACGCGGATCGAGGTCCGCATGCCGGATCCCTCCTGCAACCCGTACCTCGCCTTCGGAGTGATGCTGGCGTCGGGCCTCGACGGCGTGAAGAATCGGATGGATCCGGGCGAGCCCGTCGACAAGAATATTTTCAAGATGAGCGAGCGCGAGAAGCGCCGGCTCCGGATCGACCAGCTACCGGCGAATCTCTCCGAGGCGCTCGACAACCTGGAGAAGGATGCGGTCGTCACCGAGGCGCTCGGCGAGCACATCCTCACGCACTTCCTCGAGGCGAAGCGCGGAGAGTGGGCCGAGTACATCTCGCGCGTGCAGCCGTGGGAGACGGAGAAGTACCTGGAGACGTACTGAGGAACGAAGACCGAGTTTCGACGGGAGAGTAGATTCGACCGGCTTCTGACGTTGTATAACTAAATAAGGCTGGAAGCGATTCCAGCCTTATTTTTTTAGGCACCTGACCGTATTAGACTTATCCCATGGGCGTCCTGTCCCGCAGATTCCTGGAAAGGCTCTCGGCCGGTCCGCCCCTGCTGCTGGACGCGGCGATGGGCACCGAGCTGCAGCGGCGGGATGCGGACACCCGTCTGCCCCTCTGGAGCGCGCGTGCCCTGCTCGAGGACCCGGAGCTCGTCTGGACCGTCCACTCGGATGAATCCGGCGCGGGTGCGGACATCCTCACCGCGAACACCTTCCGGACGCACGCCCGGTCGCTCGCCGCGGCGGGAGCCGACGCGGACCCCGCGGAGCTCACGGCGCAGGCCGTCGGTCTCGCGCACCGCGCCGCCGCGATTCCGCGGCGCGAGATCTTCGTGGCGGGCTCGCTCTCGCCGCTCGAGGACTGCTACCGGCCGGACCTCGCCCCGGACGACGCGGCGCTCGCCCGCGAGCACGGCGCGCAGGCCCGGCGGCTGGCGGATGCCGGCGTCGATCTCATCCTCGCCGAGACGCACAACTCGATCCGCGAGGCGGAGGCGGCGCTCCGCGCGGCGAAGGCGACGGGCGTGCCGGTCGCCATCTGCCTGGTCACGGACGGCGCGGGACGGCTGCTGTCCGGCGAGCCGATCGAAGACGCCGCCGCGCGGCTGGTGGCGCTCGAGCCCGACGCGATCGGGATCAACTGCGTGCCCGCGGCGCGCGTCGTCTTCGAGCTCGATCGCATGCGGGGCGCCGCGCGAGGAACGCCGCTCGTCGCCTATGGCAACCTCGGGCTTCCCCAGGACGCGAAGGGCTGGAGCTTCGGCGACGAGCTCGCGCCGGAGGCCTACGCCGAGGAGGCGTCGCGCTGGGTCGCGCTGGGCGCGAGGATCGTCGGCGGCTGCTGCGGCACGACGCCGGAGCACACGCGGGCGGTCAGGCGGATGCTGGACGAGAATCCAGAACGGGCGTCTTGATCGTCGTAGGGGCGGGGCTCGACCCTCGACGATCTGTCGTCCCGAGCGGAGCGAGGGACCCCTTTGAGCGCTCGGAGCGCGTCCATCAGCCGTACTCCGTAGAAAGGGGCCCCGAGTCGCTGCGCTCCTCGGGATGACACCTCGAGATCTTCGCTCTCACCCAATCAACATCGCGTCCCCGAACGAGTAGAACAGGTACCCCTCCCGCTTCGCCTCCTCGTACGCCGCCAGCACGCGCTCGCGGCCGGCGAACGCCGACACCAGCATCAGCAGGGTCGAACGCGGCAGGTGGAAATTCGTCAGCAGCGCGTCGATCGCGCGGAACTCGAAGCCCGGCGTGATGAACAGGTCCGTCGAGAACCGCAGCTCCACGCCGGGAGAATCCTCGCGCCGCGCGGCCGCCTCGAGCGATCGGGCGACCGTCGTCCCGACCGCGACCACGCGCCGTCCCCCGGCTCGGGCGCGGGCCACCGCCGCCCGGGTGTCCGCGGAGACCGTGACCTCCTCGGCCGCCATCGCGTGCCCCGACGTGTCGTCCGCCGTGACGGGCTTGAACGTGCCCGGTCCGACGGCGAGCGTCAGGTCGGCGATCTCGACGCCGCGCCCGACCAGCGCCGCGAGGATCCCCGTCGTGAAGTGGAGGCCCGCGGTGGGCGCGGCGACCGCGAGCGGCTCGCGTGCGAACACGGTCTGGTACGCCTCGCGGTCGTCGGGACGATCCGGGGCGGCCGGCTCCCGGCGGATGTAGGGCGGCAGGGGAGTCCGCCCGATCCTCTCGAGCAGCTCGGGCGAGAGCGCCCGGTCGAACCGCACGACGCGCGACCCGTCGTCGCGGACCTTCTCGACGCGAGCGCTCATCCCCTCCGGGAGCGAGATCGCGAAGCCGGCCTTCGCGCGCCGGCCCGGCCTGGCGAGACACAGCCAGGCGTCGCCCGTGGCGTCCGTCGAGCCGGCCGCACCCTCGCGCGAGAGGAGGAAGATCTCGACGACCCGCCCCTCGCGGTCGCTCCCGTAGAGCCGGGCCGGACGCACGCGGACGTCGTTGCGGACGAGCAGGTCTCCGGGCCGCAGGATGTCCGGCAGCTCCGTGAATCGCCGATGCGCGATTGATCCGTCGGCCCGTCCGAGCACGAGCAGCCGCGAGGTCCCGCGCGGCCGCGCCTCCTGGGCGATGCGGTCCGCGGGAAGGTCGTAGCCGAAGAGGTCGACGCGCATGCGGCGACAGCGTATCCGCGGGCGTGCGTCACCGAAAGTAACAGTTCGCGATCCGCACGAAGCGCGCCTCGCTCGCGAACGCCCGCCATTCGTTTGCGGCTCCTGGACTTACCGCCGTGCGTCCCGCGTGGCACGTGCATTGCCCTCATACTGCGCAGGAGAAAGCGATGTCTTCGAATCACGGCTGGAGCTGGTCGTTCAAGGTCGTGCTCGTTCTCGCGGTGGCGACCGCGATCTGGGCGAGCGCGGCGACGGTCGCATTCGGCGCGCTTCAGGCGCGCGCCCGCGCCGCCGCGCCGTCCGCCGTCTCCGCTCCGCCGGCTTCGCATCGTCGCTGACCGCGCCGCCGGTCTCGGCGCGGGAGGGAGGTCGTGTGGGGCTCTCTCGTCGGGCGAAGACTCCGGTCCTGGTCTCGGTCCTCGTCGGGGTGGCGGTGGGCGCATGGCTCCTCGCGGCCGACGCGCGAAGCACCGGGCGCGCCGGCGCAGGCGGGGGAAGCCGCACCGCCGCGGCGAACGGCCCGCCCGGGCGGGCCCCGATGACGACGACGACGCCGAGCCACACGCCCACCGGGTCGCCGCCCCCGTCGCCGACCCGGACGCCGACGCCCACGACGACGGCCCACTTCCACAGCCCCACTCCGACGAGCACGCCGCTGCCGTTCATCTCCGGCATCAGCCCGGCGTCCGGTCCCTCGAGCGGCGGCACGGCGGCGACCGTGACGGGCGATTTCTTCCAGCCGGGAGCCACGGCCGCGCTCGGCGGCCTGGACGCGTCCGCCGTCGTGCTCGACGGCCAGCACATCGGGCTCACGTCTCCGGCGCTCCCGCCCGCGACGACCAACGCCCTGACCGTGACGAATCCGGGCGGAGGGTCCGTGTCCTGGCTCGACATCTGGTTCTCCGACTACCTCGACGTCCCGCAGTCGAGCCCGTTTCACGCCGACATCGAATGGCTCTTCCGTCAGGCGGTATCCCACGGCTGCGGCAACGGCAACTTCTGTCCGGCGGACACGATGACGCGCGCGCAGATGGCCGTCCAGCTCGACAAGGGAGCCCACGGAGGGCACGCCGAGTACCTGCCTCCCGCGTGCACCTCCACCGTCTTCGCCGACGTGCCGTGCCCCGGCGGCCTGTACGTCGACTGGATCAACGACATCTCGACACTCGGGATCACGGCGGGCTGCGGAAGCGGGAACTTCTGCCCGTTCGCGCCGGTCACTCGGGAGCAGATGGCGGTGTTCCTGCTGAAAGCGACGCACGTCCCTGGATACGCGCCGCCGGCCTGCACGTCGACGGTGTTCACGGACGTGCCCTGCCCGGACGGGCCCTACGTCGACTGGATCAACGAGCTCGCGGCGGAGGGGCTGACGTCCGGTTGCGGGGGAGGGCTCTACTGTCCCACGGCGGTGGTTTCGCGGGGCCAGATGGCCAGCTTTCTCGTCCGGACGTTCTGGCCGCCGCTGCCCCCGTAGCCGCGTCGCGCGCATCCTGAAATAACCTGCGTCCGTGACGTCGGACTACCCACCGGGACGCGGGCGCGTTCGCGTGCTCGCCGCCGGAATCGAGATCGAGGGCGTCTCGATCGCCGGGCACGAGTCGTTCTACAAGCTGCCGGGATTCCGCACGCTGCTCGAGTTCGGCCGCGCGCCGGACGACGTCGTCGGCTACGCGAACGTCTGCGTCACGCACGGGCATCTCGACCACATGGCGGGTCTCGCGCATCACGCGTCGCGGCGGCGGCTCGGAGGTCTTCCGCCCGCGCGCGTCCTCGTGCCCGCGGCGGCGGCGGACGACGTCGCCGCGTGGCTCGCCGCGTCGGAGCGCCTCGAGAACGTGGACTACGGTGTCGAGCTCGTCGCGGCCGCGCCGGGCGATCGGGTCCGCCTCCGCAACGACCTCGAGCTCCGCGTCCTCCCTGGGCGGCACCGCGTCCCGACCGTCGGGTACCTGTTCTCGGAGGTGAGGCACAAGCTCGTCCCGGAGCTCGAAGGCTTGCCCGGCGCCGAGATCGCGCAGAGGCGGGCTCGCGGCGAGACCGTCGCGCGGCGCGAGGAGATTCCCCTCCTCGCGTACCCGGGCGACTGCTCGCCCGACGTGTTCGACGCGGCGCCGGAGCTCTTCCGGGCGCGGGTGCTGCTCATCGAGTGCTCGTTCCTGCTCGCGGAGGACGTCGAGCGCGCGCGCGACTATGCGCACATTCACGTGGCCGACCTGGTCGCCCGGGCCGACCTCTTCGAGAACGAGGCGATCGTGCTGACGCACTTCTCGCAGCGCTACCGGCCGGATGAGATCCGGGTGGCTCTCGCCGGGCTACCCGACGGGCTTCGGGAGAGAGTGATCCCGTTTCTTCCCGAGTAGCCGGCGGAGTCGCCGCCGGAGTCGCCGGCGACCGACATATTAGCTCCCGCTAATATGTCGACGGCTTACGCGGTCTACGCCTTACGGCTTGCGGGGGCGCTACTTCGTCAGCGTGATGTCGCCGCCCGGGGCGACGACCTGGTCGCCCGTGACGAGCGGCTTCTTCAGGTCGTCCATCGAGAAGGAGATCTGGTTGCCGGCGACGTTCACGGTGCCGGACAGGGCGCCACCCGTGCAGCCCTGCATGCCCATCGAGCCCGTCAGCGAGTGACCCGTCAGCATGCCGTTCAGGTGGCCGCTCGAAAGGCCGCAGCTCGTCGTCGTGACGCTCCCGGTGACCTTGTCGCCGGTCTGCGTGAGGTTGGCGACGACCGGCACCGCGGAGCAGCCCGCGACGCCCGAGTGGAACGTGCCGGTCCATGTTCCGGTGACGTTGACGGCCGCCGTCGCGCCGCTCCCGGGCGAGGTGACCATGTTGGACGAGTCGTTGCACGCGGAGGCTGCGATCAGACCCGCCGCGAGCATTCCGGCGAGCGGAAGCGAGAGGTTCGAGGTTCGGCGGGACGGCATGGACGGCTCCTTTCGAGTCTGCCGGAGAGTCTACGCCCGGGGATCGGGAACTTCTCGGCGCTGTTCCCGCCTTTAAGAACTCTTTAGGTCGGCCGGCGCGTCCCGGGCCGTCTTCGGGAGCCGCTCGGCGAGCAGGACGCGAAGCCGCTCGAGCGGGATGGGCTTGACCAGATGCGCGTCGAACCCCGATTCGATCGCCTGCTCCAGGTCCTCGGGCTGGGATCGGCCCGTCAGCGCCACGAGGGTGATGTCCTTTCGGTCCATCAGGCTCCGGATCCTCCGGGCGACCTCGAAGCCCGAGATGCCCGGCAACCCGATGTCCACGAGCGCCACGCGGGGACGCCGGGCGACCGCCCGCTCGATCCCGGCCGCGCCGCTCTCCGCCACCTCGACGACGTGGCCCCATTCCTCGATCAGGCTCCTCAGACCGTCTCTCAGATCCGCGTCGTCCTCGACGACGAGCACGTCCGGCGCGTCGCGGTCCCGCGACCGGCGCTCCGTTCGTCCCGCTCCGCCACCGGTCCGCACGCGGCGGACCATCCTGCCGACGGCCCCCAGGACGTCCGAGGGCTCGAACGGCTTGGCGAGGTGAATCTGGAAGCCGGCGGCGAGCGACCGGATCCGGTCCTCCTCGCGGGCGTACGCGGAGATCGCGATCGCCGGCACCTTCCCTCCGTCCGCGGGGCGCCTCTGCCGGATCCTGCGGAGCAGCGAATAGCCGTCCTCGACGGGCATCCCGATGTCGCTGAGCAGCACGTCGGGCGGGGAGGCGTCGAAGGCCTCGATGGCCTCCGCCGCGGAGCCGACGGCGACGACGCGGCACCCGGCCGACCCGAGGATCTCGGCCAGCAGGTCGCGCGTGTCCCACTGATCCTCCACGACGAGCACGCGCACGCCCGCGAGGCGGAAGGCGGAGAGGTCGTACGCGGCGGTGCGCGGCCGCGACTCGGGCAGCCTCGGCTCGGCCTCCGCGGGCGCGAGCGCCGCCGCCGGCAGGAGGATGATGAACGTCGAGCCGAGGCCGGGCCCGCCGCTCTCGGCGCCGATCGAGCCGCCGTGCAGCTCGGCGAGGTGGCGGGCGATGGCGAGCCCGAGCCCGAGGCCTCCGTGCGAGCGCGTCGTCGAGCTGTCCGCCTGTCGAAAGCGGTCGAACGCCCTGCCGAGGAACTCCGGATTCATTCCCATTCCCGTGTCGCCGACCGTGATCTCGAACTCGGCTTCGCGGCGGCCGAGGGTGACCGTGACCTCGCCGCCGGGAGGCGTGAACTTGATCGAGTTGGAGACGAGGTTCCAGATGATCTGCTGGAGACGGTCCGGATCGCCGAGGATCCGGTCCTGCTCGGCGCCGAGCCGGTTCTGAAACTCCATCCGGATCTTCTTGCCCTCGGCCGCCGGGCGCATGGCGGTCATGGCCGCCTCGATGACCTCGGACAGGGCGGACGGCCGCAGCTGAAGCCGGAGCTTCCCGGTGATGATCCGGGACACGTCCAGCAGGTCGTCGATCAGCTTCGCCTGCGCCATGACGTTGCGCTCGATGACCTCGAGCCCCTCCCGCAGCTTGGGCGCGCCGGGGCGCTCCGACCGCAGGAGGCGCGTCCAGCCCAGGATCGCCGAGAGCGGCGTGCGCAGCTCGTGGGAGAGCGTCGTCAGGAACTCGTCCTTCATCCGGTTGGCCTCGCGCGCCTCCGCGTTGATCGCGTTCTCGATGGCGATCGAGCTCATCTGGGCGAGCTGGGTGAGGATCGCCTCGTCCTCGGCCGAGAAGTCCCCGATCCGCTTCTCGAGGAGATAGAGGATCCCGATCGGCCGGCCATCGCGGCCCGTGAGGGGCGCGGCCAGCCACCCGGCGGCCGCCGAGGGGTCGAGACGCGCGGCCCACTCGGCGGGCAGAGGTCCGCGGGGAAGGCGGACCGCCTTGGGCATGTCGGTCAGGAGCGCCACCAGCGAGGCCTCGTCGGGGACCACGCGGCGGGCCTCCGCGTCGCCGGCCTCGGGGGGAAGAGAGACTGCGCGGCGCAGAGCGGTCCACTTGAGATCCGGGGCCGCCAGCGTGACCGCCTGGCTCGCGTCCAGGATCTCCCGCGCGTGGTCGGTGACGACCTGGAGCATCCGGTCGAGGGACAGCGCCGAGTTGATCGCGATCGAGGCCTGCGTGAGGCGGTGGAGCTGGCGCGCGCGGTCCTCGAGCGTTCCCGCCTGGGAGCGGATCTGCTGCGTCTTGCGAAACAGCTCGACGAAGACGGCGACCTTCGGCTTCAGCACGTCCGGCTGGATCGGAGCCAGGATGTAGTCGACGGCTCCGAGCGAGTATCCGCGCGAGGCGTGCGTGTCGTCGGGATACGAGGTCACGAAGATGACCGGCGTGTGCTCGGAGCTCTTGCGCTGGCGCATCAGCGCGGCCGTCTCGAACCCGTCCATGCCCGGCATGTGCACGTCGAGGAGGACGACGGCGAACTCCTCCCGAAGCAGCAGCCGCAGCGCCTCCCGGCCGGACGCGGCGGTCACGACCGTCTCGTTCAGCTCCGAGAGGATCGCCGACAGCGCCAGCAGCTTCGCCGGGTTGTCGTCGACCGCGAGGATCTTGACGTCGCCGGTAGTCATGTCAACGGCTCAGCGATAGAGCCAGGAGCGAAGCACGGACAGCATCTGCTCGGTGTCGACCGGTTTCGCGAGGTAGTCCCATGCGCCGGCCTGGATCGTCTTCTCGCGGTCGCCCTTCATGGCCTTGGCCGTGACGGCGATGATCGGCAGGTCCTTGAACCGGCCGTTGCGGCGGATGGTCCGCATCGTGTCGTAGCCGTCCATGTCCGGCATCATGATGTCCATCAGCACGACGTCGACGCCCGGCGTGGTCTCCAGCTTCTGGATCGCCTCGTTGCCCGTCTCGGCGGAGATCACGTCCATGCGCTGGCGCTCCAGGACGCTCGTGATCGCGAAGATGTTCCGGATGTCGTCGTCGACGATGAGGACCTTCTTGCCGGCGAGCACCTCGTCCGTGGAGTAGAGCCGCTCGATCCGCTCGCGCTGCTTCTGCGGGAGCGTCGACATCGGCCGGTGCAGGTGCAGCAGGGCCTGGTCGACGAGCCGGTCGAACGAGCGCACCGGGCGCACGCCCGCGGTCCGGTAGAGCCGGTCGAACCGGTCCCGGTCGGCTTCGCTCAGCTCGCCGTCCGGCGGCGAGAACACGACGGGAATCCCGCGATTGCCGCACTGGCGCAGGATCTCTCCGATGGACTCGACCGCCGACGCGGGCTGGGACGACGCATCGAGGACCACGCAGTCGAACGTCGCTCCGTCGAGGGCGCCGAGAGTCTCCGCGGGCGAGGGCGTCGTTCGGACGTTCACGCCGTC
>Ga0068868_100004162_pt1 | contig 10112 bp, 12 predicted proteins | sample KBSMisM42_FD_64660 | JGI IMG/M metagenome (GOLD analysis project Ga0068868, IMG submission 64660) | Miscanthus rhizosphere microbial communities from Kellogg Biological Station, Michigan, USA - KBS Miscanthus M4-2 | ecosystem: Host-associated > Plants > Roots > Rhizosphere > Soil ...
CGGGCGGAGCAGGCGGCGCAGCGCTCGGCGGCGCAGCGGGCGAAACGGGCGGCGGCAGAATCGAGCTCGACGGTGCGTCGGGCCGGGCAACGGCAACGGAAGGCGGAGCGCCGGTGGGCGTGGCGACGACCGGCTGCGCGACACCCGGCTGCGCCCCGGGAAGCGTCGCGGCCGGCGCACGACGGGCCGACGTCGCTTCCGCTGCCGCGCCTTCTCGAACACCCGGCGCCTCGGATCGCATTTCGCGCCGCAGCTCCAGGAGCCTCGCCTCGATGAGCTTCAGCCTCGTGGAGAAGTCTTCGAGACGTTCATCGAGCGCCGAGACGCGCTGCCGCATTCTGCTCGCCGCGATCAACGACCAGATCGGCAGCACCAGGGCGAGCAGGCCGAAGCATCCCAGGGACGGGAGCAGGTCACTCATGTCGTTCAGGCTTGATACGGTAGGTGGATTCTATGTCTCTCCGCTGAACGAGCCGGCGAACCCTGCGCGGCCGACAGTGGGGCCATCCAGCCGCATGGCCGGCGGCCTTGCGGCGAGCGGGTTACGAGGCCTGCGCGGTCGTGGGAGGCGTTCGCTGCAGGGCGGCCCGGTAGTCGTGCATGGCGCGTCGCGCGATGCGCTCGTAGACCTGGATCCGGCGTACGGACCGCCGACGCTCGGATGCGGTCAGGTCGCCGTGAGCCAGAGACCTCGCCTCGCGCCCGAGAACGTCCACCGCGCGGGCCCACCGCGCGCCCAGGAACTCGGCCGTGGCCTGTGTGTAGGGTGTCATGTCGCCATCCTCCGCGGTCCCGGGCCGCGGAGCATGATGCAGATGGATCAATTTGCCGAGTCGGGCGCGTGAAGCGCCGGCCGCCCGCCACCGGGCGGCGCCGTTGGACCTATTAGCGAGCGCTAATATGTGAGCGGACCGCTAGAGGATTTCGCGGGAGCGCAGCTCGCGGAGGATGACCATCCCGAGGAGCACGAAGGCGATCGCCAGGAGAAGAGGGCCGAGGACCATGAACGCCGTGAAGACGTACGGCGTCTCCTCGATCAGAAGGGTCAATCCCAGCACCACCGCGAGCGCGGTCGACAGAATCGCGAGCCGGAGGGCGACCGTGGAACCGACCTTCGGATTCGCGGGCGGCGGCGCCGGACGTGCCGTGCTGCTCATCGCATCGCCTCCTGCGTCTCCTGCGGCTTGTGGGCCGGCCCGTGGCAGTCCAGGCAGGAATCCTTGCCCGTCATCAGCCTCAGGACCTGGTCCTTCTCGTGTTTGGCGAGGAAGTTCGCCGCTCCCGCGTGGCAGGTGAGGCACCGCGTGTTCGAGTACGGGTGCGCGATCTTGATCGGCTTCGCGTAGTGGCCCGTCGTGTTGTGCCAGACGTGGCCCACGCCCTCCATTTTCGCGCCGACCGTGCCGAACATCCCGTAGTCGCTGTGGCACGTATAGCACTGGTCCTGCAGGATGTACCGGTTCTTGTAGTGGACGGCCGCGAGCGAGTCGCTGGCCGGGTTCGTCAGGTCCCGGACGTGACCCTCCATCACGTGGCATGCGCCGCACGCCTCGACGGTCATCGACTTCTGCATCCCGTGCGCCGTCGCGAGGAACACGACGACGACGGGCACCACCATGATTCCGCCGAAGAGGAGCGCGCGCGAGACCGAGGTGAGGCCCCGCCTCCGCAGGCTGGACCAGATGACGGCGAGCAGGACGAGGTTGAGCAGCGCGAAGAAGATTCCGACGCCCTGGATCCACTGGCTCGTCGTCCCGATCCAGCCGTGAGGCTCCGGAACGCCGAGGTCCGGCGGCGCGGCGGTGAGCGCCGCCGCTCCCGAGAAGAGAGCGGCGGCGACGAACGCTTTCACGTCAGCTACTTCTTTTCCTTCAGCCACGCCCCGTCGACGGCCTTCGCGCCGCGCTTCTCCTTCTCGGCGACCAGCCACTTCCCGTTGTCATTGAGGTCGTGCGCGTCCTTCTTGGGCAGCGTCTCGGTGTGGCAGGTCTGGCAGTTCTTGACCTCGACCCCGGCCGCCTTCGCCTGCTTCTGAATGTCCATGGACGCGGAAGACGTCCCGGAGAACGCGATCCAGCCGGCCCAGACGAGCAGCGCGGCGGTCAATCCGAGGCGGGACACCTGAGTTCTCATTCTCTCCTCCTGCCTTTGGCTACGGTTTCCAGTGCACGAAGATTCCATATCGATCCGCATTGTAGTTCGCGAGGGGGCCCGCCTGGTCAAACGCCGGCGACTCACCGTACTTGTCCCACAGCCACTCGAACTCGAGCCCCCAGCGGGGCGTGACGAAGTACTCGGCGAGGGCCCGGATGCGGTTTATGGTGAATGGGATCGATCCGTCGTTGCCCATCCACATGTAGTTGCCGTTGAGCGTGAGCGCCTTCCAGGCGAAGGTGACGCCCCCCTCCCAGGTGTGCCCCATCTCTCTCTGAAAAGTCGGGACGATGTCGAAGTCCTGGGGCTCGCGGATGAGGATCGAACGGTTGGCCTTGAATTCCCCTCCGCTGGCGCGCAGCGTCAGCATCCCCTTGAGCAGCGTCACCTCGGCGTCCGCGAGGACCTCGCGGAGCACCGTGGACTGCAGGATCTCGGGAGCGTCGTCGCTGGCGTGGCTCTCGCGCCAGCTCCCGCCGATCTTCAGGAAGTTCTTGAACGTGTATCCGGCCCGGACCTTGTAGCGGTCCCGGCTCGTGAAGTCCGTCCTCATGATCGGCTGGTTTCCGTCGTCGTGGCGGTAGTCGCCGGAGAGCATGAAGCCCCCCTTCGCGAACGACGCGCCGCCGCCGAAGGTGTTCACGGTCCGCGTGTAATTCCCGGGCGCCTCGCCGGGGATCACGACGCTCGAGAGCTCCGAGCCGAACGTCACGTCCTGGTGGAGCTGCGACCAGCCGGCGTTGACGGAGACCGGTCCGAGCTGGGTCGCCGTCACGGTCGCGTCGAACACCCGGTCGTCCCTCTCGAGGGATGTGTTCGAGAGCGCGATCTGCCGGATGTCGCCGGTGCTCACGCCGCCGAACGTCATCGTGTCGATGAACAGGCTGGTCGCCAGGGCGCTGCCCGTGAGATCGCGGCTGCGCTCGGTCCACCCCGCGGAGAGCGTCACGTTGGAGAGGATGCTGAACTCCGCGCGCGCGGAGCCGCGCCAGTAGTCCGTCTCCGCGTGCGAATTGATCGTGTCGGTGAGGCCCTGGAAGAAGCGCGAGATCTCGAAGGACACGAACGTGCCGGCGTCGGTCTCGCCGGAGCCCGTGTCGCCGTCCGCGTCGGAGCGGACGTAGCTGCCGACGAGCCGCAGCCGGGAGATCGGCTTCGCCGTGACCCAGATGCTCGTCACGGGTGTGTTGGTGCTGTTGTTGGTCGTCCGGGCGATGCCGTCCGCGTGCTCGTCCTGCCCCAGGACCGGGACGCTCACGTTGCCGTCGCCGGCTCCCGGCGCCAGGGAGACGGTTTCCGCCGACCGATACTTGCGCCAGCCCTGCACGATCGCGCCCTGCACCATGCCGAAGTCGAAGCCGAGCCCGACTCGAAACTCCTCGTCCCTGGAATTGATGTTCTGGTTCAGCAGGAACTCGTCGCTGCCGAGGTGATACGTCGAGGTGCCGGGGCCGCGGTAGATGTTCTGCGTGTAACCGAGGATCGGCGTCAGCTTCTTGCCCGGAAGGATCTGGACGTTGACGTCATAGATCTGGCGGGTGCGGTTGTACGTCTGCTGTCCCGGGACGATGCCGTCGTCGATGAACGGGTTCGCGAACGCGGGCAGCGCGCTGAAGTAGTCGACCGTCCGCCACGTGAAATCGAGCTTGAAGAGATTGAGCTGGCCGGCGGACAGCCGGAACGAGCCGGCCGGGCCGGCTCCGAGATCGGAGGCGTCGACGCGGAAGTAGTCGAGGACGCCGTCGAGCGGCGCCGAGGAGGCCCACGAGAGCGAGCGCAGGAGAACGCCGGGCCGGTCGTTGATCTGTGACCGGTACTCGTCCTCGTTTCCGGTGACGTCCACGAATCGGTAGCCGAGCTCGAACTCGGGCAGGGCGACGACCGGCTCGGCCTTGGCCTCCGGTTCCGGGGCCGCCTCCTTCTCCGCGGCCGGCTTGGTCTCCGCGGGCTTCGTCTCCTGCGCCGGCTTGGTCTCCGGGGTCTGCTGCGTCTGCGGTGTCTGGTCCGTCTCCTGAGCCGCGAGGAACGGCGCGGCGGTCCAGGTCGCGAACGCGACGAGCAGGGAGCTGGCGATCCGCGGAGCTGGCGACATGGCTATTTCAGGAGCGGCTCGGACAGGTTGGAGCCGTGGACGGCGACGTGGCAGGTCGTGCAGTTGCGGTAGCGGGGCAGCGCGAGATCGTGGAACGACGGCGGCTGCTTGCCGGGCGTCTTCGGTCCTCCCGTCTGCGAGTGGCAGGAGAGGCAGAGCTGCTCGACGCGCGCCCAGATCAGCATCTTCGGGTTGTTCGAGCCGTGGGGCTCGTGGCAGGAGAGACAGTTTCCGCCAGAGCCGGTGACGTGGTCGAAGACGAAGGGGCCGCGCAGGTCGGCGTGGCAGCTCAGGCACGGCAGCTCGCCCTCGCGCGTCATCCGGACGGGCTCTTCCTTCCGCCCGTGCGGATCGTGGCAGGTCACGCAGGTCATCCCTCCGCGATCCAGGCGGTGCGCGAAGGGCTTGCTTCGGAAGCTCGCGGAGATCGTCGAGTGGCACGTCTGGCAGAGCTCGCCCGCCGGCTTCGCGACGAGGTGGTCGCTCTTCGGCGGGGCCTTGTGGATCGAGTGGCACGTCAGGCAGTTGACCGACGCCGAGTTGGCGTGGAAGCCGGTCACGAAGGACTGGTAGTGGTTGTTCTTCTCGTGGCAGGCGAGGCAGTTCTCGGCCCCGGAGAGGCCGTGGAATCCCTGGATCAGGGTCGGATCGCCGCCGCCCTCGATGTGCTTCGTCCCGTCGCCGTGGCAGGTGGTGCAGGCGTCGTTGGGGTCAGGCTTCTTCTCCTTGTGAGACCAGCGCGCGTGTGGGTTCTTCGCGAATCCCTCGACCTCGGCCCCGTGGCAATCCGCGCACTTCGGGAGCTCTTCCGCCGCGGCGTGGGCCGGCGTCGTCTCGGCCGCGCCCGCGGCGGGCGCGGGGGTCCCCGGCGCAGGCGGAGTCGTGGCCGCGGCCGGCGTGGTCGCGGCGTCGGGCGTCTTCGAGGCCGGAGTCACCGCGGCGGCCGGAGTCGCCGCAGGATTCTGTGAGGCGGCCGGAGTCGCCGCCGGGGTCGCTGTCGGCTCGGGCGCACCCGCGCCGCCGAGAGCGAGCGTCAGCGTGGAGAGCGCCGCCAGGGCCGCGAAGGCGGCGAGCGGCCGATACCCGCGGCGAATGCTCATGGGCTCGCCCCCGCGTCTGACACTGAGTCGCTACTGCGCGTGAACCTTGTCGACCGAAAACTCCGCGTCCGGTCCGTGACACGACGCGCAGGCCTCGCCGAACGGCGCCGTCATGACGAACGCGTGCGCTGCGGCCGACTGCGAGTCGTGGCAGCCGAGGCACGCGGCGGCCGTGGGCTGCTGCGGCGTGTAGAAGTCGTTTGGAGTCTGGGTCGGGAGCCGGCCCGCCGGCAGGTTCTCGAGCACCTGCTGCGTGCCCTCCACGTGACACGTCAGGCAGTCGCGCAGGTCGCCCGGGAAGCGCACGTCGTTGAAGTCGAGGTAGGGCTGCGTCAGGTCCTCGCCCCGGTGGATCTTGTGGATCAACTTCTTGAAGTCGAGCGACTGCGAAGGCTCGTCACCGCTCGTGAAGTTCGGGTTGTGGCACATCACGCATTCCTGGGGGTTGAGACGCTGCCCCCCGTGGAAGGCGAGCTGGTCATGGCAGGTGTTGCAGTTCGCGATGTCCACCACCATGCGGCGCGGGTCCGCCGTGCCGCCCGCGAGGTTCTCGTAATGCACGGGATTGAATGCCGCCTCGCGGATCGTGTCGTCGTCCGGGGGTGGGAACTCGACGGCCACGTCGCGCCGGGCCTCGATCGAGAACGCCCAGGTGCCCGTCGCGTCCGCGGGAATGGCCTCGGTGAACGTGTAGGCGGATGCCCCGCCGCTGGACGTCGCGAGGTTGGCCGGCTCGCGGAACGGGTTGATCGCGTAGTCGGTCGTCGGCCCGCCCATCAGGATGTTGAGGTTGCTGCCGCCGGAGTCGGTCGTGAAGGCGGAGGGAGGCACCGGCGTCCCGTCGTTCTCGGTGATGCGGAAGGTCACGGTCGGGTGCTGTCCCGGCGCGGCGTTGGACACCGAGACGATCTCGGCGTTGAGCCCCTTCAGCTGCGTCGACTTGGCGGGGACCGTGTGGGCGCCGATGATCGACGCGTCGAACTCACGGCCACCCTGCGGGACGTGGCAGCTCGCGCACTGCGAGTCGTCGGCCTGCGGGCCACCGGGGTGGTTCGCGCCCGTGACCCAGTCGATGTTGTCGTGGCAGGAGGCGCACGCGGCCCGTGATGGGAACGTGTACCAGACGTTGGACTGGGTGGCCTCGGGCGTGTGGCACCGCACGCAGTTGCGGATGTCCTGCGGGAACACGACGTTCGAGAAGTCGTGCACGGACTGGCTGTTGCCGATGATGACGTACGGGGTGCCGGCCTGCACGCTGGGAAGGTCCTCGCCGCGGTGGATCTTGTGGATCATCACCTTGAAGTCGACGGTGTTGCCGGTGTCCGGATCCGTGGTCTGGGGCTGGTGGCAGGTGACGCAGAGCTTGATGTCCTGCCGCGAGCCGCCGTGCGCGGAGAGCGTGTTGTGGCAGTTGTTGCACGCGGCGTTCGTCGTCTTGTCCCACGTGTCGGTGACCGTCTGCCCGTCGGGCCGAAAGTCGTGCTCGAGGTTGGCGTAGTAGTTCTTCCCGATGATGTCGGTGAGGTTTCGCGTCGCGTAGACGGCCAGTGTCGTCGTCTTCGTGCGGTCGAAGTCCGCCGGCAAGGCGGTCTTGAACTTGTAGACGGAGTGGCCGACCTCGACGTCGGTCCAGGTCCCGCCGGAGTCCGCCGCGGCCTGCGTCGCGGAGACGCCGTTGATCGGGCTCGTCTGAACGCGCGTCGTATAGGAGGTGTAGTGCCGCGAGTCGGGGTCCCACCAGGCGAGGACCTGGTTGATCGAGAGGCTGCCGACCGTCACCTTGCCGTTGCGGTCGAGCGGCTGGTCCGCGTCGTCGGTGAACGAGTAGTCCACCACGGGCCGCAGGTCGTCCGGAATGGTGATGCTGTTGACCGTGATGTGGAACCCCGGCCGGATGTAGCCGATCTCATCCGCGGTGAGAAAGTGCTCCTTCTCGTGCGGCGAGTACATCGCGGCGGGATCCTGGCTCGAAGTGCGTGGGCCGACGATTCGCGTCAGCCTCGGGTTCGTCAGAGGCAGGATGACGAGCGCACTCGTCGCCATCATGGTGACGAGACCGCTCCGCGGCGACTTCATGACGTCACCTCATGCATTGGAAACCATTGAATTCCAGTCGGATCTATACCACGTCGGGTCCTGGCGAGCTCTTCTCATCACGTGGTCTTCACGTCACACCTTCGTAGGGGGTTGCCGGCTTTGGGTCTTCATCTACGACGACGGCTTGCGTTCCCAGCAAATCTGCGCAGAAGCTCGCCAAAGCATCGTTCGAAAACTCGTCCCAGCCCCGGCACGCCCCGGGAGCGCGCTGGCTGGCGTCGCAGGCGAAAGCGACTCCGCAACGCAGCTGCTCCGAGAGCTGCCAGAGGTCGGCCAGACGCTCCATCTGGGCGCGCGTGAGGTGCGTGCTCCGGCCGAGGGCTCCCTTCCAGCGCCGGTGGAACTCCGAGTCGTGCCAGCGGCGGAACCCTCGGCAGAAGATTCCCTTCTCCGCGGCGACCTCGCACATGGATCGGTCGCCGCCGCACATCGGCTGGAGGGCGGCCCGAAGTCGCCGGATCGTCTCCTCGCGAGTCCAGACGGTGCTGGTCACCGGCGGCGCCTCCGCGGCGCCCGGACGACGACGACGGGTCGGCTGGCCACGTAGATGAGCCGGAGCGCGACGCCGCCGACGACCCACTCCTTCAGGGTGTCGCGGCCCTCGCTGCCGACGACGACGAGGTCGGCGCGCAGCCGGTCGGCCTGTCGCGAGATCGCGTCCGGGACGGACTCGGCAGGCTTCAGCGAGACGAGTGTCACCACACCCTGCACTCCCTCGCGGCTCAGGGTTCGAGCGGCGGATGTCATCGTCCGGTTCACCCGGGCCCCGTCCTCGGAGGGAGTCACGCCCCGTGGATGGCCGCCGTGCCCGTTCCGGGACGCGACCGTGACGACGGTCAGGGACACGGAAGAGTCGAGTCGGGCGAGCCGGGCGCCGAATCGAAGGGCGGCGGCGCCTGCCGGGGAGCCGTCCGTCGCCACCATGACCTTCATCGAAGGCCCGACACGCCTCGTGCTCATGCCTCTCTGAGTACCGCGACCCGAGATTCGCCGTTTGATGCGGATGCATCAATTTGGGCCGCCCCCGGGCCGCTACCCTCGGAGTCGACGTGAAAGCGAGGTTCCCATGAACGTCACGCAAGAGATTCCGAGGAGCGAATGGGGCGCCTTCCTGGAGGGCTTCACGCGGCGCAACGCCGCGCGTCCGGCGACCGTGCAGATCCTCGGCTCGCGGATCGGCGCCCAGTACGAGGCGCGCCGCCTCGCGCTCCAGGGGATCTTCCTCGAGCGGTCACGCACCACCATCACGATCGTGCTCGGCGAGTCGCCCGTCCTGGTCGAGCATCCCATCGGGTCTCCGTCCCGCGTCTGGGTCGAGACGTCCGACAGTGGCCTCGAGAGGACGCTCGAGATCGAGGCGTCCGACGACACGAAGACGATCGTCGAGCTCTCCCGGCGCGAATACGCGGCGACCTGAACGCCGCTCGCGTGAAGGCCCCGGCGGGGCCTAGTCGCGTCGCGTCGGGAGCGGTGCGCTCTCGGACGGGATGAGCCGATTCTTGTACGCGTACGCGACCGCGGCGAGCTTGCTGTGGACGTCGAGCTTCTGGAGGATGCGAGCGATGTGATTGCGGACCGTCACGGGGGCGATGAACATCTGCTCGGCGATGGCTCCCGTCGGAATCCCGCGCGCCATCAGGCGGAGGATCTCGAGCTCCCGCTTCGTCAGGGGGTTGCCCTGGGTCGACGGAGCGTGCGAGGGGCGCTCGCCCGTCGGAGGTTTGACCGCCTCGGCCAGGTCGTCTTCGAGCGTTGAAGCCGCTCCGCCCGGCTCGCGAAGGACGTGGACGAGCGTCGCGGGCCCGGAGCGAACGGCTGGAATGGCGAACGTGGTGATCGACACCTTCTTGCGTCGCCCGCCCGCCGCCGCGACGTCGAGCTCGAAGCGCTGGACCGGGTCGTCCTTGTGCGACCGCGCCTGGGTCGTGATCGGGCAGCTCGGGCAGCAGTACATGTTCCCGAACGCGTCGCGGCCGCACATGATGTCGTAGCAGTGCCGCCCGAGGACCTCGTAGGCGGGCCGGCCGAGCAGGCGCTCGCAACCCTTGTTCCAGAGGATGACCAGGTCGTTCGCGTCGAACGCGAACACGGCGTCGTCGCTCTTGGCGATCTGCTCGAGGAGGTCGACCGGCCTGGTCATGTCGGGGATCGTCACGATCATACCGTGGCAGTCCGGTCTTTCGATCGATGCCTGCACATCCTTAATGTGCCGCGAAGGCCTCGAAATGATGCGTCTGCGTCACGCGGCCCTGCCGCGGCCCGCTCAGAGTGGGCACATGACACGAGGCATCGCGGTTCGAGCTACCCAGGGCCCTTTCCGGGCCGTCGCCGGGTTGCTCCTTGCGAGAGGAGGTGTCGAGCGGCGTTTCGTGAGCACTGCATCGAGCGAGATGAAACCGTCTCAAAAGGAGGCATCATGAAGAAGCTCATCGCGGGAATGCTCCTGGCTCTCTTCTCCACGCTGCTGATGGCCGCAACCCTTCCTCCGATTCCCCGCGGACAGAAGCCGAAGCCGGATCCCCGTCCCTGCCCCACCTGGATGTCGAGGGTCCCGTGCCCGGTGCCGCCGCTGCCGCCGGTACCGAAGACCGGCAAGTAGGCCGCCTTCGCACGAGGAAGCGCGCCCGGAGCCTGCGGGCCAACCGGGCGCTTCCTTTTCCGGCCCTTCG
>Ga0068868_100004165_pt1 | contig 10110 bp, 8 predicted proteins | sample KBSMisM42_FD_64660 | JGI IMG/M metagenome (GOLD analysis project Ga0068868, IMG submission 64660) | Miscanthus rhizosphere microbial communities from Kellogg Biological Station, Michigan, USA - KBS Miscanthus M4-2 | ecosystem: Host-associated > Plants > Roots > Rhizosphere > Soil ...
TGGTAAATTGGCATAGATCCTTGGCTCAAGATCCTGGCTTTTGACATTTATACAGCAGAAACAAATTATCCAAAGTAAAGATCCTTTTGCTTTTGGAATTTTTCTGGTCACTTTTTATGTTTCGTCTTCGACTAACTCATTCAATCTTTTTTTACCGCCATTAATTTTTCTGTTTCTTCAACTGCTTTTTCGTCCTTTGCAGTCAAACCAGATGGGTTGGTATTCACCGTTATCTTATGTATACTACCTGTAAACTTGTTATCGCCTTCTTTGTAATCAGCTGACACGGCTGTTTCACCATCCATTCCTACATCTACTCCTTCATCAGCTGAATAAAGAAATGGCTGGGTCTTTGGAATCTGACCTTCTGCCACCTTCTGATCGTCGACATATAGAGCGCATTTGCCGCCAGCGCCGGGTTTGCCTCCATCAAATACAAACTCGTATTTGATAACATGCTTTCCCGCAGGCACCGGTTTGGTTGACCCGATGTTGGTTCTTTCAAGGCCAAAATAATTATACTCGTGATGAACCTTTCCGCCTTTCATATAAAGTGACCAGCCTCCAAATCGACCTGCCTGTGAAATGATGACACCGTTTGTGTTTGCATTAGCCAATTCAACTTCCGCGGTGATCGTATAAGATCTATTCTTCGTATTGATGAATGCATTCTCCATGATGCCGGTCATACCCTCGTAAACAGTTAAAGAAGTGCGTTTACCCATCAGGTCAGGTCTGCCCGCAGTAGCAGCGTCAAAACGCTCCGCCCGCCGGTCATCGATGGGAAACACATGATTTTTTGCGGCCTCCTCTTTAAAGATTTCCTGCAACTCTTTCAGTTTTTCAGGATTCTTGTCAGCAAGATTATCAGCTTCGCTGAAATCTTCATTTACATTATACAATTCCCACACATCATCTTTTAATGGCGGATTTTGTACCAGCAGCCAGGGAATCGAATGGCGGGTGCAGGCAACCCATCCATCATGATAGATAGCCCTGTTTCCAAACATTTCAAAATATTGGGTGGTATGTTGAGAAGGCGCTTTAGCATCATCAAATGAATACAGAAATGATACACCGCTGAATGGTGTTTGTTCGGTTCCGTTTACCGACTTCGGGAACGGAAGACCTGCAGCTTCCATAATGGTTGGAGCAATATCAACGGCGTGGCAAAATTGAGTTCTTATCTCCCCTTTTGCCTTGATGCCATTAGGCCAATGAACGACCATGCCATTACGGGTGCCACCAAAATGTGAGGCGATCTGCTTGGTCCATTGAAAAGGAGCATCACCGGCCCATGCCCAGCCAATTGCATAGTGAGGAAACGTACTGGCGCTTCCCCAGTCGTCAATATGATTCATCATCTGGGAAGCATTACCTATGATACCGCTCAAAGCCATCATTTCATTATAAGTACCTTCAGGACCACCTTCTGCGCTGGCGCCATTATCACCCACCACATACAGGAATAATGTATTGTCCATTTCACCCATTTCTTCCAATGCAGAAACCAGCCTGCCGACCTCATGATCGGTGTGTTCGGCAAATCCGGCAAAGGTTTCCATTTGCCTTGCGAACAATTTCTTTTGATCAGAGTTTTGATCATCCCAGGCAGGGATTGCTTTTGGCCTGGGAGTTAGCTTTGCATTCTGCGGAATTATTCCCATCGCTTTTTGACGCGCAAATGTTTCTTCTCTGAGTTTATCCCATCCCTGGTCAAATTTTCCTTTGTATTTATCGATATATTCTTTCGGCGCATGATGAGGAGCATGTGTTGCACCCGTAGCGAAATACATAAAAAAAGGTTTATCCGGAGTAAGGGATTGTTGCGCATTCACCCAATCAATAGCCTGGGTTGTCATATCCACTGTAAAATGATAATTGGGATCTTTTGGATGCTCTACCCGGATGGTACCATCATAAATGCCCGGAGCCCATTGATTCGTTTCGCCACCAATGAACCCATAAAATTTATCAAAGCCTGAATGCGTAGGCCAGTGATCAAAAGGACCGGAAACTGAAACCTCCCAAGGCGCCGTTTCATGGTACTTTCCAAATGCGGCAGTGCTATATCCATTTAATCTCAACATTTCTGCCAAGGGTGTAACACTATTGGGGCGAACACCAGTATTGCCAGGAAAACCAGTCGCCAGTTCCATGATAGCACCTGCATTATTAAGGTGGTGATTGCGACCTGTCAGCAGAGCTACGCGTGTTGGTGAACAAAGAGCTGTGGTGTTGAAATTATTATATTTTAAACCTGTAGCAGCTAACTTTTCCAGGGTGGGTTCGTAACAGGGGCCACCAAATGCACTTGATTGACCGAAGCCCTGGTCGTCAATTAAAACCACTACTACATTCGGTGCTTTTGCCGGCGCCTTCACCGAAAAAGCTGTCGGTGCTTTTGCATTGCGGGCATCCAACGTGGTATCGAAGGGATAGTCTGGTTCTTTAATGGGAAGGACGGTGCGATCTATTTCACTGGTAACGGAATCTACTTTCGCTTCGCTTGTTTTGGATTGCTGGCAGCCATTAAGCAGTACAACAATAGCAAGGCTTAATAACGTGAGTTTTATTTTGTTTTCATTTTCTCTACCCGCTGGTAGCGTCGTTTTGTTATTCATATTTCTAATTTGTTAGTAACAAATGATCATTAAACTTTTGTGCTTTGATCCTTCGAAGTGATTTAAAAAATATCTTTTATGCAACGAAGGCCTAAATGATTGGTTGCAGATCTGTATTCTGCCGGCCACGGGTGCCCATCATGTAGCGTGTACAGTACTGGCCGGTGCACAAAAAAAATCTCCTCGTTGCGCACAGCAATGCTGAGCAGCAAAAAAATAGGAGTTGGGTTGTTTGTTTTATTCTTTTCATGAAGTTCGTTTGCAATGGAGCGATCCGACATGGTGAAGCAACTTGGCGATTTGCGCCGGGGCACTTGATCCTAAAGCCATATAAGAATTGTACCGACTAAAATTACTTGATGACCTCGCTAAAAATTGAATTAAAGATCAGGAACAAGCCAAAACTTATAAATCGGTGCATGGTTTTTTGAAAAATTTCATAAGCCAGAGAAACTTTAAAGTTTAAATGCGATCGACGGTTACAATAACGGTATGTTGTGGCCGAATTATTTTTGTGGATCGCTTCGGGAACAGGACCATCCTAAATAACCTTACAGACTTACCTGCGATTTATTTAATTTAAAGCTGAAATTGAAACTAATTAACGACAATGACGACAGCTAAGCCTAACCCGGATATCAAGATAGAAAATATACAACCCATTCTTTCCGTAAAAGACATGAATCAAAGCAGGGCCTTTTATGTCAATATTCTTGGATTTAAGGAAGCAGATTGGGGAAACGATAATTTTACCAGCATTAGTCGTGATAACTGCGGAATTTATTTATGCAGAAGTGAGCAGGGATTTCCGGGAACGTGGATATGGGTTGGTTTTGATGGCGACATATTTTCATTATATGAGGAACTTAAGGAAAAAGGAGTAACAATTCGGCAGCCTCCCACTAGTCATCCCTGGGCAATGGAAATGCAGATCGAAGATCCGGATGGTCATGTGCTAAGGTTGGGAACTGATCCAAATGAGAATGAACCCTTTTAGTGAATGCATAATCGTACGGAGAAAAACCACAACATTTGGCTCGTCAATAACTCATATTCATCCCCTCTTCTTAACCGGCCCAGGTATTGAATCCTTAAAAATGCAGAGACCGATACTCCGTGTGCGGCCAATCGTACGTCGGGTCTTTCTATGGTGTATCTGTAGACACCTTTGCTCATTTCGCCCTTATACTAAATTATATCATCGAGGTTTTTTGTATCCAAACTGTTTTCCACAATTCCGTTCGAAGCAGCTCCTTTTGATGGGTCTGCTCCCCGTGATTCTTTCACTTTATCCAGAACTGCTTTTGCCTTTTCCGCCATGTGCTCTAGTTCCCGAACCACCGATGTGCATGTAATAAGAAGATCTGGCACACACAAACCATGTCGAACTGAAAAAAAATCAAAAAACTGCAGAAACGACAGGAAAAATATTTGAGGCAGATATCATTTGAAGAAATTTTGTTTGATAATAGCAGGTGGCATTTAGCTTGTGGCTATATTAATTCAAATAATTATTTTCTAATCTCTAAAAAAGGAGGTCGTATGTCATCACTGATCACAAGAAACAGAAATTTCTTTCCAGCCCTCAGTCGTTTTTGGGACGATGATGATTTCTTTAACCGGGGGATGATGAATTGGGGCACATCCAATTTTTCTGACACTACTCTTCCGGCAGTAAATATTAAGGAAACGGAAAATAGTTACGAAGTAGAAATGGCAGCGCCGGGTATGAAAAAAGAAGACTTCAAAATTGAACTGGACAATAATGTCCTTACAATTTCATCAGAAAAAAGTGAGGAATACCAGGATGGTAATGAAAAAGAAAGATACAGTCGTAAGGAGTTCAGCTATCAATCGTTCCAACGCAGCTTTAGCTTACCCAAAGAAGTTGTGGATGAAGACAAAATAGAAGCACACTACCAGGATGGGGTACTTCAATTAAGCATTCCCAAACAAGAAAGGGCAAAGCAAAAGCCGCCAAGGAAAATACAAATAGCCTAAGGATTTTTAAGGGGCTGTCTCAAAAGTTGTTTTCTCGTCATTGCCAGGGGAGAATGACCGAAGCAACGTTTTTGCTGAACATAAATTTAGATTGCTTCGATGCGTTCGCAATAACAACCTTTGAGAGAGCCTCTTTTTTCGCTACAGATCTTTAATACTGTCGCGATAGTCCCTTCCAATAGGAATGGATATTCCATTTACTTCAAGGGAATCGGCTGTATAGGAATCGATCCTTTTCAAGGCCACTATAAAAGATCGATGAATTCGTTTGAAAAGATTGGCCGGCAACAAAGCCTCAATTTCATGGGTGCTCATTTTTGATATCCATTCTTTTTTTGTCGTTACGATCCTGATGTATTCCCGCTGGCTTTCGATGTAAATAATTTCTGAAAATAAAATTTTTACTTTCTTTTTTTGCACGTTTAAAAAAAGGTGATCCTTTATTTCTTCCTTTCTGGCTTCAGCTCTTTCACTTCCCGATGTTCTCACTTTATTTACCGCTACCAAAAAACGTTCAAACTCAAAAGGCTTGAGCAAATAATCTGTTACATTCAGATCGAAGCCTTCCACCGCATATTGATGATAGGCCGTTGTGATGATGACAGCTGGCGGATGTACAAGAGTTTTCAAAAAGGCCATGCCCTTTAATTTGGGCAGATGGATATCGAGGAAAATAAGATCAGTGACGTTATACCTTAACCAGTCTGTTGCAAGAATAGCGTCTTTGAATGTTGCCTGCAATTCCAAGAATGGCGTTTGCGAAACATAGTCCGATAAAACTTTTACGGCCAATGGTTCATCTTCGATGATGATGCATTTTATTTTCGACATGGCTCGCAAGATTGATTTTTAAATTAGCTGTGAACACGGAATCCTGTTGCTGCACCGACAGATCATAGTCTGTATAGAGTAACTCCAACTGGCGTCTTAAATTGGAAAGACCAATATTTTCTTTCACACTATTCTGTGCAGATGTGCCCGAGGAATTTTTTACAGCGAATGCTAATTGTCGTTTAGTCACTGAAAGATGAATATCGACAAATGGCCGGCCCCGGGTTTCAGAAGCTCCATGCTTGAATGCGTTCTCAACCAGGGGCATCAGCAATAGCGGCGGCAGGGCCTGTTTCATGTCTTCAACGTCATAGTTAAAATTAATATTCAGAGACTCATCATACCGCAGTTTTTCAAGAGCAATATAATCGCTGATGATCTTCAGCTCCTGTTCTAGCGCGATAAATTCTCCACCCGTTTCATAAAGCATAAAACGTAATATTTTCGAAAGACGCAGAATAGACTCCGGTGCCAGGTCGTTCTTGTCCCTGGCCAGGGAATAAATATTGTTTAATGTATTGAATAAAAAGTGTGGGTTTGTTTGTGACTTAAGATAGTTCAACTCGGCCGCCTGTTTTTCAATACGCAGTCGTTGTGCTGCCTGTCTTAACTTTACATAGTTATAAATATGCCTGATCGTACCAAAAAAGAAAATTGAACCAACACTATATCCCATTTGAGCAGTAATGGCGGCTTCCGTTGATTTATACGCTATCAATTCCGTATAAATATGTAGCCTGATCCCCAGCAGTCTCCAGGAATACAGTCCATACGCCCAAATGATACAAAATATCCACACAAGCGCTATACCGAGAACAATATTGTAAATAAGAAATCTTCTTTTTCGAATAATAAAGGGACCAGTATATTCTAAAAAAATAAAATTGACAACCATTACGTATGTCACTCTCCACACACCATTTCCCACTTTCTGCCAGAATGTGCCGGGAGCAGAATGGTTACTCAGCAACCATAATGCTGCATATCCAAGTGCAACCCACAAGTAAAATTTGACCAGCTTACTATCAAATGAAATTTTCATTTCACACTAAATATCGGCAAATCTTTGTCGTTGAATGAAGCAGTCTATGGAATCGAGTTTTGAGTAAACCGGTAACGCTGAATCGTCCACTAAAATGGATCAAACATTAAGTATCAAGTTTGAAAGACCAGGATCCAAATAAAAATCAAATTCAAAATTACAATTACGACGAGGCTTTTAATTAAATCCCAATTTGAAATTTGACGCTTGAGGTTGTTTGGCTCTTGTCTTTGCCTCTTGAACCTTGTACCTTGACCAGGCTGTTTGTTTACTCCCACCCGTTGTTTGTTGACTCCTCTTACTGATGTTTTCCTGATTTGGATATTCTTGTGTCAAATACTCAGTTATGAAAAAAAATCTCGTTCTTCCCATCATTATATTATTTGTCGTCGCCAAACTGGAGGCACAAACGGAACCTTCTGCAGGAAGTTGGAAGACCTGGTTCATTACATCGGGAAAAGATTATCGCTTAACGTCACCACCTTCTTACAAAGATGAAATTGCGCAGGTCCTTTCTATTCAAAAAAACCTGGACTCTGCGGAGTGGCAACACATCCAGTATTGGAATGAAGGCGCGCCCGGTTATCACTGGCAAAACATGATCATGCAGATATGGACCGTTGATACCGGCAGATATGGTGCATTGGCGAATATGCTGCTCGGCGCAGCTATTTACGATGCGACCATTGCCGGATGGGATACAAAATATTTCTACAAACGTCCCCGTCCCTTTGCTGCTGACAACCGCATAAAAGCTTATGTGTTAAAACCAGAAAGTCCTTCTTATCCCTGCGAATATTCAATAGCGGCTGGTGTTGCAGTTATTATTATGTCGCACTTCTACCCTTACTTAACAGATTCTGTAAATCGTATGGCCCAACAACTCATGGCATCCAGGGTCGCTGCGGGTGTTGCATTTCCCGATGATACCCGTGCTGGTTTTGAGTTGGGTAAAAAAATTGCCGAAAAAGAAATTGAATACACGAAAGACTTTGTGAATAAAACGCCGTGGGATGGAACGATGCCTGAAGGCCCTGGATTCTGGAAAGGGAAATTTGCCATGTTCCCGACGGCAGGCAAGAATAAGACTGTTGTTCTTGACAGCAGCAGTGAATTTCGTCCAGCCCCACCTCCTGATTTTGCAAAAGACATGGCAGAAATGAAGAACTTCAAGCGAACATTCAGCTCAAATGCCAATGCATTTTTTTGGGCCAGCCAGGGTTTTTGGAATGAAGCGCTGGATAAAAAAATATTCGAATACAATCTGCATCTTGATCCACCACGTGCAGCGAGGTTATATGCCATCGCCGCGATCGGATACTATGATGGTTTTGTAGCTTGCTGGGATGCCAAGTATGCATATTGGGGTATCAGGCCGAATCAATATGATACTACCTACCATTCGCTTGTACCGACGCCACCATTCCCGGGCTATCCTTCTGGTCACGCTGCAATAAGTGGAGTAATGGCCGAACTATATTCCTATTTCTTCCCGGGTGACAGATCTTATTTCCAGGAAAAAGCTAAAGCTGCAGCGGAGTCACGTTTCCAGGCAGGCATTCATTTCCGCACAGACAATGAGGTAGCACTAGAGCTTGGCAAAAAAGTAGCGGACAAGATCATTCAGAAAGTAAAAATGGATGGTGCCGGCGGGATGATGTTGGCAAACCAAAGATGATAAGGGTTATTCTCATGTGTTTATACGGGGATGTTTCTACATCCCCTTTTGTTAAATTAACACATAAGGTTCCGTTAAGTCATTTCTTGAACATGAAATACACAGCGCCCAGTAAAAATGCAAAGCTGATAAGATAGCGAAGATGCAGCGGTTCTTTTAGGATAAACATAGCAAACAAACAAAATACCACAAGAGTGATCACTTCCTGGATCATTTTTAATTGATAACCACTAAAGCCACTTGCAAATCCATAGCGGTTCGCCGGAACCATCAGGCAGTATTCAAAAAAAGCAATAAGCCAACTTAAGGCAATCGCCTTCCACAAGGGCCATCCTTTTTGTTGCAAGTGATAATACCACGCGAAGGTCATAAAGATATTTGAAGCAAAGAGAAGAACAACTGTTCGCATGAGCAGGATTTTTACGTCAATATTATGTAATTAAATATATCTCCCGGGCAACAAAGAAAATGTCACCGCGGAAGGTTATTCCTAGGTTTTAAAAATTCGTTCTGATTTGTAGAATAATTTCCTGCCTTCTCCTGCGCCTAGCCTTATAATTTCTCGCACAGGTTTTGTTGCAAGCAATCTTACGTATTCATGATCGATGCGAAATTTACATCACCTTGAAAATTCGGTACTCATTGATATGCTCGCTGAGTATACGCTGAAGTTTACTCACCTCTTTCGCATCTATAGAGGAATACACACAAGCCGGGAGTATAGAAATTGCAAAAAGAAGATTGAGCGAATAATAACGGAACTGGAGGAAAGAGGCCTGATTCCTAAGAAAATGTCATCCTTCTCAAAAGGACAAAAGGAGAAAAAAGCATCACTCCTACCGAAATGACCAACTAAATTTTGATTCAACCCCACTTTTCATTCGCGTTATTTGTTCACGGCGGCAGCTTTTTCAAGTTTATCTTTTAAATATTTCGAATATTGTTCATGTTTATCCGCGCCCATGATGGCATCCAGCTGTGCCCACCGCCCCTGGCTAATGGCATCTGCATATTTTTCCTTAGTTGCATCGTCTTTAGCATAGCGGCTTATGCGATCCAGTGTGCTTAGATAACAAATATTCACATTGTCAATGTCAGTCATCTGCTGTTGGGTCATGCCTAGTGTATTTTTCAGGTAGCTCTGGTTGTCCGCCCTGAATGATTTTAATTTCATCATCTTCTGTTCGTCCGTCAGGTCGCTCCACTTTTGAGCACTGGCGGCGGCTGCCATAAAACAAACCATCATTAGAAGAATTGCCTTTTTCATTATTTGTTGTTTTTAGTTTGATGATTATTTTATTCGTGACCCTCTGTGTAATTTGTAATCGATGAACTTCTCAGTGATCTCACAAATCAACACAGACTCTTTTATTTCAAATTAAATCCAAATCGTATCACAGGACCAAATGTTGTCATATCGTATACAAAACGATCGTCTCCGCTGCCGGTTTCATAGTCAATATAAATGACGCGATATCCCACTGATAACTGGAAGAGCTTGGAAAAGCGATAACCGAAATAGCTCTGTAGTTGCCAGTACAAATCTGAACCTATACCACCTCCTCCGATATTGCCGCGGAATTGGAAAAACCATTTTTTTGACAGATCAAATTTTACACGGGTAAGAACCGAAGGATCAACCCAGGTTTCATCGACGTGGCTGACTCTTTCCTGCTGCCCACCTGATGTATTGATAATAAGATCAACATCCGATTTGATATTATTCAATTGAAATGCAAGACCCAATTCGAACCAAGGTGCCAATTGGCGCATACCCGCTAGTTCCCAGGCCAACTGTTTGATCTCTGCAGTGCCGGATACGATCCCATTCTTAATATTCACATCCGATTTTAGTTTCATGTAAGTAAGGTCGGAGCTGATCGTCCAAAATCCTTTATGTGCTTCAGCATACAGCATGGCTCCAAATTGAAGAT
>Ga0068868_100004166_pt1 | contig 10110 bp, 12 predicted proteins | sample KBSMisM42_FD_64660 | JGI IMG/M metagenome (GOLD analysis project Ga0068868, IMG submission 64660) | Miscanthus rhizosphere microbial communities from Kellogg Biological Station, Michigan, USA - KBS Miscanthus M4-2 | ecosystem: Host-associated > Plants > Roots > Rhizosphere > Soil ...
CTGCTGCCGGTAATACCGGATACCTGCAATCGGCCACCGGCATCTATCTCAAAATTTCGTTCCCCACTATCCGGAACTTGCTGGAGCGAACTGATTTCATAAAAATTATAAGGGCGCAATTGATAGTGAAACCTTTGCTGAATAGTTTTAACGGGCTGTATCCCCTGCCCCCTGTGTTGGTAGGCGCACAAACCGATGGCGCCAATGAGCCCGGGGCATCAATATCATCTGTAAGCAGCGGATCTGCGGTTACCGAAACCGGCAATCTATTTATCGACGACGTGTACGGAATAAATACCAGTTATTCCTATGATGTAACCAATTACCTGCAACAGCAAATTTCGATTTCAACCGTTAATAAAAATGGTTTGTTACTGATTCCTGCTGCTGATACACGCTTCAGTGCACTGAACAGGCTGGTAATTGGGGATGCACAAAACTTAAAAAATAAATTACAACTGAACCTGTACTATGTTTCAGTGAATAAATAAGCGCTATTAATGAAAATTTCATCGGTTTCCATATTGTTATTCCTGCTGTCTTACAACGCACTGCATAGTCAAACAACCAATTCACCCTATTCTATTTTAGGTATCGGCGATATTGATAACGATTATTATAACCGCACGGGCGGTATGGCAAACACAGGACAGGCTTATCGCAGCGACCGGTTCCTGATTAGTAACAACCCGGCTTCCTACACGGCACTCCAACAACAATTTTTTTCTTTTGAGCTTAGTACCAAGGGACAGTTCGTAAACTATTCCGGTGACCCGCTGAAAGGTTCTTCTGCCAGCAATAAAGATTTTGCCATCAAACATCTGTCAGTTGGAACTAAAATTACCAAATGGTGGGGTTCCAGCGCAGGCATCATGCCCTATAGTACTTCCAACTACCTGATCAATTCTTTCCAGAATATCGGGGGTACCACCGCAAACGTTCCTACCACGGTTGATGGTAGCGGGGGTGTAAACCAGGTATACTGGGGAAATGCCTTCCAGCCATTTAAACATTTTTCTGTAGGTGTAAACGCTGCCTATCTTTTTGGATCGCTTACAGAAACAAAAGATCTGATACAGGATAATCTGGCAACCTCTCTTTCAACCACCCAGCAAACATTTTATAAAAATTTTTATTTTACCTATGGTGCACAATACTACCTTCCATTGTCGAAGAACTGGGATCTGAGCCTGGGTGGCACTTATTCCCCTTCAGCTACATTGGCAGCCGATGCATCACTGGTAGTTACAGACAATGCTACCCAAATTTCCAGTACAACCAACCTGAAAAGAAACGTAGATTTTAAATTACCCAACGCCACAGCTTTTGGTTTCAGTCTTACCAAAAACAAACGGTATACCCTGAACGCAGATTACAAATACCAGGCCTGGGCCGGAACTAATATATTGCAGGCTGCCAATGTTGCGCTGGTAAACAGCAGCCGAACTTCAGTAGGCTTCGAAATCTCCAATAAAAAAACTTATTTTAATACGTTGTTCGAGACGAGCTACCTGCAGGCAGGTGTTTACTATGGCAATTCTTACCTGCAGGTGAGCGGACAGCAATTGAAGGAACTGGGCCTGTCATTGGGATATGGGATTAACAGTAAGAGAAATCCTGAACTGGGGCTGAACCTTGGACTGGATGTTGGCCAGCGTGGTACCAAACAGAATGGACAGATCAAGGAAAACTATGTAAACTTTAAGATCACCATCAGCTACCGTAGCCTCTGGCGTACCAAGGGCATCCGGTATTTCTAAATATTTGATATTGCTTACATTTTTACAAAGAGGAAATAGATTATTTCCTCTTTATTTATTAGACCATGGCATGCGGTCACGGTTCTGTTGCTTCGCTTATCTTTACAGCCTAACGCTTTTGAGATGAAAATAATAATAACCCTTTTGCTACCGATCATTTTTTTCCAGTTTGCATGGTCGCAAAAGCTTACAATAACCCAGATAAAAACAAACCTCGAAAACGCACCGAACCCGGTTGCCTATGCCCGTGACGTGCTGAAGAAGCAATATAAAATTGATACCATCATTGTCCTGAATAGCACACATTTTTCGGGTCTGGCCGACAGCCTGGCTTACCACGGGAAAGTTAAAAAGGTATATGGTCCGTATCAAAATAAAATGCTGGTACAGGTGCTGGCAAAATTGCCCAACACTTTTACGCGCATCAGCCAGGTATTCATTGATACCAGCATTTTTACCCGCAGGATTGCCGATTCACTGGCGAACAGTATTGTGACGCGCATACAAACCGGTGCGGCAAGTTTTGAAGATATGGCTCAAACCTACAGTATGGGAGGAGAAGGTGCTACCAAAGGCGATTTGGGTTGGGTGGCCCGGGGTGCCATTATACCGCAGATGGACAAAGAAATTGCAAAAAGAAAAAAAGGAGAAGTGTTTAAGATCTGGACTAAAGCGGGCGTGCATATTATCAAGAAGACCTCAGACGCCAAACAGGACACAGGCTTTGCCCTGATATTGCGGGTGATGATTTAATAAATGAAAACAGTATCACCTTTATTTCAGGAACCATTCCACCGCCAGCTCATATCCTTTCAGTCCTAACCCAATAATACTGCCGGCTGCTTTGGCAGAGACATGAGACAGCCTGCGGAACTCCTCACGGGCATGTACATTCGAGATATGCACTTCTATCACCGGAACTTTAATGGCCGCTATTGCGTCACCAATGGCCACTGATGTATGGGTGTACCCGCCCGGATTGATAATAATCCCATCCGCGTCAAACCCCGCCCTTTGTATTTCATTGATCAGTTCTCCTTCTATATTGCTCTGGTAATACGAAAATGCCATCTCCGGGTATTTTTTTTGCAAGCCTCCGAAAAATTCTTCGAACGACTGGCTGCCGTATATACCGGGTTCCCTTTTGCCCAGTAAATTAAGATTTGGCCCGTTGATAATAGCGATTTTCATGTGCTGATTATATAAAACGAATATACTCGAAAAAAAAATTGCCGCAGATTCGCAGATTAATCTGCGAATCTGCGGCAAACAAATAATTTAGGCCCTGGTCTGTGTCCCACCGGCCAGAAATATCAATACTTTATTAATTCTTATGCTTTTTAATCAGGTCAATAAATTCATCAAACAAATACCTTGAGTCGTGCGGGCCCGGCGTTGCTTCAGGATGATATTGAACAGAAAACGCAGGTTTGTCTTTCAGCCTGATGCCTTCTATCGACTGGTCGTTCAGGTTTACATGGGTAACTTCCACATTGGTTGATTTCTTTATAGCTTCCGGGTCTACGCCAAACCCATGATTTTGTGTAGTGATCTCGCTTTTACCGGTTACCAGGTTCTTCACCGGATGGTTTAACCCACGATGTCCATGATGCATTTTAAAAGTAGGGATATCATTGGCAAGTGCCAGCAACTGATGTCCCAGGCAAATGCCAAATAGCGGTTTTTCCTCGTTTAATATTTGCTTTACCGTGGCAATTGCATAGTCCATGGGTGCAGGGTCGCCGGGTCCATTCGAAATAAAATAACCGTCAGGGTTAAACGCTTTTATTTCTGCCATGGGTGTTTTGGCAGGAAATACCTTCACATAAGCCCCGCGTTCCACCATACAATTAACAATATTCTTTTTGATGCCGTAATCCATTACAGCAATGCGCACATCGCTTTTTTCGTCACCCGCCTCGTAGGTTGTGGAGGTAGAAACATGACTGGCCAGTTCCAATCCATCCATGGACGGCACTTTTGACAACAGCTTTTTCAACGATTCTATATCAGTAACAGCCGAAGAAATAATGCAGTTCATAGCCCCCTGTTTGCGCACATGCTCTACCAGTGCGCGGGTATCAACGCCTTCTATGCAAACAATGTTTTGCTGCTTCAGGTATTCATCCATGGAGCCTTTTGCCATTTTGCGGCTGAATTGTTCTTCGAGATTGCGCCCAATGAGACCCTTTATCTTGACACCGCCGGATTCCACATCACTTTCCTTTACGCCATAATTACCTACATGCGCATTGTTCATGATCAGCACCTGGCCATAATAGCTGGGATCGGTAAATACCTCCTGGTAGCCCGTCATACCGGTATTAAAACAGATTTCTCCGGTTGCCGTGCCAATCGTCCCGAAAGCTTTACCATAGTGAATAGTGCCGTCGGCAAGCACCAGTACAGCGGTTTGTTGTGGAGTAGTAGCCATGTTTCTGATAAAAGTTTTGCAAAGAAAAGAAAATAATGGATGTGGAAATGTGCTGGTGTGAAAATGTGGAAATGCTTTTGCTAGCGGGAATGTTGGACAATAAAGAAATTCATATTCTCACATTCCTCATACCTGCTACATACCTGCACTTCGTTCCGGTATGTAAACCGGCAGGCAGGTTTCCACATTTTGTTGGGAACTCATAAAAAAACGGAACCATGAAGATGGTTCCGTTTGATATAAAAAACTGTTTCAAATTATGCTTCTTTTTTTTCGTTTTTCGTTTCGCCAGCTTCTGCTGTTGAGGCATCAGCAGCCTTCTTTTTACTGGCACCGCGGCGGGTTCTTTTGGCCGGTTCAGCTTTTGCTTCAACGCCTTTTCCGTATATCAGGTTGAAATCAACCAGTTCAATCATAGCCGTTTCAGCATTATCTCCTACGCGTTTGCCGAGTTTAATGATGCGGGTATAACCGCCCGGGCGACCTGCCACTTTTTCGCTAATGGTGCTGAACAGTTCGGTAACAGCCGCTTTATCCTGTAAATGGCTGAAAACGATACGACGCTGATGCGTGGTGTTTTCTTTTGCCTTGGTAATTAAAGGTTCTACATATACCCTTAAGGCCTTGGCTTTTGCCAGTGTAGTAACGATCTTCTTGTGCTGAATAAGTGCAACTGCAAGATTGCCAAGCAGGGCCTTTCTGTGAGAGGCAGTTCTGCTCAGGTTTTTAATTTTGTCTCCGTGACGCATGACGTTGTTGTTTTATTCCTTCACACCGTGTCAGGAATTGTGAAGGTTAATGTGAAAAATGTGGAAATATGAAAATGTGGAAATGCGTTTGCTTCGCTATTGCAACATTTTTATTTCTCAATTATAATTCAAATATGGAAACACATTCTGGCAGCGTGGTGGCATTTTCACATTTCCACACTACCACATTTCCACATTCTTACAAATCATCCTTATCTAAACCTAATTTACTTAAGTCCATTCCAAAATGAAGGCCTCTTTCGCCCAGAACCTGCTCAATTTCTGCCAGTGATTTCTGACCGAAATTGCGGAATTTCATCAAATCTTCCTGCTCATACTGCACCAGTTCGCTCAGAGAATTGATTTTGGCCGCTTTCAGGCAATTGAAGGCACGCACAGAAAGATCCAGGTCTTCCAATGGTGTTTTCAGCACTTTGCGGAGCTGCAGGGTTTGTTCGTCTACCAGGTCTTCTTTTTTCTCTTCCTTATTATCAAAGGTGATGTTCTCATCAGTAATGATCATCAGGTGCTGAATAAGAATGCGTGAAGCCTGTTTAACGGCTTCTTCCGGGTGAATGGTACCATCGGTGGCAACTTCCATGATCAGTTTTTCATAGTCGGTGCGCTGCTCCACACGGGTATTTTCAATCGTGTATTTCACGTTCTTAATCGGCGTGTAGATAGAGTCGATAGCAATATAGCCGAGCGGGGCTTCTTTTGCTTTATTGTCTTCTGCCGGCACATAACCACGGCCCTTGCCGATAGTAAGTTCAATATCCAGTTTGGAAGAAGAATCCATGGTGCAAATCAGCAATTCAGGATTCATAATCTGGAAACTCTGTGTATTTTCCTGTATCAAACCGGCAGTAAATTCTGTTTTGCCTTTGATGTGCAGGGTTATTTTTTCATTTGAAACATCGTGATCAACTGACTTCTTGAAACGAACCTGTTTCAGATTAAGAATGATCTCAGTAACATCTTCTGTTACACCCTTAATAGTGGCGAACTCATGCTCCACTCCCTCTATCCTGATACCCACTATCGCATATCCTTCCAGTGAGCTCAATAACACCCTGCGTAAAGCGTTACCAACGGTTACAGCGTAACCCGGCTCTAATGGACGAAACTCAAACTGAGCTTCAAAATCATTTGCTTTCTGCAATACAATTTTGTCAGGTTTCTGAAAATTTAAAATTGCCATATTTGAAATTTCAAGTTTTTAATTTGTTAACCAGCAGTTGGAATCAATTTCAGCATCGTTGTGTCACTCACTTGTACTGAAAATCATTGCGGAGCTTCAGGCCGCAAATGACATTCAGTAACGATTACTTAGAATATAACTCAACAATCAATTGCTCCTTAATGTTCTCAGGTACGCTTTCCCGTTCTGGATAGGCAATAAAAGTACCTTCCATATTGGTTTCGTTCCAGTCGATCCAGTTGAACTTGGGGTTTTTCCCCTTTACCTGGCTGGTAACTCCTGTTAAACCCTGTGTTTTCTGTTTCAGACCAATTACATCACCGGCTTTCAACTGGAAAGAAGGTGTGTTTACCACGTCTCCATTAACCGTAATGTGTTTATGGCTTACGAGCTGCCTCGCCGCCGGGCGCGAAGGCGCAATGCCCAGGCGGAAAACGGTATTGTCAAGACGGGCTTCCAGTAATTTTATCAGGTTTTCACCGGTTACACCTTTACGGCGAACGGCTTCTTCAAATGTTTTGCGGAATTGCTTTTCCAAAACACCATAGGTGTATTTCGCCTTTTGCTTTTCACGCAACTGCAGGGCATACTCGCCCATTGTTTTGCGTTTGCGTTTTTCACCATGCTGACCGGGAGGGTTGCTGTTTTTTGTCAGCCATTTGCCATTGCCCAGGATCGGTTCTCCAAAAATGCGGGAAATTTTGGTCTTTGGACCAGTGTAACGTGCCATAATTGTTTATTTGATTTTTTGATGACGGAACACAATCAGTAAAAATCTAAAATGAATTGTGAACCCAATTATTAAATACAATTGCTGATTTAGTGATTTTGAGATTTGGTGATTGCTACAATCCCAAAATCCCGCAATTAAAAAATCAGCAATCCTTTATACTCTTCTTTTCTTCGGCGGACGGCAGCCATTGTGCGGTAAAGGCGTCACGTCTTTTATCTGCACAATTTCAATTCCTGATTGAGCAAGCGCCCTGATAGCACCTTCACGACCGGAACCGGGTCCTTTTACGTATACGTCTACCCTTTTCAAACCGGCATCCAACGCTGTTTTGGCGGCATCTGAAGAAGCCATCTGCGCAGCATACGGAGTGTTCTTTTTAGAACCGCGGAAACCCATTTTACCGGCAGAAGACCAGGAAATAATCTGGCCCTGTTTGTTGGTTAAACTAACAATAAGGTTGTTGAAACTTGCAGAAATGTGAGCATCGCCATAAGCGTCTACTTTTACAATTCTTTTCTTGGTAGAGGCTTTTACACTGGAAGCCTGCTGTTGCGCTTTTGCCATAATACTTATAGGTAATCTTATTATTTTAATTCAGTGCCAACCGGCAGCCGAACCTAAACCAATCCTACTCCTGCACCGGGTATCCGTAATTGGTTTAGTAATTATTGGTGCATATTATTATAGTTCATAGTTCTTAGTCTTTAGTTCTTAGTCCTTTTGCGGCGCAAACGGACTAAAGACTATGAACTCTGAACTAAGAACTATTTCTTCGCTACTTTCTTCTTACCGGCAACCGTCTTACGTTTTCCTTTACGCGTACGGCTATTGGTACGTGTACGCTGGCCGCGAACCGGCAACCCTTTACGATGACGCAAACCACGGTAACAGGCAATATCCAGCAGACGTTTGATGCTCATTTGCACCTCTGAACGCAACTGGCCTTCAACCTTAAACTCGTTGGTAATGATATTACGGATAGCGGTCAGTTCCTCATCATTCCACTGATTCACTTTCTTATTTACATCAATACCAGCTTTGCCTAAAATATATTTGGCAGTAGATACACCAATTCCGTAGATATAGGTCAAGCCTATTTCTCCACGCTTGGTTTTTGGTAAGTCGACACCGGCAATACGAGCCATAGTTTATTTTAAATTTTAAATGCTAAATTTTAAATTTTCTGTTTGCGGCCAATCTGAATTATGTTTATATACCCGGAATTAGTAACCTAAAATATATAATTCAAAATTCAAAATAACCTACCCCTGGCGTTGTTTAAAACGGGGATTCTTTTTGTTGATAACATACAGCTTGCCCTTTCTTCTCACAATCTTGCAATCAACACTGCGTTTTTTGATGGATGCCCTTACTTTCATAATATTTAGCTTTTAGCTCACAGCCATTAGCTGTTAGCAGTTATCCTATGTTTGTTTTCGTCCGCTAATAGCTAATTGCTAATAGCTAACAGCTTATTTATACCTGAAAATTATTCTTCCCCTGCTCAAATCATACGGACTCATTTCCACCCCTACCTTATCTCCCGGCAAAATGCGTATATAATTCATCCTCATTTTCCCCGATATCGTAGCCAGTATTTCATGGCCATTTTCTAATTTCACTTTGAACATAGCATTACTAAGTGCTTCTATAATAACGCCATCCTGTTTAATAAGTGCCTGTTTTGCCATATTTTTTGGGTGTGCAAAGATAGGAGAACATAGCGTAATAAAGAAAAAAATGGGGAAATTTTCCACATTTTTGTGGAAAACTGCCCCATTCTTCAATATCTATCTTAAAGAGTTGGTTAGTCTTCGTTTAACTCAACCTTGGTCATCTGGTAATAGTGGTTTTGCAGTTCATGTACAGCTATTGGCTGTTTTATATGACGCCGGTCTTCCCTGTACCACATCTCAAAATCGGAGAAACCTTTGGTTTGCGACAATTGGATCCGGAATGCGCCTTTCAGATATTTTACGATTCCGTCCTTTTCCTGTTTTTCAAAGTGCAGCTTTTTTAGCTGTTCGTCATCCACCATTATCGGGTGCAGATGGTCGGGTGTAAACCAGAATTTTTGTACATCGGTTTCCACGCAAACCTCCCGGTCTTCCCGGTTCAGCTCTTTTACAATGCCTTCCCACTGCCTGTCTTCATAGTCTGCCAGTACGATATCGCCGGGTTTCAATTCAGAAAATTTAATCATATGGTTTAAATTTTATTTACTGAATTTACAAAAGCCTGCCTGAAACACAAAAAAAGCTGCTTAGTTCCATAGTTCCGGGTTCTTAGTTCTCTTGCGCAGCAAACGAACTAAAGAACTATGAACTAAGAACTAGTTCACTCCGCCCAACTCATCGTGTAGCCCGGATTTTCTATTTCAAGGGCTTCTTTCGTCAATTGAAGCGGATGAAAAGTATCCAGCATTACCGCGAGCTCTTTGGTTTCTTTTGCGCCGATGCTTTTGGCTACTGCCCCCGGATGCGGCCCATGGGGTATGCCGCCGGGATGCAGGGTTATCATGCCGCGGGTTACATTTTTCCGGCTCATAAAATCCCCGTCCACATAATAGATCATCTCATCACTGTCGATATTGCTATGATTGTACGGCGCCGGCACTGCCAGGGGATGATAGTCAAACAACCGGGGCACAAAAGAGCAAACAACATAATTGTTCCCCTCAAAAGTCTGGTGAACCGGCGGTGGTTGATGAACGCGACCAGTAATGGGCTCAAAATCATGGATACTAAAGGCAAACGGGTAACAACAACCATCCCAGCCCACTACATCAAATGGATGATGGGCATAATGAATGCCATATAAGCGGCCATTCTTTTTGGTTTTGATCAGAAAATCGCCCTTCTCGTCAAAAGTCAACAGGTTCTGCGGTGTACGGATATCTCTTTCGCAGTACGGTGAATGTTCCAGCAACTGGCCATTTTTGCTGCAATATTTTTTGGGAAAACGGATGGGGCTGAATGATTCGACGATCAGCAAACGGTTATCTGCTGTGGTAAAGTCAATCTGGTAAATCGTGCCACGGGGAATAACCAGGTAATCGCCGTAGTTAAATCCAAGTGATCCATAAAGTGTATTCAGGCTACCGCTTCCTGCATGAATAAAAATTAATTCATCGGCGTCAGCATTTTTATAAAAATAATGCTGCATGCTCAATTGGGGTGCTGCTAACACAAGGTGACAGTCTTTATTCACCAGCACCGCCTTGCGGCTGTCCA
>Ga0068868_100004167_pt1 | contig 10106 bp, 11 predicted proteins | sample KBSMisM42_FD_64660 | JGI IMG/M metagenome (GOLD analysis project Ga0068868, IMG submission 64660) | Miscanthus rhizosphere microbial communities from Kellogg Biological Station, Michigan, USA - KBS Miscanthus M4-2 | ecosystem: Host-associated > Plants > Roots > Rhizosphere > Soil ...
TCGCGCGTCGCCAGAGAGCTGCGACTGCGAGTGGCGCCGGAGATCACTTTCAAAGAGGACGACACGATAGCTCGTGCGGCGCGCATCGAGTCACTTCTTGCCGACGTCAAGAAGCAGGACGAAGCCGCGTCTCGTGGTCGACACGACGACTGATACTCCGGCTCGCTCCGCCACGCCTGTCGAGGGCCTGCTCCTCGTAGACAAACCTGCGGGAATGACGTCGCACGACGTCGTTCAGCGCGTGCGGCGGATTTACGGGGAGCGCAGTATCGGACATCTCGGCACGCTCGATCCTTTTGCAACAGGATTGCTCGTGCTGCTTATCGGCCGCTCGACGCGGCTTGCCACTTTCATCCACACCGAGCCCAAGATCTACGAAGCGTCCATGCGCTTCGGGACCGAGACCGACACGGATGACGAAACGGGCGCAGTCATCCGTACGGCTGCTGCGCCGCCAGAGCAATCGGTGCGTTCCGCTGTCGAGAAGCTTACGGGTGAGATCTCTCAGGTACCCCCGGCCTACTCGGCAAAAAGCGTCGACGGTACGCGCGCATATGATGCTGCGCGCCGCGGCGAACCGCTCGACCTTCCTGCCGCTACCGTTTTCATTCACAGCTGGGATCTTCACAGCTACCGGGATGGCCTGCTGACCGCCACGGTCACGTGCAGCGGAGGAACCTACATTCGCGCGCTGGCGCGAGACCTCGGCCGTCTGACCGATTCCGCGGCGCATCTCGCTTCGCTGCGGCGCACTAGAGTCGGAGAGTTCGACGTCGCCAAAGCGCCGACGCTGGAACGGCTCGAAGCGAATCCAACCCGCATTACTGCGTTACGTGTGGTGGCTGATGCCTAAACGCATATACCTGAATGACGAATCAGGTTTGCCGCCACACGTCAGTGCAACGGTCGTCACCGTGGGAACGTTCGACGGAGTGCATCGCGGCCACCGCGACGTCGTCGAAAGGCTGGTGACCCGCTCGCGCTCGCTCAAGGTTGCCAGCGTTCTCGTCACTTTCGAGCCCCATCCACTCGAGGTGGTGAATCCCGCCGCAGCTCCGCTGCTCCTGACTACCCACGACGAGAAGCTCGAAGTTCTCGCGGAGACCGGAATCGATTATCTGGCCGTGCTGCCGTTTACCGCCAGGCTCGCAGGTTATTCAGCCGAGGATTTCGTCGAGCTGGTACTCAGGCGGTGCTTTCGCCTGCACGAGCTCCTCATCGGGTATGACCACGGCTTTGGCCGGCAAAGAGCGGGGAATGTCGATGTGCTGCGCACCCTCGGAGAGCGGGACGGCTTCCAGGTTGACGTAGTGCCTCCCGTCTCGGCAAGTGATGGACACTCCGTTTCGTCGACGTCGATCCGGAGGGCGATCGCCGGCGGCGATCTGCAGCGCGCGGCCGACGCGCTCGGACGTCTCTACTCCGTGAGTGGGAAGGTCGTTCAGGGAGAGGGCCGCGGTCGTAAGATCGGGTTCCCCACGATCAACCTCGGTCCGCCTCCGCCACGGAAGCTTCTTCCGCCCGAAGGTGTATATGCGGTGAGAGTTCAGACACCACGCGGACCGGTTGGTGGAATGATGAACCTTGGACCACGTCCAACCTTTGGCGATTCGGCAACCTCGCTTGAAGCACATCTGTTCGACACAACCGGCGATTTTTACGGTGCCCAGGTCCGCATTGATTTCGTGTCGCGGCTTCGCGAGACGAGAAAGTTCTCATCGGGGGAACAGCTTTCTAAACAGCTCGCCCACGACGAGCGGGACGCCAGAAATGCGTTGACTCTCCTTAGCCGGCCCGGTAACCTTACAGGCTAGTCCAGAAGTGCAACTTTTTCCCTATACAGCAGCATGAGTCTCAAGTGGCGCATTGCCATCATTTTCGGCTTGGTCGCCGCGTCGTTCTGGGCGCTCTTTCCCCGGACGGCCGTCGAGCGCGTCAAGCGTAATGGTGAGTTCGTTTATGACACGGTCCGTCGCGTTCCGCTGAAGCTCGGTCTCGACCTTCAGGGCGGCATGCACCTGGCGCTGACAGTCGACGAGTCGAAGGGCCGGGTTCCCGACAAGGAAAAGGCGATCGACAACGCCTTGAAGGTGGTGCGGAATCGCATCGACGAGTTCGGGGTCGCCGAGCCGCTCGTTCAGAAGGCGGGCAACGACAGAATCATCGTTGAGTTGCCGGGAATCGACGACCCTCTCCGCGCACAGGACGTCGTCCAGAAGTCGGCATTTCTGGAATTCCAGATCACCGACGAGACCCAGGCGCTCGAGAAAGCTCTACCACGAATCGACGCCGCCCTGAAGGACGCGAAGGTGACAGTCGCCAGCGCCACGACTGCGACGACAGCGGACACAAACAAAGCCGGTCTGCAATCGCTGTTCACCGCCGACACCTCCAAGAAAGCCGATTCGACGAAGAAAGACAGCACTGCCGCCACCGGCACCGCTGGCGGGCCAGGCGCCTTCTCCAAGCTGATTCAGCAAGGGCAGATGCCGGGTGAGTACTATGTCGCTCAGACCGACGTCGGTACTGTCACTCAGTACCTCGCGCTACCGCAGGTCGTCGCGGTTCTGCCGCCGGGCAAGGTCGTCCGCTGGAGCAGCGACACCGTGTCGCTCGGCAATCGTGTGTATCGCCGGATGTACGTTCTCGACGCGAGACCGATTATCACCGGTGAGTATCTCACCGACGCCAAGCCGAACTCTTCGCCGACCGAAGGCAACATCGTCGAATTCACCATGAACAACGAGGGCGCGCGACGCTTCCGCACGGAAACGGGGCGACACGTCAAGGATTTCATGGCGATCGTGCTCGATCAGCGCGTGATGGGTCAGCCACCGGTGATCCAGAATGCGATCGGAGCCCGCGGTCAGATTACGATGGGCGGCAAGGATTTGCAGGCCGCACAGGATCTCGCCCTCGTGCTGAGGGCCGGCTCGTTGCCGGTTCCGCTCAAGGTTGAAGATCTGACCCAGATCGGAGCCAGCCTCGGCAAGGACTCCATCCACAAGGGGATCACCGCCGGGATCATTGCGGTCGCCCTCGTAGTTGTCATCATGCTCGGCTACTACCGGTTCTCAGGAGCGTTGGCCGTTGCCGCGCTGGCTCTCTACATCCTCTACACTCTGGCTGCTCTCGCAGGGTTCGGAGCGGTGCTGACTCTGCCGGGACTCGCCGGATTCGTGCTGTCGATAGGAATAGCGGTAGATGCCAACGTGCTGATCTTTGAGCGAATACGAGAAGAGCTGGCACACGGCAAAACGGTGAGAACAGCGATCGACGAAGGTTTCCGCCATGCTATGAGCGCGATCGTCGACTCGAACGTCTCCACTGCGCTGACCGCCGCGGTTCTTTATCAGTACGGGACCGGGCCGGTACGCGGCTTCGCGGTGACACTACTCGCAGGTATCGCGGCGTCGATGATCACGGCGATCTTCGTCGTCCGCACGTTCTACATGATCTGGCTCAATCGCTCGCGCGAGGCCCAGACTTCCCTGAGCATCTGATGCTTCGAATTCTTCACGACACCAACTACGACTTCATCCGCTGGTGGAAAGTGATGGCAGGCATCACCATCGCCTTCATTCTCCTCGGCCTCGGTTCGCTCGCCATCAAGCCGCCCAACTACAGCATTGAGTTCACGGGCGGCACGCTGATGCAGCTGACGTTCACTCAGCCTCCGGACGTGGGTGAGATTCGTTCCGCGCTCGACGACGCCGGAATTCACGGCGCCGAGATTCAGCAGTTCGGGACCAACAGGGATTTCACCGTCCGCGCCCAGGACCCGGCGCAGGTAGCGGCACAGGCGAGCGGTGCCGGGAACATCGCCAACGTTATCGAGGGCGTATTGAAGAAGAAGTTCGGCGAGAACGGGGTCAAAGTTGGCCGCAGGGAAGCGGTAGGGCCGCGTGTAGGGCAGGAGCTGAAGCGCGGCGCGATTATCGCGATTCTGCTTTCCTTCCTGATCACGCTGGTGTACTTGTCGATCCGGTTCGAGTGGCGCTTCGCCGCGGCTGCGGTTATCGCCACCAGTCACGATGTCTTCACCACCATCGCGTTTCTCAAACTGATGCATCTCGAGATATCGCTGACGGTGGTGGCAGGACTTCTCACCGTTCTCGGATACTCGTTGAACGATACGATCATCATCTTCGACCGTGTTCGCGAGAATCTGCGCAAGGGCAGGAAAGAGACTCTGTATGAGACTCTCAACCGGTCGATCAACGAGACGCTGCCCCGCTCGGTGCTGACCCACGCTACGACTTTCGCCGCCACGCTCGCCTTGCTGTTGTTTGCGGGCGAGGTCATCAGACCGTTCGCGTGGGTGATGGCGTTCGGTATCGTAACCGGTACCTTCAGCTCCATCTACGTCGCGGCACCGGTCCTACTCTGGATCGAGCGCAAATGGCCTCGCAAGACGGGCATGCGTCAGTCTTCATCGACAGCCACGCCCACCTCGCGGACCCGGCGTTCGCCGGCGACCGCGACCAGGTAATCGCTCGCGCCCGCGATGCGGGCGCGAGTGCCATCGTCTGTATCGGCGAGTCGCTGTCAGTCGCGGCAGCGGCTGGTGATTTGGCCGCCGCAAATCCCGGATTCGTATTCGCGACGGCTGGAATTCACCCGCACGACGCCGCGCAGTTCGATCAGTCTCGCGATATTCCGCGCCTGCGCGCACTTCTCCGCGACGCTGCGGTTGCTGTCGGAGAGTGCGGCCTCGACTATCATTACGACAATTCCCCGCGCGATGCCCAGCGCGCCGCGTTTTCGTCGCAAATCGCGCTCGCCGCGGAAGTGGCGAAGCCGCTTGTCGTCCACACCCGCGAAGCGGAGGACGACACCCGGTCTATGCTGCGCGAAGCGCGCACCGCCGGAGTGACGGGCGTGCTGCATTGCTATACCGGCTCGCGCTCGCTCGCGGAATTCGCGGTTGATGCCGGCTGGTATGTCTCCTTCAGCGGCATCATCACCTTCAGAAAGTGGACTGACGACGATTTGCTTCGCGCGGTGCCTCGCGATCGTCTCCTCGTCGAGTCGGATTCGCCGTATCTCGCGCCAGTACCTTTCAGGGGAAAGAGAAACGAGCCGGCCTGGGTGATTCATACGCTGCACAGGCTGGCCATGGCGCGTGACGAAGATGCTGATGACCTCGGTCGTGTGACGACGGAGAACGCAGAACGCCTTTTTGGTCTGGCCTTTGAAGCCGCGTAGTGTGTAACATTCGCCTTCACTCGGGGACGCCACTTCGTGCAACCGCTACGGAGAGTTGATGCCACTCAAGAAGATCACCACAGATAAAGCCCCCTCGGCGATTGGACCGTACTCTCAGGGGATCGTGGTCAACGGGTTCGTTTACACGGCCGGACAGATTCCGCTCGATCCAGTCGCCGGCAAGATCGTCGAGGGCGGAATCGTCGAGCAGACGAATCGGGTGATGCAGAATCTCGAGGAAGTACTTCGCGCCGCGGGCGCCGGCTGGGCCGACGTCGTCAAGACCACAGTCTACCTGCACGATCTCTCCCATTTTCCGACGGTCAACGAGGTCTACGGGAAGTGGCTGGGCGATGCACGGCCCGCTCGCTCCACGGTGCAGGTGACGGCGCTGCCCCGCGGCGCGATGGTGGAGATCGACGCGATCGCGGTGGTCGCCAAGTAGTTGGTGGCAGGGTGAGCACATCTAAAACGCGCGAGGAGCTTTTCCGGCTCACATCATTCGCGCGCTGCGCCGGTTGAGCGTCGAAAATGGGTCCGGGTGACCTGTCCCGCGCGCTGGCCGCGCTCCCAGTAAAAAGCGATCCGCGTCTGATTGTCGGTCGCGAGACCTTTGACGACGCCGGCGTTTTCCGCCTGTCCGACGATGTCGCGCTCGTGCAGACGGTGGATTTCTTCGCGCCCATCGTCGACGACCCGTTCGATTTCGGCCAGATTGCCGCCGCGAATGCGTTGTCCGATGTCTACGCGATGGGCGGACAGCCGCTGACGGCCATGAACATCGTCGCTTTTCCGACCAAGGATCTGCCGCTCGATGTTCTCACCGGAATCCTTGCCGGCGGGCAGGAAAAAGTTCACGAAGCAGGAGCACTTATCGTCGGCGGCCACACCGTGATCGATACCGAGCTCAAGTACGGTTTATCCGTCACCGGTCGCGCACACCCCGATCATTTGCTCACGAATGCGGGTGCCAAAGCGGGCGACAAGCTGGTGCTGACCAAACCGATCGGCAACGGAATACTCGCCACGGCAGGGAAGCGGGGCGCGTTGAGCCCCGAATCGGAGCGGGCGATGCTCGAAGCCATGAAGACGCTCAATGGAAAAGCCGCTCGAGCTGCGCTGGCCGTGGGCTCGCGCTGCGCCACCGATATTACCGGCTTTGGCTTGCTCGGTCACGCATCACACATTGCCCGCGCCAGCAACGTCACGCTCGCCATCGATCGCTCCGCCGTGCCGCTTCTTCCTGGTGCCCGCGAAGCAGCGGCTTCCGGCATCGGCACCGATGGCGGGAATCGCAACGCCGACTACCTTCGAGAGCTGGTTGGTTGGCGTAGCGGCGATGACGTTGACCGAGCGCTCTTTTTCGATCCGCAGACATCGGGCGGGCTTCTAGTTTGCGTTCAAGCCGGTCGGACCGCCGAGTATCTTTCACGCGTCGAGGGCGCCGTGGTTATCGGCGAAGTCATTCAACGGGGAGACGTTGCGATCGAAGTCGGCTGATTTGAACGGGGGTGGATGGGGCCTGGTGGCTTCCGTGATCTTCAAAATCACTGTGACCTTACAGCGTAAGGTCGGGTGGGTTCGATTCCCACACTCTCCCGCCACCTCCCTCATTCTTTTGCTCGCTGCGCTTCTCCTGTCGCTGTCCGGTGCCGCCTCCGCGCAACAGCGTGACAGCGCGCGCGCCGGAATCGGGCCGCAACAGCAATCGCAGCAGCAGCGGCAGCAGCCCGCTCCTGACACGACGCGAAAACCGCCGCTTAGCCCGCGAAAAGCATTCTTTTCATCGCTGCTGTTGCCGGGCTACGCCCAGACCGTTTTCGAGCGCAACAAGGCGGCGATGCTCTTCGCGACCGTCGAGGTCGTCTCCATCGGCATGGCTCGGAAATCGGCGATGGACCTCGGTGAAGCCAAGAGCCTACAGCGTGACAGCGTGGTAGCAACCTACAAGATCGATCCCAACACCGGCCTGGCCCAGATAGATCCGGCCACCGGGCTGGCGATACCGGACACCTATATCGCGAGCCGGTATACCGACGATCTGATCAAGGCCAGACGGACGCACTACGAGGACTGGATAGCTCTCCTCGTCATCAACCACCTGATCTCGGGAGCAGACGCATACGTCGCCGCCAACCTCTGGGATTTCAAGGCCAACATTGGTGTCGTCGCCGCCGCCCGCTCGGCGACCATCTATGCGTCGGTAAGGTTGCGTGAGTAACGAGGCGCCGGTTGGAGTGTTCGACTCAGGAATGGGAGGTCTCACGGTCGTGCGCGAGATGATCTCTCAGCTTCCGAATGAAAGCATCATCTATTTCGGCGACACCGCGCGTGTCCCGTACGGGCCCAAGAGTCCCGACACCGTTCTCCGCTACAGCCGCGAGATCACAGCCTACCTGAAGGATGAAGGAGTCAAAGCGCTTGTCATCGCGTGCAACACGGCGACGGCACACGCGCTGCCGGCGCTGCGGAGAGAGTTCGATCTGCCGATTGTCGGTGTCATCGAGCCCGGCGCTCGCGCAGCTGCGGCCGTTACGCGCACGAAAAAAGTTGGCGTGATCGGAACCGCCGGTACGATCAAATCGCGCGCTTACGAGAAAGAGATCAGGAAGCTGATCCCCGACGTGGATCTCACCGCGCAGGCGTGCGCGCTCTTCGTTCCCCTGGTGGAGGAGGGATGGGTCGATACTGAGCCGACTCGCGCGATCGCGCGGAACTACCTTGCGCCAATGGTATCAGCGCAGGTGGACACGCTGGTGCTTGGCTGCACGCACTACCCGCTGATGAAGACGGTAATCGGGAATGTGGTTGGTCGTGATGTGCGCCTCATCGACAGTGCGCAGGAGACCGCGCGCGAAGCCGGTGCAATCCTCCGCGCCAATCGAATCGAGAACGAGACCCCGAATGAGGCGCGCTATCGCTTCATTGCGTCAGATGCGCCCGACACGTTTCTCGCCCTTGGCCAGCGTTTCCTCGGATCAGCGATTGACAGAGTTGAGACACGCACCCTGGGTTGACCCGTCCCACTCGCGCAACTCAATCGCTTCGTCGGTCACCTTCAGGTAAGTCGGCGCATCGAGCCACGACCCCGCGTTCGCAAAGACGCCGCCGCTTTGAGTCCGCTCGAGAGCGGGAACGTGGGAGTGCCCGTAAACCAGGAGATCGAGGTCGCGGGTGGCCGCCAGCTGCTGCTCGGCGTACTTCCGCAGACCGCGCCCTTCGTCCCTCGCTCTATACGTCCTGCTCGCATTCGAGCTCCCATGCGCGACTCGGCTCGCCCAGTCGGGATGGATCAGACGAAATGCTTTTATCGCGAGCGCGTTACGCATGATGGGGCGAATCAATCGATAGCCGCGGTCTTCGCGGTCACGCAGTCCATCTCCGTGCTCTATGCGCGATTTCCAGCCGGCGATGGAACCCTCCCACGGCCCGACCGAGTAATCGACCCCGACGTCCTGGCGCAGAACCTCGCCGCCCCAGCAGTCATGGTTCCCGGCGACCCACAGGATTTCCACTCCCGCGTCCTTGAGATCCGAGAGCGCGGCCAGCGCGCGAAAGCTGCGTCGCGGGATCACCGTCTTCCACTCGAACCAGAAGTCAAACAGATCGCCGTTGATGATCAGCGATCGCGCTTCATCGGCCAGTCCACGCAAGAAGGTCACGAACGAGCGCTCTATTTGCAGACTGGCGACGCCGAGGTGTGCGTCGGAAACGATGTAGCAGGGAGCTTTCAGCACGGCTCAAATTAGCGTCGTGTACAGGCTTTACAAAGGATCGCGCGCCAACAAACTTTTCATCTCTCCCAGATGACAACTCCCAAACGTGGCACGGCGCACACCGTCGAGTTTCGCGTTCGATACGCGGAAACCGATCAGATGCAGGTCGTGTATCACTCGAACTATCTCATCTGGTGCGAGATAGGGCGCACGGAATTCATTCGCGCGCTGGGAATGCCTTACGCCGAGTTGGAGCGCCAGAACGTTACGCTTGCGGTCGTTGAAGCCAGTCTTCGCTTTCACTCCGCCGCCCGCTACGACAACCTGATTCGCGTCACTACTACCATCACCGATGTGCGTTCGCGAACCATTACCTTCGATTACGTGATCACCAACGCCGAGACAGGGGAGCGATTCGTAACCGCTTCCACCAAGCTCGCCAGTCTCACCCGTGATTCCAAGTTGACTACACTCCCCGAGCAGCTTCGCAACCAGCTCCAGAATGCCATCTCATAAGTCGTTATCGATCGTCGCAGTAGCGCTGGTTGGTGCAATCGCGCTCGTATGTCAGCCTCGTGGCCTGCAGGCACAGATGCAGCCGAGCGATGCGCGGCTGTACGCTCAGCTCCTCGCTATGGCCGACACGCGCCGCCTCGATCTCGCTCTCGTGGATCGCGCGCTCTCCAGTCGGTGGAAACCTTTGCGCGCAGCAGCGACGCTTGCCATAGGACAGGTTGGCCGGGATCAGCGACTCAACGGCGCCGGCCGGTTGCGCACGCTGCTCACCAATGAGGATTCCGATATCGCCGGCAACGCAGCCTATGCTCTCGGACTGCTGCGCGACTCTGCATCGGTTGCCCAGTTGGCGCGCGCACTGTCTTCGAACCCGGCCGTCGCCAGCGAAGCCGCATGGGCACTTGGTGAGATCGGAGCCGCGGCACGGAACGACATTCTGGCGGCGCTCAAGGCTCCCCACCCCGTGAGCGTGAACGTGCAGCTACTTCTCGCAGCTGCGAAGCTGCGCCCGCTGCCGGTTGCTGATATAGCGCCTTTTCTCCGGCAGGGGCCGCCGGCAGTAACGTGGGCGGCTGCTTACGCGATTGCCCGCACACGCGTGCCCGCGGGAGTGAGGCAGCTGTTAGCGCTGGAAGGAAACCCCGCGGTGCGCCCGTCTCCCGGAGC
>Ga0068868_100004169_pt1 | contig 10105 bp, 8 predicted proteins | sample KBSMisM42_FD_64660 | JGI IMG/M metagenome (GOLD analysis project Ga0068868, IMG submission 64660) | Miscanthus rhizosphere microbial communities from Kellogg Biological Station, Michigan, USA - KBS Miscanthus M4-2 | ecosystem: Host-associated > Plants > Roots > Rhizosphere > Soil ...
AAGTGCGTCTCCGACGTGTGGAAGTAGTAGTGCCCGGCCTCGAAGCCGACGGTCGCGCGCGCGCCGTTCTGCGTCACGTTCTCGAGCCGAAGCTTCTCGGCCGGTCCGAAGAGCGGGATCTCGTAGCTCCCTTTGTGGAGCAGCTCGCCCGTCAGCTCGAAGTCGACGCTGCCTTTGTCGAGCGGGCCCGAGAGCTTCATGCGATCGAGCACCCAGCAGTGCTCGGCGCAGGACGTGTCGGTCGGCCTGACGAGATCGGCGAGCTCGGTCAGCTCCGACGTGAGCGAACCACCCGAGTTTCCAAGGACGATCGGGGTACGCGCCATCGCCGGCGCCACCATCGTCATCCCGACCAGGCAAAATGCACCGAACAGCGCTTTACGCATGATGCGTTTCGTACGCGCCAGTCGTCTCCGCGATCTGAGTCAGACGTTCATGGAGCAAAAATCTTCAAAAACGAGGCAAATTCGAAGATTCGTGCGGCGTGAAAATCCGCATCGGGTGGATGCGCACCGGGTCGCGCTCGGCCGCGCACCCGGGGACGTTCGCCGAGCATTTCGCTTTGATCGACGATCCGTCATCGGGAATACGGCGAACGAGCCACGCGTCCTTCGCTCGCCGGACCAGCGATGGGTCGGCTCCGAGCGCTTCGAGTGACAGCGCCTGCACCCGCAACGCGGCGTCGTCGCGCGGCTGGAGTGTGAGCGCGTATCGCGCCGCTTCGAGCGCGTGGGCATGCTCGCTCGCGCTGCCGAGCGTGACGGCGAGCTCCGAGAAGAGCGAATCGTCGCGGAGCACGGTGGTCGCTGCGTCGCACAGACGAGGACCGGCTTCCGCCTCGCGCCACGTCGACGCGAGCGCTTGCCCGCGAACGCGATCGAAGAACGGATGCGCGCCGATGTGCTTCTCGGCGTCGGCGACGTGCATGAGCGCGTCGGTGACGCGACCTTCCTTCGCTTCGACTTGGCCGAGGAGCGAGAGCGCCATCGCGTGCTCGGTCGGATTGCGCGCGGCCTTGTCGGCAAGCGCGAGCGGGACGCGTGCTTCGTCGAGCCGCTCGAGGAGGACGTGCATCGCGCCCTTCGACCACGCCCACGCGCGCGGGAAATCCTTCGACTCGTCACGTGAAGGCGCGCCAGGGCCGAGCTCCGCGGAGGTTTCGGCGAGCTCGTCGATCGGTTGCATTTTGCACGCATCGAGCCGCTTCGCGTACGCGTAGTTCTTCTCGAAGCCCGCGTCGTAGGCGCGTCCCGTGTCGGTCTTCACGTGCGCGCAGCTCGCGTCTCGAACGGCCTCGCTTCGCGAACGGTGGCGGAGCTTCGCGACGAAGCGGAGCGGAAGAGCGACGTTCGCGGGTACCTCGAGCCCGTACTCCACGAGGTCTGCGTCGCGCGGCTGGATCGTGTGATTGATCACCGTCGTGCGGAATTGATCCGTCTCGCGCGCGAGCACCGGCTTGCCGTGGTCGTCGAGAATCACCGCGCGAAGGACGTGCGTGTCCGGCGTGAAGAGGGGCTCGCCCTTTTCGTGATCGGCGCCCGCCGACGCGACGAGCTTGCCGTGCGCGTCGAAGGCGCGGAGCTCGACCCACGTGTCTTGCGCGTCGAGCGTGCCCGCGGGGAAGCGATGACCGACGCCCGTGTTCTCGATCGTCACGCCGACGACGACGCGATCGCCTCCCGCGATGTTCTTCTGCGAAGGGAGCATCTCCGGCGCGCCGTCATTGATGCGCGCAGCAACAACGTCGAGCTTCACGGCGTTCTTCATGAACGCACGAAGGCGCTCGACCTGCGCGGGATCGTTTCGCATCGAAGCGAGCCACGTGTGGCCGCCGAGAAATCGGTGCGACGTGATCTTGCCGTTCTTCGCAGCGGCGTCGCCTTGCACGGCGTCTTCTTTCGGCATGTGGCAGCCGCGGCAATCGCGCGCCGTCACGTCCTCGTCGACGCGCTCGCCGAAAGAGCCTGCGAAGGCGGAGCGCATCCACGGCGTGCCTTCGTCCTGTCCAGGCAGGTGATGCGCGTTGCCGCTGCCTTCGTCGAGGAAGACGCGGTGACATCCGATGCACAAGCTCGCCGTGCGAAGCGGCGCGGGCGTCGCGGCTTTCTTGTGGCGCTCGATCGACGCGGCGTCTCCGTTCTTCGGCAGCTCGAGCTCGGCGATGCGCAGGTCCAAGCTTCCGTTGCCGTCGGCGCGCGCGTGCGTGGTTCCGTGGCACGTGCGGCATGTGACGCCGGAGAACGCGCGCAAATCGTCGGACGCGATGGCATGGTCCATCGCTCCGTCGACCATCAGAGATGGATCGTGGCAGCCGCCGCAGAACCGGCTCTTGTCGTTTCCTTTCGCGTCGCGGAATCGCAAGACCGAAGCGCGGTAGATCGGGTTGTCGAACGACGCGAAGAAATGCGCGCTCGTCTTCCACTGCTCGGCGACGTCGCTGTGGCACGTGGCGCACGTGTCGACGTCGGACGGGTTGATCTTCGGATCGCGCTCCGTAATGCGGATCTGCGAAGGCGCGTTCGGGCCGTCCTCGGGGATGAGCGCGGCGAACGTCGTCTTCGCGATCGGCTCGGCGGGTGCAGTCGCCTGCGCGGCGGCGCACCCGAGGATCGCGCAGAACGCGAGCCAGCGCTTCACGACTTGCGGCGCCTCCGCATGATCGCGATCGCGACCGGAGCGATGAGCGCGAGCGCAGCGGGCGACGTGTCCTCGGCGGTCGCGCATCCGGCGCATCCGCTCGTCGCAGGCGCGCTCGTCGTCGGAGCCGAAGAGCTCGTCGCGGCGGGCGGAGGAGGCGCGGCGCTGCGCGAGAATCCGATCTCGGGGATGTCGCCCGTCACGAACGACGCGAGCGAGAACGTCGCGTCACGTTTCGCGAACGCGAGGTTCGTCGCGCCCTTCGGCGTCTCTCTCGCTTGTCCACCAGGCGGGCCGCCCCAAATTCCACGGCGCGGATGCTCGCACGCGATCGCTCCCGTCCACGGGTGCCGGATCGCGTAGCGCGCTTGGAAGTTGTTGTATGGCGCCGGCATCGCGCCATGCTCGATGCGATTGTCCTGCGTGTAGAACTCGCGCCCGCCGATGATCGCCGGTGCCGAACGAAAGACGAGGTCCGCGCCGAGCGTCGCCTTGTCGTAGCGCGTGTGAATGCGCGTGAGCGTGAAGTCGTTGTCCCCATAATTCCAGCGGCCTTCGCCTTGGTGCTGCTGCGTCTTCGGCAGCACGTCGGCGCCGAGCGTCGCGAAGTCCTGCGCGTACAGCGCCGGCCCCGGACACGGATCGCACGTCGACGCCGCCCACGAATACTCCGTGACGACGGCGCCGGGATTCTTCTTCACGGTCTCGTCGAAGAGCCCCGCGTAGAACGTCCCGAACTCGCCCTTCGTGCTCTCTTCCACGTCGAGGTTCGTCGGGATCGTGACGTTCGGATAGTTCGCGACCTCGTAGCGTTTGCCACGCGCGAGGATGTGCACGATGAGGTCTTGCTTGCCGCCCGAGTTGATCAAGCCGAGGCGCACGGGCAGCTTGAACTGCTCGCTGTCGTAGTGGAATCGAAGCGGCGAGAGCGCGGCCTGCGAGCCTTCGAAGTGGACCTTCTGCACGTCGACCTTCGCGACGAAGAAGCGCCATCCCTCCGCGACGTACGGCCGGAGGTACGGCTCCGCGCCCGCGGGGATGTTGTACTTCTCTTGCCGCAGCCACGTGTCGAGCCCCGTCGAGTTCTCCGCGCTGAGGACGACGATGTCGTACTCGCCGACGCTGAACTGCGCCTCGATCTTCACGCCGAGCTTGTCCTCGCGCGCCATCGCCATCGGCATCGCAGGCGCGCCGTTCGCCGCGACTCCCCGCGTGCGCTCTTCTTCCTTGGCGACGGAGCAAGGATCCTGCTCCCAGTATTCGACGAGGCGCGGAGCGTCGAGCTCCTCGAGCTTCTTGAAGAGCTCGCGCGGCAGCGTCTTGACGTTCTCCTTCTGGAGCACGACCGGGACGGGGACGATCATCGCGAACTTCTCGGGTGGGCCCTCGTAGTTGTTTTGCATCGAGAGCACCGTGCGGGTGCCTTCGCGCATCAAGGCGACTTGGGTGGCGTTGTTGAGGAGCTGTTTGCCCGAGTCGGAGACGTAGAAGCCGCAGAATGCCTGCGACGTTTGGGAGAATGACAGGGCGATGGCGAGCGATGCGACGGTAGCTAGACGCTTCATGGCGGGCTCCTACGGGCTGTCTTTACGGGCGGCGGCGGCGCAAGATCCATGCGGCCAGCAAGAAGGAAGAGAATGTGGCACCGGGCATGGGAATGGGAGTGGGAATGCCGGCGAGCTCGCAGCCGCAACCGGATTTGGCGGGCGGTGGTGCAGTTGGCGATGATGAGGCGGAAGGGGCTGGAGCGGTTGCGCTCGACGTAGGTTGGCTTTTGTATGCGACGAAGCTTGCGAGCTTGTTGGAGCTGCGGTCGGAGAAGGCGAGCTTGGTGGCGGCTGACGGGGGCTCGTAGGATTTTCCGGGAGGGCCGCCCCAGACGTCGCGTACGGGGTGCTCGCATTTGATTTCGCCTGTCCATGGGTGGCGGATGGCGTAGCGAGCCTGGAAGTTGTTGAAGGAGCTCGGGCTTGGGGTTTGTTCGAGAGACGTGCCGAAGGCTCGCATTTCTCGGCCGCCGACGATGGGGGGCGCGGCGCGGAAGACGAGGTCGTCGCCCAATGCGTCCTTCGTGTAGCGCGCGTGCAAGCGTGTGAGGACGAAGCCGCCGCCGAAGCGCGAGCCGAACCTTCCGCGACCAGCGAGCGGGAAGCCTTGCGACGATGGCGATGGCGATGGCGGGAGGGCGTCGGCGCCGAGCGTGGCGAGATCTTGAGAGCTCAGCGCGGGGCCGGGGCACGGGTCGCACGTGCCGGCGTCCCACGAGTATTCCGTCACGACCGACTTCGGGTGCTCGCGGACGGTGTCGTCGAAGAGCGCGTTGTAGACGCCGGCGAAATCGCCCTTCGCGCTCTCGTTCACGTCGAGGTTGGTTGGAATGGCAACGTTCTCGTAGTTCGAGGCTTCGTAGCGCTGGCCCTTCGCGAGGACGTGAACGATGAGGTCCTGCGTGTCCTTCGCGTTGAGGAGGCCGAGCCGAACGGGGAGCGTGAACTGTTCGCTGTCGTAGTGGAAGCGCAGCGGCGACAGCTGGGCTTGATGGCGCTCGTCGAACGTGACCTTCGCGGGGTCGACCTTCGCGACGAAGAACTTCGATCCCTTCGCGACGTACGGGCGCAGGTACGGCTCGGCGCCCACGGGGATGTTGTACTTCTCGCGGCGCAGGTACGTGTCGAGGCCGCCCGAGTCCTCCGCGCTGAGGATCACGATCTCGTACTCGCCCACGGTGAACTGCGCTTCGACCGTGACGCCGAGCTCGTTGGCTTTGGAGGCGTGCGCTCCACCAAGGCGGCCATGCCCGTTGCCGAAACCCTGACCGGTCCCGACGCCTCCGCCTTCCTGCGCGCACGGATCCTGCTCCCAGTATTCGACGAGGCGCGGCGCGTCGAGCTGCTCGAGCTTCGTGAAGAGATCGCGCGGGAGCGTCTTCACGTTTTCTTTTTGAAGGACGACCGGCACCGGAACGACGAGCGCGAACCGCTCCGGAGGCCCCTCGTAGTTGTTCTGCATCGAGAGCACGGTGCGCGTGCCTTCGCGCATGAGCGCGACCTGCGTCGCGTTGTTGAACAGCTTGCTGCCGCTGTCCGAGACGTAGAACCCGCAGAACGCGTGCGCTGGCAGGGCGAAGAAGAGCGCGACGCAGGCCGAGCAGAGCGCAGCGAAGCGAAGCGCTGCGAGAAAATCGGCGGAGCCCCTGACGGAGACTGGCTTGCGCATCGAGCGCGATGCTACAGGATCGTCCCGATGCGAATCGTGGTGATCGGCGCCGGCGTGATGGGTTGCTCCGTGGCGCACGCCCTGTCGGAGCGCGGCGCGCGCGAGGTGATCGTGCTCGAGCGTGCGGTGCCTGGCGCGGAGGCGTCGAGCGCGGCGGCAGGGATCCTCGGCGCGCAAATCGAGAGCGCGCCGGGCGAGACGGAGCTCTTTCGCCGCGCGCGCGACGGTTACCGCGCATGGGCCGAGTCGCTGCGGCGCGAGACCGGAATAGATGTAGGATACAGGCAATGCGGTGCGCTCCAGGTCGCCGTCCGTGACGGTGACGCCGAGGCGCTCGTCGCGCGCGTGGAGGAGCAGCAGCGGCTCGGGCTCGCGGCGGAGATCGTCGACGGAGCCAAGGCGCGAACGATCGAGCCGGCGCTCGCCGATCGCATCGCGTGCGCGGCGCATTTCCCGGAAGAGGCCCAGGTCGATCCGCCGGCGCTCCTTCGCGCGCTCGTCGCCGCCGTCGCGCGCCGCGTGACGATGCGATCAGGCGTGACGGTGCGCGGGCTCGCGATCGAAAAAGATCGCTGTGTCGGCGTGCTCCTCGAGGACGGCGACGTGCGCGCGGACGCCGTGGTGCTCGCTGCGGGATCGTGGTCGTCGCTCGTCCCTGGCTTGCCCGCGTCGCTGCCAGAGGTGAAGCCCGTTCGTGGCCAGATGGTGCAGCTCGACGAGCGGCCGCCGCGCGTGCGGACGATCGTCTTCGGCGATCATGGATACGTGGTGCCGCGCGGGGACGGCCGTGTCCTTTGCGGGTCTACGATGGAGCACGCCGGGTTCCGTCGCGAGGTCACCGCTTCGGGCGTCGCAACCATTCTTAATAAGGCGCTCGCGCTCGTTCCTTCGCTCGGCGAGGCGCAGCTCACGTCGACGTGGTCGAGCTTCCGCCCTCACGCAAGTGCGCGTCTCGAAGGGCCTTCGCCGCTCCCAGGCCTTTTCCTCGCGACCGGGCACCATCGGAACGGGATTTTGCTCGCGCGCGAGACGGGCGAGCGCGTCGCCGAAGCGTTGTTACATTCTTGAGCATGGAAGATCCGCGCGCGCCCATCGCGGAGACGATTCGGCGGCTCGAACAGATGCTCGAGCTCATGCCCTCCGACACGGTCAAGAACCTGCGCCACCGCATCGCGACGTTGCGCGGCACGCTCCTCGAGAGCCGCCCGCCCGCGCTCTTGCTCGTCGGCCGTCGAGGTTCCGGCAAGTCGTCTCTCGTCAACGCGCTCTTCGGAAAGAAGGTCGCCGACGTCGGCCACGTGAAGGCGCAGACCGGGCGAGGGAAGTGGTACGAGCACACGAGCGAGCGGGGCACGCTCTCGATCCTCGACACGCGCGGGCTGCAAGAAGGCGGCGACCCGGCGGAGGCCGACGAGGCGAAGACGCCGCTCGCGTCGATCGCAGCCGAGGTGGACAAGAAGCCGCCGGACATCATCGTCTTCGTCGTGCGCGCGATGGATGTGGACTCGGCGATCGATCGCGATCTCGATCTGCTCGAAGAAGTGGCGCGCACCGTCGAGCGCGCGACGCGAAAGACGCCCGCGATCGTCGCCGCGGTCACGCACTGCGATTTGCTCGAGCCAAAGGCGGCGCCGTTCTCGGACGAAGAAAAAATCGGACACGTCCGTCTCGCGGAGCGCACGCTCGACGAGCGCATCCGCGCGCGGCCCAAGCTGTCGCCGATGCTCGCGCAGACGGTCGCCGTCTCCGCGTACATGTCCTTCAAGGAAGACGGCTCGGTGCGCGCCGACGAGCGCTGGCACGTCGAGGAGCTCGTGCGCGACATCTTCAACAAGCTGCCGGATCAGGGCCGGAGCACGTTCGCGCGCGTGACGGGTGTCGTCGATTTGCAGGACCAGCTCGCGCAAGACCTCACGTACGTCACCGCTGCCCTATGCGCGGGCATCGGTATCGTGCCGATCCCCGTGGCGGACTTGGTGCCGATCACGTCGCTGCAGATCGTGCTCGTCTCCGGCATCGCGTACATCAGCGGGCGTCCGCTCGACACGAAGGTCGCCGGCGAGTTTCTCTCCGCGCTCGGCGTCAACGTCGGCGCCGCGTTCGTCTTGCGTGAAGCTGCGCGCGCGCTCGTGAAGTTCGTCTTCCCCGGCGCGGGCTCCGCCGTCTCGGGCGCGGTCGCCTTCGCCGGAACGATGGCCGTCGGCGCCGCTGCGCGCGCCTACTTCGTCCACGGCGAGCCCATCGATCGGGCTCGCAAGATCTTCAAGGATCGCCGGTCTCGGGAGTGACGGCCGGCTCGGGCGCCGACGACGGGATCGTGAGGCGCGCGCCGCACACGCACGTGCGGAGCTCCATCCAGCCTTCGGAGCCGGCGAAATAGCGTCCGTCGGTCGGGAGCTCTTTCCATTCTTCCGCGGTCCACGATTCGCCGCACGCGCATTGCTTCGGCCACTCCATCTCGCGTTCACTCTCCTTTGGCGATCCACTTTACCAAGGCGACGAGCCCGCCGATCGCCGCGACGATCGCCAGGAGCATGCCGACCGCAGGCATGCCGACGGAGACCGCGACGAACAACGCGGGTGCGCCGACGACGCACGACAGAACGACGAGCAGTCTGCAAATCGCGTTTCGCTCACCGTCGTTGCGCCATCGCAAGAACGCTTCGAGCGACATGAGCCACCCGGCCGCGCACGCCGAGCGCGCCACCCACGTGTAGAACGGCTCTTGGAAATGGAAGAAGACGGCGACGGTTCCCGCGATGGCGATGGGAATCGGCCACCACTCGTACCAGTCGAGCGCGCTCGCTTTGGGCAGCGCGATGGGAGCGGTCGTGGGAACCGGAGCTGGCTCGACGCGAATCGCGGGAGCAGGAACGGGCTCGGGCTTCGGAGCGTTCTTCGCGCGCTCTTCTTCGAGCTCCTCTTCGAGCTGCTCGATGCGATGGTGCGCCTGGTCGAGATCGTCGCGATACGTCGGCACGCGTCGAACTTAACCACGTCAGGAAAAATGGCGTGCGACGTATGTACAGGCATCACAAAGTTTCGAAGAAACGACCAATCGAGAAGGCCTTACAAGCACACTCTTCTACGGAAAAGACAATCCCTTGGGCCCCTAAAAAGGCTGCTCGGGAACGGCTTCCTCACTCGGACGATTCTTCTCAAAGTTTTTTTCAGTAGCGGCCAGCACCCCAAGCAAGCACTCCGCCGTGAGCGGGAGATTCGAAATGGCTTCGTCAGTGGGTGCGGCCGCTTTCTGATTTTGTGGCCAGCGCGCTCCAGATTTTCGTGAGCGCCGGCACGAGCGCGAAGGACATCGGCGCGAAGATGCGCGCCTCGCGCAAGGAGCCGAAGCAAAACCACGCCGGCGCGTAGAGCGCAGCGGCCCATATCGCGACGCGATCGGAGGCGGCGAGCTTCACGCGCACGCGCCTTTGCACGACCGCGGTCGCGACGAGCGGAATCGCGACGATCGCGAACGCGGCGATCGCGGTCGGGTGCGTCACGTTGGCGAAGATCTGCACGCGCGGCACGTCGTGCGGATATTCGGCGGACGCGTACACGAGCGACAGCGCGACCTGCGCGGCCACGCCTTCGACCATGCACGCCGCACCGAGCAACGGGGCGACACGCGAAAGGACGAACGCCGCGCCCATCACCATGGAGACATCCGCGCGCACGAACGACTGCGCGGCGGTGATCACGAGCGCGACTGCCCAGCGCGGTCGTTCGGCGAGCGAGACCATCGCGACGACGTAACAACACGTCGGCAGCGTCTCCGGCCTCGCGTACGAGAAGAGCCAGAGGCACGGGAGCGCGAGCGCCGTGAAGAAGACGGCGAGTCGATTCGGTGATCGCTCCACCAAACGAAAGAGCATCGCGAGCGTGCCGCCGAGCGCGAGCGTCTCGATCCCTGCGACCGAGAGCGGGTGCGGCAGCGGCAGCCACGACACGAGTCGCGGCAGCGCGACGCGATATTGCTCCGGCGCGTACTGCGCGCCAGCGACGTTCACGCGCATCCAATCGTCGATGACGTCTGCCGCCGCGCGCGCTCGCGCCCACTCGACGAAGAAGAACACGACGACCGCGGTCGCGATCGTCATGGCGGCGATCAGCCGCTCGCGCTTCACACCTTGGCCTGTTTCGCGTCGCCGCCGGCGGCTTCTTCCTCTTCGAGCGGCTCGGCGGCTTCTTCGACGCGCGTCTTCTTCTCCTCGACTGGCGGCGCCACGCGCGTGCCGTCCCACTTGGTCGC
>Ga0068868_100004170_pt1 | contig 10104 bp, 12 predicted proteins | sample KBSMisM42_FD_64660 | JGI IMG/M metagenome (GOLD analysis project Ga0068868, IMG submission 64660) | Miscanthus rhizosphere microbial communities from Kellogg Biological Station, Michigan, USA - KBS Miscanthus M4-2 | ecosystem: Host-associated > Plants > Roots > Rhizosphere > Soil ...
ACGCTCGCGCAGCAGCCGCTCAACCCGTACGACACGCCGCACTTGCCCGGGCAGAACCTCGCGACGATCGCGAGCTTCGGCTGGTCGTACGGAAACGCGCAGAGCTACTTGTGGAGCGTGGGCGCCGAGCACGGCTTCAACGCGCAAGCCGCGATCGACATCAGCCATCCGGTGATCGGCAGCGACTACCGCGGCTTCCGTGCGCACCTCGACGTGGAGGCCTACGTCCCGATGCCGTGGAAACATCACCACGTCCTCGCGATCCACGGCGGCGGCGGCTTGATGGGCGGCTCTTTTCCGGGCGGCCCCTTCTACGTGGGCGGCTTCACGGATTTCAACCCGAACGATCAAGTCAACGCGCTCCTCGGCGGCGGCTTCCTCTATCAGAGCGGCGTCGTCCTTCGCGGCTATCCGGTCGCGTTCCAGACGGGCGCGTACTTCCTCCTCGCGAACGCCGAGTATCGCTTCCCCATCATCAACATCGATCGCGGCATGTCGACGACGCCGGTCTTCCTGAACCGCATCTCGGGCAACGTCTTCCTGGACGTCGGCAGCGCCTTCGACGATCCGCGCACGACGAGCTTCCTCACGGGCGTCGGCACGGAGCTCTGGTTCGACACGACGATCGGCTACTTCGCGTCGTTCAACTTCCGCGTCGGCTACGCGCGCGGGCTCGCAGCCGGCGGTTTGGACAAGGTCTACTTCGCCGCCGTCGTTCCGTACTGATCGCGACGCGAATCGCCGAAAATTGGGCCACGGGCAGGACGCTTCCGTAGGTTGCAACCATGCCCTGCTCAGTCACGCGCAAAGCACTCTTCATCGGCGCGCTCGCCGGCATCGGATGCATGATGCCGCCGCAAGGCGCGGCGCTCGTCCAGCAGACCACGCAGCAGTTCAACTTCGACACGCGCTTCGGCCGCATGGAGCTCGCGATGGAGCAGGTGAGCCCGAAGTACACCGAGGAGTTCATCAAGCGCCACCGCTTCTGGGGCGGCGCCATTCACGTCACCGACGCGGAGCCGCTCGGCCAGCGCATGCGCGGCCAGGAGAACGCCGACGTCAGCGTTCGTCTCACGTGGTACCGCGCCGACGAGGGCGAGCTCAAGACCACCATGCTCAAGCAGAAGTGGCACCTCTACGCGGCCGGCTGGCGCCTCGACTCCGAAGAGCGACTCGATGGCGACATCGGCGCGCTCGGCGAGAAGGTCGAAATCCTCACGCCCGACGGACCGCCGCGCACCGCCGCGCAGTTTCCGACGCTGCGTCTCGGCGCGGACTGAATCAGTCGGCCTATTTCTTCGACTTCTTGGCGCCCGTACGCGCCTTGCCGCGCGATTCCGCTTGGCGCTTCAGACGAGCCTTCTTCTTCGCCTGGCCCTTGCGCTGACGCATTTTGTTCGAGCTACGACGGTCGCGTTTTCCCATGCGCCCGCCTCATAACACGAATCGCCGGCGCAGATACTAGCTAGCCAGCGGATTCGGCGACCGCGTCTTCGCGATTTCGAACCTCGAGACGGTAGCGGCTGTTGATCGTCTCGATGTAGAAGACCTCGCGACCCGCCAACCGAAGCACGCGCTTCACAGGCGTCGTCACGTACTCGTGCATGCCGTCCGGAAATTCGATCACGACGACCGAGCCTTTGCGCGGCGCTCTCACGAGTCGCCCTGCGACCGCGCGAGATCCCTTACCGAGCTTTCGGAGGACGACGTCCACGACAAGGATCAATCTAGCATCGAGACTCTCAGCGTCCATAGGTGCAAAATCGCCACTCAGCAAAAGCGGTGACGAAATGTGGGATGGGATCAAAGGTACAGTATGACCGGGGAAACGAGCTTTTCCGCGCGACGAGGTGGGTGCATCGAGGTGGTGTGTGGCTCGATGTTCAGCGGCAAGACCGAAGAGCTGCTTCGACGCATCAAACGGGCGCGTTTCGCGCGGTTACCCACGGTCGTGTTCAAGCCGAAGGTCGATGATCGCTACGACGAAGTGAAGGTCGTGACGCACGAGGGCATCTCGACCGAGGCAGTTCCGATCGCCAGCGCAAACGAAATGCTTTCGCTGGTGGGTCCCAATGTGGCGGTTGTGGGTGTCGATGAAGTGCAGTTCTTCGAGGAGGGCGTCATCGACGTCATCGAGGAGCTCGCCAACCGCGGGGCTCGGGTCATCTGCGCAGGGCTCGATCAGGACTACAAAGGGCAGCCCTTCGGACCGATGCCGCGCCTCCTCGCGATCGCGGAGTACGTCACGAAGCTCCACGCCGTGTGCGTGCGATGCGGCGCCGAAGCTTCACGCTCGCAACGTCTCGTCGCGATGGAAGGCCAGCTCTTCGTCGGTGGCGCCGCCGCGTACGAAGCGCGATGCCGCCGTTGTTTCGTCCCGAAAGCCGTGGACGCGAACGACTAGCGCGAAGCGACTTTGTCTTCGTGGAAGTACTCGCGGAGCATTTCGCGCGCGACGACGTTCGCCTTCACGTGCCACTTCGGACGATTCACCACGAGGACCGCGATCGCGACGCGCTTCTCGCCCGGCTTGGCGTGCGAAGGCGCGAAGCCGGTGAACCACGTGTAGAGGTGGTCCTCGCTCGAGAGCGTTCCCGTCTTGCCGGCGACGGTCGCGGGCACGAACGGCGTGCGGCGCGCGTCGTGGAAGGCGCGGTAGCTCGTGCCCTCGCTCACCGTGTGCTCCATCATCGTCGTCAGCGCTTGCGCAGCGGCCTCGGTGATCGCGCGGTGCGACTCGGGCTTGGCCTCGTATTCGACGCGCCCCGTCTCGCTCGTCACGCGCGCGACGACGTGGGCGCGCGGCATTTCGCCGTCACGCGCGACGGTCGCGCTGATGAGCGCGGCGTGCACGGGCGAGAGCGTGGTGTTCCAGAAGCCCGCGGCCGTACGCGCGAACTGGAGCGGCTCCTCGGGGATCTCGAGCTTGCTCGGTTGCACCGGCACGTCGAACGCGATCGGCGCGCCATATCCGAGCGCCTTGGCCGCGTTCTCGAGCGAAGCCTTGTCGAGGTGATCGTGCGCCATGCGCGCGAAGACGGCGTTCTCGCTCTTTCCCATCGCGGTCGCGAGCGTCATGCACCACTTGTCGCGCAGCGGATCGCGAACGAGATCCGCCGAGAGCACGCGCTGCTCGGCCGATCGCGAGAAGCACTCGCGCGTCTCGGGCTTTGCGCCGTCCTTCTCGACGAGCGCCGAGGCCGTCACGAGCTTGAAGACGCTCGCCGAGGGCGCCGTCGCCTCGATGGCGAGATCGCGCGCGCCATGCTCGCTCCGGCTCGCGTAGGCCAAGATCGCGCCCGTGTCGGGGTCCATCATCACGATGGAGGCCTCGGGGAGCTTGTGCTGCTTGAGCGTCGCTACGGCGACCTTCTGCAGCCGCGCGTCGATCGTGAGGTGCGCGGTGCGTTTTCCGGCCATCGGGGCGATCGCTTCACTCCCGTCGAACGCGATGTGCGACAAATCGAGCCCAGCGAACGGCGGCGCCATCGCGGCGGTCGCGGGTTTTTCCTGCGAGGCCACCTTCATCGCGAGCGGGTCGTCGGCTTCGTTCGGCAGGCCCGCGTGCGCCTTCGCGACGCCGCCCCGTCCAGCCAAGCGCAGCGCTGCGACGCTCCCGACCACCAGCGCGAAGGCGCCGCAGACCATGGCGACGGATCGTGTCGTGCTCATCCATCATCGTCTGGCACAAGGCGCGCGAATCGGGCAAAAAAGGCACATGTATAAGTGGGCTGTCGCCGTCGCTGCCGCGCTCGTCTCCGTGAACGCGATCGCGCAAGAACCGATCAGCGCGCGCGTCGAAAACGGAAAGCTGAAGTACGGCTCGCAAGAGCAGGCCATCCCACTTGCGGACATCGACGCGGCGAACATCCGCGTGACGAACGTCGGCAAGCTCACGTGGGTGCACGTGCCTTCGCACAGCGCGGCTTCGTGGGACGCCATCCTCGGCCCGCGCGCGGGAAATCAGCTCATCGACGGCGAGCTCACGGGCAAGACGCGCGGGCAACCGGGCAGCATGTCCGGCACGAAGATCATCGCGACGGGTGGTTACGTCGCGCGCGGATCGGTGAGCGAAGATTTCACGATCTGCGATCGCGAGGCGCTCGCGAGCACCGAGGTCCTCGACCCGCAGACGTTCGAGTGGCGAGGCGCGAGCTTTCAGCAGCTGTCGAACGACGAGATCGGCAAATCGGCGGTCGTCACCGCAACGCCACGGCAAGACGCGGCACCCAAGGCGCTCGCTCCGCTTCTTCTCGCGCGCTACTCGAGCTCGGGCGCACATCCGAGCGCCATCACGGACGGCGATGGGTCCACGGTGTGGAGCGAAGGGAGCCCGAACACCGCGGGTCGCGGGCAGTTCGTCGTCTTCGGCGCGCCGAGCGAAATCCCGATCTCGAAGCTCGCGATCACCATCTCGCCTCCGAAACCAGACGCGAACGGCGCGGCGCCAAAGCGATTCTTCCTCGCGACGCGCGACAAGCTCTTCACGGTGAACGTGCCGGAGGACGCTTGGAAGAATCCGGGCCGGGCGTACGACATCACGCTGCCCGAAGCGGTCACGAGCTCGTGCATGGCGCTCGTCCTCGAAGACGCGTACCCGAGCGCGAAGACGCCGCCCGACGTGTCGGTGGCAGAGATCACGGCGTACAGCGAGCTCGATGCGCCCGACGCGACGCTCGAGAAGGTCGCGCTGAATTTGAGCGCGCCAGGGCGCGTCGCGACGATCGCGCAAGCCACGTTGAAGCGCGCGGGGAACGCGGCGCTACCCGCGATCGAAGCGGCCTGGCCGAAGCTCGACCTCGCCGGGCGGACGCGCGCGATGGATGTCGCCGAGGGCGCTTCGTGCGGGGCGCCCGCGACGCGCATCTTCTTGAACGGTCTCTGCGAGCGCGATGGCAACATCCAACGCAAGGCGAATCACGGGCTGACCGTGTGTCGCCAGTCCTCGGAGATCGTCTCGGCGGTGCAGTCGATGGCGGAGCCGCTGTGCAGCGACGTGCCGCAGTGGGTTGCGTTGCTCGGAAAGCAAGGCGCGCTCCCGAAGCTCGCGAGCTGGATGGCGACGACCAACTCGAGCGCGCGCGCGACCGTGCGCCACGCGTTCGCGACCGCGACGCAGGGCGCGACGGCGCAGATGCTCTCGGCGATGATCAACGACGCTCAGTGGACACCGTTCGTGCGCCTCGAGATGCTCCGCGCGATGGGCGGCCGAGTGAAGGAGATCGCTCCGGACGCGAGCAAGGCCCTCGACGCGCTCTTGGCGCCGAACGCGGATTTGGCGACGCGATATCTCGCGCTCGAGCCGCTCTCGGAGCTCGCGCGCGCGGGCGATCGTCCTTCGCAGACGCGCGTCGCGTCGATGCTCGCGAAAGATCCGGATTGGCCCGTTCGAGCGCACGCTGCGGAGCTCGCGAAGGATCTCCCATCGGCACAATCCGAGCTCATGACGGCGATCGACGACAAGGAGCCGCGCGTTCGTCAGGCCGCGCTCGACACGATCACCGATCTTCGTGCGTCGCCCGCCGCGGTGCTCGTCGAGAAGCGCCTCGAGGGCGACCCGTGGACGTTCGTGCGCGTCTCGGCAGCGCACGCGATGGGCGCGATGGCCGCTGCGCGCGATCTCGACAAGGCCCTCGCGGCCGCGCTCGGCGCGGATCAAGCTCCCCAGGTCCGCGGCGCGATCATCGACGCGCTCGCGCTTCATCAGGCACGCGCCTACGCGAGCGCCGTGCGCGAACGCCTCGACGACGTTCAGGAGCTCCCCGTCGTTCGCACCGCCGCGGCGCGCGCGCTCGGCGCGATGTGCGATCCTGGTCAGCTCGAACGTCTCACCGAGCTCGCACGCGCCGCCGGCGATCCGATGGCGAGCGGCGAAGATCTCACGCTCGGCCTCGCCGCGATCGCCGCGCTCGGTGACATCCACCCCGCCGATCTCGGGAGCCGACTCGCGAAGCTCCGCGACAAGAGCGTCCGCGACGCCGTCCGAGGCGCCGCCGAGCACGCGCTCGCCTCTCCGGCGAAGTGCTCGACGAGATAGATGAGCATTACACGCATTTCGCCGCAGGAAGCCGCCCAGAAGCTCGCCGAGGGGTGGGTCTATGTCGACGTGCGCGACGACATCGATTTCGAAGAAGGCCATCCGCGCGGGGCGATCAACGTCCCCTACACGCGCCACGAAGAGCGCTTCGTCGAGCAAGTGCGGGCGCGAACGGACGCGAAGAAGCTCGTCCTCGGGTGCAAATCCGGAATCGTCTCCGTGCACGCCGCCGAGATGCTCGCGCGCGCGGGGTACGAGGTCGTCGAGCAGCGCGCCGGCTTCGACGGCTCGCGCGGGACGTTCGGCCAGCTCGAAGAGCCCGGCTGGGCGCGCCTCGGTCTGCCCATCGACACGGGCGAGGAATGAGGGAACCCATCGCGACGCGCGCTGTCAGGAAGCCCATGCGCGTGCTCTTCTTGGTGCTCCTCGGCTGCGGATCGCACGCGCCGCCACCAGCGACGGAGACGGCGATCGCGCTGCCCGCGCATCAGGAAGTGCCGCCGCCTCCACCGGAGGTCCGTGACGAGAAAGGCCACACGCCGTCGGAATGGATCGCGCTCGGAGACGATGCGTTCGCCCACACGAAGCTCGTCGACGCCGCGCGGTTCTACCAAGAGGCGATTCGCGCGGGCGACTCCGAGCTCTCCGGTTACGCCTACTACAAGCTCGGTTTCATTCGCTGGAACCAGAACGACGGCCCGGCTGCGCTCGACGCGTTCATGCACGCCATCCGCTCCACGAACGCCAAGGTCTCCACGCAAGCGAGCAGAGACATCGTCTCGGTCTACGCGCAGTACGGCCGCCCCGAGGCCGCGTATGGGTTCTTCCACCATGTCGTGTCCGATCCAATCGCCACGCTCGTGCGCCTCGAGCGCGAGTACGACGATCAGGGGAAACCGGACGCCGCGCGCAAGGTGCACGCGCAGATCGCCACCGCCGCAGCGAATCCCTAATCGCGTTTGGCGCGCGCGTAGTCGTCAGCCGCCGAGCGCACGCTCGCGAGATCACGTGAAGCACGCTCGCTCGCGTCGAGCATCTCCGCGGTGAAGCGCGTCAGCCCCCACACGCCGTTCGGGCGACGACGAAACGTGTAACGCGTCCCCTTCGCCGTCGTGAGGGTCGCGCGCTCGCCTCGCGTCTCGGTCGCCTGGATGCCGGAGAGATCCTTCCGAAGCCGCGCGATGAACCCCTGCTTCTTGTCGACGAGCATGAACACGTCCGGCCCGTCCGGCGCGTCCGCCTCCGGGCGATACGACGCGAGCAGCGCGTCTCGCTCCGCACCGGCCGGATAGCTCTGCGTGATCGATTCGCACGCGGCCTTGCGCATGTCGTGGATCGTGAACGCCGCGTCCTGCGCGTCCTGCTCGAGGTATGGAAAGACGTCGCGCGAGCGTCCCTCCGCGATCGCCTTCGCGATGCGCGCGTACGAGCCCTCCGGTGTCTTGTCCGGCGGAAACGGTTTGTAGAACACGAGCGCGACGACGCCGATCACGATCGCGGCGACAGCCACGCCGAACAGCACACGCTTGTTCACGACGGCGTAATGTACACGCCCGTGACCGTCTTCGTCGTCGTCCCCGCGTTCAACGAAGCGGCGCGGCTCGGGCGCGTGCTCGAGACGATGCCGCCCGAGGTCGATCACGTCATCGTCGTCGACGACGCCAGCACGGACGGCACGTCGGAGATCGCAAAAAACGTGACCCTCGTACGCCACGAGATCAACCGAGGCGTCGGCGCGGCGATCGCGTCGGGTTATCGCAAGGCGCTCTCGATGCCCGGCGCGCCGAACGACGCGTTCGTCGTGATGGCCGGCGACGGACAAATGGATCCGCGCGATCTGCCTGCGCTCGTCCTTCCGATCACGAGCGGCGAGGCTGGTTACGTCAAAGGCAACCGCTTCGTGCACGAAACCATCGGCGACATGCCGCTCGCGCGACGCGCAGGCGTGGGGATCTTTTCGATCCTCACGAGCGCCGCGCTCGGCCAGCGCATCCACGACAGCCAGTGCGGATTCACCGCCATCTCGCGCGCCGCCTGCGAAAAGCTCGATCTCGATTCGCTATGGCCGCGCTTCGGATACCCGAACGATCTCCTCGGGATGCTCGCTCGCGCCGGCGTGACGATCGCCGAGCGCCCCGTCGCAGCGCTCTACCCACACACACGCAATCACCTCGGCGCGCGTCACGTTCCGACGATCGCCGCGATCACGTTTCGCGTGTGGAAACGTCGCGTCTGGGGGTAGCGGAAGAAGCACACGCGTATTAGCTTCACGCTCCATGCAAGGCGGTTATCCCCCTCCTCCCGGCGGTTATGGTCCTCCTCCCGGAGGCTACGGCGCTCCTCCTCAGCAGGCGCCGCAACAGGGCTATGGTCCCCCTCCCGGTTTCCAGCCGCCGCCCGCGCCCGGCATGATGCAGCCCGGCGCGCCGTACGGCGTCGATCCGATGACGGGCATGCCGCTCTCGGACAAATCGAAGATGACGGCCGGCTTGCTCCAGATTTTTCTCGGCAGCTTCGGCGTCGGCCGCTTCTATCTCGGTTACACGGGCCTCGGCATCGCGCAGATCGCGGTCGTGTGGCTCACGTGTGGCTTCGGCTCGATCTGGACGCTCATCGACGGCATCATGATGCTCACCGGCAAGGTCCCTGACGCGCAGGGCCGGCCGCTGCGCGATTGAAGACCACCGAAAGGCAGATCCTCCACATCGACATGGACGCGTTCTTCGCGTCCGTGCATCAGCGCGACGATCCTCGTCTGCGCGGCAAGCCCGTGCTCGTCGGCGGTCGTTCGAAGCGCAGCGTCGTCACGGCGGCGTCGTACGAAGCGCGGCCTTTCGGTTGTCGCTCGGCGATGCCGATGGGCGAAGCGCTGCGACTGTGTCCGCACGCGATCGTCGTCGAGCCTTCGCGCGGGAAATACGAAGAGGCGAGCCGCGAGGTGTTCGACGTCTTTCGTCGCTACACGCCGCTCGTCGAAGGTCTGTCGATCGACGAAGCGTTTCTCGACGTGACCGCTTCGCGATCGCTGTTCGGCGACGGCCCGACGATCGCACGCAAGATCAAAGACGACGTGAAGAAGGACACGCGCCTCATCGCGTCGGCAGGCGTCGCGCCGTGCAAGTTCGTCGCGAAGGTCGCGAGCGATCTCAAGAAGCCCGACGCGCTCGTCGTCGTGCGCCCGGAAGAAGTTCGCGATTTCCTCGCGCCGCTTCCGATCGAGCGCATGTGGGGCGTGGGCCCGAAGACCGCGCCGCATTTGAGAGCGCTCGGGTACGCCACGCTCGGCGATCTCGCGAACGGCAAGCTCGCCGACCTGGAAAAACATTTGGGCGTGTGGGGCGAGCAAGTCCGCCTCCTCGCGCGCGGTGAAGATCCGCGCACCGTCGAGCCGAACGTGTCCGCGAAGACGATCGGCCACGAAGAGACGTTCGAGCATGATCTGTCGACGCGCGAAGCCGTCTCTCGCGCGCTCCTCGATCAATGCGCCCGCGTCGCGCAGCGCCTCGTGCTCGAGGGCTACAGCGCGACGACGGTCGTCGTGAAGCTCAAGTACTCCGACTTCACGCTTCGTTCGCGCCAGCTCTCGCTCTCCGAGCCGGTCTGCGACACGCTCTCGCTGCACCGCGCGGCGCAGTCGATGCTCGATCGCTTCGGCCTCGACGACGGCCTCTTTCGCGTCCGCCTCACGGGCATCGCCGCCGCCGGTTTGGTCGAAGGCCCTCCGCCGAAGCTCCTCTTCGCGACCGAGCGCGATCGCGGCACGAAGCTCGAAGAGGTCACCGCGGCCATCGCGGGCAAGTTCGCCAACGATCGTGGAGGAGCCGTCCTACAACGCGCGACGCAGCTCGAGAAACCGAAGAGCGTTCAAGGCAACGAAGCCGGCTCGAAGCACAAGGCCTCGCGCCTTCGGAGCGACGGAAAGATCACCTCTCGAGACCGCGAGCGATGATCGCGGGCACGTGCCCGAGCGCGTGCTTGAGGTTGAAGAGCTTCGCGAGCTGCCTCTTGTCGAGGCGGGTCATCACGTCCGCGTCCTTCGCGAGGTTGTCGCGGAAGCGGCCGTCGCC
>Ga0068868_100004175_pt1 | contig 10099 bp, 8 predicted proteins | sample KBSMisM42_FD_64660 | JGI IMG/M metagenome (GOLD analysis project Ga0068868, IMG submission 64660) | Miscanthus rhizosphere microbial communities from Kellogg Biological Station, Michigan, USA - KBS Miscanthus M4-2 | ecosystem: Host-associated > Plants > Roots > Rhizosphere > Soil ...
AGCGCGAGCACCATGGCCAGCGACGACATGAGCAGCACGAACGTCGACGCCGAGGTCACCGGGATATTCAGAATGGGCTTGAGCGCGGTCGCGCACACTGGCGGATTGCACGCCTCATGCGGGAACGGCCCGACGACGCTGCGTCCCTTGTAGATCAGGTACGTAGAGATCAGCGACGCGAACAGCATGCACTCCGACCCGATGAACGCCCAGACCGCGATCTTGCGGCTGTCGAGGCCCGTGGTCGTGTAGTGATGGCCGTGTGGGCCGGCTTCTATGTGGTCGAGCGCTGGAGAAGCGGACATTCTACTCGGCTAGTGGTGGTCTGGTTCGAGTGGGCTCGTCACCCACGCGTAGAGGAATCCAACGATCATCGTCGCGCCCAGCGCAATCAGCGCCGCCGCGACCGTCTTGTCGTCCTTGTGGATGAAGATCAGCCCCGACAGCATGACGATGATGCCGGCGGCGACGAAGAGCGGCTTGATCGTTGGAGTCGGCATCGGAATGCCGAGCTCCTTCGCGCTTCGTCGGTCCCTCTCGATGTGGACCGGCTTCGCGTCCGCTGCCTTCTCCTGATCCGACCAGCCCGCGTGCGTGTGCGGGATCTCCGAGGTCCGCTCCGGGTGCGTCAAATCCCACAGCGGGTAGCGCGACTCGACGAGCGGAATCTCGGCGAAGTTGTACTCGGGCGGTGGGGAGGGAATCGACCACTCGAGCGTCGCCGCATCCCACGGATTGTCCGGCGCGGGCGCGCCATGCGTCTTGCTGCGGAAGAAGTTCCAGACGAAGATCGCCGTCGAGAACACCAGCATGAACGCGCCGATGCTCGAGATCAGGTTGAACGTGTCCCACCCCTGGCCGGCGTCATACGTGTAGATGCGCCGCGGCATGCCTAACAACCCGGAGAAGTGCATCGGGAAGAAGGTCAAATTCATCGCGATGAAGTTCAGCCAGAAGTGCCAGGTCCCCAGCTTCTCGCTCATCATGCGGCCGAACATCTTCGGGAAGTAGTGATAGATCCCGGCGAAGATGCCCATGATCGAGCCGCCGAACAGCACGTAGTGGAAGTGCGCAACGATGTAGTATGTATCGGTCTGCTGGAGGTCCGCTGGCGGCGAGGCGTGCGATACGCCGGAGATACCGCCGATCGTGAACAACGCCACGAGACCAATGGCGAACTTCATCGCCGTCGTGAAGCGGATCGAGCCGCCCCACATGGTAAAGATCCAGTTGAAGATCTTCACGCCGGTCGGGATACCGATGAGCAGCGTGGTGAGGCCGAACACGGTGTCAGCGATCGGACCCATGCCGACCGAGAACATGTGGTGAGCCCACACGCCGAAGCCGAGGAAGCCGATGAGGATACCCGAGTAGACCATGACCGGGTAACCAAAGAGCGGCTTTTTCGAGTTCGTGGGGAGAACCTCGGACACGAGCCCGAACGCGGGCAGGATCAGGATGTAGACCTCCGGGTGTCCGAAGATCCAGAACAAGTGCTGCCAGAGCAACGGATCGCCGCCGGCACCGATCTCGTAGAAGTTCGTCCCGAAGAACCGATCGAACTGCAGGAAGAACAGCGCGATCGTGATGACGGGGAACGCCAGCACGACGAGGAACTGCACGACGAACGACATCCATGTGAACATCGGCATGCGCATCAGGTTCATCCCGGGGGCGCGCATGTTGATGATCGTCGTGATGAAGTTGAACGCCGCGGCCAGCGACGAGATGCCGAGGATCTGGATGCCGAGCACCCAGAAGTCGATGTGCAGCCCCGGTGAGAACTGTCGCGTCGTGAGCGGGGCGTAGCCGAACCACCCGCCATCGGGCGCGGCGTTGAAGAAGATCGGCAGTGTGATGAACAAGCCGCCGAACAGGTAGACCCAGTAGCTGAACGCGTTCAAACGCGGGAATGCGACGTCGCGCGCGCCGATCTGCAGCGGAATAAGGAAGTTGAAGAACGCGGCCGACAGCGGCATGATGGCCAGGAAGACCATCGTGGTGCCGTGCATCGTGAACAGCTGATTGAACATCTCAGCCGACACCAGCGTCCTGTTCGGCCCCATGAGCTGGGCGCGAATGATGACAGCCTCGAGCCCGCCGAACAGGAAGAAGAAGAGCGAGGTGTAGAGATAGAGCACCCCGATCCGCTTATGGTCGACCGTGGTCAGCCAGCTCCACAGCCCGGTGTGTTCTCCGGACTCGGTTCCGGCGTACGACGGTGAGGCAGCGACAGTGGCCATGGGTCTTCGGTTGCTACGAGGGTGAAAGTCGTTCGTCGGCGTTAGGTGCTGATAGTGCGGCAATCACTGCTGATCGAGCGCGGTGAGTGAAGGCGGCCTCCCAGCCCCACTCACCGAGGACACGCTTACCGCAGAGCCTGCAAGTAAGCGACAATGTCCGCAATCTGCTGATCCGAGAGTCCACCGAGCGACTGCGAGACGGTCGCGCCCATGATGGGATCGCGCTGACCGAGGCCAAGCGTCGGCATGGCCGCACCGGGCTTCATCAACCGCGCGTTCTTGATCCAGAGCCTCAAGTGACGGGCATCGTTAGGATAGATCCCGGCGCCGATCGTGGAGCGACTCGCGATGTGCGTGAGATTCGGCCCGATGGGCGACGCCGCTACGGTACCGCGAACCGTGTGGCAGCCGATGCACGCACTGCGCGCAAACTGCTGGGCACCGCGCTGCGCATCGCCCGTGATGTTGTCCGGGAAGCTGAGCCCGGCGGGGACTGGCGTATCGGGCGAGGCGTAGTCCGGAAGCGACTCCATGGGGAACGTGTAACCGGCCGGCTGCTGCGCGACGGCGACCGCAGGCGTCACGGGAACCGCCGCTGGGGTAGCCGATGCAGGTCGGGTTGGAGCACCCGGTCGGCGCGTCGTGTCTGCTGGCTGAGGAGTAGGTGGCGCCGGTGGCGCCGCGGCGAACGCGGCGGGCGACAGCTGATGCTGCACCCACCCATCGAACTCCGTTGGCGTGACGACGAACGTGCGGAACCGCATATTCGCGTGAGACGCGCCGCAATATTCGTTGCAGCTCCCGTTGAAGACCGTCGTGCGGAGCGACGTGTCCGGAGTGAACCACAGGTAGTTCGTGTGGTTCGAGATGAGGTCACGCTTGCCGCCGAGCTGCGGAATCCAGAACGAGTGGAGCACGTCCTTGGTCCGCAGCGTGAAGTTCACGGTGCGCCCAATGGGCAGATACAGATCGTTCGCGGTGACCAGCGTGTCCACGCGACCGGTCGGCGTGCGCGTCGTGTACTGCGGGTAGCGGAACTCCCACCACCACTGGTGGCCGACGACCTCGACCTGCAGCGCGTTCGGCACGGCGCGCGCCTGTGTGCGGAAGATCGTGCGGACGGTGGGGATCGCGATGAATGTCAGAATAACAGCTGGCGCGATCGTCCATGAGATCTCGAGCGCCGTGTTGCCGTGCACGTGCCGCGGCTCGTCGGCGTCGCTGCGCCGACGGAACCGAACGATCGTGTAGAGAAGAATCGCCTCGACGACAATAAACACGAACGTCCCCCAGAACAGGAGCTTGTCCCAGAGCGACTTAACCTCCGTGTTGAATTCCGTCGTGTTGTTGAACGTCGAGTTAGGGTAGCCCTTTCCGTAGGATCCGCATGCTGCGATTGCCAGCGCGAGTCCGGTGAGGATGGCTATGGAAGCGAGCTGGCGCGGACGAATCTTCCAGTGCATTCGTTCCCCGAAAACCGGCGTTATGAAGGGCACCGCGCACGTTCCGCGGCGTCACGGCGACTACCGAACAGCCAACAAAAGGTATTGGACCCTCAGAGGCGAATCAAGCAGCGAGCAATGTTCGCGCGTGTGCGCGAAACGCACGATCATCGCATGAGTCGACACGACGACGCGCGGTCACTTCGTCGCGTCGTCTTCCTCGACTGCATGCTTCTCTTTCGTCTTCGCGACGGAGATCTCGAGCTGAGTGCGGATCTGGGCGACCGCCTCGCGCAATGAGCGGAGCTTCGCCTGGTCGCCGCCACCCCGCGTCGCAATGAGTAAGAGCGCGCTCACCTGATCGGAGATCATTCCGAACTGGCCCTTGAGCAGACCAACGAGTGGAGCGCCGGAACGACGGAGCTGCGCCCCGAACTGTGCCGTGTTCTGCTGCGAACGAACGGCGATCGCCATGCGCTCCACGATCCCGTGGAGGCGCTGCACCGCGGCAGTTGCCTCGTCGAGCGTTGCCATCTTCGCGAGGCCAGCACCATCAAGCTTGGGTCCACTAGCCATGTCGATTCACCGGACGCGCTCCATGCGCGGGTTTGGTTTGAGCGTGCGGCCCGCTCTCGCATGCGCCGCACCATCGAGGGTCACGACATCCGCGACGAACCCGAATCGTCCGCTCGTGAGCGCCGTCCCCACGCCGTACGCATCCACTGGCACGCCTTCCTCCTCGAACTGGCGAATGCGGGTCACAGTGATCGAGCCCGAGACGAGAATCTTGATGTCGCCGAACCCCTCCGCGTCGAGGGCGTTCCTGACGTTCCAGACGAGGTGCGAATTCACACCGGTCGGAACGAACCCGCCCATCACGGGAATGATCGACTGGTCCACCAGGTGCTCCGACGTCGCGAGCTGCACTCCCCACACTCGGCTTTCCTGCGAGCGTGCCACGGCGAGCGCAGTCGCCACCGAATCGTTGTCGTAGTCGACCGGCACCACGAGCATCGTGCGATCGGGCGTGTGCGCAACGCACGCGCGTACCGCGGCAACTGTATCGCCAAGGTACGCGGCGACGAGCGCGTGCGGTACGAGAATCAGTGGGGGTTGCGTCCGGGAGCTCTGCGCCACACCGCTCAGCTGCATCGTTCCGCCGATCTGCGCCGCGAGCGCATCGCCGCGCTGGAGCAGCCAGTGGTCGTTGCGCGCCGGGAGCGTCATTACAGGCTTCGGGCGGGCGGCCTCCACGAGCGAGCGGGCGTTTGTCGTGACGCGCGTACGGCGCGACACCACTCCCACGCACATCGGTGCGAGGTGCCCAAACTGATCGAACCGACCATCCACCGTCATCACCGTTTCATCCGCGTCGATTCGATCGCCGTCGTACAGCGCGTGGACCGTGAGCTGCGTCCAATCCTCGACGCCCATCCTCAGCACGGCAATCGCTTCATCGATTCCGCCAAGAAGCCCCGATTGCTCGCTCGAGAACTGGACCGTAACGAGCGGCGAGCGACCGTCGGCAATCAGGACATCCCGCGCCCACACGGCGGTGGGATGCGAAAAGTCGCCGCGACGGAGCTGCTCTGCGGGCAGATCGAACGATGCGGAGTCGAGTCGTTTGCGACGACGGGGCATTCTAGTGCGAGACCCTTCCCACCGTCATTTCAGGTGCGTCGCGGCCGGCCAGCCGCGTCGAAGGCGACGCTGTACTCGGTCGTTGCCCCGTAGGTCATTGGCTTCTCGATACCAGTCATGCCGCGAGGGTCGAGCACCCGATCCAGATCCTCGCGAGTCATGAGGCCGCGATCACAGACGAGGTCGTACACACCTCGCCCCGTCGCGAGCGCCTCTTTCGCGATCTCCGTCGCTGTCTCGTACCCGAGCACCGGAACGAGCGCGGTGACGATGCCGATTGAATTTTCCACGAACCAGCGCATCCGGTCGGGGTTCGCCGTGATATCGTCCACGCATCGCGTGCGGAGGACGACGAGCGCCTGCTTGAGCGAATCGATCCCGTGCAGGAGGCGAAACGCGATGATCGGCTCGAACACGTTCAGCTGCAGCTGACCTGCTTCGGCTGCGAGCGTCACGGTTACGTCGCCACCGATGACGTCGAAGCACACCTGGTTCACGACCTCGGGGATGACCGGGTTCACCTTGCCCGGCATGATCGACGACCCCGGCTGCATCGCTGGCAAATTGATCTCGCCGAGGCCGGCGCGCGGACCGGAGCTCAGCAGCCGAAGGTCGTTGCAGACCTTGGAGATCTTCACCGCGCAACGTTTGAGGACGCCGGAAAGCTGGACGAACGCTCCAGTATCGGCCGTGGCTTCGACGAGATCCGGCGCGGTGATGAGCTCGAGTCCCGAAACGGCCGAGAGATGACGTCGCACGGCCTCGGCATAGCCCTCGGGCGCGTTGATCCGCGTTCCGATCGCGGTCGCGCCCATGTTGATCTCGCGGATCAGCGCCTGGGCCTCACCAAGTCGGTCGACGTCTTCGAGGATCGTGTGAGCGAATGCGCTGAACTCCTGGCCTAACGTCATAGGCACAGCATCCTGCAGCTGGGTGCGGCCCATCTTGAGGAACGCGCCGAACTCTTCGCCCTTCTTGAGGAACGAGGCGCACAGCGCTCGCATTGCGTCGCGGAGCCCCTCGATGCCGTTGTGAAGCGCGAGCTTCACGGCGGTGGGATAGACGTCGTTCGTGGACTGGCTCAGGTTGACGTGCGTATTCGGGCTGATCGTGGCGTAGTCGCCTCGCGATCGACCGAGCAACTCGAGCGCCCGGTTCGCGATGACCTCGTTGGCATTCATGTTCGTCGACGTCCCAGCGCCGCCCTGTATCATGTCCACGAGAAAGTGCTCGTGATGGCGACCGGTCCGGACCTCGCGCGCGGCGCGCACGATCGCGTCGGCGATCTCGGGGCCGAGCAGACCAAGCTCCGCGTTCGCGAGCGCCGCGGCTTCCTTCACGGCGGCGAGCGCTTCGACCAGAGTGGGGAACTCGCGTAAGGCGATGCCGGTAATCGGGAAGTTCTCGAGTGCGCGCAAGGTCTGAACGCCGTATAAAGCGTCGTCCGGGATCTCGCGCTCTCCGAGAAGATCGTTCTCGACGCGCACATGGTGGCCGCCGAAGCCGAGCGTGCGGCCACGCCCGACGATCGTCGCGTCGGTGGCTGCCAGACGCTGCGAGATCGCTCGCGCGGCGCGACCGATGAGCGCCGCGTAGAGTTGCGGGTGCTCCTTCAACATGTCCTGCACCTTCTCGCTCCGCAGCACGAGCACATCGGTTTGCTGCAGCGCGCGCGCGCTCGTACCGTGCTTCGAGTCATCGAGCAGTAGCCCTTCACCCACGGCTTCGCCCGCGCCGAGCGTCACGAGCCGGATCGGTCGGCTGTTCATCTGCTTTTCGATCGCGACGGCGCCGCTCACGACCAGCGCCAGGAACGCGCGCGGGGAACCTTCCTCGAACAGCATCTCGTCGGCCTTGTATCGCACGGGCGCCACCAGCCGGGCGAGCTGGTGGTATGCCGAATCCGTGAGCCCGTCGAGGAAGGAGATGGCGCGAAGCTGGTCGCGAATGGCCGTGGTAGACATGGCCGGGAAGCTAATGCAGCCGCGTATAGCTTCGCGACTCAACCAAGAGCCATCAGCCATCAGCTCAAAGGGCGGGGTTCAACCGGCGAAGAGATCCGTCTGCGTGTCAGACCGAGGCGGCGGGTTCGAGACGGTCTCGGTCTCGTCATCCGGCGTTCCGAACGGGATACCGACGCGCGCGCACAGCGACTGAAAGAATTGGCGCAACCCGTCGCGATAGTGCTGGCTCAGCTGATGGCCCTCTGCGTACGAGCGCGCGTACCGGTCGGCGAGGTGAGGGAACTGCTCCGCAATAAACGGCAGGTATCGCGCGCGCGCGGTGGCGCGAAGCCGGAGGGCGCAGGCGTTCACATGCGTTGCGCCGGCAGTGGCGACCTGTCGAACGAGATTGTCGAGGTCCGATGGGTCATCCGTAATGCCGGGGAGCACAGGCATCACGTTGATTCCGACGTCGATTCCTGCAGCGCTGAGCCGAGCGACGGCGCGAATCCTCGCGTCGGGTGTCGGGGCGCGCGGCTCGATGAGTCGTGCGAGCTCGCGACGCATGGTGATGAGCGACAGATGGACCGTAAGGGACGAGCGCTCCGTGATTCGGCTCAGAATATCCACATCACGAGTAATGAGCGGACTCTTCGTGATGATCACGACCGAGAGTCCGTCATGTCTGGCGAGCGTCTCGAGCACGCCCCGCGTCACTCGGAACCGGCGCTCCGCCGGCTGATACGGATCGGTCGCCGTACCTACCACGACGACCTCGCCGCTCGTCAAAGCCCGGAGACGCGGACTACCGGGCCGCAATTCATGCCCGAGAATGGCGGCCGCGTCGTTCTTCACGAGCACATGTCGCTCGAACGCGAGCCACGGCGGCATTCCTTCGATTTCGGCTCTGAGCTCGTGGCTCGAGGTGCTGGCGGACAGCGCGCGATCGACGGCGTAGCGATGGGCGTAGCGCGCGTAGCAGTAGGTACAGCCGAACGCGCAGCCCACATACGGATTGATCGACCAGTAGTCCATGCCAGTGGACTCGGGCCCGTTGAGCAACCCTCGCGCTCGGGCAGCGTGATAGCGAATGTCCTTCTGCTCGCCTATGCTCGGCAACGGAGGGAGCGCCGCCGTTGGCTCATCGGGGAGCAGAAGCTCCTGCACAGCGCGGTCGGCGCTTAGGCGATCCAGCTTCACGTTTGTATATACCGAACAAATGCCGAATTCTCAAGCGGGTTTGGCTCACACGATCATCGTCGTGCCGTGCTACAACGAGGCACGCCGACTGGAGACGCGCGCGTTCACGGAGTTCCGCCGGAACGGTCATTGGGTGGAATTTTTGTTCGTCAACGACGGCAGCCGGGACGACACACTCGCCTTGCTGCAGCGGTTGCGTTCCGACTCGCCGGACACGATTCGCGTGAGGGATCAGCAGCCCAATCAGGGCAAGGCAGAAGCAGTCCGCGGGGGACTGCTCGAGGCGCTCGACGGCGGAGCGGACTTCGTCGGCTACTGGGACGCCGACCTCGCCACTCCTCTCACTGCGATTCCAAAGTTTCTCGAGGTGTTCGGGGAGCGCCCTGCTGTGAACGTCGTTTTGGGCTCACGCGTCAAGCTGCTCGGGCGCTCCATCGAGCGCCACGCATGGCGCCACTACCTGGGCCGCGTGTTCGCGACGCTCGTGTCCGAAATGCTGCGCCTCCCTGTCTATGACACGCAGTGCGGTGCGAAGCTCTTTCGCTCGACTCCGGAGCTCCGCCGTATTCTTGCGGAGCCGTTCGGTACGGCATGGCTCTTCGACGTGGAGATTCTGGCGCGTCTGATCGGACAGAGTCCGGGCGGAACCGCGGCGGTCGAGCGGTATCTCTACGAGCTGCCGCTGGACGAATGGCGGGATGTCCCCGGGTCGAAGCTGACGCGCGCGGCGTACGTGCGCGCCGCGACGAGCATCTTCCAGCTGTATCGGCGTTACGGCGCGATGCTCGCGCGGCAAAGCCGCGCGAGCGACGCCGTTGACGTTCAGCTTCCGGCCTGACGCTTCGCCTCGGCGCGCTGGGCCTCGCTGGCGTAGATCGCGACTTCCACGCGGCGGTTCTTGCTGCGGCCGGCCTCGGTATCGTTAGGCATCACCGGCTCCGTCTCACCGAGCCCACGCGCACGCATGCGCGAACGGTCCACGCCCTGCGCAGCGAGGTAGGTAACCGCCGCGTCGGCGCGTCGTTCCGACAGGCCGAGATTGTACGAGTCGGTGCCGACGCTGTCGGTATGACCCGCGATCAACAGGTCGGAGCCCGGATACTTGTCGAGGCTCGCGGCCAGGTTGCGGAGATTCGTACGCGCCTCGGGCCGCACGACGTCCGAGTCGAAATCGAAGAGAAGGCCGGAATCGAACGTCACCTGGATGCCTTCGCCCACGCGCTCGACGACCGCGCCAGGGATGTTCTGCTTCAACTCTGCGGCCTGCTTGTCCATCTGGTGACCGATGATCATTCCGGCTGCACCGCCGATGACGGCGCCGAGGATCGCGCCCTTGGCGGTCGAACCGTTGGCGTTTCCGATGGCACCTCCGACGACGGCGCCGCCCGTGGCGCCGATGATGCCACCTTTCTCCTTGTTGTTGAGCGATGCGCACGCATTGAGCGCAACGACGGCAGCCGCGAACGCGGCGAAGGGTCGGTTCAGGCGAACGTAAGTTTGGGTCATGGCTCGATGCCTCCACTCAGGTGCTTGGCCTCGCAGACCGGCTCACGAGAGGCTCTACTCTCCGTACCCGTGACGGAAACGCGGGTGCCGGCTACGGAAGAGCCGGCGACGGGCGACGGGCGAC
>Ga0068868_100004181_pt1 | contig 10091 bp, 6 predicted proteins | sample KBSMisM42_FD_64660 | JGI IMG/M metagenome (GOLD analysis project Ga0068868, IMG submission 64660) | Miscanthus rhizosphere microbial communities from Kellogg Biological Station, Michigan, USA - KBS Miscanthus M4-2 | ecosystem: Host-associated > Plants > Roots > Rhizosphere > Soil ...
AGCTGTTAGCCGTTAGCTATTAGCCATTAGAAGAACTGTGCCTTCGGGCAGGCACTCAATAAAAAGCAACTGGTTTTCTAGTAACCTAAGTTGCCAGTTGCTACTAATAGCCGCTTGCGGCTCTCCGTGTGCTTTTAAGAGACTGTTTAACCACGGTTCCCGCTTAAGCGGGAACACAGAGTAACGGAGTGTCACAGAGGATCCTCCGTGTAAACTCTGTGCATTATGTGACCCCGTGGTTAAGCGCTTGTACCAAACCGGTAATAAAAGAGAACACAGAGAGTGAGCTTTGCTCACCAAAGCGTTAACTGGCAACTTGGGTTAGCAGCTAAAAGCTAAAAACCAAAAGCTATCAGCAGGTAATCTGTTAAAAGCAAGTGGTTTTCTAATAGCTATCGGCTAAAAGCTATCAGCTTTGCTTATTTTCAGGTAAGGTTTTTGCTCTCATTTCTGTTATTTATCTTTCATTTATGAAAAAATCAGTTCGTATTTTCTGGGCCATAGCCGGCCTCGGCGTCGGTGGCTTTATTCTTTTTATGGTGTTGTTGAATTTTGGTGTTTTTGGAAAAATGCCTTCCCTGGAAGAATTGGAAAATCCTTCGGTGCTGCAGGCAACAGAAATCTATGCCAACGATGGCACACTGATGGGCAAATACTATCTCGATAATGGTAACAGGAGCTATGTTAAATACAGCGATATCTCAAAACATGTGATTGATGCGCTGATCTCAACGGAAGATGTTCGGTTTTATGATCATTCCGGCATCGATGCAAAAGGTGTAATCAGGGCCGTGGTTCATCTCGGTAATGACGGTGGCGCCAGCACCATAACTCAGCAGCTCGCGCTGAACATGTTTAATGAACGTTCCAAAAATAAACTGGTACGCATTACCCAGAAGCTGAAGGAATGGATTATAGCGGTGAAGCTTGAACGCAATTTTACCAAAGAAGAAATACTGGCACTTTACCTGAACGTGGTGCCTTTTGGCGATAATATCTATGGTATCCGCAATGCATCGCTGGCTTTTTTCCAGGTAGAACCCGACAGACTTGATATTGCCCAATCGGCGGTACTGATAGGCATGCTGAAAGGAAATACCCTGTACAACCCGCGCAGCCACCCGCTGGCGGCATTTAACCGCAAGAATACCGTAATAGACCAGATGCAGAAAAACAATTGTTTCAGTGAAGCCGAAGCGAAAGCATTAAAGCTGAAACCCATACTGCTGAAATATAAAAAGCAGGATGAAAATGCCGGCCTGGCCCCTTATTTCAGGGAAGAACTTCGGTCCGATGTAAAAGCATGGTGCAAATTGCATATTAACCCCGCTACCAACAAACCCTACGATATTTACCGGGACGGCCTGAAAATATACACTACCATTAATCCGCGGATGCAATTGTATGCAGAAGAGGCAGTGGCCAGGCATATGCCCACTTTGCAAAAAGTACTGAATTCCCAGCCCTCGCTTAAGACGGGTAAAATCTGGAAAGAGCACGATAATATTTTACAAACTGCCATGCGGAACAGCGACCGCTGGAAGAACATGAAAGATGATGGAATTAGTGAGACTGATATCAAAAAATCTTTCTATACTAAAACGGAAATGAAGGTCTTTGCGTGGAATGCCCAGCGTGAGAAAGACACCCTGATGACGCCCATGGATTCGATTAAATACCAACGGCAGATGTTGCAAACATCGTTTATGGTGATGGATCCTATCAGTGGTGAAGTAAGGGCCTGGGTGGGTGGCATCGATTTTAAAAATTTTAAATACGATCATGTCAATATAGATACCAAACGCCAGGTAGGTTCTTCCATCAAACCTTTTTTGTATTGTGAGGCAATAGAAGAAGCAGGGTTTACGCCCGAAACGCCCGTTGAAAACCAACCGCAGAATTTCCCCGGCTTCGGCATGGTGCCGGCCAAGGGTTTGTGCGGCAAGCTTCCACCCGTGGTTACTATGTCTACTGCACTAACCTGGTCGCTGAACTGTGCTTCTGCCTACATCATGAAGCAGGTGACGCCCCAACGCTTTTCGAACTTTATGAAACAGGTTAATATCCCAACCAAAGTAGATCCTTTTCCATCGATGGCATTGGGCGCCTGCGATCTTTCTATGTTCGAAATGCTATCGGGCTATACCATGTTCCCAAACAGGGGCATTAATACCAAACCGATTTATATTACGCGGATAGAAGATAAAAACGGCAATGTGCTGGAAAGTTTTCAAACAACCATGAAACAGGTTATCAGCGAACAAGCCGCCTATACAATGGTAAGAATGATGCAGGGACCTGTAGATTTCGGCACTGCCGCCGGACTGCGCACCCGGCTGGGAGCAGCCGAAATGAGTGGTAAAACCGGCACCACCAACGATAATTCCGATGCCTGGTTTCTCGGTTATACGCCACAGTTATTAGCGGGCACATGGATTGGTTGCGATGATCGTTTTATCCGGCTGGAAAGCGGACTGGGATATGGTGGTAAGGCCGCCATGCCTATCTGGGAATATTTTTTTCAAAAGGTATATGCAGACAAAACACTAGGCATTAATAAAGATGCCAAATTCCTGGCGCCCGAGAACATGAACATCCAGGCCTTGCAGGATTATGATAATTCCATTGATAAATCATTGCAACCGGGCGCGGAGGGAGCCGACCAGGGAAATGGTGGTGCAAACGACTATATTAATTTTGATAAGGATACCAATCATGTGCCGGTAGAATCCAAACTATCCGGTGATGAGCAAAAGATATTAAGGGAGGCCGACAAGCCAGTCAAAAAAAACGATGAACGACCTTCAGATCAAAAGCCGGAGGAAGAAAAAAAGAAAAAGGGATTTTTTGGACGCCTCTTCGGAAAAAAAGATAAAAAAGACTAGTTGCATGGTCGGTAATTATATTAATAGCAAATCATAATAATATGGTTTGCTATTTTGCTCTCAGCACTTGTGCATTGCGATTACCGGATAGCACATACCAGAGTGGGGCATCAAGTTCGAAATAGAACGCTTAAATATCATTTATGGACAACACAACCAACCACGATAATCGTATTGCAACCATGACATTCGCTTCTGTCTATCCACATTATGTTGCAAAGGTTGAGAAAAAAGGCAGAACCAAAGAAGAATTGCATCAGGTGATAAAGTGGCTAACGGGTTATGATGAAAAAAAGCTGCAAAAACTCATTGAAGAGAAAGTAAGTTTCGAACAATTCTTTCGCGATGCTTCATTAAACCCCAACGCCCGCCTTATTACCGGCGTAATCTGTGGCTACCGGGTAGAAACAATTGAAAATCCCTTAACACAAAAGGTAAGATACCTGGACAAGTTGGTAGATGAACTGGCAAAAGGACGCAAGTTGGAAAAAGTGTTACGGACTTTGTAACAGACCTCTAATCTAAAATCTTTTTTACTTACGGGACAATCCCACCGGATTTCAATACAATGAAATTTTTTTGTTTGCTGATTTACTGCCGGCCACATACAAATCTCAATATTATTTATGCATCTGCCCAATAAAAGTTGCGGCGGCTGTGATATGGTCGGTATTTATATAATCCACTCCCAGTTCCATAAAAACCTTCCAACTGTTAATTAAGTCAGGCGCATTCCAGAATCGCACTTTTTTATGGAGGCGATGTCCTTTGGCAATCAGCGCTTCCAGGATCGATTTGTCCTTTGCGGGTAAGGTGTCAATACCATTCCATAAAGAATAATTCCTGAAATTATCACTCAACATCTCTATTTTTTTAACGGCCGCCACGGGATAATCCGCATGCAGTTCACCATCAAAATATATCCAGTTTGGATACCTGGCAAATGCCATTGGCGCAGGCCGGCTACCCGATATAACGATTTTAACCGCCTTGCAGCTAATGATACCCGGGTATGATTGCAGCTTTTTTACAAGCCTGTCAAGCGTCGCGGTAGAATCTGTCTTGATATCAACCAGCAACTGCAATACCCTGCTGTGATCGGGATATGGATAACCATTGTTCTTCCTGATACATTGTTCCAGCGGCTGCAGGTACAAAGAATCCAGCGTACGCCTGAGCTTCAACTGGGCGGTATCGTGTGCAACAATCAGGTTACCGGGTTGCAAAAATATATCAGCTTCTATCGAACCAAAACCCTGGTTGTATGCCTCGCTGAAAGGAAAAGGCTTTTCATAATCGTTGTGAGAATGGAGGTTGCCCGGGTTATAGACAGGCGACTGGCCAACCGCCCAATTGCCGGCAAGCAGCAATAGCAAACTGATTATCTTATTCATAGAAAGCAATTTAATAAATCCCTGATTCTCCTGCCGGAAAGTTTTATTAAGAAAAAAGAAATTTACGCCTGTTTTTTAGCAGCGATGTATAAATCATAATGCACAGAAAAACAGGAGGTTTTATCTGTTGCACCATTATCTCCTGACAGCAACGACAAGTATCAAAACAGATAACGATAAAATAATAACCGGTTTGATTATATATCTTTATCTGCGTTCGATAATTAAGTATTGTTAAAATACGCACTACTGCAGTATGAGAAGCGATGCCGATCCCAGCACCTGGGATTTGTTTAAACAGGGCAATTGGAATGCATATACCAGCCTTTACCATAATTATTACAGCCAACTGAATAATTACGGATACAAATTTACACGCAACAACAACCTGATTGAAGACGCTATTCACGATCTGTTTGTACGGCTCTGGACCAGCCGCGCCAACCTGGGCAATCCTGTTTCTGTAAAAAACTATCTTTTCAAATCGCTCAGAAACACGCTGCTGCGTAAGATAAAAAATGAAGACAAATATACTGGCCTTGATACCGAAGATTATCCTTTCGGCTTTGAAGTAAGCTATGCCCATCAACCAGGCGCCGGCATTGAAGAAAAGCAATTCAGCGAACAGGTAAAGGCTGTTATCAATGCCCTGCCGCCACGGCAGAAAGAAATCATTTACCTTCGGTTCTATGAAGGGCTGTCATACGATGAGATAGCGGACGTTATGTCCATTAGCACCAATTCTGCCTATAAGCTTTTATACAAGGCCCTGGAAAATCTTCAGCAGGCCATCGGACCCTCACAACTACTAACGCTGTTGCTTTGCCTTAAGCATTTTCTGTAATTTTTCCTGTTGGAAGGGATAATTATGAACGCTTGCTGTATAACAGTAAAAATACCTTTCTGATGAATGTTGCAAAATACACGGATTTTACCCTGCAGGATTTTCTGGCAGACGATGCTTTTATACAATGGGTGCTAAACCCAACAGATGAAAGTAATACCGACTGGCAGCTCCTGATGAACGCCCTGCCCCAAAAAGTTGAAACCATCGAAAAAGCTTCCGCAACCATACGACAGTACCGTTTACAGAACACTTTTTATAATGAAGAAAACAAAGATTTGATTTGGCAACGCATAGAATCTACTATAACAAAGCAACCCGCGGTTACTGGGCAAAGAAAAATAATCGGTCTTCCGATTTTTGCTTTTATGCGGGCCGCAGCTGCCGTTATTATAATAGCAGCTCTTTCTTTCTGGATGATTACCCGGAATACAGCTATCAAACAATATTCATTCACCACGGCTTTCGGTGAAATAAAAACCATTACACTGCCCGATCAATCGCAGGTAACCCTCAACGGAAATTCTTCTATTTCCTATGCGGCAGAGTGGTCTAAAAAAATGGTACGGGAAGTATGGATAAAAGGAGAAGGCTATTTCAACGTAACACACTTAAACGCAGATACTACCCGCATTCAACCCGGTGAAAAATTTGTTGTGCATTGCGGCGATGTTAATATAGAAGTGCTGGGCACCACTTTTAATGTAAAAGCCCGCCATGGCAAAACAAATGTGGCGTTGATAACCGGCAAAATCAGGATTGATTACACCGAGGCAGGAACAGGCAACAAAGCAGTGGTAATGGCACCCGGCGATTATCTTGAATATGCTGCAAAAAAATTGCTGGTCACCAAAAAACTGCTGAAACCCGCCAGCATCAGCACCTGGAGGGCAAAAGAAATTTCTTTCAGCGACGCCAGCCTGAAAGAAATTGCAGAGACGCTGCAGGACAGCTATGGCTACTCCATCGACATTAAAGACAGTTCCCTGCTTTCTTTAAAAATTGAAGGAGACATCAGTGTAAACAATATAGCCGATTTGCTGGATGTAGTTAGCACAACCCTGAACATCACTATACAACAACCGGCCGACAAACACATAACCATTACTAAATAACCCTGTTTTAATTAAATTGAGACGTATGAGAAAATGTAACAGAATTTATCTGCTTATACCCCTGTTTTCATTCATCACTATGGGTATCACCGCCCAGGAACTTGCTGCCAGTGGTTATAACCATCTATATACCGGTTACCGACAGCACAACCAGCATGAAAACATACTTATCTCATTGAAAGATGCAGTCAACCAATTAAAATCCTTTTACAAAGTAAAGGTGGCTTATAAAGAAGGCTTACTGGATAGCAAAATCGTTCCGGCTTCTGTTACGGCAGGTTTTAAAAACATGGATGTTGAGGCCGCGCTGAAACAATTATTTTCCAGCACACAATTAACTTATAAAAAGATCGGTGAGAAGCAATTCTCTGTATTTGAAAACCGAACCGGAAATGATTTGCCTCCGGCAGAGCTCACTGTTTTTTCTGTTCCGGTAACAGGTAAAATAACGGCTTCCGGAAGCGGTGGCGGTCTACCCAATGTAACCATTTCATTAAAAGGTTCACCGGCCATTGCCACTGTTTCAGATGAAAATGGAAACTTCAGACTGGCTGTTCCTGATGAACTGAAAGGCAAATCGATTACGCTGGTGATTTCCTCCATCGGCTATTCAACAAAGGAGTTAACAATAACCGATTCACAAAAACTTGTTAGCATACAACTGGAAGAAGCCAACAAAGAGCTGGGCGAAGTAGTAGTAACTGCGCTGGGTATCAAAAAAACCAGCAAATCGCTCACTTATTCCACCACGGAAATAAAAGGCAGCGAGTTTACGCAGGCCCGGGAGAACAATGTAGCGAATGCCCTGACCGGCAAAATAGCCGGTGTAAATGCGACGGGTATCTCTACAGGACCCGGAGGTTCCAGCCGTGTCGTTATCCGTGGCAATGGTTCACTCACCGGCAATAGCCAACCTTTGTATGTTATCAATGGTATGCCCATCGATAACAGTGTGCCCGGCGGTTCAGCTACGCCAAATGGCATTACTACCAATGTAGACCGCGGAGATGGCATCGGCGCTATCAACCCCGACGACATTGAATCTATCACTGTTTTGAAAGGTGGCACGGCCGCCGCATTGTATGGGTCAAGGGGTGCAAACGGGGTGATCCTTATCACCACTAAAAAAGGTAAGGCACAAAGAGGCATCGGCGTAGAATACAATTCCACCGCTACCATGGAAAATGTTTCCGTGTTCCCCGATTTTCAATACCAATACGGCCAGGGCGACGGCGGTATAAAGCCTACTACCCTATCCGCAGCCCAGGCCAGCGGGCGCCGGTCTTTTGGCGCCAAAATAGATGGCTCAACTGATTATGTAGCGGCTGATGGCCTCAAACATCCGTACAGCGCACAAAAAAACAACCTGAAAAACTTTTACCAGACTGGCAATACGTTCACCAATTCAGTTGCATTGTCCGGAGGTAATGAATCCATTCTGTACCGCCTGTCCTTGTCTGATCTCAGCGCCAAAAGCATTTTACCTAACAGCACGTATAACCGCAAAACCGGCAACCTGAACCTGAGTGCCCGATTAAGTGAACGGCTGCGGATAGAATCAGTTATTCAATACTCGCTGGAGACCGCCAAAAACCGCTCTACTGCAGGTGATGCACTGGGCAACCCGAACTGGACGCCATATGAGGTAGCCAATACGGTGGACATCCGCTGGTTAAACCCGGGCTACGACGCCCAGGGGAATGAAATTATATGGAATGATGCGGCCATTGCCAGCAACAGCTATTTTGTGGTTAACAAGCATCAGGAAGCAGATGATAAAAGTCGTTTTATAGGACAGGCTTCCGTTTCTTATGACCTGTTTAAAAACCTGACTTTTAAAGGAACGATTACCCGCGATTTCTACGGCTACAACTATAAGAACATACTTCCTACCGGGTCCGCCTATACGCCCCTGGGTGAATATGCCGGCATCAAATCAGACGTGTCAGAAACCAACAGCATGCTAACGGCCACCTACAACAGCAAATTTGCCGGCAAATTCGGCATCAGTGTACTGGCGGGTGTTAATGGCCGTAACTATGAGGAAAAACGTTTGAACCTGACGGGCAAAAATTATATTCAACCTTATTTTTATAGTTTTTCCAACCTGGCCATTTCGTCTACAGTACCTTATACAGGGCGAATTAAAACCAATTCCGTTTTCGGCTCTGTAGATCTCGACTATAAAAAAATACTTTATTTAACAGCTACCGGGCGCCAGGACTGGTTTTCTACATTGAGCACTGCCAATAACAGTATTTTCTATCCCAGTGTGGGTGCCAGTTTTATTTTGTCGGATGCATTGACATTACCCGCTGTTTTTAATATGGTAAAATTAAGGGGGTCCTGGGCGCAGGTAGGTGGCGGCGGTCCCGACCCGTATGCGATTAATCTTACCTATAGTAATGTTGCCAGCAATAGCGCGGTTCCCCTGCAGGATGTAACCATTTCCCCTGCTACCGGCACACACGTGATTACCAATACTCAATTAAAGCCATTTACTTCCACCACTACAGAAATTGGTTTTAATATTCAAATGATGAAAAACCGGGTTGGACTTGATCTCGCTTTGTACGACCGCAAATCGACGAATGATATTGTAAGTGTACCCATCTCCACTACCTCCGGCTACAGCAATGCCATTCTCAATTCGGGCGAACTCAGTAATAAAGGCATTGAAGTTTTGCTAACGGTGATACCGGTAAAAACAAAAAACTTCAGTTGGGATATGAGCTATAATCTTGCCTACAATAAAAGCGAAGTCCTGAAACTGGCCGATGGTATCAGCACTTTCTCATTGGGCAATTCTGCCAATGGAAACGCTTTTATCAATAACAATGTTGGTCATACATACGGTGCTATTTATGGATACCGGATGCAGAAAGATCTTAAAGGCAATATTATTTTTGATACCAACGCGGGTCTTCCCGCACAAACAGATGTAAACCAGGAATTGGGTAAGGGTGTACCTCCGCTTACCATGGGTTTTACTACGGAATTTAAATATAAAAGCTTTTCATTAAGCGGCCTGGTAGATGGTAAGTTTGGAAATAAAGTTTTTTCAGTAATGGAAGTATATGCCACCCGTCTGGGCCTGTTGAAATCAACTTTGCCGGGAAGGGAAACCGGGCTGGTATTAAACGGTGTAACCGCGGCAGGCAATCCTTATACCAAAACAGTCCCTGTTTCCGACCTGCGCAGTGCCTATTATAATAGTTTGAACAGGTACACAGAATTGTTTATGCATGATGGAAGCTTTGTAAAGCTGCGCCAGATTATCTTATCGTATAACATACCGGTCAGTAAATTCAAATTGCTGAAAATACAGTCGGCCAGTATAGCATTAGTAGGCCGTAACCTGCTTACACTCTATAAAAAGACCGACAATTTTGACCCGGAACAAAGTCTTACCAATGGCCCGGCCCAGGGTATAGAATCTATCGGCTTACCCCGCACCCGCTCCTATGGCGTAAACCTCCTGCTTAAATTTTAATTCTTTTAAAAAATCAGCACATGAAATCTTTATATAAAAAATACACCTGTTTTCTGCCGTTCATCTGCAGCCTGGTATTAATGCAATCCTGTACCAAAGGTTTCCAGGATACCAATACCAATCCGGATGCAGTATCGAAGCCTACACCCCAATATATTTTCAGCAAGGCATTATACGATGGTATAAACAATAGCGGCAATACCCAATCGCTATTGCTTGGTCACATGCAATACACCACGAGTTATAACGATGTTGCAGGTTTCGGTTCAAAATATGTAGCTGCCCAGCAATCACAATCTTCCTCTGTATTTGCCAATTCGTATGGCAATCAAATCAATGAAATTGGAGAAGTGATAAAAG
>Ga0068868_100004182_pt1 | contig 10091 bp, 8 predicted proteins | sample KBSMisM42_FD_64660 | JGI IMG/M metagenome (GOLD analysis project Ga0068868, IMG submission 64660) | Miscanthus rhizosphere microbial communities from Kellogg Biological Station, Michigan, USA - KBS Miscanthus M4-2 | ecosystem: Host-associated > Plants > Roots > Rhizosphere > Soil ...
CCGGTCGCGCCGTAATGGCGGGCGGCTGGACAAAGGAAGCCCGTGACCATCCAAGGCATGCATCACAGCGTCTGCAACTGCCGAGATTCGGTGCCGGCGCGTGCGTCCGGCACGGCACTCGGTGCGTGCCTGGCCTTTTGTGCATCGGCCCGAAACCAGGCACTCGCCAGACTAAACCGCTGGACCGCCATCCGCGACTCGCAGCAGGCGCAATGAGCGCAAAATGAGCGCAGGCCAGGCCCATCATGAAGCGTTTCATCAAGCATGCCGATCCGCGGGTGGACATGGCCGACGTGAACACCCTTGAGGCGCAGAACGCCGCGCTGCGGTGCGAACTCGATCTCTTGCGTGATGCGCTGGAACGCATGCCGCACGGCATGTGCGCGTTCGACGGCCAGGACCGGCTGGTGCTGGCCAACGCCCGCTACCGGAAGATTTGGTCCCTGCCCGACGAGCTGGTGCGCCCCGGCACCACCTTCCGCGAGATCATCGCCGCAACGCCCGGCCGTGAAACCGCGGCCAGTCGTTCGCGGCAATTGCCTGAACCTGGCAGCGAGGGCACGCGCTCGCGCGAGTGGCAGCTGGACGACGGGCGCCTGGTCGAGATCGTGGTTTCGCGCCGTGCCGACGGCAGCTGCGTGGCGCTGCATGAAGACGTGACCGAGCAGCGTCAGGCGCAGGAGCGCATCAGCTTCCTGGCTCGCCACGACCTGCTGACCGGGCTGCCTAACCGCGGCGTACTGCGCGATGAGCTCGAACGCGCGCTGGCGGGCAACCGGCGCGGCGAAAGCATGGCGCTGCTGTGCCTGGACCTGGACCGTTTCAAGCCGGTCAACGACACCTATGGCCACGCCACGGGCGACGCGCTGCTCAAGCAGGTGGCGCTGCGACTGCGCGAGTGCGTGCGCGAGTCGGACATCGTGGCCCGCCTGGGTGGCGACGAATTCGCCGTCGTGCAGCGCGCCGGCGAACAGCCCGCCGGCTCCACCCGTTTGGCGCAGCGCATCATCGACGTGCTGGGGCGCCCCTTCGAAGTGGAAGGCCACGTGGTGCACATCGGCATCAGCGTGGGCATCGCGCTGGCGCCGCACGACGGCACCGATCCCGAAACGCTGCAGCGCAACGCCGACCTCGCGCTGTACGGCGCGAAATCCGATGGCCGCGGCACGCTGAGGTACTTCGAGCCCGCGATGAACGAGCGCATCGAGTCGCGGCGCGGGATGGAAAACGATCTGCGCCGTGCGATCGACGAACAGCAGTTCGAGCTGGCCTATCAGCCGCGCTTCGACCTTCAGACCGGCGGCGTGGTCGGGGTGGAAGCGCTGCTGCGCTGGCGCCACCCGCAGCGCGGCATGGTGCCGCCGGGCGAGTTCATCGCGCTGGCGGAGGAGACCGGTCTCATCGTCCCGATCGGCCGCTGGGTTCTGGAGCAGGCCTGCCGCGATGCGCTCGCCTGGCCAGTGCATATGGCAGTGGCGGTCAACGTGTCGGCGGTTCAGTTCGTGCGCGGCGCCGTCCTTCCGGACGTGGCACATGCACTGGCCGTCTCCGGCCTGCCGGCGCGCCGGCTCGAGCTGGAGATCACGGAGTCGACCATGATCACGGATGCCGCCGCGGTTCTCGCGGCCCTGCATGCACTGCGGGAGAAGGGGGTGCGCATCGCGATGGACGACTTCGGCACCGGTTTTTCGTCGTTGAGCCATCTGCGCAGCTTCCCGTTCGATCACATCAAGATCGACCGCAGCTTCGTGCGCGACGCGCCGGAACGGCCCGACCTGCGGGCCATCATCCGCGGCGTGGCTGCGATGGCCGAAGGAATGAACATGCAGACGACGGCCGAAGGTGTGGAAACCGTCGCGCAACTGCAGGCCGTGCAATCGCTGGGCTGCAATGCCGTACAGGGATACCTGTTCTGCCGACCCGTGCAGGTGACCGCTCTGGATCAAGTGATCGCCACACGGGCGTCATCGCGTGTCACGGAGCGCGAGACCCCGAGTGCATCGAACTCCTGAAAGGGCACGCAAGAGTCTGGAATTGAGGTCCCTACCCTCCACCGTTTTACCCGACTTCCGTGACTGCGCCGGTCGCTTCCGGCAAGAGCGGTTGCCGGCCACATTGCTATCGACTGACTAGCTCCTGGAACGACGTCAGAGCGCCCGCGATGGCGCTGGCAGCGACGGTCGCCGGACTGGCAAGCCACACCTGCCCGGGCCCCGAGCGGCCCGGGAAGTTGCGGTTGATCGCACTGACCGTGACTTGGTCGGCCGAGGTCGACGCGCCCGGTCCGCAGTTGGCGCAGGCGCCGCAGGCAGGCTGCAAGATCTGCGCACCGACCGCCTCGAATGCCGCGAGCCACCCCTGCCGCACGCAGTGCTCGCGCACGTCCTCCGTCCCGAACTGCAGGTACAGCGTCACATGCGGCGCGACGCGCAGGCCCTGCTCCGCCGCCCACGCCAGCACCGCGTGGTACTGCGCGAAGTCCTCGCGCTTGCCGGCGGTGCAGGAACCCCCGTAGGCAATGTCGATGCGCGGCCGCTCGGTGAGTTGCGCAAGCGGCAAACCCAGGCCCGGGTCGCCGGGCCGGGCGACCATCGTCGACACGGCCGCGGCGTCGATGCGGACCGTGTCGGCATAGCGTGCGCCCGGATCGCTGCGCATCCACGGCTCGATCTCGAAGGCCATGCCACGCCGCTCGCGCAGGAAACGCACCGTCTCGTCGTCAGGTTCGACGAGGCCGGTCGAACCGCCTAGCTCGGCAGTCATGTTGGTCAGCGTCGCGCGCTCGTCGGTGTCGAGCGCGCGCACTGCTTCGCCGCCGAACTCGAACACGCGGCCGACGCCCCCGCCGGCGCGGATTTCCGGCAGCGCGAGCAGGTGCAGCACCAGGTCCTTCGCGCCGACGCCAGGTGGCAGGCGCCCGTCGACCTCGATGCGCAGCACGTCGGCCTGAGCGAGCCGCACCGCACCTGTCAAGAAGGCATTGGCCATGTCGGTCGTGCCGACGCCGATCGCGACGCAACCGAGCGCGCCGCTGTGCGGCGTGTGCGAATCGGTGCCGACGATCAATTGCCCCGGCAGCGCGAGACGTTCGGCGACGAGCGCGTGCGAGATGCCGCGCGAACCTTCGCCGTCGGCGGCGTAGCCGTAGTCCTGCAGGCCGTGCTTCGCGACGAACGCACGGTGCGCGGATGACAGCCGGCGTACGCCGCCGATCAGATTGTTCGCCATGTGCACCGGGCTGCGCTCGACGTAGGACAGGTGATCCTCGAAGCAGACGATGCTCGCCGGGTCATGCAGGCGATGGTCGGCGCCGGCGTGCTGCTCGAGCAGATGAGCGCACATGCCGGTGTAGTACTCGTGGATGAAGCGCAGGTCGGCACGCACGAAACCGGGACGCAAGCGATGCCGTTCGGCGATCTTCTCGAACAGCGTCTTCGGCCCCGGCGTGGGCGTCGGCATGGGCGCGTCCGGACCCACGCCGTAGCGCAAGAGGCCACCGGCGCGCAGGATGGCGCAGGCCAGCGCATCACGGCCTTCGAGCAGCTCGTCGAGCGTCGGCAGCTCGCCGCGTTCGAGCCGCTCGACGAGCCCGAGGTCGGTGCTGGTCAGCAGGCCGAGGTTGTCTGCGTTCTGCCGGTAGATGCGCTCGAAGCTCTCGGCGATCACGAGGCGCACGCCGGCCGACAGCTCGGCCAGCGGGCTGTGCTCGCGCGAGCTGCCCTTGCCGTAGCGCCGGCCCCCGACGAGCACGCCAATGCCGGCACGGCGCAGTGCATCGATGCCGATCGGTCGTTCGCCACCGGCCGTGAAGCCGGTGTGCGCGTGGCGCCCGAGCACCGCATCGAAGTGCACCATCGCCGGCAGGGGCGTGATCTCGTCGGTCGAGATGTCGTCGCGCAGCGCGCCGGCGTCGGTATGCGCAAGCTCGCGCCCGGCCAGCTGCTCGCGCACGAGCGCCGGGTCGGTGCAGAGGAACAAGCGCCGGCCAAAGCCGACCGGGGTGGCCGCTGTCATTGCGCCTCGACGCCCGCCTTCTTCACGAGCTGGGCGTATCGCGCGCGTTCGCTGCGGAAGAACGGCATCGCCTTGTCGGCCGGCCCCACGCTGATCACATTGCCCTGCTTGGCCATCGCCTCCTTGACCTCGGGGTCGTCGAACGCGGTGACGACCGCGGCATGCACGCGCTCGACATCGGCCGCCGGCAGGCCCTTCGGCGCGATGACGGCGAACCACGCCTCCACCACGTAGCCGGGCAAGCCCTGCTCGACGAAGGTCGGAATCTCCGGCGCTGCGGGCGCGCGCTGCGCAGTCGCGATCCCGATCGCGCGCAACGCGCCGGACTTCAGGTGCGCCTGCACGCTCGGCAACGCGGCGGTCGCGAAGTCCACCTGGCCGCCGATCAGGTCGGTCAGCATCGGGCCGACGCCCTTGTACGGGATGTGGCGCGCGCCGACCTTGGCCTCGTCGAGGTACATCGCGCTCGCCAGGTGCAGGATCGTGCCGTTGCCTCCGGAGGCATAAGTCATGTCGCCATTGCGGCTCTTCAGCAACGCAATGAACTCCTTCGAGTTGTGCGCCGGCACCTTGGCGTTGACGACCAGCACGACCGGCGTATAGCCCGCCACGGCGATCGGCGTGAAGTCGCCCGGCATGTCGAACGGCATGTTCTTCAGCACGCTCGGAAAGATCACGACGTTGTTCGAGACGATGCCGAGCGTCAGCCCGTCCGGCGCCGAGCGCGCCAGCGCCTGCAGCCCCACGATGCCGCCGGCGCCCGGCTGGTTGTCGACGATGATCGGGTGGCCCAACGCCTTCGCGAGCGCTCCCTGTGCAGCGCGCGTGATCGCGTCGACGCCCGAGCCGGTGGCGTTGGGCAGGATGAAGCGCACCGGCTTGTCCGATTGCGCGAAGGCAGGCGCGGCAAGTCCCGCCGCGAGGCCAGCGATCAGTGCTCGACGGGTGATCGAAAGCGTGGTCATCGTTTGTCTCCTTGGCATATTTGTGAAGCGGGAATGAGTCAAGCCACGATAGCCCCTTCGCGCAGCGCGTCGATCTCTTCGTCCCGGTAGCCGAGCCCGGCGAGAAGCTCGCCGGTGTGCGCACCGAAGCGCGGCGGCTGCAGCCGCACCGGCAGCCGCTCGCCGGCCAGGGTGATCGGAAAGAGCGTCGTCTTGACCGTCTGGCCGGCCTTGTCGCCGTCGGGCAACTCGATGTCGGCAAGGCCGCCGGTCGCGAGCAGGTGCGGGTCGTCGTAGAGGTCCTCGGGGCGGCGTATCGGTGCGTACGGCAGGCCGGCGCGCTCGAACAACCCGCTCAGCTCGGCGGCGCTGCGCTGCGCGAGCCGCTCGCGCAGCGTCGCCAGCAGTTGCGGGCGCACGCGCACGCGGTCGTTGTTCGTCTTCAATGCCGGGTCGGCCTTCAGATCGTGAAGGCCCAGCACGTCGCAGAAGGTCAGCCACTGCGCGTCGCTGACCGCGCAGAGAAAGATCTGCTCGCCGTCCTTCACGGTGAACACGTCGTAGACGGCCCAGGGGTTGTCGCGCGCGGGCATCGGCGCCGGGTGCTTGCCTGTCACCGCGTACTGCAGCATGTGCTGGCCCATCAGGAAGACGTTGTTCTCGTACAGCGCCGACTGCACCTCCATGCCCTTGCCGGTGATGCCGCGCTGGATCAGCGCGCCGAGCGTGCCGATCGCGCCGAACAGGCCGCCCATGATGTCGTTGACGCTGGTGCCGGCACGCAGCGGGTCGCCGGGCCGCCCGGTCATGTAGGCCAGGCCGCCCATCATCTGCACGACCTCGTCGAGCGCGGTGCGGTTCTCGTAGGGCCCGGGCAGGAAGCCCTTGTGGCTGACGTAGATGAGCCGCTCGTTCAGCGCCGCGAGGCTCGCGTAGTCGAGCCCGAACTTCGTCAGCACGCCGAGCTTGAAATTCTCGACCACCACATCTGCCGACGACGCGAGCCGGCGTGCGACCGCCGCGCCCGCGGGCTGCTTCAGGTCGATGCCGATGCTCTTCTTGTTCCGGTTGAACATCGGGAAGAAGCCCGCGCCGGCGCCCAGCAGGCGCCGCGTGCCCTCGCCGTCGATCGGCTCGACCTTGATCACCTCGGCGCCCATGTCGGCGAGCACCATCGCGCAGGTCGGACCCATCACCATGTGGGTGAACTCGACGACCCGCAGGCCCTTCAGCGGTTGCGGTGCGGGGCTCATGCGATCTCCCGCATCGTCTTCGGCAGCCCGGCGCGGGCGATCGAACCGTGCAGCGGTTCGCCTGCCAGCCAATGTTCGACGCGGCCGCGCAGCGCAACGAGCGCATCGAAGTCGAGCCCGGTCGCCACGCCCATGCTCGCGAACATGTAGGCCACGTCTTCGGTCGCGACATTGCCGCTCGCGCCGGGCGCATGCGGGCAGCCGCCAATGCCGCCGGTGCAGGCATCGAAGCGGCGCACCCCGGTCTGCCAGGCGGCGAAGACGTTGGCCATGCCGAGGCCGCGCGTGTCGTGGAAGTGACCGCAGGCCAGGCGCTCGCCGGCAACCGCGAAGCAACGCTCGAAGACGCGTGCAACCTGCAGCGGATCGGCGTAGCCGACGGTGTCTGCGAGACCGACCCGATCGGCCCCGCCATCGAGCACGGCCTGCACCAGTCGCAGCACCTCGGCCTCGTCGACACGGCCCTGGATCGTGCAGCCGAACGCCGTACTCAGACCGACTTCCAGCACGCAGCGCGAACCGCAGGCGTCGCGCAGAGCGCGGATGCGGCGGATCTCGGCGACCACCTCGTCAGGCGTCTTGCGAAGGTTCGCGAGGCTGTGCGCATGGCTCGCCGACAAAGGCAGCAGCATCAGGTCGGCACCCGAATCGAGTGCAGCCTGCGCGCCTTTCAGGTTCGGCACCAGCACCGAGGTGACGAGCCCCGGTAGCGCGCGTGCCGCGTCCACCAGTGCAGCCGTATCGGCAAGCTGCGGCAGCAGCCGTGCCGGCACGAACGAACCGACCTCGATCTCTCGCAGGCCGGCAGCGTGCGCAGCGCGCAGCCATTCGAGTTTCTGGGCGGTCGGCAGCACGCGAGCGATGCTCTGCAGGCCGTCGCGCAGTCCGACCTCGCGCACGACGATGGGAGTGTGTGTGTCCATGATTCGATACTGTAGGCAACCCCGCGCGCTTTCACGAATGAGCGTTTTTCAGGTTTCGCGTTCCAATCGGGAACGTCATCCGAAGTTCATGAACAGGCCGATCGATCCCGTCTCGCTGCAGCTCTTCGTCGCCGTGTGCGAGGAAGGCAGCATCGCGCGCGCCGCCGAACGTGAATCGTTGGTGGCCTCGGCGCTGAGCAAACGCATCGCGGCGCTGGAGGCCGAGATCGGTGTGCCGCTGCTTCTGCGGCGCCGCCGCGGTGTCGAGTTGACACCGGCCGGCCAGGCCCTCCTTTCGCGAGCACGCGAGGTGCTTGGCGCGCTCGAGGGCCTGCGCGCCGAGCTCGGTGCGTTCGGTCAAGGCGTGCAAGGCAGCGCACGCGTGCTGGCGAGCCCGTCGGTGCTCGCCGAGCACTTGCCGCTGGACATCGCGGTGTTCCTCGGCCGGCACCCCGGCATTCGCATCGGCCTGGACGAGCGGATGAGCCCGGACATCGTGCGCGGCGTCCGGGAGGGAAGTGCGGACCTCGGCGTGCTGTGGGACCTGATCGACCTCTCCGGCCTGCAGGTACTGCCTTACCGCAGCGACCGCCTGTGCGTGGCGCTCTCGCCCGACCATCCGCTCGCACGGAGGCCGTCGCTGAGTTATGCCGACACCCTGGACCAGCCGTGCATCAACGTGAGCCCGGGCGGCCAGCTGGATCAGTTGCTGAGGCGGCATGCGGCGCTGCTCGGCCGACTTCCCTCGTATCGCATGCAGGTCTCGAGCATCGATGCGGCCGCCCGTCTGGTGGTTGCCGGCCTCGGCCTCGCGATCCTGCCGCTCGAAGTGGCGACGCCGCATGCCGGCGCCGGCCGCCTGGCACTCGTGCCGCTCGCCGAACCCTGGGCTGTCCGGCGCTTCGTGGTTGTCACTCGACCGACGCCGCTGCTCTCGGCGGCGGCGCGGCTGCTGGCGGAGAGCCTTCATAGGATGGCAGGCTGACGCAGCACGCTTGCATCGACGTGCGCCGGAGACGATCGCCTCTTGCGCCATGCACGGCACAAACGCAATCGGTACGGCGGCACGGCCTGTCCATCCGTGCGTCAGAGCTGCGCCGTTGAAGAGCTGCGGTTCACTGCGCAACAGCAGGTTGTCTCGTCGCCGTGGATCGACCTACGGCAATTCCATCGCCTGGGCCAAATGCGAATAGACCGTGCCCACCCGGCGCAGATGGCGCGATTCCGGATGGGTGAGCAGCCACAATTCCGTCTCGCACTCGTCGAGTGCCTCGGTCAGGCGAACCAGATCGCTGCGGCCCTCGGCGAGAAACAGCGGAACGACGCCCACGCCAAGCCCCAGCGCCACCAGTTCGAGCACCGAGAGGATGCTGCTGACGCGGTAGCGCGGAACCGCCTTGGGGAAGCGGCGCTTGCGCCAGACCACCGACGGGTGTTCGGGTAACGCATCGTCCGGCGCGATCCAGTCCGACTTGCCGGCCTCGACCTCGGCGAACCGGCGCACGCCGCCCTTCCTGGCCGCATAGACCGCCACGCGGATCGGCCCGACCTGCTTGCCCACCAGGTGCGGCGGCGGGCGCTTGGTGGCGCGCACGGCGATGTCGGCGTCGCGTCGGGTCAGGCTGGCCAGTTCATTGCCCGTGTGAAGTTCGTAGCTGAGCATGGGGTGAGTGGTCTGCAGGCTGCGAAGCGCAGGGGCAACCAGGCCGTGCAGCACGGTGTCGGTGGTCGTGATGCGGACCGTGCCCGAGATCTGTGCCGGCGCCACCTCGGCCGACGACCGCGCCGCCTCGAGCGCCGCCTCCATGTGCTCGGCGTGTTCGGCCAGTTCGCTGGCCAGTTCGGTGGCGACATAGCCCGACCGGGTTCGCTCGAACAACGCGCGGCCAAGGCCGCGCTCGATGCGCTGCAGAGAACGGAACACGGTGGAAGCATCGACGCCGAGTCGCTCGCCCGCGGTGGCCAACGTTGCGCCGCGCACCAGCGCGAGCGTCACCTCCAGGTCGCCTGGGCTCATTCGGTATTGCATCTTCGCAATCATGATTTGCAGGATGGCCTATTCCTGTTTCCGATTCGCAATCTTACATTCATCCCGTCCACCATCCCTCCGGAGTCACACCATGAGCCCCTCCATCCCTTCTTCCACACAGATCGGCGTCGCACTGCTGCGCATCAGCCTCGGCATCATGTGGATGGCTCACGCCCTGCTCAAGCTCCTGATCTTCACCCTGCCCGGCACTGCGCAGTACTTCGCGAGCGTCGGCTTCCCGGGCGTCCTGGCCTACCCGGTGTTTGCCGCTGAACTGCTGGGCGGCATCGCGCTGCTGCTGGGCGTCTGCGCGCGGCAGGTCGCGCTGGGCCTGGTGCCGGTGATGGCCGTCGCCGCCTGGGTCCATCTGCCCAACGGCTGGGTCCACACCAGCGCCGGCGGTGGCTGGGAGTACCCGGTGTTCCTGATCGCGGCGTCCATCGCACTATGGCTGCTCGGTGACGGCGCTGCAGCCATCAAGCGCAGTTCTCTGCTGGTCCCTCACGTCCGTGCTGCCTGACCGGCCACGTTGAATTCGATACCTCACCCTCCAATAGGAAATCTCATGAAGCTCTACTACGCACCCGGCGCCTGCTCGCTGGCCGTCCACATTGCCTTGCGCGAGATCGGCGCGAACTTCGACAGTGTTGCCGTCGACCTGGCCAAGCACACGACGGCCGACGGTGCGGACTTCCACGCCATCTCGCCGCGTGCCTACGTGCCGCTGCTGCAGCTGGACGACGGCTCGCGCCACACCGAGGCCTCTTCGCTGCTGCAGTACGTGGCCGACCTGGACCCGGCAAAGGCCTTGATCGGCGTCCCGGGTTCGGCGCGACGACTGGCGGTGGTCGAATGGCTCGCTTTCGTCAGCACCGAACTGCACAAGGTCTTCAGCCCCTGGCTGTGGCACAACGAGACGGCTGCCTCG
>Ga0068868_100004183_pt1 | contig 10091 bp, 8 predicted proteins | sample KBSMisM42_FD_64660 | JGI IMG/M metagenome (GOLD analysis project Ga0068868, IMG submission 64660) | Miscanthus rhizosphere microbial communities from Kellogg Biological Station, Michigan, USA - KBS Miscanthus M4-2 | ecosystem: Host-associated > Plants > Roots > Rhizosphere > Soil ...
GCGCGGCGACAAAAATGCCACCGCCCACGATCGCGATGAACTGCGGACGGGCAACGGCGTTGCGGGCGCGCGCCGTTAGCCAAGCCGAGCGCGAGGGGCCGCGCGATAATTCTCCGGCGAGCGATGCCATATGCTGAAGTTTGGCAGGGCATGGGCCAGCCGACAAATGAAGACACAAAAAGAAAGCGGGGCCCGACGAATCGAGCCCCGCGATCTGTTTCCGAAGGTCCTTTCTTACTGGACCGTGACGCTGCCCTTCATGTTCATCGCGAGGTGCGGCGTGCAATGGAAATCGTACTTGCCGGGCTTCACGCCGCCGAACGAGATCACGTACTTCTCGTTCGGGTTCATCATCATCGGGCTCGAGAGCTCGGACATCTTCGAATCCATATTCGCGTCGAGCTGCGCCTTCGAGGCCGGATCGGCGATCGTGGCTGGGTCGAACGCGACGTTGTGAGGACCACCGCTGGTCATGACGAATTCAACGGCGTCGCCGGACTTGATGGTCACGTCGGCCGGCTCGAAGCGATAACCCTTGTCATCGCCGACCATCTTGATGGTGACAGTCTTACCCGTGGCCGGAACCTTCGCGACTGCGCCAGCAGCGGGCGCCGGCGTGGCCGGTGCCGGAGTGCTCGGCGCCGGAGTGGCTGCCGTGGTATCGTTCTTTTTGGCTTCACCGCCGCCGCCGCAGGCGCCGACGATGGCGGCGCTCGCGAGGAGCGCCAGTGCTTGGAGCCGCATTTCTTCTTGCCTCCAGTAGTGCCGAGTGGTACGGACGAAATTGATGAAGTTGCCCGCAATTGCGGAGAATGTGAAACTATTCACAAAGTTCTTGCCGCGCAACGCAGGCCGCCAAGGCGTGGCAAGCTCGGTGCAAGCGACGCGCCGTGCCTGGGTTCTTTTAACACCCTTCAGAAGCCCTTCCTCACTGTGATCGTCATTCCCACGACGGAGTTGCGCGGGTCCCTGGTCTACGCCCCCGGAGGGCAGCCCGGTGCCGGCTCCCGGTCACCTGTTGACGCCGCCGGGATCCACCGAGCCTTTGCTGCTCTCGGATTCCGGCAGATTCACCTGCACGACATCGACGCGGACTCGGGGCGCGACGACAATGAGGCCCTCATTGCTGAGATCGTTCGGGATGCGGCGGCCGAAGTCCTCGTTTCAGGCGGTGTGCTCGCGGAAGAGCGGGTCGATCGACTGATCGACGCGGGCGTCAGTCAGGTCATTTTTTCGTCCACCGATGATGACGACCGGGATGCGCTTCTCAGATTGGCCGAGGCATTCCCCGGCCGCCTGATCCTCCGCGCCGATCTCGGTGATCCGATTTTCGGTCGCCGGGCCGGGCGACGCCACGCCGAGGACATGGTCGATCTGGCGACCGAGCTGTCTTCACTGCCGCTCGGCGGACTCGCCGTTCATGGCGCTTCGCCGGACGGATTTCAGGGCGCCCCGCGCCGGTACATCGAGGATCTCGTTGAGGCGGCGAGCGTGCCGGTGTTTTGTCGCACCGAGGCTACCAGTATCGGGGAGCTGCGCGCGCTCGAGCACCTCGGAATCGCCGCGACGGTGCTCGGGTCATCGCTTTTCAATGGCCGCCTCGACGCCCAAGCGGTCGCGCACCATTTCGATTCTTAGAAACGATCGACGAGCGCACGGGAGAGCTTCCCCGGATTGCCGAGATAGACGAATCGAAAATCGTGCATGTACAGCCGAGAGACCCGGCGCACGTCCTCCGGTTTGACCTCGCGCAAACTCTCGACGAAACGCGCCGCCGCCCGGTAGTCGCCGTGATACAGCTGCGCGCGAGCGAGAAACGTCGCTTGGTCGGAGTTCGTTTCGTTCTTCAGGAAGTACTCGGTGATGAATTGCTGGACGAGCCGCTCCAGTCCCCGTGAGTCGATCAGCTCCTGCTGGAGTCGGTCGATCTCCGCGCGCATGATAGCGAGCGTGGTGTCGGGCGCGACTGTGGTGACGTACACGCCTCCTGTCGCGATCGCCCGCTCGACGAACGGAGCCTCGACCTCGTACGAGAGATTTCGCCGCGAACGAATCTCTGTGAAGAATCTTCCCGACAGCACCGCCGTCGCCACGCGAAGCGCGTTGTAATCCGGGCTTTGCGCCGGAGGGCCGGCGTAATAGCCGAGGATGTAGTTCGTCGGCAGTTGCGCCTCTTGAACCACGAGCTCCCTGTGTGGCGCGCCTGGGGCGCGTGGCGGACTCCACGCGTAGCTGCCCTTCGGCAGCTGAGCCAGTGTCTGCTGCACGAGCTGTTCGAGCCGCGGCCGTTCGATGTTTCCGACTACCACGAGCAGCATTCGCGACGTGACCATCTGCGACGTCTGGTAGCTGCGCAGCCGGCCAAGTGTGATGGATTGAATCGTCGCTTCCGTTCCCTGCGGCGAGAAACCGTACGGATGACCCACGTACGCGAGACTGTCCGCCAGGTGATTGATGATCGGATCCGGCGTGTTCGCCTCGAGACGCAGACCGGTGAGTATCCTCGAGCGAACGCGTTCGACTTCGATCGAGTCGAGCGTGGGTGCCATGAGCCGGTCGGCGAGAATCATGAAACACGAGTCGAACGTCGCTCGAACACCGGTAAAACCGAAAAGTGTCCAATCTTCCGTCGGCTCGGTAACGATCGTTACCCCGAGTCGGGCAGTCAGAGCGCGCGCGGTCTCGCCGGGAAAGCGCTTCGTTCCCCGCTCGGATGACGCAAGGAGAAACGCTTCGATTCCCTGGGTCGCCGGCGTCAGTTGTTGAGCGCCGCCGAGCAGGTACACGTTTGCCGCAACGACATCATTTGCGGTATTGCGTCGAAGAATGACCCGCAGGCCGTTGACTTCGAAGCTCGAGGTGCCGGTGTCGGCCTGCGCGGCCAATCGTGAGATCGGCCCGGCGAATGTTCCGAGCAATAATGAGGCGACGACGCGTCCGCGCCTCATGGTTGCGGACCTGTGCCGAGCAGCGTTCGCGAAGTCAGGCCCAGCAGGCGGCGGTTGTCCGGCGACAGCAACACGCCGACGACGCGGGGTTTGCCGACGATGTACTTGTTCGCGTATGCCGTCAGGTCGCCGCGGCGCTGCTTCGCCATTGTGTCGACGTATCCGTAGAAGTAATCGAGACCGGTCACGGCCCACCAAAAACCGAGTTGGTGGGCGAATCCCGACGCCCGCTCCAATCCGAGCTCCGTGCCGACGATTCGGCGACGTTTGATCGCCGCCAGGTCGTCGTCGGAGAAGTAGGTCGTGTCGCCAAGCTTTCCAATTTCGTCGCGCAGTGCCTTGATTGCTTCCCCGAAATGCTCGGGCGAGGTCTCGCCGGCGATGGTGATCGGTCCGACGTGATTCAGCGTGTAGTAGTTCACCGTGATGGATTCGAACAAACCACTATCGACGAGCCGTCGCTGGAATCGCGAGCCTGGCTGGTTCAACACATCCGAGAACACGTCAGCGGCGTAGGTGGCAGCTTGGTCTTTCGTGGCGCCCGGACCTTGCCACTGAAACATCACGACGATGCTTCCAATCGGTTGCTCGACGATGATCGCCGAGTCCTTCGCCAGCGGCGGCGGATCGGCAATGGTGTCCGTCACGAACGGATCCGCGCCGCGGGCCCAGCCGCCGAACACCGATCGCGCGAGATTGAAAGCACGCTCCGGCGCGACGTCGCCGGTGACGATGATCGCGGTGTTGTTCGGGACGTAATACCGTTGCTTGATCGTCTGCATCTTCGCCGGGGTCGTCGACTCGATGATGCTCCGTTCACCGAGCGGATTCTTCCGACTCCATTCGGTCGTCCAGAGCGCTTGGCCCATGGCGCGGCTGAATCCGAACATCGGATTCGACTCGTTTCGGTCATACTCTCCGATCACGACCTGGCGCTCCCGCTCCAACTCGTCAGGCCGAAACAGCGGATTGATCAACGCCGCGGCGAGAAACCGCATCCCGCCCTCGACGCTGTCCGCTGGAACGGTGAGATAGTAGTTAACCCGCTCTTCGCTCGTCGTCCCGTTGAATTCGGCCCCCAGCTCCGAGGCCTTGGCGACGAACTGGTCGGTCATCGGGTATTCTTTGTTCGCCTTGAAGAACATGTGCTCGTACAAGTGCGAAAGCCCCGAGAACTGCGGCGCCTGCGTGAACGATCCGTTCTTTACATCCGCTTCGATCGTCACGAGAGGGACGCCACGATTCTGAACGACGATGACTTCCAGGCCATTGGGAAGCGTCGTTCGCTGTATGTGCCGCTCCAGTTCGGCCCGCTGCGCGATCGCGGCCGTTGGCAGAAGCAAAAGGAACGTGATTTCTTTCAGTCTCGACAATGGGAAACTCCGATCAACTAAAGCTCGACCGCCTCGCCTCGCGGCTCGACCCGCGCCACCTGCGCCAGAATGAGCCAATCGGGCCATACACGACGTTTCGAATCGGCGGACCAGCCGATTTGTTTTTCGAGGCAACCACCGCCGACTCGCTTGCGAATGCCGTGCTCGCGGCGCGCGACCTCGACGTACCGTACTTCGTTCTCGGTCTTGGTGCCAACATTCTCGTCGGTGACCGGGGCTTCCGCGGACTGGTAATCCGCAATGCCGCCCGACACCACGATTTCCGGGACGAGGGCGACCACTGCCTTCTTTGGACCGAAAGCGGCGCGGTCGTCAAAGATCTGATCCAGGAATCAGTCGCCGGCGGCTGGTCTGGGCTCGAGCACTACGTCGGCATCCCCAGCACCGTAGGCGGCGCGATCTGGCAGAACCTCCATTTTCTCGCACCGGCGCCGGCGCGGGAGCGGACAATGTTCATCGCCGAGGTCTTCGACAGCTGCGAGATCCTCTCCGAGGAGAACGAACGTCGCGTCGTGGACTCGTCCTACGTGAACTTTGGCTACGACGACAGCGTCTTCCATCACCGGCGCGACATCATTCTCACCGCGACGTTTCGACTCGTCCGCGCCGACCAAGCCATTCTGCATCGGATCCTGCAGGAGAATCTCAGCTGGCGCGGCGGAAAGCATCCGTGGTTGGATTGGCATCCGAGCGCCGGATCGATCTTCAAGAAGATCGAAGGCGTCGGCGCGGGGCGGCTGGTCGATCAGTGCGGGCTAAAAGGCATGCGGCAGGGCGACGCGCAGATCTCGCACATCCACGCCAACATCATGGTCAATCTCGGTCGCGCGACGGCTACCGACGTCCGCCGCCTGATCACGATCGCTCAACAAGCGGTGGAAACACAGCACGGCGTTCACCTCGAGCCCGAGATCGGATTCATCGGAGAGTTCTGAGCCGCTAGAAAAGGGCCCCGAATCCAACGGTGAATCGCCAGGGAGCGTCGTGATCGAGCGGGCGCGCCGCTCCAACGTGTAGCAGATCGCTGAACAGGCTCAGACCGGCGCCGAATGTCGAGCGGATGCGATCGGTCGGTCGTGAGACCGGTTCACCCGTTTCGGTCGTCCCGAGCTCGATCACCGCCCGCCGGGCGGCGTCGGAGGTGAGGCTGGACCAACCCCCTTCGACGCTGCCGACGAGCCCGGGGCTTACCCCTGGCAACATCAGCGTTCGCCCAAAGTGGATCGGCCGTTCCCACACGCCGAGGCGATAGCTGGCGAACGACCGAAACACGACTGCTCGATCGCCGGCAAATTCCTTGTATGAATAGCCGGGCAGCGACTCGGTTCCTCCCAACTCGAACAAGACCTGGGGCGGAGGCGCATTTCCCAATGCCGCGCCCGCATCGGTGTGCATCACGAGCGAGAGGTTTCCGAAGTGGCGGCGTGCGGCCAAGCCGGCTTCCAGGCGCTGCCACGCCAAATCCCCGCCGGCAATCTCGTAGTGGAGTCGAGCCCCGACGCCGGGACGAAGAAAGTCCCCGGTCACACTCGGGTGCCATTCGAGGTCCGTGGATCCCTTCACGTAGCTGCCCGTGGATGCTCCCCTGTTCGGCTCGAACGCGCGCGTCGAGAAAAGTCCGTGATGCAAGCGAGACGGCTCGCCGTGGTCCGACCCGAGTCCTATTTGAGCGCTGGCGATTGCCGTCTCGGCACTTCCCACAATCGACGTCATGGCAAACGACAACGCGCGCCGATCGACGTAGTCGTAATTGTCGAGAGAACTGATTGCCGCGCCGAAACCTGGATCGTCGCTCAGCGGCAGCGTGAAGTCGTTCGTGCTCTCGAGCGTTCGCTCCGCGCGAAGTGTCGCCAGTTGCCGCCCGCGGCGCAGGGACACGTGGGCGCCGCCTCGCGCCGTTTGCTCACTGAACGCCCAACCGGCGCTGATACCCGCCGACAATCCGGGCGCGGCGGATCGGAAATCGATCGACGGTTCGAGGCCGAGGAACAAGCCCTCGACACGGTTGAAGCGAACGTATTTCGAGGCGCGGGTCGAGAAGAGATTGAGCCGTGGCGGTCCGTCGAGTCGCCACGCGTCTGGCGCCATGTCGGCGAAATCGTCGGCGTGAACGCTTCCGCTTTGCACGCCGATCTCGCGGCTCCACCCAGCGTATCGGCTGGCGCTATCGCCTTGCGCCCACGAGACGATGACGCGACGCGCGTCACTCGCCTCCATGGTCGCGGTCGATGAATCGGTCGCCACGATGTCGCGGATCGTCGATACGATGCGAAACACCGGACGCGCTTGACCGAGGAACGGGAAGCTCACCTGAAATTCGGTGCGCTGAAACGCGGGCAGCCAGTATTTGCCGTCGACTTCCGCGTTGACGAACTCGACGTAGGCGGCGCCGGCGATGCCAGTCAACCGTGCGAGGCGATCGGAGCGCTGACTCTCGCCGCCGGCCGCGTGAAACCGGCCGCGCATACGCACGATTTGATGCCGGTCGGCGTCGAGGTCGATTTCGCCGTCGAATACGCCCCACCGGGATTCGCCGCGGAAGCTTGGCGTCACACGCACGCGTGCGATGGGAACACTTCGGCTTCCGATGCGCAGGACCGTAACCGTGTCTCCGCCGGAGAACTTGTAGAATCGTTCGCGGTCTGCGGCGAACGGATGCACGGCGACAATCGTGTCTCTCCGGTTTGCCATCGCGAAGTAGACGCCGAGCGACAGTCGCTCACCGTAGAGCGTCGGCACCGTCCACCCGCGGACAATGCTCATCGCCGAGTAGGGCACGCCGATGTTCTGGGAGCGATATCCCACGATGTGGAGCTCGTATCGGCCGTCCCGCGTCCAGCGCCCCTCGGACGCTACCTGCTCGATCTCCGCGCTGTGCTCTCTGCCGAGCGTGTCACGGATGATCATTGCCGTTTCAGTCTCGATGCGACTCCGGTAGGAACGAAGGCTCGATGGAGGCAGACGATTGGAGTCGGCCGCCATGGCGATCATCATGCGCAATGCTTCCGAACTGTATGCGCCGGTATCCGGCGCACCGGAGCTTGCTGACACGAGTTGGGCGAAAGCAACCGCGAGACGCAGCATCGCGCGATCAGGCGCCTTGGCCCGTGAGCGTCTCCAGCGCCTCGGTCGCCTCTCCCCACTCGGCGAGGAGCGCATCGAGCTCCACCTTGAGTGAATCGAGACGGACGCCGAGCGCCTTCGCCGTCGAGACTCCGTCCGGTGCCGCGTACAGCTGGGGATCCTCGAGCTGCGTCGTGATCTGCGTGATGTCACTCTCGGCGCGCTGAATCTCCGCCTCGAGATCGGTCACACGGCTTTGAGCGGTTCGCAATGCGGTGCGCGACGACCTGTCGTGTTGCTCGCGCCGGTCGGTTCGACGTCGTTCCTGGACTCGGCGAAGGGCTTCCTCCTCCGATGCCTGCACTGCCGCGGCATGCTCCCGCTCCGACGACACCATCTCCCATTCGCCGAACGAGCCGTCGAATTCGGTGAGTCGTTGATCGTGAATGATCCACAGCTTGGTCGTTAGAGATCTCAAAAGCTCACGATCGTGACTGACGAGGAGCACGCTGCCGTCGTAGTCGGCCACCGCGTCTTCGAGCGCTTCGATCGACTCGACGTCCAGGTGATTTGTCGGCTCGTCGAGAATCAACAGATTCGCGCGGCTCAGCATGAGCATCGCCAGTCCGAGTCGCGCTCGCTCGCCGCCGGAGAGGCCTTCGGCGTGACGCAGGACCTCGTCGCCGGAGAACCCGAATCGCCCGAGGTGCCCCTGCACCAGCCGCCGGTCCCAGGTCGGGCGAAGGTCGCCGATGACGTCGTACAACGTCTTGTCGAGGGGCACTTGGGTCAGATCCTGTCGATAGTAGCCCTCGCTGATGCCGCCGCCGACGCGAATCACGCCACCCGAGACGGGATGGGTGCCGACGATCGCGCGGACGAGTGTGGACTTTCCCGAGCCGTTCGGGCCGATGAGTCCAACACGATCGCCCCGCATCAGCGTGGCCGTAACGCCTCGCAACAGAACACGACTGTCGACATTCACTCCGGCGTTCTCGGCGGTGATCACGCGATCCCCACCACGCTCGCCGACATCGAAGCGGACGGTCATGGCGTCGCTGTTGGAGAGCGGCGCGCTGAGACGCGGAAGCCTGTCGAGACGCTTCCGCCGCCCTTTCGCCTGCTTGCTGTTCTGCCCGGCGATGTTGCGAGCGATGTAGTCCTGTTCCGCCGCGATGCGACGCTGCTGCTGATCGAATTGACGTTGTTGGCTCAGACGCGCCAGCGTCCGCTGCTCGACGAAAGACTCGTAGGTGCCCACATACGGCGTCGCTGTGTGTCCCTCCAGGTGCAGCACATGATCGACGACCGCCGAGAGAAATGCGCGGTCATGGCTGATCAACAGGACGGTCGCGGTCGCGCGCGATAGGTAGTCCTCGAGCCAGCGCGTGGTCTCGAGGTCCAGGTGGTTCGTGGGTTCGTCGAGAAGTAGAACGTCTGCCGGGCTGACGAGCTGTCGCGCCAATCCCAAACGGCCGCGTTCTCCGCCGCTGAGATGTGCCAACGGCGTTCCGCGCGCGGCCACTGGATCGAAGCCGAGTCCGTGAAGCACGGCATCCACACGCGGCGCGATCGTATACCCGCCTTCACGCTCAAAGCGCTCCAGATCTCGCCCGTATCGCTCCAGCGCCTGCTCGTTTGAATCATCGGCAAGCTGGTGCGCCTGCTCACTCAGCGAGCGCTCCAACTCGAGCAACTCCGCGAACTGACCCGCCGCGGCCTCCCATATCGTCACGGCGCCGCCGAAATCACGGTGTTGTTCCAGCAGTGACACGCGCAGGCCGGGCGAGCTCGCGATCTCGCCGCGAGTCGGTTCGAGCTCGCCGGTCAACAGGCGGAACAGACTCGTCTTTCCCGCTCCGTTACGACCGATGATTCCCCAACGCTCTCCTGCCGCGACCGTGAACGACACGCCGTCGAACAGCGTCATCGCTCCGAAATCCACGCCGACGTTTCCCATCGAGACCTGGGTCAACTGGCCACCCAAGCCTTCCACTCGGCTTCGGCGAGTCCAACCGTCAGCAGATTGCCGAAGCGGACGAGCGGCATGCGGAGGAGCAGCGGGTCGTCTACCAGTTTTTCGACCCAACGGTCATCCGCGTGCTGCGCATGACGCAGTCCGAGCTCCTGAAAGCGCTTCGACTGCGAGTCAACGAGTCGATCCACGCCAAACCGCTGGACGAACCGGGCAAGCTCCCCGGGAGACGGACCTCGCTCCTGAAAATCAACGAAGTGGACCTTCACGCGTCGCTCGGCGAAGAATCGCAGGGCTTTCCGCGTTTCGGCGCTTTTCTTCCAGCCGAACACTTGAACTTCCATGGTTACAGGCCAGGCGTTATTGATCGCCGGGAGAAGACACGGAGATACGTCGTTGGTCCGACGAAGCGAACATACCTACCGCCCCGCGTGGTGGGTACCTGGCGGACATGCACAGACGCTTTGGGCGAAGTTTTTTCGCTGGCGCCAGCCGCTGCATGCCCGGCGGGAGCGCTGGAGGACACCCGACGGCGACTTTGTCGACGTGTACCGTTCGGTCGCCGATCCCCGCGCTCCCAGACTATTACTGCTTCACGGGCTCGAGGGAACGGTACGGTCGCATTACGTCGGCGGTTTCTTTCTCGAGGCCGCGCGGCGAAACTGGGGGGCCGAACTGTTGATCTTTCGCGGGTGCGGCGATGAGCCCAAT